>OGWI01000009.1_pt1 | contig 22406 bp, 23 predicted proteins | sample 1576021 | NCBI WGS metagenome assembly OGWI01 (sample SAMN07581557, study PRJEB24739) | freshwater metagenome | place: Singapore | collected 2015-04
AGATATAAAGCCAATGCAACAGGCGTTGGAACATTGACCTCTTTTACTGGCTTCTTTAAGGATACAGACTTATATGATTTAAACACCAGACAAATTGAAGATGCAGAGTTTCAAATATTAGATGGTTACAAGTCAAGTCAGGTATTGGCTTACGCAACCGATGATGACACGACAAACAAAGAGGAAGAAAGAAGAGGGGTAAACATCTATTCAGGTGGCTACAACTTTCCAACAGATAGGTTTGAAAATGGTATTGAATTTATTTATACGAAATTCTTTGCAAAAGCAATCCATATCAATGATGTTGCAATAACATCAGGTGGAACGTACGGAGCGCAAATGCCTTTAGTCTTTGGTGATGATTATAACACGGTGACAGATGCAGAACCAAATTATTCTTTAGCACCACGTTTGCTTTATTATGCTGGAAGGCGAAACGGCTATGATGGTTATGTAAGGTTGTATGATGAGACATCAAGTGCATCAAGTGCTTTTGATTTCCCAGCAGCGTTTATGGTCAATTACAATGACCCAAGTGGAGTTGACTTTAATCTATCCTTTAGTGATGAGGTAACCAATTATTCAAATGTCATGCAAGGGGTGTTTAAGACCTTTCATTTGCAGACATACAAAAGAATTGAGTTAGGCAAGTTATACACGACCTATGTCAAATGGGATAATAGTCTAATAAGTAATTTGTCATTCAGGAGGAAAGGTTTAATTGGTACTGGTAAATTTATTATTCAGGAATTAGAATACAATCCAAAAAGCAAAAGACCAGCAAAGACCGTTTTATTATATGATGAAAAACCAAATACCACTGATTTATCAAAAGTGGTAAATACAATTACTTTGGCTGGAGCATCACCACAAAGTGGAACGGTAACTGGTTCAGGGTCAGGTTTGGTTGGTGCAAGTAGTGTAACGGTAAACATTCAACTTTCTTATAATCCATTCTTAAATTCAAGTACAAACGTATTGGTTCTACCAGTTAATTCAGGGTTGACACAAGTTAGCATTCAAAGTGCCAATGTTCTTGTATTCCAGAATGGTCAAAAATTGTTGCCTTCAATTCAATATACAATTTCAGGGTCAACCGTAACCATTGACTCAAATGTTCACTATGAAGGTTCAAATTATGAAGTAATTATTAACGGAGTAACTAAAGGATAATGGCAAAGCAAGTAGTTGGTTTTGAAATAGTCATCGATGGTTTAGGCAGAACCATTGAAACGGCAACCGAGTTGAAAAGGGCAATTGCCTTTGTCAATGAGGAAATTAAAAAGACATCTGATGTTCAGGAGTTAAAGAAACTTGAGGCAAAGTTAATTGACCTGAAGGCAGCACAGATGGAAGTTAACAAAGTTGTCAGAGAGCAAATTAAAACAAGGAATGAGGAGATAACCGCAACTGATAAGGCAAATGGTGCTTACCGTAAGTTAAGTAAAGAATTAAACGACCAAAGAAATAGGTATAAAGATTTAGCAGCAGCCGAACAAGATACAAGTCAAGAAGCAAGGGATTTACTTGTTTCAATTACTGCATTAGACAAAAAATTAAAAGGCATTGATGCTTCGGTTGGACAATTTCAAAGAAACGTTGGTGGTTATACGGAAGCATTAAGTAATTTTTTCCCAAAGTTAGGTGGAACATTAGGTCAAGTAACTGGGGCGATTGGTGGTGTAAGTAACGGCATAACTGCACTTGGAAAGACTACTGGAGCGGTTAATTTAAGTCTTGGCGCAATCGGTATCGCATTAACTGCCTTTAGTGCTATAAGTGAAATATTTTCAAGTATTAATCAAACAGTTGAAGAAACAAGACGTTTGTCAGCACAAGTAAGCAATTTTACTGGTGAAACTGGTTCAACATTACAAAGTTTTGTAGCACAATCAAGAGCAATTGCAGTAACTTATAATAAAGATGTAAATGAAATTGTTGTTGCGGCTAATACGGCAAGTAAGGAATTAGGAGTTAGTTTTCCAGAAGCATTAAGTGCTATTGAATTAGGTTTTCGTAAAGGTGCAGATGCACAAGGTGAGTTTTTAGATTCTTTACGAGAATACCCATCACAACTTGGTCAAGCTGGTTTTAGTTTATCAGAATTTACGGCTATTGCCATTGATTCAGCTAATCAAGGGATTTACAGTGATAAGGCAATTGATGCAATTAAAGAGTTTGGAACACAAACAAGGGAACAGACAAAATCTGTAAAAGATGCTTTCAATGATGCATTAGGTTCTGATTTTACAGAAAAGTTGTTTTCTGATTTAAATACTAATGCTATTAGTGGAAGGGATGCCCTTGCTTTAGTTACAAAAGAAATACAAACGACTGGAGTATCTGGAAAAGAATTACAAGGGTTAATATCAACGGTTTTTGTAGGTGCTGGTGAAGATGCTGGAAGATATGTTTTATCGTTAGGCGATGTTTTAAATAAAACAAATGAAATATTAGGTAGTACAAATGAATATCAAAACCAACAAAAAGCCTTATATGAAAGTAATTTAGACCTTCAGGAAAGTCAAGCGGATTTAAATGAACTGCTTGGAGATACTGCAAGTGAATTTACTTTATTAAATAATCGAGCAAAAACATTTTTTAATAATTTTTTAGTCAATTTACTTGATATCGCTAATAAATTTCCAGCAACATTAAAGGCAATATCAACTGGATTTACTACATTTTTTGCTGCTGGATTCAATTTAAAAGCAGCTTTAAAAGCTAATAGTGATGTATATCGAAATGAATTAAATAAAATTAACAAGGAAGATAAAATTGCAGCAGATAAAAGAGCAGCGGATGAATTAATATTTAGGACTAAAACTGAAGCTGGAATTGAAAAAACATTAGCAGAAAAAAGAGCGTTAAGAAAAACTTTAATATTTGGTACACCTGATTATATTAAAGCAGATGCAGAAATAAAGGTTCTTGAAAAGAAATTAAAAGAATTTAAACCAATTATTAATAAAGATGAGGTAGGTAATTCTGGTAAAGAAATTGCAAAGGCTTTTGTCGATGGTTCATTAGCAAAACTACAAGAGGAACAAAGCAAGTTGCAAAAGGCATTTGGTGAGGCGGTTGTTGGTTCAGATGCTCAAAAAGAAATAGGAGTTAAACTTACTGCCGTTAATGAAGAAATAAAAAAATCTATTGAAATTCAAAATGAAATACTTGGATTAAATGCGGAAAAGAAAAAGGAAGATGCTATTAATGAAATAAACCAAAATTTTGATATTGCTAAAACAATAATTGAACTTGATAGAGTTAAAAAAGAGGTTATTGAAAATGAAATTGAAAATTTAAATGAAAAAAGATTTATATTAAAAGATGATTATAATGCAGAATTACAGAGAATTGACGCCTTAATTGCACTTGAAAAGCAAGGAAGCGATGAAATAATCAAATTGCAAAATCAAAGGTTGACAGCCGAAACAAACTTTATTAAATCTAAACAATCTTTAGATAAAGAAGAAAAAGCAATTAATGACAAAAGGATTGAGGCTCAAAAAAAGTATAGTCAAATAATTAAAGAATTAGAAATTGATTCTATTGAAAATGAAACCGAAAGGCAAATTGCATCGGCAAAAAATAAGTTGGCTATTGACCTTGAGAATCTTGAAAAAGATAAAGACTTTATTTTAATTTCAGAACTTGAAAAAGCAAGATTAAGAGCATTATTAGTTGACAAATCTGAAAAGGAAATAAAAGCTATAAGAGATGGTTATAAAAAGAAAGAAGACGAAGATGATGAAGAAAGAAGAAGAAAATTAAGAGAAGCCATAATAAATGGAATAGCTGAAGTTGTTAATTTTATTGGTACATTACAACAAAATGCAAATCAAAAAGCAGCCGAAGCAATTAACCAACAAATAGAAAGGACTGAAAATAATATACAAGAACTTGAAGCAAGAGCGGAAAAGGCATCTGGTTTAAGAAAAAAGAGAATTGAAAGGGATATTGCAACTCAAAAAGAATTATTAAAAACACAACAAGCCGAAGCCGAAGCATTAAGGATTCAAAACGCAAAAGAAGAAAAACGAATTGCTTTAATTCAAGCAATCATTCAAGGTGCTTTAGGTGTACAAAGAGCGTTAGCAAGTAGCTCACCACCAATTAACTTTATAAACGCAGCTGCCGTAGGTATTGCAACGGCAGCACAGATTGCAACAATAAGCGCTCAACCATTGGCAGAAGGTGGCGTCGTAACAGGGCAAAGGATAAATCAAAAGCAAAACATACCAACTCGTTCAAATGGAGATAACGTCCTTGCGTTTGTTAAACGTGGAGAAGTTGTCTTGAACCAAAGGCAACAAGCGTTATTAGGTGGTTCACCTACATTCAGGAAGATAGGTATTAAAGGTTTTGCCGATGGTGGGTTAGTGCCGCCAATATCAGCACCAGCAACCATAACCAATGCAACTAAAGGGGTTGATAATTTAATTGCCGTTTTAGATGCAAAAACCGATGCAATTAATTCAAGGATTGACCGATTACAAGCCTATGTCGTTAGTGATGACATTGCTCGAGATTTGGCAGAAGGTAATAAATTAAAAGTAAACGCAACATTATAAATGTGTAATTGTATGAAAGTTGATAACGTTTGGGCAGAACTTGCCTCAAGGATTCCAGAAGAATATAAAGAACAGGTCATTGCATCGGTTGACCGTACTTACCGAGTTTTAAGCATCGACCCAACTGATATGTCTTATTTGTTCTATATCTATAACAATTTTGTTAATCACTATGAGCCTGAAAGATTAAATTGTCCAGCGTGTAGGACAAAAGTAGTCGGAAAAATGAGGCAAATAGTACAATATTGGCGAGAATAATATGGCTTTTGAACCTATCCACAACGATTTAATTAACGATTTTGCATGGTCAATCCTGAATAGATTTACTCAACATTGCAATAAAGAATGTATTCAACCGAACTTTTTGGCTTACACGAAATACCTAATTTCTTGTAATTTGATATCTGAAAAGACGGTGGCTAAATATATGGTCATGGAATTGTACCCAGAGGCATTGTATGCTAATCATTCAAAGATGGATGCAATAAGTGAAATAGCGGATAGGACTGGGATTTCTGAAAAACACGTTTACAATATGATTCAACACCCAGAGCATTACGGTTTTCAAATCAAGCAAAAAGGCAAAAAGGAAAATATCTAATAATAACTTTGAATTATAAATTTATTTTTAAATGACTTACGCAGATTATCCAGATGCAGCCAAATCCAACGCAAGGAGAGCGTTGAAACACAAGAGGGAGAATGGTTCTGATTGTGGAACTCGGGTCGGCTGGTTTAGAGCGGAGCAAATCAGCAGTGGTGAAGGTCTAACGGAAGATGAAGTGCGCAGAACGTATTCCTTCTTGAGTCGTGCTGAAGTTTATGATGTTGGAAAATATATAGATAAAGATGGTTCGGAAATATGTGGTTCTATTATGTATGATGCTTGGGGAGGTTCAGCCATGAAGACTTGGGCGGAATCAAAGTTTAAAAAAATACAAAGAGAAAAGGAAAACAATATAATGGCTAATTTTCAAATCGACATATTAGGTGAAATTTCAAATGGCTTCAATGGTTATGACGGTCTAAAATACCGTTTAAACGAAGCCAATGGTTCAGCAGTTGAATTAATGATTAATTCTGGAGGTGGTTCAATCACCGAAGGAATGGGAATGGCTGATTTAATTGCTAACTATTCCAATGAAACAACAACAACAGGAATCGGCTTGGTCGCAAGCATTGCAACGGTTGTACTGTTGGCTGGGGATAAAGTCAGGATGACTGAAAATTCATTTATGATGATTCACCGTGCATGGTCATATTCCATAGGTAATTCCGATGAACTTGAGGCAACGGCTGAATTGTTAGACAAAATGGACGAACAGTTACTTAACATTTATGAGAATGCGGTTAAAAAACGCAAGGGGTATGAAATGAACATGAGAAAGAAGATTAAGAAAATGATGGCAGCAGAAACATGGATGACCGCACAAGAGGCAAAGGAGTTTGGTTTTATTGATGAAATTGTTCAGTCAGGCGAAAAAAAGATAGATGTCTTACCGTTGCAAACGAGCCTAAACAAATTTCAAAATGTACCAGCAGCCTTATTAATTAACAATACAAATGATGAAATGGGTAATTCTATTTTAGAAAAAATCAAAACATTGCTTAATAGCACAGATACAGAAGTTGTTGAGCAAACCGTTGAACCAGTAGTTGAAGTTGAGCAAGTAGATGAAGTGCAAGTTGCGATTAACACCTTAAGTGAAAAAGGTTACACGGTTTTGACTGCTGATGAGATGGCAGCATTAACCGAAAAAACAAACGAGCAGACATCGTCTATTGCTGAAATTGAAACCGTTCTTGAAACTTTAAGTGCAGAGTTAGTTGCCTTAAGAGCGCAAGTAAAGAAGGGAGTAGGTTTACCTTCAGGTGGTTCAGCAAATGAAAAAGTAATTGAAACCAAAGCAAAATCGAGTCCATTTGATTCTTTTGCTAATTTAGTCAAAAACAAAATATCATTAAGATAATGGCATTTAACGCATCAACCGCCCAAAATGTTAATGGTTATTCCTCAACGGCAACGTACATCAACAAGAATAGCCTTTATCGTACAAATCCTTATGCAAATTCAGAAGGCATAAATGCCGAACAATTGTATGGGGTTGATACCTATGAAGATAGGATACCAGTAAGTTTTTCTTGGCACATTGCAACTGCTGGAGCAAGATTTACCGCTACACCTATTTATGGTGTTACTTCGGCATCTGATTACTTAAGATTTACTATTTATGACGAAAGTGGTAATAGTGCATCAACAAGATGGATATCATCAGCACCAAGTGCAGCAATGGATGTAACAACTACTGCTTTGAACAAGAGTAATGATTGGAAGGTTTATTTTGCGACATCAAAGGCTGGGGAAAAAACTGAATTTAGTTACATGATATCTGATGCAGAAGTTATAAACAACACGACTGCAACAATTACTTACGCTAACCTATAAAATTTAAAAAACAATGGCAATCGTTGAATTTAGTCAATTAGATGTTAGCTTTCGTGGTACGGAAGCAAACAATATATTTTTAGAACCAGTCTTTTTTGATGACGATTTACGTTCACAATTTCGTGTATTAGGAAACGTTGCGAATAAAAAGAAGATGGTTTTTGTTGCAGCATTAGAAAACATCGTGAGAAAGTATTCAGGCTGTGGCTTTACTCCAGTAGGGAAGACAGACATTTACGAAAGAACAATTGACGTTGAAAAGATGAAGGTTGACCTTGAGATGTGCTGGGACGAGTTTGAAGACACAGTTTTTGAGGAGTTATTAAAGACTGGGACAAGGTTACCAGATGTATCAGGTACGTTAATTGAAAACATACTTTTAACTCGTACACAACAAGCGATACGTCAAGACATTACTCGTTTATCTTACTTTGGTGACCAAGCATCAAACAATCCTAACTATGATTCTTTAGATGGTTTTTGGACAGTTTTTTATCCAGATTTAGTTGCCAATGATTTAATTCCAAGAACGGATACTGGTTCAGGAAGTGCTTTAGCGGCTGGTGATGGCTTTGGCATCCTTCGTGCCGTATATGACCAAGCACCATTACAATTAAAAGGTTTACCAGCAAATCAGAAGGTATTTAACGTAACTGGCTCGGTTTACTCCCAATTAAGGGAAGACATTGAAGATGGCGGTGGTGGAGATTATGGTCTATTGCAATTGATTAATGGGCAAGAGCAGTTTACCTTCAGAGGTGTACCAGTTATTCCACAATGGAGATGGGACGAAATTGCTACCAGTTTGGGAACAACTTTACCAAATTACGTTGAATATACAACTCCTTTAAACAAGGTTTTGGCAACTGACGTGTTAAGTCCTGAAACTGCTTTAGAATTGTGGTACGACCAGAAAGAGGAAAAGGTTTATGTAAAAGCAAGGTTTAAGATGGGTGTTAATTATATCCATAATTCGTTAATCAGCGTAGGCTACTAAAATTAAATTATGAGTAGTATAACAGGCGGATGGTTAAATCAATGTACGGATGGAACTTGCGCTGGTGGTATCGGTAAACTTTATATTGCAAACGCAAATCAGGTTTCATCAATATCAACGAATGCAAGTGCAGCTTGTACGGCAATTACCATGACATCAACGGCTTCTGTTTTTTACGAAGTTGAATTTCGTGAAAATTCAGGAGCATTTACCGAAACGGTTACACAAGACCCAGATACTTTGTCCGTAGCAATCGAACAGTCCTTAACTGGTGTAATCAATTGCCGTGACCAAGAGTTAAGAAACTTGATTCAAGATATGGCAAATCAGGCTTGTGGTTTGGTTTGCGTACACGTTGAAAATACTGGTTTATATTGGGTTTGGGGAGTTGAGACAATCGGTGGTAAGAAAAGACCAGCAAGGTTAACGAGTGCTGAAGGAGTTTCTGGAGCATTGTTTACTGATTCCAATCAAGAGACATTGACTATAACTTGTCGTACGACTAACAAAGCAAGATTTATCGTTAACGGTGAAACCGTAATGGGTCTTTTAGATTAAAAATTGAATTATGATAGTTAGAGAAAAAAGCAAGTTTATAATGTATGTTGGAGCAGACCCAACGGGCAAGGCTGGAATAATTCGTAAGACTATCGGAGATTTTACTCAAGCAGAGTTAAGGGGTTGGTATAACACCAACCCCGTATCTGTTAGCCAACACGTTATTTTTACCCCCGAGAAAAAAGTTTATGTCCCAAATCAAGAAGATACAAGCAGTACCGAACAGGCTGAATAGAAGAACAAAAAGGGGCGAAAGTCCTTTATTGGCTTCAGTTACATTGGATACCTCGAACACCATGTTGGTGCAAGAGGATATTTTTAATGAGCCTTCTCGTGAAAGACTTGATTTTAGCGGTGCTAAATGGGTTAGATTTTTTACCCAAAAGGACGATTTTCTAAAGAGTTTAATAGCGATTGTAAACAATTCACCGACGTTAAGACGAATTGTTGAGGACAAAACTAATATGGTGGTGGGTGACGGCTTTATTCCAATTAAAGGCAAATCCACTACCTTATTAACAACATCGCAAAAGGGCGAAGTAATATCTGATGATTCATTGACCGACATAGAAGAAGTCATTTCATCTGTCAATTTACATAATCAAAACCTTCAAGAGGTTTTAAGTGCTTTAGCCTTTGATTATGATGCGTTTGGCAATTGCTTTGCCGAAATTGTAAGGGGTAGGGTTGGCAATCAACCTTTTACTTATATTTACCATGTCCCAGTTTATTATATAGGAATCAGGAAGGCAGCACAAGACCAGATTATAAAATCGGTTGGTATTTATGACAATTGGGAAGAAGTGCCATTAACTACTGATGGTTCTTTTTATGCAAGTGAAGGATTTAGGGAAGTACCTATTTACCCTGAATTTAAACAGTTTGAAGATGGCACTGAAAGAGCGGTCATTCATGTAAAACAGTATAGTGCTGGTTATTTCTATTTTGGATTGCCTGAATGGATAGGGGCGAAGATGTGGGCAGAGATGGAATATCGAATCCAAAGATTTAATACATCAAAGTTTGAGAATGGTTTCATGCCTTCAGGATTATTGCAATTTTTCGGTTCAATGACAAAAGATGAAGCAAAGAAGTTGGTTGATGGTATTGAATCCAAGTTTACTGGTATGGGGAATAATCATAAATTGTTTGTTCAGGTTTTAAGAGATGAGAAATTAAGAGCCAACTGGATACCAACATCAAAGGAAAATGAAGGTGAATTTTTAAACCTTCAGAATCTTGCAGCAAGTGCAATAGTAATTGCTAATCGATGGTCAAAGTCATTGGCTGGTTTTGCAACAAGTGGTCAATTGGGAAGTAATCAGCAGATACGTCAAGAGATGGAGTATTTGCAAAATACGGTCATCAAACCAAGACAAAACCTTTTATTAAGTAGAATAATAAATCCTTTCCTAAAAGAGATTGCACAATACAATAATGCCTTTGTTGATGTATCGTTTGGCATTTCAAATACGTTACCAGTTTCTTTTATGGGAGACATTGCGGTTGAGAATAATTTAACGATTGACGAGAAAAGAGAAATATTGGGTTACGCACCCGTTGAAATAACAACCCCAACAAATGAGCCAACTAATACAACCCAGTGAAGTTATTAGCGGTGGAGTAGCAAGACCAACACCAGCAGACATACGTTTGGACAAAGCCTTGATTAGTCCACATATTGAAGATGCCGAATTTAGATGGGTTGTTCCAGCAATTGGTTTATCCCTTTATGATTCAATGGTGGCTGATAAGGGTAGTAGTACCGCTTTTACATCAACGGCATATCAGCAATTGTGGGATAGTCAACTTAAGGCATTATGTGCTAATGCAGTTTTATATGAGGCTTCACCCTTTATGGTTATGCAGATGGGTTCAAATGGTTTATATACCCATGAGAATGAATATGGGCAAAATGTAGGGGTTGAAGGTTTAAAGTTTTATCAGGATACATTGCTACAAAGAATCCAGATAAAGGCAAAGAGGATAAAAGATTATCTATGTGATAATTACCTTTCGTTGACTGCCTTTATTCCTTCATCAATTGGTTGTCCTTCATCAACTTGTTATGATGATGACGAAGAAATAAGCAATGACATTTATACATCATTAGGAGTCGTTTTATGAAACAAATCAAAGAAAAAAAGCCAAGAAAGTTTCTAAAAATGTTGGAAAATGTTGGGACTACGGTTGTGCAAGAAGTTTTACTGCGAGTAATAAGGGGAGTAGTTAGTAGGATTGGGGGTAAAAAACAACTGCCTTCAATCCTTTTTTTATTGGCATCGTGCAGCCTTTTTGCCCAGTACCCAGCAACAGGCAATAAGCAAAGATTAGGTTACCAGACTACTGGAGATGGATTGGTCTGGAGAGGAAGGGCAAACGATACTGTCGCCTTAAAATCATCAACCATTAATAATGCGTATATTATTCTTGATACGGTTAATAATGTAATTTATAATTATATTAAGACAAAAGGTGGTTGGGTATATAATAATTCAGATACAGTAATTGTAAATAATTCAATTGATACGACTTCTTTAAGTAATAGGATAAATTTAAGGGTTAAATATGCAGATACAACAGATATGCTCTTGCCATATCTACGAAAGGCAGACACAACATCAATGTTGATACCTTATTTAAGGAAGGCAGATACGACAAATATGTTATTACCATACTTTAGAGATAGTGATACGACATCATTAAGTAATAGGATAAATTTAAAAGCTGATAAATCTATTACTTTATCTACCACAACTCCTTTACAAGGTGGTGGGGATTTATCATCAAATAGGACATTGTCTATATTATCAGCATCAGACAGTCAAAGTGGGGTAGTTAATACTAATACTCAATTATTTAGTGGTAATAAGGTCTTTAAACATCGTTTAACAGCAGATTCTTTGTTATTTTTAAATAACACTACTCCAATACCAGTTGACATATTAGGTTTAAATTCTACTGGTAATGTAAATTCAGTAGGCAAATTTACTTTAGGTAGTGGATTATCAGTATCGACTGGCACTTTGTTAGCTGATACCTCTTTTCTCGTTACAAGGTTTGACACAACATCAATGCTTACACCTTATTTAAGGAAGGCAGACACGACATCAATGCTCATCAACTACCTTCGTACTGGTGTTGCGGCTTCAACGTATCAACCATTGTTAAATGGCACGGGATTTGTCAAGGCTTCGGGAACAAATATAACGTATGATAATTCAACTTATTTAACCACATCTTCAGCATCTTCAACATATTTGCCTTTGACAGGTGGCACGGTAAGCGGTTCAATTTTAAATAGTTGGACATCTGCGTATACATCAGCACCAAGAAACGATGGAGCGGTTAGACGTACTTATACACAAAATTTATATAGTTCTGGTGGTAATACAACTGATAGAGTTATTCATTATTATACTTTTAGTCAAGATGAATGTTGTAGGTCAGCACCAGTTACTATGTATTACGGAAGATTTAATGGATTTTACGCTCAAGATTATCCTTCATCAACTCCTAATATAATTTATGATGCTCAAATTTATTATAATAATCCAAATCAATTTTTTTATAGAGCGTTTAGTGAATCTGAAAGTAAAACTACATGGTCAATTAAACCAAATAATTCTGGAAGCACAATATCTGGCACTCGTGCTGATATGTATCTTTCTGGAAATGAAACAATAGATGGTACATCATCAATCGGTGGCACACTTGGCGTAACTGGTACAACGACATTATCTGGCGCACTAACCGTAAACAATGCTACGGTCTTAAACGAAGGTTCAGGCGACTATGATACAAGGATAGAAAGCGATGGAAACGCCAACATGGTTTTCGTTGATGCCTCAACAGACAGAGTTGGCATTGGAACAAATAGTCCTTCAAAGACCCTTGATGTAAACGGTGAGGTAAAGATTGCAACAGTTACGGCAACGCCTACGGCTTTACTTGGCAAAGATGGAAGTAATGTAGTTGGAGAGGTTACAACGGTGGCACAAACAGGTTTATTTACAAGAGGTTCAACTAATGAAACTACTGGTAGTCCTTCAGCCATTTTTACAGTCTTTCACGGTCTTGGTTCAAATCCAACATCAGTTATAGTAACTGGTGCTGGTATTGCAGGAGCAGAAAAAATAATTTATGAGGTGTATAATAAAAATTCTACAACCTTTTCTGTTCAAGCGTGGAATTATGATGGCACAGAAGCGGCAAATAAAAACGTAACGATTTATTGGTTTGCAATAAAATAAAACAAAATGAAAAAAATATTAATCTTTTTATTTCTCTTTCCAACATTGGCAATCTGCCAAGATACGGTTATCATTTACAAAACTTACGATGATGATACTTTATGGAATGTAAAAAAAATTTACAAAAATCAAAATGTTGATATTAAATCTTTCAAAGATTCAACCGACATTTATTATTACATTTTAAATGACATTGTTGATGAAGCAAGAAAAACAACTGATAGTTATGTTTATTACGAAAACCGTAACAAGTTTTTAAATGCTTTACATAAGTTAGACAAAGCCATGATTAATGGCAATATAACTGGTGCATTTGATTATTTATCAAACCAATTTTCTCATCATTGGTTAGGCAAATATCAGGCAATGGTCAATGGCGTAAGGGTGATTGCTGGGGCAGAAATATTTGTAAATAAAAACAATGAATTGAGAATTAAAATTGGCGAAAGCATTAACAAAAGTTTTATTGCTATTGGAGATACTTATGGTATTATCCCAAACTATCCTAATGCTGGAGAGAAATTGGTTGTTTACAAAATAGGTCAAAAAAATTACGAAGATGTTGATTTTAAATTGGTATTAAAGAAAATTAAACAATGAAAACCATAATCTACAACATCCTTAAAATAGGCTATGATGGCATTGCATTTGCGGTGTGCTGCGGCTTAATTGCCTCTTTTATAATACCTATTAAATCATTCCTAATCTTTACCATCTTTGTTGTCTTTGCAGACACAGTCACGGGAATCATGGCTGCCAAGAAAAGGGGCGAAGAGATAACAAGCAAGGGTTTATACAGAACATCGCAAAAGTGCCTTGTTTATCTTTGTGGGATTATGATTTTTGAAGGGGCAAGATTGACTTTTCAACTGCCTTTTAACATTACCTACATGGTAGCTTTTACGATTGCTACAACAGAATTATTCAGCATTGCGGAGAATATAAAGTCAATTACAGGAGTAAACATCGGAGTATTAGTATTAAGATTTTTTAAAAAGTAACCCATTAAATTTTTTTCATATGTCAAACGAAGTTTTAGGAATTAAGGAAACCAAAGAAGTTTTGAATTTCGGTTTCGATTTGCTTGAGGCAATCATCAAGTCATTAGATGACAAGAAGTTTTCTGTCGTGACTGATGCACCACGATTTGTCCCAGTTATCTTTTCTGCTGCAAAAGCATTTGCTGGCATTGAATTAGTGAAAGCTGAATTACAAGATTTAACTGATGAGGAAATGAATGATTTAATTGATGAACTAAAGAAGAGATTTGACCTGAAAAATGATGCCGTTGAATTACTTGTTGAAGATGTTATTGACCATGTATTCTACACTGTAAAATTAGCTCAAAGATTTGCAAGGATTAAAGGATAAGAAATTGGCGCAGAAAGATTCGCTACCTTTATGCCAGAGGGGATGGGATTAAATTCCTATCCCCTTTAAAATACAAAAAAATGCTACTAAACAAGTTATTTCCGAACACTTACGAATTTATCGATGTCCAATGTTATCAGAAGAATAGGTATATGTTGTTTATTTCTGATGTACACCTTGACTCAATACATTGTGACAGAGACAAACTAAAACAACACCTTGACCTCGCACTTGAAAGAAATGCGCCTGTATTTATCTTCGGGGACTTGCTTGATTTGATGCAAGGCAAGTACGACCCAAGAAGTAACAAAGCAGACCTAAATCCAAAATACAATGCTGGAAAATACATTGATGAGGTGATTGCTGATGTCGTTGAATTCTTGACTCCTTACAAAGATGTTATTGCCTTTTATTCCTCTGGCAATCATGAGACATCTGTTGAAAAGAGAATTGAATATGGTATTGTCGACAAGATTTGTTACAAGTTGGACATTAGCAAGGGGAATTATTCTGGATACATTTATTGCCGTATGTTCCCAAGCGTCGAAGATAAAGGTTCAAATCGTCCGTTAATCATTGCTTATCATCATGGATACGGGGCGGGAAATTCGCCAGTCACACGCGATGTAATTCAGACAAACAGAAAAGCCGTATATCTTCCAGACGCAAACATTGTTATATCAGGTCATACGCATGATAGGTGGATAGTGCCAATAACAAGGCAAAGAATATCAAGATACAAGGAATTTGTTGACCAACAATGGCATATCAAAACTGGCACTTACCTAAATCAACCTCAAGAGTTTAACGGTTACGCGGTTGAAAAAGGGATGAGTCCCAAAGTTGGTGCAGGAATTTGGATGCACTATACTTTTACAAAACAAGGATTAATCTATAATTTTCAATTTGCAGACTGATGAATGTTAAAACTTTTTGCGTCTTCCTTGATGCTGGTCATGGTGGCTTAAATCCTAAATTGAAAGTGCCCAACAATTACACTACCTATCCTTCCAAGTGTTGGCAGCACAAAAATAGTTTGTTTCACGGCTATGGTTGGTTCTTTGAAGGAGTCTTTAACAGAGCGGTTACCGTATTGATTGAGAAATATTTAAAGGATTGGGGATTTACGGTGATAAATGTTTACGACCCAGTATTGGACTTGGCTTTAGGACAAAGGGTTAAGAAAGCCAATTTTGCTTCATCAAGTTTTTCAGGAAGTTTATACCTATCCATTCATGGCAATGCTGCTGCAAGTTTAGATGCAAGAGGTTTTGAGGTTTACACAAGTCCAAGCCAAACCCAATCTGACATCATGGCTTCGTTTCTTTTTGATGAGGTTAGGGAAACTTTTCCAAACTGGATTTTTAGAACAGATACAACAGATGGCGATAGTGATAGAGAAGCAAGGTTTTATGTTTTGACCCAGACAACCATGCCTTCAGTGTTGAGCGAAAACGGTTTCTTTACTAATTACAAAGATGCATTAATGATGTTTGACCCAGTATTTCAGGATAATTTAGCCTTATGCCATGCAAGAGCGGTTGTTGATTACGTCAAACATTTAGGTTATGTGTTTTAAATCAAAAAGGGTTGACGCAAATGCCAACCCCATTATTTACACAACACACTAACAAATTGTATCAAACAATAATTTTGAGCAGTTTTAATGCATAATCCTTTACTCCATCTGTATCTCGATTATGATACAATTTATAACATATGCTTATTAACCTATTTCTATCCATTGTTTGCCATGCTTTTTTGCCATTAGGTAAGGTTTCATTTAAATAAAAATTAAGCAATGCAATTTTAGAGGAAACCGAATCAGTAAATTTTATCGGTCTTGAATATTGCTTTGCAATTTGTGCAAATTCTTCCCATTGTTCAAGGGAATAACCGTCAATTAATTCCTTTTTTGCCATTATTTATGTGTTTTTTTGCCATTAGTGCTAAAGAAAATGCATCAATCATATCTTGAGTAACTTTGGCTGGTTTAAAATGTGGTTCAAATTTTAGCCGTTCTTGGTTAACGACTTTCAGAAAAATGTCTTTTGACCATTTGCGACCCTTCCCTTCAGGACTAATATTAAACGTATTATATCCATGTTCCTTTATCCATTCGTAGGCGATTCGACTTGCACCTTGATTCATGCCAACGTTTCTGGACATTCGTGAAAGGATAGCACGGTTTATAGATGAATTAAAAGTTATGTTCTGAAGGCTGGAGTCTTCAACCAGAATAAACGGAGTTGTATAATTTATCCATGTTGGCACATCTTTAATAAAGTCCACAAATCGTTTGTATTTCTTAAAAACAATGACTTGGTTGGTAATTATACAAGCTGCCATTCCGTTTACTCTGATTGCTGGGTCAACTCCAATTAATGTGTATTCCAATGTTTTTTTTACAATATACAAATTAAAATGTAATCGTTTTAAAACTGGATACAAAAGGTTTTAAATCAACGTTTGGTTTTGCTACTGGCTCAAGGTTTACCTTTGGTGTTCTTTTGCGTCTTTTGATGACCTTTTTTTCTTCGAGACCGTATGCCTCAACTCCTTTGTCAACAAAGTTGATTTCCAGTAGATAGCCGAAACAAACAATTGTTCCCACAAAGAAAAACATGGTGTAAAATTCTGCTCCAGAATACTTTTCAGACAATCCAAAAAATACTTCAATTAAGGCTACCAGCGTTGCACCTAATGCTATTTTAGGTGGATAAGGACTTCTACCCTTTGTAGGGTTTAGAAAGTCCATGAAAACGACCGCAAAACGTCCAAGTTGTAAAATGGTTGCAGCAGTAATGGCAACCCAAAAGTTGATTGGCAAAAAAATTGCCGTTAGATAAGCGTTAACTCCATAGGTCAAGACAATTGTAGTCATCATGATGGTTGGAATGTTGTCGCTAATTGACTCGAAAGTCCATTGGAATTGTGTGTTGGTAAAATTTTTCATGTTGGTTGTTTTTTTAATATGATTAATTATCGAATCCAAGTTTGTTTGCCACAAGAAGAAAGTACATATGTTCTTCCGATGAGACCAAATTTTATTTGCAAGTTGTTTGCCAGAATAATTCCATATTCAAAAGATGGGCAATCATACTGCCAGATAAATTGTTTGTGTTGAATAGTTACTTTTAGCATGGTAATTGTTTTTAAAAAATGTTTAATACCTTGAATGAGTAGTATGCGTCCCAATTATTCATAAATTCTCTGCATGATTTTTTGCTTCTGAAAACTCGTACTGATATTTTTCCAGTTTTCTTGTCGGTTAATTGCACTTTTTGTTTCATGATTGGTTGTTTTAGTAGGGTAGTCCAAAGACTACCCTGTTTGTTAATTATTTCCTTTTGTTTAATTCCATAACGCAATAATGTATTTCATCTTGATAATAACCATTTTTTGGATTATTAGGCATGGCATTAATTGCTTCTTTGCAATCTTTAATTATAAATCTTAAAGATTCGGTGCTTAAAGATTTTACTTTTTTCTGGTACTGTGTGTGATTAATCTGAATCATTTTGGTTGTTTTTAAAGTTGTGAAATATCGTTTGTTTGTTTCAATACGTAAATTTAAAAATAATTATTGAAACAAAAAAATATTTACACAATTATTTTAAAAAAAAATCAAAATTCTTCTTTATTTCCATCAATTGGGAAGTTTTCCGTCTTTATCTCCCAGTATTCAGCCATTAATGATGCTCTGAATTTAAAATCTGTGTCAGTATGATAACCGTTTTCATAGATACATTTACAAATAGATTCGTACAACCTCTTGCCTTTTAACTTGTAATTTGCCTTTTTACATTCATAATACCTTCCAGAGTTTAGGATTTGCGCCCAAATTTTTAACCCTTCTTCCGTGTTATCAGCTGAAAAAAACTTTGCTTTGATGTATTTGTTTTTCCCATTGATGACCTCTCTGGTTTTGTACGTTACATGGTCATAACCTTTTAAGGCTTTACCACCACCAGCGTTGGCGTGGATTCGCCAAAGGTCTGTTTCAATTCCATTGTTGGTTGCCTCGATGATGAAGAAGGAGTAAATCATTGAAACTGGAAAATCAGTCATATAATGTACGTTCATCAGCATTTCATCATATTTAAAGGCAATCCAGATTCGTCTTAACTTTGAATGATTTACTCCATTTAGATTTCTAAACCCAATGGCTTGTAAATAATCTTTCATTTGTTTGCCTGACATATTTCGTAGTTGCCAACCGTATTTTCTTGAGCCAAAGGCTTCAGGTTTTATCTTCTCTTCAACTGGTTTTGGTTTAATCAATGCTGCACTAACTACTGGTTTAACGTAAACGGTTTCAACCCTGACTACTGGTGCAATCGATTGTGTATAATATTCCTTTTTGATTGGGGAATAGTTTAACCCTAAAATAAAAGCGACTGTTAAACCGCTACCAATTAAGTATGGAAGGCTTTTATTTTGAGGAACATAGATGATTTCTTCGTCTTTTTTCATTGGTGATATTTTTAGTAAAGAAAATTTAGATTTATCAGAAAAACAAGTTGAATTAGATAAAAGTAGATTAGAAAGAGGAATAATTACAATTTCTGACTTAGCACAATCAGAAAGTTCATTAGCTGCTGCTCAATCTAATTTATTAAATGCCGAAAATGAACTTCTAATCACTAAAAAAAATTTTAGGAATGTTATCGGATATGATCCTGTTGATTTAGAAGAAATAAATAATTTAAATTTAGCGTTACCTAAATCTTTAGAAGAAACTTCAATATCTGCACAAAAAGAAAATCCTATTTTAAAAATTTCAGAGTTTTCTCTTAAAAAGGCAGAAGACGAACATAAAATGGCTATAGCTGAACTTTCTCCGACATTTAGCTTGTCATTAGGAATAACTGATTATGATGGATATAGTTCAAGTGTTGATAAAACAAAACAATCAGTTGCAAAAGCTCAAGCTTCAATACCTCTTTATAAAGGGGGGAAACAAACTTCATTAATTATACAAAAAAGATCTTTATTAGATAGCGCTGAATTAGATCTTCAAACTTCTAAAAATATTGTGGATAGAGACTCTTACTCGGCATGGTCAAACTATAAACTTGCTATTAGTAATTTTGAATTAACTAAGTTAAGAGTTAAAGCATCAGAAATCGCTTACGAAGGAATTATTCAAGAATATGAAGCGGGATCAAGATCAACATTAGATGTTATTACATCAAGATCTACGTTACTTGAATCGAGAGTGAATAATGCAATTTCTGATAAGGACAGAATTGTTTCTCAATTTAAACTTTTATCTTCAATAGGCAGTTTGACTGCAAAAAATTTAGCTCTAGAGACAAAACTATACGATCCTAATGATTATCCAAATAAAAACTGGATAAGACATATTTTTTAGTAAAAAATACATATATTTCAATTACTTATTAATATAATTGAATAAAAGAACAAAATGTGTACATTTGTTTTATTGAGTCGTTAGACAATAAAATAAATTAAAAAGGAATAAAATGACTAAAAATACTCTCAAAGTTGTAAATACTGAAAAGACAGAAGATAAAAAAGAAAAACAAAAAGCGTTAGATGCTGCGATAAGTCAAATAGATCAAAATTACGGAAAAGGTTCTGTAATGAGATTAGGACAGTCTAGAGTTCTTGATATAGAATCTATATCAACTGGATCATTAGGATTAGATTTAGCACTTGGAATTGGAGGCCTTCCAAAAAGTAGAATCATAGAAATTTATGGGCCAGAGTCATCTGGTAAAACTACTTTATCACTACAGGTTATTGCTGAGGCACAAAAAAAAGGTGGAATTTGTGCATTCATAGATGCTGAGCATGCTCTTGACCCTGTTTATGCAAAAAAATTAGGTGTTAACACAACTGAATTATTAATTTCTCAACCAGATACAGGTGAGCAAGCATTAGAAATTGCTGACACTTTAGTTAGATCAGGATCTATTTCTGTTCTAGTTGTGGATTCTGTAGCTGCTTTAACGCCAAGAGCAGAATTAGAAGGAGAGATGGGAGATCACCATATGGGCTTACAAGCTCGATTAATGAGTCAAGCTTTAAGAAAGTTAACAGGTTCTGTTTCCAAGACAAATACAATGATTATTTTTATAAATCAAATAAGAATGAAAATAGGAGTTATGTTTGGTAGTCCAGAAACAACTGCAGGAGGAAACGCTCTTAAATTTTACTCATCTGTAAGATTAGATATTAGAAGAATAGGAGCAATTAAAGATAAGGAAGAGATAATTGGCAACCAAACACGAGTTAAGGTTGTAAAGAATAAAGTTGCACCTCCATTTAAAGTGATTGAGTTCGACATAATGTATGGAGAAGGCATTAGTAAAATGGGAGAAGTTGTTGATTTAGCAGCTAAAGCAAATATTATAGAAAAAGCTGGCGCATGGTACTCCTATAAAGGCGAAAAAATAGGACAAGGAAGAGATAATGTTAAGCAATACCTAAAGCTAAATCCAAAGATTGCAGCTGAAATTGAAATGGCAGTTAGAACAAATGCTAAATTGATATCAGAAAAATTAAGTGATCATTCTGACAATATTTCTGAAGAAAAAGAAGATAGTAAAGAAGATAAATAAGCTAATTAATTTTTAAACTTTAATATTCTTAATACGTTAATTAAAGGCGCTTTTAAAGAAAAGCGCCTTTAGCATTCTAGACATATATATAAAAAGTTGTATCTATAAGTTAATATGGGTACAAAAACGCTTACTGAATGCAGGAGAACTTTTAAGAATTTTTTTTTAAAAAATTCGCATCAGGTCGTAGATTCCAGTCCTTTAGTTCCTCAAAACGATCCTACACTAATGTTTACAAACTCAGGAATGGTTCAATTTAAAAATGTTTTTACAGGCTTAGAAAAACTTCCTTTTAAAAGAGCAACAACTTCTCAAAAATGCGTTAGAGCTGGAGGAAAACATAATGATTTAGAAAACGTAGGCTACACACCTCGACATCATACTTTTTTTGAGATGTTGGGAAATTTCTCATTTGGCGATTATTTTAAAGAGTCTGCAATTAAATTCGCTTGGGAATTAATCACTAAAGACTATGGAATATCTAAAGAAAAGCTAACGGTAACAGTTTTTCATGAGGATGATGAGGCATTTAATTTATGGAAAAAAATCTCAGGGCTGCAAGATGGTCGAATTATAAGAATTAAGACTAACGATAATTTTTGGTCAATGGGAGATACAGGTCCTTGTGGTCCTTGCTCTGAAATTTTTTATGATCACGGAGATCATCTTAAAGGCGGCCCACCTGGTTCTGTCGACCAGGATGGAAATAGATTTGTAGAAATTTGGAATCTTGTATTTATGCAATTTGAACAAATTTCAAAAGATAAAAGAGTTAACCTACCCAAACCTTCAGTTGATACAGGTATGGGTTTAGAGAGGATAGCTGCAGTACTACAGGGCACTCATGATAACTATCAAATAGATTTATTCAAAAATATAATTAAGTCAGCAGAAAATTTTATTAATATTAAAGTATCAGAAAAAAATATACCAAGCTTTAGAGTTATTGCCGATCATTTAAGAGCAACAGCATTTTTAATAGCAGATGGAGTTTTGCCCTCTAATGAAGGAAGAGGATATGTTCTAAGAAGAATAATGAGAAGAGCTATGCGTCATACTTTTACTTTAGGATCAGATTTACCAGTTCTTTATAAAGTTCTTCCAACTCTTATTTCTGAAATGAGTTCTGAATATCCTGAACTTAAAAGGGCAGAAACTTTAATTTCTGAAAATTTAAAATTAGAAGAAGAAAGATTTTCTTTGATGCTTAAGAATGGAATGAAAATATTAAATACAGAAATTGGTAATGTAAAAAATAATAAGCTTTCGGGAGAATTAGCCTTTAAATTATACGACACATATGGATTTCCTTTAGATCTTACGCAGGATTTTTTAAAAGATAAAAAGATATCTATAGATGAAGATAAGTTTAATGTACTAATGTTAGAAAGTAAAAAAATTGCAAGAGCATCATGGAAAGGTTCTGGCTCTGATCAGACTTCAAAAATTTGGTTTGAACTTAAAGAAAAATACGGTCCTACAGAATTTTTAGGTTACAATACAGAGTCTTCTCAAGGGGTTATTTTATCAATAGTTAGTATTGATAAAGAAATTGATAGTTCAAATAAAAATTTAGAGTTAGCTCTTATTTTAAATCAAACCCCATTTTACGGAGAG
>OGWI01000010.1_pt1 | contig 21549 bp, 31 predicted proteins | sample 1576021 | NCBI WGS metagenome assembly OGWI01 (sample SAMN07581557, study PRJEB24739) | freshwater metagenome | place: Singapore | collected 2015-04
CAAGGGTTAGATGGTGCTTATGCAGGCCAAGGTATACAAGGCCTACAAGGTATACAGGGTATACAAGGTAGTGGTATACAAGGTAGCACGGGAATTGGCCTACAAGGAACTCAAGGCACACAAGGTATTCAAGGACCACCAGGATTAACTGGTGCACAAGGTCCACAAGGCGCACAAGGTCCTATAGGTTCACAAGGGGTGCCAGGACCACAAGGCGAAACAGGCCCACCTGGACCACATGGTGAAACAGGACCACCTGGACCGCCTGGGCCTAGTGCTACATGCTGTATATTAAATACTAGAATAATTCGAGATACCTATTACATACAACCAGACGATTGCTATATAGGAGTTTTAAACGAAAAGCAAATAGATATAATTTTACCATTAGAGCCTGAAAAAGGTAGAATGATTATTATAAAAGCACAACAAAAGCAAATTGGAAATAAAAAGATCTATATAGTTACACAAAATAGTCATAAAATAGATGGTGATGATGAAATAGTATTACAATCACCTTACGAATCAATAACACTAATTTTTAATGATAATTGGCATATAACAGGACAAACACAGGTGTAAAATGGGAGCTATTAAAATATATGAAGCTGGATGTAAAAAGCAACAAGACGATATTCAAGCCATGATGACGGCTGTAGACGATTTAGGAGCAGCAAGTTTAGCATTAGCTAGTGGCAGTGCACAAGGATACACACAATTTATTCAAAGCAGAGAAAATTTTAAACAAATGTTGGTTGACTTAGGCAAACACTACAGATACGTTGAGTAGTATTAAACTATAGCCTCTCCTAGAGAGGCTATATTCTAGCACTACTAGGAGGCTAGCATGATGAAACAATTTAATATTAGTGAAGTAAAACACTACATCCTCAATACTAGTCAAGAAACTAAAATTTACCTAGGCGCTGACAGCGAACGTCTACGCTTAGACAAAGTATGGTATGCAGACTATACTGTTGCTATAGTAGTACACATAGACGGTAAACATGGCTGTAAAATCTTTGGCTACTGTGAACGTGAACGTGACTACGATCAACGCAAAGATAGGCCCAATCTTAGACTAATGACAGAAGTTTATAAAGTAAGTGAGCTATACCTAGAACTAAAAGATACCCTAGAAGATCGGTTTGTAGAAGTACATCTTGACATTAATCCTAGTAGTAAACATGCCAGCAATCAAGTTGTACAACAAGCTATAGGCTATATTCGTGGAACTTGCAACCTAGAAGCACTAATTAAACCCAAGGCATTTGCCGCTACTTATGCCGCCGACAGACTTAAATTTATACTAAAATGAACTACGATCGCTTTGACCTAGAACAACTAATTCTTAAAAACTGGGAAATTACCACAGAGATTAAACATCTTTACGAAAAAGTTTTAGAGGATGATAGCTATACTCGTGACCAGATCGCAAATTATTTACTTGGCTTAGAAGCTATTTATGAAGTAAAATTTAATAAATTGTGGGATTGTTTTGAACAACTAACCAGCCAAGGAAAACTTACAAGCTAAAATGGAAGACTTAAAAGATATTGGTAGAGTATTTAATACTGCACTGGAACAAATTAAGCAAAAAAGCGAAAATTACTGGAATAGTTTAACTAAAGAGCAACAGCTTGATGCTTTTTGTGCAATCAGTCGTAGAATCTATCGTGGCGAGATTGAGCAGCAGGGTAGTTATCGCTATGTGCTCTATCAAGTATTTGGTTTTGATGAAGGTGCTTACGTACAAGCACAAGATGCAGGCTACCTAGCTATACACAACAGCATCTATGCGGGACAAAATCCTGACGATCACGTTAAAATCGATGTGCTTACTCGTGAAGTAGAGCGACTAAAAAAGAAACTTAAAACTATGGATCATGATGGTGGACAGTATGTAACTGCCATCAGCGTTTTAGAAGAACGTATTCGTGAGATTGTTAAGACTTTATAGTTGTATGATATAGAAGGAAAAGCGCTGTGGACGCGGGTTCGACTCCCGCCCACTCCAAAACAGGGGGGTGGTATTGGTTTCGACATGGTGACAAGTACCGACATGGACAACTCGCTAGGCGAAGAGCGTAATTCTAGCAAACAAAATAAATGCCAATGATGAGGTATTTGCTCTAGCTGCATAAGCTAGATGGGGTTTTGGCGGTTGGCCTTATTAACCAATCAACCGCCCCTACAATAACTTGGAAAATAAAATGCACTTACAACTTACAACACATAACCTAGAAATTAGTTTTAATTGCGATAGCGAAGATCACTACGATCACGGCAAACTGCTAAGAATGTTAGCAGAATTAACCGATGAGTTAGAAAATCATACAGGAGTTGATCTAGTAATTACTAGTACGCATCCTACAGAGGATAGTGATACCGATAGTGATAATGACGAGTGGAACGACTAGAGTATATTAACTTAATAGATAAACCACAGTATTATTTACGTTGGTTTTTAGATAAATATAATTTTATAAAAGTAGAATTAGTCAAAGTGCGGGAATAGCTCAGTTGGTAGAGCGTAACTTTGCCAAAGTTAAGGTCGCGAGTTCGAGACTCGTTTCCCGCTCCAAAAACATGCGGGTGTTCTCCTGGGAGAGAGCACAGCCTTCCAAGCTGTTGAAGTGGGTTCAAATCCCATCACCCGCTCCACAACACACTAAAAGGTAAGTTTATGCAGGTAAAAAACACAAAAACAGAACAAAATCTTAAAGATGCATTTGCTGGAGAAGCTAAAGCTAATCGCCGATATTTATATTTTGCAAATATGGCAGATATTGCTGGAGCACCAGAAGTAGCATCAATATTTCGTCATACAGCGGAAGGCGAAACAGGACATGCTCATGGGCATATGGAGTATTTAATTAATGGCGGCAGTGGCGATCCAGAAACTGGTATGCCCGCTAGAAACATTATTGAGGCTCTAGAATCAGCTATTGCTGGTGAAACACATGAATATACAGACATGTATCCAGGAATGGCTAAGACAGCTCGCGATGAAGGTTTTGATGAGATTGCTGACTGGTTCGAAACCTTAGCTAAAGCAGAACGCAGCCATGCAGGTAAGTTTAAGAAAACTCTTGATGCCTATCGTGCAGAACAAGGTTAATTTAAACTACGAAACAGTAGTAACTGATGAAGTGATTACTCTAACAAATCCTAATACTACATTAGGATTCGTTAGATTCAAAAATACCGGAGCCATAGAATATATTTTTGTACAGCCTATGTATCGCAAAAAAGGTTTAGCTAAAGTTCTTTTAGACAAAGTAAAGAGAATTACTGGTAAAAATACTTTTCCTGAACCACCAATTAGTCCTTTGGGAAAAAAATTATTTAAACTTGACTAGGACTAAAATATTGTTTATATTCAGTATTAAAATGAGTAATTTATGCAAAAACAAATTATAGACTTTTTTCCATACTTTGATGAAACTGGTAAAGAGCTATTACAACTAAGAATTAATATACTAAAAGATTACGTAGATAAGTTTATAGTTTGCGAATCTAATAAAACTCATAGCGGACTACCACTAGAGTATAAACTGGAAGAAAGAATTCAAGAGCTAGATCTTCCTATAGAAAAAATACAGATAATTAAATTAGAAATTCCTAATAATGAGGATTTACCAGTAGAATTAATTGACGTATTTAATTGTTATGAAAATAATAAAAATCATGATTCTATTAGGGCTAGAACGCGTGAACGTCTACAAAAAGATTCATTATTAAAAGTACTAGATGAGTACAGCGATAATACACTATTTTTAGTAAGTGATAGTGATGAGATTATAGCTCCTAAATACTTAGATTGGCTAGGAAATACTGTTTTGGCACACCCTGATCATGTAATAAAAATACCACTAGTTCACTTAGAAGGTCGTGCTGATTTACGTGTTTATAAAGTAGATGGTAATCCTAAACGTTGGGATGGTGGTATGTTTATGTGTACTAAACAACATTTACAAAAAGCCACCCCTACACAAATTCGTTCAAATGTAGACAATCCATTTCAAATAAGCTATTTGCATCAAGATGGTATTCGAATAGAAGACATGGGTTGGCATTTTAGCTGGATGGGTGGAGCAGATAAACGTAATATTAAGCGAAAATCATTTACACACTATAATGATAGTTTTAGTTTTATTAAAGGTAATAAATATAATGGCGAAGAAATGGCAAAACTTCATTATGAAGAACCTGCTGTTGGAACCATTTCTCCTTCTGGAGAAGTAGATACTATACTACAAGCTTATCCACTAGATCTATTACCACAAGAAATTTTTCATTTTGTTAATATTAAAGCATATTTATTGCCAAATCTTCAATTAATGAAAACTGATGTATTAGAGCGCGAATATTATACTGCTTGTAATAATAAAACAGATATTAACGAACACTTGCCATTATTAAAAGATTTGGCACATCTATGCAATTCCATTATAGAGATGGGAACTAGAGATGGTCAAAGTACTCGTGCATTTTTAACAACAGACGCAAAATTAACTGCCTATGATCTAGAATTAGATGAAACAGTAAGTACTCTATTTACAGTTGCTAAATTACAAGGCAAAAACGTAGAATATATTAAGGCAGATGTTTTACAATTAGAAATACCAGAAGTAGATCTGCTATTTATTGATACTTGGCATACTTATGATCAATTAAGTCAAGAATTAAAATTACATGGAAACAAAGCAAAAAAGTATTTAGCATTTCATGATACCCATACCTATGGTGTAAGCGGAGAAGGTGGTAGTGATATGGGACTACTACCAGCAATTATAGAATTTATAATAGCTAATCCACATTGGCATTTTAAAATACATAAAACAAATAACAATGGATTAACTATACTAGAAAGAAATACTAATGGGTAGTATTCCAGTAATGGGCGTTGCCATTGTTAATGGTGTACATTGGTTAAAGCGATTGATTAGTAGTGTAGATTTTCCAGTAGATACTTTTATTATATTTAATAATAATGGTCGTGAACAAATAACCAAAGAATTGGACGACTTACAGCAAAAACACAATTATATTAAAAATATAGTTATTTGTCATTTGCCAGTTAATATTGGCTGTCCTGCTGCTTGGAATATGGTTATAAAATGTTATATTCAAAGCAAATATTGGATTATAACAAATCATGACATAGCATTTACACCCGGTTTTCTACAGAAAATGCATAGATTAGCTGAATCACCAAATATTGGAATGGTACACGGCGCTAGCGGAGAATTTGGTTTAGGTACTTGGGACATATTTTTAATTAAAGATTGGGTAATAGATAAGTATGGATTGTTTGATGAAAATCTATATCCAGCATATTGTGAAGACTGGGACTATTTATTAAGATTTGTTCATAGTCCTATAGATAAAGCATTTGTAGATTTACCATACTATCATGGCGAAACTTTAGAATATGCAAAGAGTGGTAGCCAAACTTGGCGAGAAGATATGTCACTAAAGTATAAGATTGATAGTGCTAGATATTTAAATGAAACAAATTATTTAGTACAAAAATGGGGGTTAGAGTGGAATAATTTAAATCCATATAAAACTCCTTTTAATAATAAAGATTCATATTTAGGTTATAATAGATATGATATAAATTTTATACGTCATAAATATATAGGTTTCTAATCTTATTAGTAATATAAAAAACAAATAATATATATTTTTGATAAAAAGCCCCTTTAGCTCATGCTTGGTTAGAGCAGCGGACTCATAATCCGTTGGTGCGCGGTTCGACTCCGTGAGGGGGCACCAAATACCAAAACCCAGCTTAGGCTGGGTTTTTTGTTCTAAAAAAATTATGTTGACAAGTTGTAAATAAATTGCTATAATATATATTCTTTGATACAGGAAAGGTTATGGAAACACAGGATAGAAAATTTGTTATTGCTTATTGTGAGGAAGATAGTGGTGATGGTATTGAGCTAGAAATTGTATATGGCAATGATGAACTAGATGCCATGTTATATTTTTTAGATAATCCTGATGTTGAAGCATTTACTTGGTCAAGTCCAGAACAGCTTCAAGACTGGGTTTGGGATGAATGGGGTGCATTAATTAATTATATTGAGGTATAGATGGCAAAAGGTAAAACTAGTAGTAAAAGTGATCAAAATTATTGGTCTAGATACCAGTCAAATAAAGTTTGGGAAACTAATCGCAAAAAGAGATTAAATCGTCATCTAAAAAAATATCCTGGTGATAAATGTGCTGAAAAAGCACTAAGTAATATCAAATATCGACGCAAAACTCCTAAAGCTCCATTTTGGACTCCAGGTAATATACGTATTGCACAATTGTTCAAACAATTTGCTGGCAAGGTAAATTTAGACATGTTTAATGCTAATCATAAAATTCAACAAGAAGCATTAAATACATATAACAAATCAACAGGTCTTGTAAAAGTCAATCAAACTAGTAAGGTTAGTTTTAGTATTGGAGCTAGGGCGCATGACGGACAAGGCAGACCTGCATGGATTGGATAATTATATATCTAGTATTTGCACTAACAACTAGTATATGCGCTTGGTTATTTTACTATATACCAATAATTGCAGAAGCTAAGAGAAAGGAAATAAAAAATACTTTTACAAATAGTCCCATACTTAGTTCTGTAGTATATATTGTTATTTCCACATTTATAGCTCCAACTATATTTATAGCACTTTTTAGCGAGCGTCATGCAAAACTATTTCGTGATGCTCTACAAGAGGAAATGTTAAAACAAGACTAAAAATTTTTTATTGATTTACTATGCTTAATCATGTATAATATTATTTCAATTGATAAGGAAAACACATAGTGAAACTACTTGAATTTACTTACACTAAACAAGATGGTTCGGTTAGCAAACGTGCAGTTATTGAACTTGTAACTCCTAACAAGTTTGTGGAAGGCTGGGACGTTAGTAATCTCGATGAACAAACCTTTGCTGAATTTACCAAAACAATGGGCGAACTTCGCCGTCGTCAACATGAAGAAACTATGCAGCTTCTTGGTGATTTTGATCTTAAACATAATTATCGTAGATTTAAACCAGAATCTATGAGTGAAGTTCAAGTAGAATATGTCTAAGCAGTTTAGAATATGGGAAAGCGTTCAACTTCATGAAACGGTAAAATCCTGTATAGAACTGCGATTCAAGCTAGAGCAGATATGCATAGAACAACAAAAGCAATTAGCTGAATTACCAGACAGTTTAATGCCTTCAGAATTATTATACATGATTGTTGCTAGTAACGAAGCAATGTATAATAAATTATTAGAGCAAAATCTTTTAAAAACACTTAATCCAACAACAAACTTAAATATACACTAAAGGAATATTATGGGAACCCAATCGAGCTGGACAGATGAACTCAAAGCTAAAGTTATTGAAATGTATGAACAGGCAGGTCCAACACCTGAAAATTCAACTGAAATCTGCAAAGACATCGCAGAGGAAATTGAAATGTCACCTAATGGGGTACGGATGGTGCTCGTACAAGCTGGCGTCTATGTTAAAAAAGACCCCAGTGCCGGTTCAGCTAAGACAACTAAAACTACGTCAGGCGAGGGTAGTAAGCGAGTCTCTAAAGAAACTAGTATTGCTGAACTCAAAGCAGCGATTGAATCAAGGGGTGGGCCTATTGATGATGACATCCTTAGCAAACTCACTGGTAAAGCGGCAATCTACTTTACACAAGTATTAAAAGCAGCATAAGTGTGGCGGCCTAGTGCCGCCTTTTATTTCTGGAGAAATGAGTGGCGAAGCGACGTAAAACTGATCTTGAATTAGAAAAGATGACTGATGCTAATATTACCAAAGTCATAAAACTTTTAGAACCTCAAGATGGCAAACCTATTACCAAAAAAGATGCTTGTCAAATACTTGGCATGAGTTATAATACTACTAGACTTGCTAGTATTATTGAGGAATTTAAACAAAAGCAGCAACGTATTGCAGAACAAAAAGCTAAACTTCGTGGTAAGCCTATTACAGATACAGAACGAGCTAATATTATCCAAGAATATCTTGGCGGCGCTACTATAGATTCAATTAGTAAAATGACCTATCGTGGATCACATTTAATCAAACAGGTTCTTGAAGAAAATAGTGTTCCAATTAGACAACCAGGACACAGTTATTTTACACCAGAATTAATACCAGATGGTGCGGCGCGTGATAGATTCCAAATAGCAGAAGTTGTATATAGTGCTAGATATGATAGTATGGCTAAAATTAAAACGGAGAAGTTTGACCCTAAACATGGGTATGTATACTCTTTATGGCTACTTAGCGAACGATGGCTACAGTGGTGCTGGCAACCAGCTTATGAACTAGCCAGCTTAGAACATTTAAGAAAGATTGGAGTAGCAGTATGAGTAGTACCTATATTATATTAATTTGTGGAAAGTAATGAACAATTTTGTAAAATATGTACTAGATAATGGTGGGCAAATTTATCCACTATTTTTAGATTTTAAGTATACTAATGGTACAGGTATTTTTAACCCAAGTGTATACTATGACGAACTCACAGATAAATTATTAGTAAATATTCGTCACTGTCAGTATACCCTATATCATGCAGAAAAGTGCAAATTTGATTCACAGTGGGGGCCTCTGTCATATCTAAATCCAGAAAATGATATGACTCTTACAACCACAAATTATCTTTCAGAATTAGACAAAAACACATTAGAAACTACAAAAATATTGCGTATAGATACTAGCAAACTAGATGTAAAACCTATTTGGGAATTTGTAGGTTTAGAAGATGTTAGGTTAGTTCGCTGGAATGGTACATTATACGGTTCAGGAGTTAGACGCGATACAACACCACACGGACAAGGTCGTATGGAACTGTCCGGTATAGAGTTAACCGAAACTAGTGCCATAGAATTTAGTAGATTTAGAATTGCAAGTACCGGTGATGATAGCAGCTACTGTGAAAAAAACTGGATGCCTATACAAGAAATGCCATTTCATTTTATGAAGTGGTGTAATCCAAGCGAAATTGTAAAAGTAGATCTAGAAAATAACAAAACAAAAAGTACATTTTTAGGACAGTACAAGTACTTTTACAAAGACTTTCGTGGTGGCTCGCAAGTAATTAGACTAAATAAAGATTATAGTTTTGCTTGTGTTCATACAGTTAACTTATTTAAGTCAGAAATTGGTGCAAAAAATGCAGTATATAGACATTGTTTTATTTTTTGGCACAATGACTGGAGTGTACATAAGTGGACTAATGAATTTAGCTTTTTAAATGGAGATATTGAGTTCTGTACTGGCATGACTAAATATAAAAATAATTTCTTTCTAACTTTTGGTTTTCAAGATAACTGCTCATTTGTACTAAGAGTACCAGAAATACTTATGGAGCAAATATGTCAGAACTAAAAGATTTAGTAAAAATTTATGCTAATGATACAGAAAATGCACAAAATAACAGATTGCTAGCAGATTATTACTATAATAGCGGTCAGTTTGCTGGCGCATTAAGTTTCTATCTTAGAGCTAGTGAAAGAACTGACACTATAGATTTACAATACTATAGCTTAATAAAAGCTGGCAGATGCTTAGAAGTACCAGGAAATAGAAGACACACTGTTAGAACACTATTTAGTCACGCTATAAATATAGCCCCACTAAGACCTGAAGCCTATTATTTTATGAGTAGAAATCATGAATGGAGTCAAGAATGGATTCCTAGCTATACTTATGCTAATTTAGGGCTAATGCTTACTAGTGGTGCAAAAGATTCTAAAAACATAGATTTAGTAGAATATCCTGGTAAACACGGATTAATTTTTCAAAAAGCAATCAGTGCATGGTGGTGGGGTAAGTGTAGTGAATCTAGAGAACTGCATAAAGTACTGATACGAGATTACTTCAAAGTACTAGACCAGACCTACTTAACTGCTATAGGTAATAACTTAAATATTATTTATAGGCGCTAATATGGATAGCAATATCTTATATGAGCGATTAATACAAGAAAATTTGGAAAAAGGCTTTCAAGTTCGTCTAGTAGTAAACGATTTTAAAGAAGTTACCTATATACAACTACGCAAATACTTTTTAAGTTACGAAGGCGAGTGGATTCCAAGCCGTGAAGGCGTCAGTATTCCAGCTAGTATAGAAAACATACATCAATTAATTTATGGTTTATTAGATATTTGTGCTAGTGCTGAAGGCGAAGAAGTAATTAAGTTTTTTCACGATAAGATAGTAAAAAAATAACTTGAAACATATACCCTAAACTGCTATAATATTATTTATGAATAAATTACACAAATTACTGGATAAAGCAAGTGAAGCCTACTATGCAGGTAAGCCCATTATTAGTGACTATATATTTGATATATTAGCAGAAAGTTGTGGATATAATAAAGTTGGCGCTATAGTACACAGTAAAAAAGCAAAACACTTATATCAAATGTACAGCTTGCAAAAGTTTTATGAAGATGACGGCAAGCCCGATCCACTAACAGGTTTAGACGTTACTACTAGTATTAAACTTGATGGTGCAGCTATTAGCTTGTTATATCAAGATGGCATACTTATACAAGCACTTACTCGTGGCGATGGTGTTGAAGGTCAAGTTGTTACAGATAAAATGTACGAGCATGGTGGCCTAGTTCCGCTACAATTAAACAATAACCTAACAGTACAAATTACTGGTGAAGTTGTGGCTCCACTACACATAGAAAATTCTAGAAACTATGCGGCAGGTAGTTTAAATCTTAAAGATGTGGCAGAGTTTCGTACTCGTGCAATTGAATTTTTTGCTTATCAAATTACGCCAAGTCACTACCAGCTATGGACAGATGAAATGGAGTATCTCAAGTTCCTAGGCTTTAACACAGTACTAGAACCTGATTTAGACAAAATTTATCCTAGCGATGGTATAGTAGTTAGACTAAATGATAACTTTAAGTTTCAAGACATGGGTTATACTAGCAAACATCCTCGTGGTGCTTATGCTCGTAAGGAACGTGCTAAACATGTAGAAACTAAATTACTTGGCGTAGAGTGGAATGTAGGTAAAACTGGCAAAGTAACTCCTACTGCACTACTAGAACCAGTATATATTGGTGATGCACTGGTTAGCCGCGCAACACTTAATAATCCAGGATTTATTGAAGCCCTAGACTTACAAATTGGCGATACTGTAGCAGTTGCTCGTGCTGGAGAAATTATTCCTTGCATACTGCACAAAGTTGATGCATAATTTTACAGCTTAGGGGTAAACTAAATTTTAGCTTGTAAACAAATACTCAATACTGTATAATAATATCTTAAGTTGATAAATCAATATGAAAATAGAAATACCAACACATTGTCCTTGTTGTAACTACAAACTAGAATTGGTTAATGACCAGTTGTTTTGTCGCAACCAGGCTTGTGATGCTCAATTGCTTAAGCGCGTAGAGCACTTTTGCAAAACAATGGGTATTAAGGGTATGGGAACAAAAACTATTGAAAAACTTGAGCTAGCAGATATTACAGAATTATACTACTTAGACTTAGATCAAATAGCCTCCCAATTAGGCAGTAAAAAAATTGCTGAAAAACTAATTAGCGAGTTAGATCGTAGCCGTAGTGCTCCACTAAATCAAGTATTAGCTAGTATGAGTATACCACTAGTAGGTAACACAGCCAGTCAAAAAATCTGCTGTGTAGTTAATCATATTAGTGAAATCAACTTAGAAACTTGCAAACAAGCTGGACTAGGAGATAAAGTAACACAAAATCTCTTGGCCTGGCTACAAACTGATTTCATTGAAATGAAAGAATTTTTACCATTTTCATTTCGCAGTGAAAAACCAGAAGTACACAGTGAATCAAAATCTGTGTGTATTACAGGTAAACTATCTTCTTATAAAACAAAAGCCGAAGCCTATAAGCAACTAACAGAGTATGGATTTCGTGTAGTAGAATCTGTAACCAAAACTACGGACTATTTGGTAGATGAAGAAGGTAAAAGTAGTACAAAACGTAAAAAAGCCGAAGAACTCGGCATAAAAATCATCACAAATTTAGATAACTTTTTAAGAGAAATAAATAATGACTGAAAAAACAAAAAAATGGTCTGAAGCTACCGTTAATCAACTTATGAAACTTATCGGATCACAGCGTCCTGTTAGTGCCAGTACTGTTGAAATGGCTGCTGAATCGCTTGGCGAAGGATTTACTCCACGTAGCGTAGCTAGTAAATTGCGTCAACTAGAAGTTGAAGTAGCTAGCATGGCCAAAGAAAAAACTAGTGCATTTACAGAAGATGAAGGCGCTGAACTTGCAGAGTTTGTTATCAGTAACAGTGGCGAACTTACTTACAAGCAAATTGCTGAGCAGTTTATGGATGGCAAGTTTACTGCAAAGCAAATCCAAGGCAAGTTGCTTGCACTAGAATTAACTGGTAGCGTTAAACCAGCAGAAAAAGTAGAAATTGCTCGTACTTATACTGATAGTGAAGAAGCTAAATTTATTCAAATGGCTGAGCGTGGTGCATTTATCGAAGATATTGCCGCTGCTCTTAACAAGTCAGTTGCAAGTGTTCGTGGTAAAGCTCTTAGCCTTACTCGCAAGGGTCAAATTGCTAAGATTCCTGCTCAAAAGAACAGCTATGCCAAAGAACAAGTTGATCCTGTTGTAGCCCTTGGTGCTAAGATTCATGCAATGACAGTTGCCGAAATTGCAGCTGCAGTTGATAAAACTGAGCGTGGTCTTAAGACTCTGTTAACACGTCGTGGTATTAAAGTTGCTGACTATGATGGTGCAGCAAAGCGCGATAAGGCAGACGGCAAAAAAGCTGCCTAATTAGCAGTTCGTTAATCCAGGCTGGGAGTTTTGACAAGCTCCCGGCCTTTTATACTTTTGGGCTAACAGATGAAGGTAACAATTACTTATCATGATAATGAAAGTTTTACTATAGAAGAAGTGGTAAAACAAGCAGTACATAACTATGGAAAATCTGCTACAGTAGAAGTAATGCCTGAGTCAACCATGGCCTATGACCATATTTACTTTGGCTTACAGCAATTAGTAACACACGAACAACTTAGCTTATTATTTGAACGAGATGCTGGCTATCAGCAAGATATTAAACGATTAAGAGAAGAAGTACTTTACAAAGTAACGGAAATTATAGACCAGGTAATTATAGATAATGAATCGAAAGTAGGTTAAACTTGGATACAAGTGCAGTAGTCTTACATAAACTACTAGCAGAGCAAAACCTAGAATTATGGGCACGGCTCAAACTAGTATTTTTAGACCCTGCGTACAGCTCTCTTTATAGTGTAATCACAAAACATTACGAAAAGTACAATAGTGTACCTTCGTTCGACGATTTAACACTTACGTTAAGGGAGGGTCCAGCGTCTAAGACGTTAGCAACTCTCCGGCTAACGGAAGTTCCTGATGTTAGTGCTGAAGTAGCACTAGATGCGTTAATAGATCAATATACACAAAACGAAACAGTAAAACTACTAGATAAATTTGTAGATAAATTACCGCTATATGATAGCAATGAGATAAAAGAAAATTTAGCTACAATAGTTATGACCATAGAAGAAAAGACACATACTAGTGAAAAAGTCTTTACTATGGCTGACATAATGATGTTTAGGCATCCTAATGAATTGGAAAAAGAACGTGTTTATCTTGGACTTAACAACACTTTTGATGCTGTTCTTGGTGGCGTTGCTAGGCAGGAACTTATACTTATCGGCGGTAAGCGAGGTAGCGGTAAATCTATTACTAGTAGCAACATTTTTATTAATCAGTATGAAAATGGTTTTTCATCTCTATACTTTTCAATAGAAATGACAGCTTATGAAGTTATGGAGCGTAACTTAAGTATACTAGCTAGTGTTGATTTACAGCGACTAAAGCAAAACAAATTAACGGACGAAGAAGTTTTAAAAGTAGTAAAAGCTAGAGCCAATATGTTTGAAGAATCAGATCAAACAGTTTTAGATTTTATGCGGCATCGTGATAGATATAAGTTTGAAGAAACACTAGTAAGAAATCATCAACTAAAACAAGACAATCAAATGATTATAGTTGATGACAGAGATTTAACAATCAGTAGTATTGATCTACACATAGGCAAAGCAAAAGCCAAGTTTGGTGAAAAATTACAAGTAGTAGTTGTAGACTACCTAAATCAGATTGTTATTGAAGGCAGTGATATGTACGACTGGAAGCCTCAAATTGAAGTAAGTAAAAAGTTAAAAAACTTGGCTAGAAAATATGAAGTAGTATTAGTCAGTCCCTATCAAATTGATGCTAGCGGTGAGGCAAGATTTGCCAAAGGTATTCTTGATGCAGCAGACATTGCACTAGTAATGGAAGCGCACGATAAAAGTACTAATGCAATTAGTTTTGAAACAACTAAGATTCGTGGCGGCAAAGAAATGAAATTTACTTGTCCCATAGATTGGGAAACACTCAAAATCAGTCCGCAAAGCATTGATAGACCAGAGCAAAAAGAAACAGTTAAACGAGCAACAAAGAAACAACAAGATTTAAAACAAGACGATACCGCAGCAGACTTACCTTGGCATACATAAAATGAGCGATCCAGTACTAGATCTATTAAAAAATAATAGCTTAGCTTTTACAGTTAGTGGCCGTGATTACTTAACCAAATGTTTAAATCCAGATCATGAAGATACTAATCCTAGTTTTCGAATTGATCGGGTTAGTGGCGTAGCACACTGTTTTAGTTGTGGATTTAAAACTAATATTTTTAAATATTTTGGGGTCTTTACTAATCCTGTGCCTCTTAGGATTGCTAATCTTAAGAAAAAATTATTTGAACTTAGAACAAGTACAGAACAAGAACTACCTCAGGGATATACTCCCTGGACAAAACCATTTCGTGGAATTAGCACACAAACATTAAAACATTTTGGCGCTTTTTATACTAATCAAGTAGAAAAATTATCCGATAGAGTAGTTTTTCCTATTAGTGACGTTACTAATAAAATACAAGTATTCGTTGCTAGACATACTCTAAGTAATGGTAATCCTAGATATATAAATTATCCTAGTGGTGTAGAAATGCCGCTATATCCTAGCTACCTAGAACAACCACAAAAATCTATAATTCTTGTGGAAGGCATCTTTGATATGTTAAACCTTTACGATAAAGGCTTGCACAATGGAATATGTTGTTTTGGAACAAATACGCTACAAAATTCTGCAAAACAAAAACTCTTACCATTTAAAGCACAAGGTGTTACGCACGTATACATCTTATTTGACGGCGATGAAGCAGGTGAAAAAGCAGCAAAACAACTTAAACCAATTATAGAACAAGAAGAATTCGTTGTAGAAATAATTAAATTACCAGATGGTGTTGATCCTGGTGAATTAGATCAAATAGAAGTACACAGCATTAAGGAATATACCACAAAATGAAAATAGCCGTAATTGATAAAGCACCTAGCCGCACTAAATATGAGCAATATTTTAAGTTTGACTTTGAACTTTTCCACATGAGTTCACAGCCAATTACTAAATTGCTAAAAAAGGATGTGGACCTAGATATAGATACCGATCTCTATGACTTAGTGATCCTGGTAGGCGCTGAAGCGGCTAAAGAGTATGGTAAAATTACTAGCGTTACAAACTATGCTGGTCAACTTATTAGTAATAAGTTTATACCTATTAGTAATCCAGCTATGCTTGCGTTTAAGCCAGAAGGTAAACCAGATTTTGAACGTGCTGTAGATAAAATACACAAGCATGTTGCTGGTGAGTCTCGTGGTACTAAAACTGGTGACTTTAAGGGTATTGATAGTGAGCAAGAAGCTCACAAATTTTTGCTAGAAGTGTTAGAAAACGCTCAAGGAGTAGTTGCAATCGATACGGAAACTACGGGTCTTTATCCCAGAGATGGTTATGTGCTTGGTGTTAGTATTAGTTATAAATCTAATCATGGACGCTATATTAGTTGCGATTGTTTGACCCCGGCCAGTACTGAATTACTACAACGTATTTGTAGTCAATTTACCGTGGTTTTTCATAATATGAAATTTGACTACAAAATGCTCAAATACCACCTAGATCTAGAGTTTGATCGTAGTAAGGTGCATGATACAATGGTTATGCACTATGTCTTAGATGAAACAGATAGTCATGGATTGAAAGAATTGGCACTAAAGTATACAGATTATGGTGATTATGACGCTAAACTGGATGAATTTAAGAAAGAGTACTGTCGTCAACACGGTGTGCTCAACGAGAACTTTACCTATGACTTAATACCCTTTGATATTATCAGTGAATATGCCTCAATTGACACAGCAGTTACATTAGAGCTGTTCAACAAGTTTTGGCCTATTGTGCAAAAGAATGATAAACTGCATAGTGTGTACACTAAAATCTTAATTCCAGGTACATTATTCTTAATGGATATGGAAGAAGTCGGCATTCCCATTAGTCGTGAACGTATGCAACTAGCGGACGTATATCTTAGCGAGAAGATTCAAGAGGCTAAGGAGCATATTTACACATTTGACGAAGTAAAGCTCTTTGAAAAGAATGAGGGCAAAATCTTTAATCCTAATAGTGTTATGCAACTTCGTTCAATACTATTTGACTACCTAGGCTTAACACCAACTGGTAAAAAGACAGCCACAGGTGCCGTTTCAACAGATGCAGAGGTCCTAGAACAATTAAGTGAAGAACATGAACTTCCTAAAGCGATACTACAGGTCAGAAAGCTATCAAAAATCCAGAATACATATATACATAAAATACTTCCAGAGCTGGATCGTGATGATAGGATACGCACTAATTTTAATCTTATCTTTACCACTAGTGGTCGTCTATCTAGTAGTGGTAAGTTTAATGCACAACAAATACCACGAGACGATCCAATCATCAAGGGATGTATCAAAGCTCCGGCGGGTTATAAGATTGTTTCGCAAGACTTAAGAACTGCCGAGATGTATTACGCTGCTGTATTGAGTGGTGATAAGAACCTGCAAAAAGTATTTACTGATGGCGGCGACTTTCACAGTAGTATAGCTAAAATGGTATTTGACTTACCTTGCGAAGTTGAGCAAGTAAAGAAACTCTATCCAGACATGCGTCAAAGTGCTAAGGCTATCAGTTTCGGCATCTTATATGGTTCAGGAGCAGATAAGGTTAGTGTAACAGTTACTAAAGCAACTGGTCAATACTATCCAGTAGAACGTGCCCGTGATGATATTAAACAGTACTTTACAACATTTAAAAAATTAAAACAGTGGCTAGACACTAGGAAAGAATTTATTCAACAAAATGGATATACTTACAGCTTTTTTGGCAGAAAAAGACGCTTACCTAACGTATTCAGCAGTGACAAAGGAATCGCAGCCCACGAAGTACGTAGTGGAATTAATTCGGAAATTCAATCGCTTGCAAGTGACGTTAACTTACTCGGAGCTATTGAAACTGCTAAAACAATTAGAGAGCGTAAACTTGACGCAAGAATCTTCATGCTTGTCCATGACTCAATCGTGGCACTTGTTAAGGATGAGCACGTAGATGAATACTGTAGCATACTACGCAAATGTACACAATATGACTGGGGCTGTAATATTAGTGGATTTCCTATTGGCGTTGATCAGGACATAGGTGATGACTACAGCTTCGGCAGTTTTGAGGAAACCTATAGGGTTAGCGAGCTTAGTTTGGCCCGTGTTTAGGCTTGGCGAAAAAGAACCATACACTAGTGGTGGCCTGACCTTTTATAGTAGTCAGTATATTAATGAGGACGACCCTAAACCATTTAATCGGTACCGAGTGGTAGATGATCGTGGCGTAGATAAGCCCACACTAGGTTTGCGTAGATTGGTTCTCAAAGAGCAAGAAGTAAAACTACATCCAATTGGTTCAGCAATCTATTTCTTACAGGATGTGATTAAGCTGGCAAAATCTACCACTTGGTTTATTGATAGTGTGGGACAGGTATTTCAGCACAAAAAACTTGTACGCGCCAAACTGGCTACATACAGGATCACCCAAGTTTTGCCTGCAAGTGGAATAGGGTGTGTTTTAGAGGTTGAGGGTCTGGCTGAGAGATTTAAAAGTTTACAAGTTCCTAAAGACTATGAGTTGTGGGCAGGTATACTACGCTACAACCGATGTAACTTACTCTACGGCTATTACAGCGAACCAATTGAAACTACATGGAGACTAGTGTGAAAGCTATTATAACTAACAGGATTTATATGGATGATCCTGGTAAGCTAAACGCCAAGTTTATCATGGATAGTCTCACCTATAAGTTTAAAAAGAATACTGGTAGTAAAAAATTTAGTGTAGTAGAAACTGTTAAAAACTATAGACTATTGCCAAAGGGCATACTTAGTGTGCCGCAGGGTAGAACAGACTTAATACCTGATGGTTATGAAATAGTAGACAAACGTGTAACAAATACTGTGCCGTTTCCTACGCCTAAATATCCACTGCGAGACGATCAGCTAGAAATTTATAATAGTGCTAATGATACCTGCTTTATTAACGCCCTAGTAGGTTGGGGCAAGACTTTTACAGCACTACATATTGCGCGCAAGTGGGGACAAAAAACACTAATAGTAACACATACTACTGCATTGCGAGATCAGTGGTGTGATGAGGTTAGAGCACTATTTGATATGGAACCAGGAATTATAGGTAGTGGTCAATATGATATAGAAGATCATTTTATAGTAGTAGGCAATGTACAAAGTATTGTCAAATATTTGGATAGAATTAACAAAGAGTTTGGTACAGTTATCTTAGATGAAGCTCATCATTGTCCTGCTACTACATTTAGTCAAACTATAGATAGCTTTTATGCTCGTTATAGACTAGCACTTAGCGGTACTATGGAGCGCAAAGATGGCAAACATATATTTTTTAATGACTATTTTGGAGATACTGTATTCCGCCCTAAGCAAGCTAATACTATTAATCCAGTAGTACACTTAGTAAAAAGTAATCTTATATTAAAACCAGGTGTAACTTGGGTAGAAAAAATAAATGACTTAACACAGAACGATTATTATAGAAAGTTTATCAGTGCTACTGCTAATTATCATATTCAAGCAGGCCATAGTGTATTAGTAGTAGCAGATCGTGTAGAATTTTTGGAGGCTGTAAAAGAATATGTTGGAAAAACGTGTTTGTTGGTTACTGGCGACACCAGCTATGAAGAAAGGCAATATGCTAAAGAGCAAATCCTTAGTAGAGAAAAAATGTGCATTGCTGGTAGCCGTCAAATCTTTGCCGAAGGAATATCAATCAACGCACTTAGCTGCGTTATCTTAGCAGTCCCAATGAGTAATGATAGCTTATTAGAACAAATAGTTGGTAGAATTATGCGACCATATCCGGATAAACCACAACCCATAGTAGTAGATATTCAATTTAGTGGCTGGGCTGATAAAAAACAAAATAATGACAGGCTTGGACTCTACGTGCGTAAAGGTTGGGAAATATTATCGGTATAGAAATTTTAACTTGCTATAATTAGTCTACTGTGCTATAATATATGATGAATCAAAGAAAAGTCTTTATGTTTAACTTAGCAAAGCTTGAAAAACTAGCTAGTGGCAATCAAGTAAAAATTGTAGAAATCTTAGAAGATTACTATAAGGGATTTAAGTATGACCTAAAAGGTGGTAGCTGTTTTTTAATAGAACCAGCACAATTATTTTTTGATCGTAATACGGATATACTATTTAAAGCACAGTATATACAATTAGCGGCACGTAGAAGTTATCAGCAATATAAAGATTTAGGCTACACATATTTAGACTTAAGTTATTTTCCAGACCTAAACTTACAAGCAATAAAATACAATCCGCTATTAATAACAAAAAACAACAAAATATACTTCAAATACGAGGAATAAAATGGCACTTAGTTTTAAACAAACAAAAGGTAAAGCACTATCAAATAAAATAGAAAGCTATGAGTATAAAGATGGTGAGAATACAGTTAGATTAATTGGCGGTGTTCTTCCTAGATATATCTACTGGCTTAAAGGTACTAACAACAAAGACATTCCTGTAGAGTGCTTGGCTTTTAGTCGCGAAAAAGAAAAGTTTGATAATCTTGAAAAAGATCATGTAGCTGATTACTATCCTGATTTGCGTTGCAGTTGGAGCTACTCAATTAATTGTATTGATCCTAAGGATGGTAAAGTCAAAGCACTAAATCTTAAAAAGAAGCTGTTTGAACAGATTGTTACAGCTGCCGAAGATTTAGGAGATCCCACCGACTATGATACAGGTTGGGATGTTGTATTTAAGCGTCAAAAGACTGGCCCACTTCCATTTAATGTTGAGTACACACTACAAGTTCTACGTTGCAAACCGCGATCACTAAGTGCTGAAGAGCGTGCACTAGCCGATGCCGCACAAAACATTGATGAAAAGTTTCCTAGACCTACAGCAGATGAAGTCAAAGCATTGCTAGAAAAAATCGCTTCACAAAGTGATGAAGATGAAGGCAATGAAAGTGAGCAAGAAGCCGTTAAGGAGTTAGGTTAATCAAAGGCCCAGTAATGAAAGTTACTGGGCTTTTTCATCACAGGAAAAATAATGAAAGTATTATTTACAGCAGATATTCATATAAAATTAGGTCAAAAAAATGTTCCTGTTGATTGGGCTAGAAATCGTTATAACCTTTTATGGCAACAATTTGAACAACTTCAAGAGCAAGCAGATGTATTTGTTATAGGTGGTGATGTATTTGACAAGCTGCCTAGCATGGATGAACTAGAAATATATTTTGATCTAGTTAGTAGTTGTAAAATACCAACTATAATTTATAGTGGTAATCATGAAGCAGTTAAAAAATCTACTACATTTATGACTAATCTTGCTAAAGCCACGAATTTATTAAGTAGTAAACGGAATGTTATTGTTATTGATGACTACTATAGCGACTATGGTATAGAGTTTGTTCCATACAACAAACTAAAAGACTTTGAGCAAAACAATCCTTGGCCAGATGGTGGTAGTATACTGTGCACACATGTTCGTGGCGAAATACCTCCACATGTTACACCAGAGGTTAACTTAGATATATTTAACAGTTGGGATATTGTATTAGCAGGAGATTTGCACAGTTATGAAAATTGTCAGCGTAATATCTTGTATCCTGGTAGTCCTGTCACCACTAGTTTTCATAGAGATGTTGTTGACACTGGCGTCATACTACTAGATACGGAAACATTAAAACATAATTGGCTAAAACTAGAAGTACCGCAGCTAATAAGAAAAACCGTTGGTGCCAGCGACCCTAAACCGTCGACCCCGTACCATCACACAATTTATCAAGTTGAGGGTGACCTGCAGGAGTTAGGCGAACTTGAAGATAGTGATCTTATTGATAAAAAGATAATTAAGCGTAGCAGCGATGTACAGCTTATGTTAGATAATGACATGACACTAGTAGAAGAAGTTAGAGAATATTTACTAAATTTTCAATAAATAACTTTTGCACTGGATGTTTTGGATCTTGATAATTTAAAGTTTTAA
>OGWI01000012.1_pt1 | contig 20016 bp, 27 predicted proteins | sample 1576021 | NCBI WGS metagenome assembly OGWI01 (sample SAMN07581557, study PRJEB24739) | freshwater metagenome | place: Singapore | collected 2015-04
CGGCATACGAGATGCGCGAGAGTGACTGGAGTTCAGACGTGTGCTCTTCCGATCTGTTTCCCAGTCACGATACATAGCCAATGTTTTAGAAGCACCATACCAACACTTCAAAAAATTAAACCCGCAAGCCTGCGAAAAATCTTCGTGGTCTGCAAATAATACAGACGAGGTTATCAAATTTCCCATAGAAGTACCAGATGGTGCAAAATTAAAGAATCAACTACCAGCCGTAGAGATGCTGAAGGTAGTAAAAGATACCCAAAAGAATTGGGTGTACTCTGGAAAAAATAGATCTCTTTGCACCCAAGAGTATTTGAGTCATAATGTTAGCAACACTGTTACCGTTAAACCCGACGAATGGGAAAGCGTAACCAAATTCATATATGATAACAGAAAGTATTTTGCTGGAATATCACTAATTCCACAAAGTGGAGATAAAGACTATACACAAGCTCCATTTACTACAGTCTATACTAGTAGAGAAATAGTAAAAGAATATGGAGACGCGGCCCTTTGGTGTTCTGGACTAATTGAACTTGGACTCAATGCCTTTGATAATAATCTATGGGCAGCATGTGATTATGTATCAATGAACCAAGCCAAAGAAAATGATCCCGATAATAAACTTAAATTTGTTACCAAAATGAAAAACTTTGCTGGTAAGTATTTTAATGGAGACGTTAAGAGACTTACTTATTGTATGAAAGATGTTTACAATTGGAAAATCTATTGTGATTTATTCGATAGTTTCAAGAAAGTCGATTATACGCAACTGGCTGAGACCGAGGATAATACTGCCGGAATAGAGGAAATTAGTTGCGCTGGCGGCGCCTGTCTAATTTAACTTTATCCGTAAAGGTACAACCGTTGAGAAAAAATAATAAAAACAAAAGAAAGAACAGTAAGCCTATTGATTTAACTAAAGATCTTGGTGGAAATATTCAGTCTACAGGAGATGTTTATAGAAATAGATTAAAGCCAAGAAGCGAAAACCAAAAAGAGTACATAAGAACAATAGCAGAAAGTACAATTACTTTTTGTCAGGGTTTAGCTGGTAGTGGTAAAACACACATAGCTATAGGTATGGCTCTTGAATATTTATTGGATGAAAAAGTAAAAAAGATAGTTATTACTAGACCGGTTATTGAAGCAGGAGAAAAGATCGGGTACTTACCAGGAACAGCTGAAGAAAAACTACATCCATATTTATTACCTATTTTAGATGAGGTGAATTACTTTATCAATACTGCCCAATATACATCTCTAAAAATGAATAATAAAATAGAGATAGTGCCATTGGGTCTTATGAGAGGAAGAAATTTCCACAATTGTTTTATAGTTGCAGATGAGTGTCAAAATGCATCATATGAACAATTAAAAATGTTATTAACTAGAGTTGGTAGAGATAGTAAATTAGTACTAACAGGTGACGTTGGACAATCAGATTTGATGAGACACCTACAAGGTGGTTTTACAGAAATGATTTATGCATTGGAAGGCTTAGAAGGAATAGGCTTGGCCAAGCTTGAATCATCAGATATAGTAAGAAATCCAATCATAGCAGGAATATTAGCAAGACTTGATAACTATGAGCGTAAACCATAAAAAATGCTTAGTACTAAATGCTGACTACTCCCCATTGTGCGTAATCTCATGGAAGAAAGCACTGATATGGTCTATTAAAAATTCCTACAATAAAGATATAGGGATAGAAATTATAGACTTCTATAAAAATGACTTTATCAGTGCTACCAATGGGAAAAAATTTCCGGTTCCAGCTATTGCTAAAACCTCTAGATATAAAAAATACAATCATCTTGTAGTTAATTTTTCTAGAAAAAATTTGTTTATAAGGGATGATCATAGATGTCAGTACTGTGGACAGACTAAAGAAATTCGTCAGCTAACATATGATCATGTTATACCCAAATCACAATGGGATTATTCTAATGGAACACCAACAAATTGGACAAATATAGTAACGGCTTGTTTACCATGTAATACTAAAAAGGGTAGTAGAACACCAAAGCAAGCTAATATGCCATTATTAAACTTACCATATAGGCCAAATAAAACAATCAAGTACTTGCCTCTAAGGTCATACCTATCTAAGATAAGAGAAGAAATACCTGAAGAGTGGACCTTATATCTACCAGCATCCTATTTGTCATGAATATCCATAAAATAAAAAATGATACTCAAGAGTCTTCATACTATACTTTAATAGGAAATGAAGATTTCTTAGACAATAATGGAAACCCATGCAAAAAAAGCATGGACAACTCTGTGTGCGCTAAAGCTGTAAAAAATAAATTACCCAAAGCATTCAGATCTAATTCTTTTAATAATGATACTATAGGATATTCTTTCTATATTAAGGTATTGCCAAATAAAACGATATACAATCCTATACAATTACATTCGATCAAAGGTTCTAAGCCTAGCTTCATAGACTCAGTGTGTAAAGACAATGTAAAGTTTCTAGAAGTTAACCAGATGATTTTCGAAAAATACATCTCTTTCCTTCGAACAAAAAATACACAATGGCTAACGGAAGCCCAAAGAGAAATAAAGTAATGCCCTGCTATACATATTCTTGTCAAAAATGTTTAAGTAAATTTGAGATAGTATGTTCTATCAGAGATTACAAAGATAGTGTTGCTTGTGAAATCTGTGGCAGTAAAAAAACTGAAAGAGCTTATCTAGATGACCTGTCCACACTAAATACCTCGGTTAAATTAGCGGATAGCGAAATCAAAACGCTTGGACATTTAGCAAATCGTAACAGTGAAAGAATGAGTGATGACCAAAAGATAGCCCTTCATCAAAAACATAATAGCTATAAGGAAGATGGGCCCACAAAAGAATTACCAAAAGGCATGAGCAGGATACAAAAACCAAAGGAGAAAACGAAATGGACAAAAGGATAGATAAGCTGGATAGTAGCTGTATTTTCCAAGCAGAAAAACAAAAAATTGATAAGCCTAGAACAGAAAGCTATTTCACGCTAATGGGTAGCGAAGACTTTCAAGATAAGGACTTTAATCCTAGAACAAAAGAAGAAAACCAGCTAACATATGCTAAATCTATATATGTGCCAGACAATAATTCTACTAGATATTATGTAAAATTAGATTCTAGAGGCAAGCTATATAATCCAATAGGTACATATCAAGATAAGCCATCTCATCAATTTATCAACAAGATTTGCAAAGAGTCTACTAGATATAAAGATGTTAGTCCAAAGATTTTTGATATGTATCTGAGTTTTCTAAAGACAAAAAACGAATCGTGGCTTAATAATGCAGAAAGAGAGATGATATAATGGCTAGAATAAGTAAGGCTAATACGTACGCGATAAACTGGCTTGCACAACAAAACAAGTCAAAAGAAGAGATAGCAGAAGAGCTTAAGTTGAGCGTTGATCAAGTATCGAAAGTACTTGAAAAATTTAATGTTACTAATCAGGATGGTGCTAGTGTCAAAACAGCACAAGAACCAGTAAGTAGATCAAAAGGGCTTATGATCAATACCACTATGGGCAAAAAGACCAATACTGTATCTATTATGACTAAGGATGCGTCAGAATATAATGACGCGGTAAAGAAGAACGCTCCTCCAGCAAACGCAAAGAATAATAGATATATGAAAGACGGTATTTTTATTCCAAGCGAAGCCAAGAAAAAGAAAAAGGACTAAAATATGGATATCAGTCAATTAGCTAAAGACCCTAAAAAACTACAAGAACTTATAACACTATTAAGTTCTATGTTACCTAATGAAACTGATGATGCAGAAACAGAGGACGATAGTCCAATCAAAAACAGTACTAAGAAGTTCAACACCAAGAAGAAAAGAATAAATAAGTTTTCTGATATGCCAGAAGCAAGTATGCATAAGGAAGATATCGAGATAGACAAAAAGCTATGTAAATATCCTCCTACTATCAGAAATAGACCTGTAGATTTTGTAGAAGTTACTTGTAGAGTCTGTGGAAAAACAGAAAAGATAAGTGCCAATATGGTTGATTCTAGAGAAAGATACAAATGTAATAATTGTTCAACATCACCGGGTTAAAAAATGTCAGAAGAAATACAAAAAACAGAAGAACAAAAAGAAATAGAAGAAATCATCTCTAAGTTTGTAGACACAAAAAACAAGGATAGAGATTTCTATTTTAAAGGGGTGTACGGTGAACTTTTCGAGGAAGAAGAAAAACACACCGATTATCAACATGAAATTTTTACAAAAGTAATTTTTAAAGTTTTATCCGTCAACGAAGAGGGAAAAGCATACAAAATACCTAAGGTAGTAGAAAAAAATTACTACATACCTCTCCCCATGAGAGAAGATTACGATAAGTTCATAGAGTTGTTCGACTCATACCTTCAAGAAGCTCTTGCTAAAGCTGGAAAAGATAGTCTAGAAAAAAACAAAGAATGAAATATCCTTCTAGATATTCAAATGACAAATTCGTATCTGCCGCACAATACGTGACAGAAATGATTTGTGAGAAAAAAGCCAAAATGGATAAGCAGGATCTGCATCATAAATTTTGGACAAATAAAAAATGGTCGGTTTTTTTTCGTAATCAAATTGCCACAGCAAATAAGTTAATACAAAAGTATGGAGAGAAACCTGTTATTAGGGCTCTTAACAACCCTAAGACCGAAAGAATCTACTCCTTGCGAGCACCCCATCTGATACCTATAATTGAGCAAGAAGCAGAGTTGGTTGAGAACGAGAACAATACTTTGACAAAAAATCTAGAGCGAAAAGAAGATGCTTCTCATAGAAAACCGATCAATCTAAAGAAAAATATAATATCTAAATTAGAGGACATAGAAAATGGGTCTTAAAGAAGGCGTAATAAAGGATTTTGGAACCGATATCATTTTGTCTGGCAGCGCCGTGGTTGATAAACCCTCTCTGGTCATCCCAGTGAGTCCTGCGCTCGACGTTATTTTAAATGGTGGTATCCCAGAGGGCAGCTTTGTTGTTTTAACTGGGCAGCCCAAATGTGGCAAGACCACCACATCACTATCCTTCTGTGCAACAGCCCAGAAAAAGGAATATCAGGGAGATCTTAAAAAACCCAGGGTTGTGTACTACCTAAACATTGAAGGTAGATTGAAAAAGAGAGATCTTGAAGGTATACCGGGATTGGATCTGTCTAGATTTGAAGTTATAGGATCTCAACAAGGTAAAATACTACACGCTGAAGAATATCTACAGATTGCAGAAAGAATTATTAATGAAGAGCCAGGATCGGTAATTATAATCGACTCCTACTCTGCCTTATGTACCGAGGCCGAAATTACATCTGATATGGATAAAATGCAAAGAGCTGACGGAGCTAAACTATTAGCCAAGTTTTGCCGAAAGGTTGCTAATGTTATTCCTGTTAATAAAAATATAGTAATAGGTATAACTCATTTAATGGGTAATCCAACAGGATATGGTGCAGAATTTAAAGAAAAGTCTGGTCAGGCTATTGCATACCAAACAGATATAAAATTAAGGGCAAAAACATTTAGCCCATGGACTCTTGGCGCCGATGGTAGTCAAATAGGACAAGAAGTCACTTGGCAAGTAGTCTGCTCGGCATTAGGTCCACCGGGAGGAACTATAACTTCATACTTGAGGTATGGACAAGGAATAGATAAACAAACAGAACTCATAGTATTAGCATCAGATATGGGTTTGATCAATAAAGGTGGGGCATGGTATACTCTGGAATTTGTTGAGGGAGATACTAAGCCTAAATTTCAAGGAGTAGAGAAAGTTCGTCTTTATCTATTAGAACACCCAGAAGCTTATGATAAGTTATATGCAGACGTAAAAGGTATGATGGGCATCAAATGCTAATAAAAGACCTAGATGGGAATTCTCATAATTGGCAACTCATTGGGAATATGGCTCATAGTAAATTAACAAATAAATCTAGTTTACATGTGCAAGCCAGGACAGTGATAAAGAATATTTTTCCTACCTTGGTTGCCCTGGAAGAAGTTCCTATAATACTACGAAAATCCGAAACCCTGTATTTGGATTTTTATTTGCCATTGATTAAGTTCTGTATTGAGGTACATGGTGAACAACATTACAAATTTGTTGCCCATTATCATTCTAATCAATTAGGCTTTATGAAGCACAAGAGAAGGGATAGGGATAAAAAAGAGTGGTGTCAAATTAATGACATACTATACATAGAGCTACCATTTGACGAAACGACGGAACAATGGTCAAAAAGGATATCAGATGAATACCAAAGAACAAGTTGAATCATGGGATAGTGTTCTAGACGAATATGAACAAAGTATAGGATTTGAAAAGTATAGACCTGATTCTTTATCGGAAGCAGAGTTACAAAGCTATCTGACAATGAACAGGGATGCTTTAGAAAAGCTAACCCCTGAAGATTGTGCTCAAATAGCATATAGATTAGCTCAATTTTCTTTTCATGTTCAACGAACATTAAATAGAGAGATAGCAAGGCTTAACTGGTCCGAAGAAACAATTAAAGATGTTATAGCAGACGAGATTAATAATTATAAAGGATATGGCTATGTGGAGAAATCATTACAGGCTATTAAGAATAATGATAAGGCTACAGCATTGAATAAAATAAAGAAATATGCTAAACAACGAAGCGACAGATTGCAATATCTCGCAGGAAACATAAAGAACTTATCAGATATATTATTGTCTATTCAGAAAACTAAAGTAGCAGCGTCTCATTCAAAATTGGGGTAATTAGATTATGATTTTAGCTGATCCAGCGGCAGAACGAGCAGTACTAGCCGGTATTTGTGCATATGGTCAAGATGCTTATTTAGATGTTGCCGATATCGTTCAAGAGACATCTTTTACTGTAGATAGCAATAGTATTATCTTCAAGTGTCTCAAAACACTGTGCGAAAATAACCAAGCAACTATAGATATAGCATCAATATATTCCATAGCTCAAGAGATAGGTGTTGCGCATATTCTTAGCAAAAAAGAAGAAACACAACACTTAAAAGCAGTTATAGATTTTCCAGTAAGTTCAGATAATGTCAGAAAATTCGCTGCAAAAATCCGTAAGCTAGAAATTGCAAGACTACTCAGAAAACAACTAGAATTAGCTCAAGAAAAAATTCTAGATATAACTGGTAATGAAACCATATCTTCAATCGTTGGCATAGCGGAAGATAGTATCTTCAACTTTTCGTCTCTGCTTGTCGATAGTGATACTGGGCCAGAAAAAATAGGAGATTCACTTCAAGAGTATGTAGATCAACTAGAATTAAACAAGATTGATCAAGTCGGTATTCCAACAGGATTTCCCATATATGATCAATCAATCGGTGGAGGTTTAAGAAAAGGTACCGTCAATGTTATTGCTGCTAGACCAAAAACTGGTAAGACTTTACTTTCAGATAATATGGGTGCAAATATAGCACAAAGAGGTATTCCTGTTTTGAACATGGATACCGAAATGACAAAAGAGGATCATATTCATAGACTATTGGCTATGTTAACAGAGATAGAGATCAACTCTATAGAAACAGGAAAATTTGGAGAATCTCCAGACCAGAAGATGAAGATAAACAAAGCTATAGAGACTATGAAAAATAGTAAATTGTATCATAAGAGCATAGCAGGTAAACCATTTGAAGATCAACTATCTATCATGAGAAGATGGTTAGTTAAAGAAGTTGGACTTAATCCAGATGGTACTGCTAAGGACTGTGTTATTTTTTATGACTATCTGAAACTCATGGACTCCGCTGGAATATCACAAGATATGAAAGAGTACCAAGTGCTAGGATTTATGATGACAAGCTTGCATAATTTCGCCGTAAGATATAAAATACCGGTCGTAGCCTTTATACAGCTAAATAGAGATGGTATCACCAAGGAATCTACAGACACAGCATCAGGCTCAGATAGAATCATATGGCTATGTAGCAACTTCACTATTTTCAAAAGAAAATCAGACGAAGAGATTGCAGAAGATGGACCGGGAAATGGTAATAGAAAATTAGTTCCTCTGATTAGTAGACACGGAGGAGGATTAGACGATAACGACTATATCAATTGCCACATGAAGGGCTGGTGCGCAAAGATTACAGAAGGTAAAACGAAGCTAGAAATAAATAGTAATAGTAGTAAAAAACAAGATGGATTTATCGTAGATGACAACAATGAACACAATGACACAGAAATCCCGTTCGTATAATCAACAAAAACTGAAGATAGTTTGTGATCAGATATGTGACAATATCGAAGGTCTTCTTGAGGCTTTGGATATTTCAGAATATAAAATGTCAAATAAAATGATCACCATGTCTTGTCCTATTCACGATGGAGATAACCCATCTGCAATAAATATCTATCATACCGGGGACCATTATAGGGGTAATTGGAAGTGTAGAACACACAACTGTGACGAGATATTCAAGAGTTCAATTATTGGCTTTGTAAGAGGAGTATTGTCAAAAAGTAAATACAACTGGAATCAAGATGGTGATACTACAGCATCTTTTCAAGAAGCCGTAGATTTTTGTATGGGACTTCTAAACAAATCTATCAAAGATATAAAAGTATCACGAAGTGATGCTGAGAAGAATACTTTTACTAGAATAGTTGAAAATGTTAAACAGTCTAAGATTGAAGCCAACCCCCTGTCTAAAGTGACAAAAGCACAGGTTAGACAATCATTACAGATACCCGCAGAGTATTATCTTGACAGAGGATACTCTAAAGAAACACTAAGCAAATACGATGTAGGACTATGTAATAATTCCTCCAAAGAGATGTATAATAGAATAGTTGTACCTGTATATTCTATAGACGGTAAGTATATTATAGGTTGTACCGGAAGAAGCATATTCGATGCTTGCGATAATTGTAGAAACTATCATAGTCCATCAGATCATTGTCCAACTAAAGAGGACTCTTGGAAATATTGCAAGTGGAAACACAACTTTGGTTTTAAATCACAGGAACACCTATACAATTTTTGGTTTGCTAAAGACCATATACAAAAAACAAAAAACATAGTAATTGTTGAGAGTCCGGGCAACGTATGGAGACTAGAAGAAGCTGGTATCCATAACAGTGTTGCAATATTCGGATCGTCCATGAGCGATAAGCAAAAATTGCTGATTGACTCATCTGGCGCTATGAACATTATACTTCTAATGGACAACGATGAAGCTGGTAGAAAAGCAACCAAACAAATCACAGATAAGTGCAAAAAAATATATCGTATTTACTCTCCAACATTTTCGGGACCAGATATTGGTGAGTTATCTGTGCAAGAAATCAAAGAAACTATTATACCACAAATATTGAGTATCAAATGATTATAGCTTTCGCTGGAAGAAAACAATCGGGCAAAACAACGTGTTCAGAATTTGTACAAAAATCTGCTAATGGTCTAATAAAGCCATATAATTCGACTAAGATTTATAACTTTGCAGATCCTCTTAAACAAGATATTTGTATTAATATTCTTGGATTGACCTATGATCAATGTTATGGCACAGATGATCAAAAAAACGAACTGGTTGACTGTTATTGGGATAATACTCAATTAACAGCAAGAGAAGTTATGCAAATGGTTGGCACTGATATGTTTCGCAAAATGCAGCATAATGTTTGGTCAGCTGCTACTATCAGAAAAATACAATTAGAAAATCCTCCCATGGCAATTATTGCTGACTGTAGGTTTCCTAATGAAGTTGAAGCTGTTAAAAATGCTGGCGGTATTGTTGTAAAACTAACTAGAAATCCTTATAACTCCACCCATGGTAGTGAAACAGCCCTAGATCCTGATAAATATGATCCATCTAACTTTGATCTGGTAATAGATAATCATAATATTGGTATTGTTGAACAGAATAAAATCTTACTAGCATTTCTAAAAGATAAAGGAATACTACAATTATAATAACATACTTTAGAAGTTCATCCTATAACACACATTCTATGTGTGAACAACAATACTTTTTTGAATATGTGTTAGGCTACAGGGGACCAAGCAATCAAAAGGCAGACAAAGGAACAATAGTACACAAAGTACTAGAAATACTTGCTGTTATAAAAAAGAGTGAACAGGATAAAATCATAACTTTTGAGGATGATATTGTTGGGCCTGTTAATACAAAGTCTTACAACCTCGATACTATTACTGAACAAGTATATCAGTATTATACAAGTAGATTCTCGCACCATAAATGGACCCCTAAAGATTTTACAGATTGCAGACTTTGGGTGGAAAAAGCCATATCATATAACAATGGGATGTTTGATCCGAGAAATAGAAATATATTATGTCCAGAACAACATTTCGACATAGTAATAGATAAGAGTTGGGCTAAATATAAGTATAAAGTATCAGAAGGTAATCTTGAAGGAAATCTGGCTATAAAGGGAACTATCGATCTTATTACTCAGGTTGGTGATAACACTATAGAGATTATTGACTGGAAAACAGGAAGAAGATTAAACTGGGCAACTGGTCAAGAAAAAACTCAAGAAAAATTAGAAGAAGATCCTCAACTTAGAATATATCACTATGCTGTTCAAAAGCTATATCCTCATATAGATTATATTATGGTCACCATCTTTTTTATTAATGATGGAGGCGCTTTTAGTGTTATTTTTGATAAGTCGGATTTGCCTAAAACCGAATCTATGCTAAGAGATAAATTTGAGATTATAAAGAAGACACAGAAACCAAGACTAAATAAGAGCTGGATGTGCAGCAAACTTTGTCATTTTGGAAAAAGTACTTTTGAAAACTCCCATGTTCTGCCGATACTAGAGTATAGGGACAACCAGCTATGTCAAAAGAATACCCATATGACCAAGTGTGAACAGATTAAGCACGATATCGAACTAAAAGGTATAAACAACGTGATTGACGAATACACTGTTCCGGGGTATACTGTAGCTAAATACAAGGCACCAGGAAGCGTTGAATGAAAAAATATATACCTCTACACTCCCACTCTCACTATAGCCTATTGGATGGTTTGAGTAAACCTACTCAAATTGCTGACAGATGTAAAAAGATAGGAGTAGGATCTTGTGCATTGACTGATCATGGCAGTATTGCCGGATGTGTTCAGTTTCATAATACTTTAAAAAAGGCTGGTATAAAACCAATACTAGGGTGTGAATTATACATATCAGATTCTGATCCTTGCATAAAAGACAAAGATTCTTCTACCCATCATTTTTTAGTATTAGCTAAAAACCTCAAGGGTTGGCATCAACTGATCAAAATTATTTCAGAATCAAATAGAGCAGATTATTTCTATCGTAAGCCTAGACTTAGTATAGAAAAACTATCTCCTTTTCTTGATGGTAACTTGGTGGGTTTTTGTGGACATCTAGGGTCATATATAGCAAATCATATACTTGAATCTGATAAAATAGATCCAGATTGGTATGATATAGCTAGTGAAAAAGTATCTATTCTTAAAAATGCCTTTGGAAAAGATAACTTTTTCTTAGAAGCACAATTAATGGATCAAACTCACAATCCTGTACAGAAAACTCTGACAGACTGTATAAGAGAACTGGGAAAGAAAACCAACACCAAAGTTATTTGCACACCAGATGCTCATTATGCAGAAAGGGATGACGCGATAGATCAAAGAATTCTATTGTGCAATAATCTCAAAACAACATTTACAGAGATAAATAGGAAGATTGTAAACCATGAATCTGTTCCTATGTCAACCTTCTTTATTTCAGACAATTACTATATTTTGTCTCCAGAAGAAATGTATGCTCTACATACAGAAGAAGAGATAGAAAATACTAATTTGGTTGATATTATGTGTGAAGATTATGACATATCTCACAAACCCATGTTGCCACCATTTGAATGCGAAGGTAATGACCCAGATGAATTTTTGAGACAGCTTTGTAGAAATGGTTGGAGAGATAAAATTGCTAACGTCATTGATAAAGACAAACAGTCTGAATACGCCGAAAGAATCAAATACGAGCTTTCGGTTTTACAGGGGGCTGGTCTCTCCAGCTACTTTTTAATAGTGTCCGACATCGTGAATTTTGTGAGACACAGTGGGTGGCTACCGGGTCCGGGACGAGGTTCTGCTGCTGGATGCTTGGTTTCATATCTGATTGGCATAACAAGCATAGATCCACTAAAATATAATCTTATCTTTGAGAGATTCTATAATGCAGGAAGAAATACGAAGGATAGAATTTCCATGCCTGATATTGATGTGGACGTTCCAATCAATAAAAGAGAAGATGTTATCAATTACATTAAAAAGAGATATGGTATTGAGAATGTCTCTCAGATGATAACTTTTAATACACTAAAGGGTCGAGGCGCCCTCAAAGATGTTTTAAGGGTCTATGGAGATATCAGTTTTGATGAGATGAATCTAATTACCAAAAATATCCCGGATGAGGCCAAGATAGCGGACGAATTACAAGAAATGAAGGAGGAATACGGAGAAGCCTCGATAATACAGTGGGCTCTAGAAAATAATGTTGACAAACTCAAGAATTGGTGTTATACTAATAAGGATGGATCGTTGTCTGGCCCACTAGCTAAACGCTTTGAACAAGCTATTAGATTAGAGGGTACAAAAGTGAACCAATCCAAACATGCGGCTGGGATTGTTATTTCTGATCAAATACTTGGCAATATTTGTCCAATGGTTTATGATACAAAAAATAAACAACAAATAGCAGGCATGGAAATGCAAGACTTAGAAACATTGGGTATAATTAAATTCGATATTCTAGGCGTTGCAATGTTAGATAAGGTAATGACAGTAAGCACACTTTTGAAAAATGGAGGTAGTTATGAACAAACTATTTTCTGAACTCGGTGTTGGACAAGAGTTTAAAGTACCAGGGTCCGACACAAATTATAAGAAGATAGATCTAGTTAAGGTTAGTTGCTGCAAATCTTTTAATGCAGAAGGTACGGCTAATGCGAGCAGTAGGACTTTTTTTGCCCCAGGAACAGTTGTGGTAGTTAATGGCTAATAATCAAAAAATCTGTGTATTCGACCTTGAAACGGACGGCAAGGATCCGAATGTCTGTAGTCCCGTACAAATAGCTGCTATAATTGTTGATCCTTTTAAATTAGAAATCATACCAGATTCCGAATTTAATATCAATCTTAGGCCAGAAGCTATAGAAAAAAATAGCAGCTATGCGTATGAAGATTCTGATGTATTAGATTTTCATGCAAAGGTTAGAGGATCATCAAAAGACGATATTCTAGAATCATGGAAATCATATCCTAAACAGGATGCTGGATGGAAAATGTTTACTTCCTATCTAGAGATGTATCATATACGCTCTGATAGAAAGTCTTGTTTCACAGCACCAATAGCGGCAGGATATAACATTAATAGATTTGATCTAAAAATAATTCAAAATCTTAGTGTCAAATATAAAAATGTGAATAAAGAAGGTAACTCTTCCTTATTTTATCCTAGGGATGTAATAGACATTATGAATTTAGTATTCTATTGGTTTGAGGGTTCTAAGGAACTTAAAAGCTATACTCTGGATGATTTGAGAGATTACTTGGGAATAAGTAAAGATGGAGCACACGATGCTCTAAAGGATGTCAAGGATACGGCAGAAATTTTGATGAGGTTTTTAAAGCTACATCGTAAATTAGCCTCAAAAGTCAAATTCAGGAATTCATTTACAACAGCAACAGCGTAAAGAATGGAATATTATACATTTGATTGTGGTTGTCGATTCCCGGTTATCGATAAAACCACAGATGGTATGCCAAAGATTGATTTTTCTATCAATATGGACGCCATAAATTTTGACTGTAGTAGAACATGGGAGATGTTATCTTCTGGAAACACCAAGGGGTGTTTTCAGTTGGAGTCTCGTCTTGGTCAAAGCATGGCTAGGAAACTCAAACCATCTAATATCGAAGAATTGTCTGCCTTAATTAGTATTATGAGGCCAGGATGTCTAGAAGCTATTAGAGATGGAAAAACAGTAAGCAACCATTTTATAGACAAAAAGAATGGACAGGAATCAATAGACTATTTCAATCCTGCTTTAGAACCGATTCTAAAGACCACGTTTGGAGAAATGGTATATCAAGAACAGGCTATGGAAATAGCACAGAAGATAGCTGGTTTCGATCTTCAAGAAGCTGATCAGCTTAGAAAAGCTATTGGTAAGAAAAAGCCAGAAGAGATGGCCAAACTCAAGACTATCTTTATAGAAGGCTGTAAAAAAAATAACACAGTGTCCGCAGACCAAGCGGAGCAAATTTTCAGTTGGATCGAAAAAAGCCAGAGATATTCATTTAATAAATCTCACGCAGTAAGCTATGCTATAAACGCATACCTATCAGCATACAGTAAAGCACACTTCCCAAAGATCTTTTTTGCAGCATATCTAAAGTACGCTAAGGACAAGATAGACCCTCAGCAAGAAATCAAAGAATTAGTAAAAAATGCCACAGATATGGACATAGAGATCTGTGTACCAGATTATCGACTACTGAATCAGTTTTTTGTAATCAATAACAATAAGATATATTTTGGACTAACAGATATTAAAGGAGTCGGTGATTCTGTCTATAAAAAGATTATCGATATATCAAAAAAATTAGATGTTAATAATTTGACCTGGACGGAAATATTATTCGAATTATTAGTTAAGATCAATTCAACAGCAGCCAAGGCATTAATATGTAGTGGTGCTTTAAGCTATGTGTCTAAAACTAGAACTTCTATGTTGTTTGAATATGAGATAGTAAGTGAATTAACATCAAAAGAGATAGAGTATATTCAAAGTAGTGTCAGCATATCGGAATTTAGTGTTTTACAATTAATGAATCTTCTAGTTAAAAAACCTAAACTTACACAGAATCGTAAAAATATACTACAGGGTCTTATCTCTTCTCTAGTCAGACCACCATTTTCAATGGATGACAAAATAGAATGGATATGTGATAATGAGAGCAGCTTACTTGGTATCAATTTGACATACTCAAAGGTTGATTCTTATGATATCAGTATGACGAACACAACATGTAAAGAATTTAAAGACTCAGATAGAAAAACCATAATAGTTGCTGGAGAGATAGATAATGTGAATATTATTAAAATAAAAAATGGTAAAAACAAAGGCAATGAAATGGCATTCACAAGTATATCAGATAGTACAGGATATATAGATTCGGTAATATTCTTTACTGAACAATTGTCGTTGTACAGAAATGAATTATTTGAGGGTAATATACTAATATTTAAAGGGTCAAAATCCTTCAAAAAGAGCGATCTAGTCGTAGAAAAGTGTTATGCTCCGATGACTTGACTTGTGTCGCGCCACGGATATAATACTGTAGTGTTGGGTATTTTGGTTTTTAAACAAGGAGTCTGAAAAGATGAATATTGTGATTATTCGAGGAAATTTAGCTAGAGATCCTGATCTAAGAACTATTAGTAGTAATGGTAAGGAAACCTCGGTTGTGAACTTTACGGTTGCAACATCAAGAGAATATACCAAGGCTAATGGGTCTAGAGACAAGATCACATCCTTTATTCCGTGCGAAGCTTGGGATACTGGGGCTGAGATTATAGGAAAGTCTTTCAAGAAGGGCGATCTTGTTCTTGTTGAGGGATCAATCAGGAATGATTCTTGGGAAAAGGATGGTGTAAAGCATTCATCCTTAAAGATCAGAGTAAATAATTTCTCTAAGATTACCAAGCTATCTTCGAGGAAGGACGAGTCCAAGGAAGAGGAAGAATCGGTAGCGTTCTGATAGAATAGAAAAAGTGTTCGAATCAGGGCTATGCTAATCACATAGCCCTTTTTCATATCAATAATGAGCAAACAACGTCTAAAAATATTATTATGCAACGAGGCCAGCTTTCTTAGCACTGGTTATTCTGTCTATGGAAAAGAACTATTAACTAGGCTTAGTAGGAATCCATTATTTCATGTTGCAGAACTGGCTTGTTATGGTTTTGTAAATGATCCAAGAGATAAGGATATTTCTTGGAGATACTATGCTAACGCTGTAAAGGGTAACGACAGCAGATTTCAAGAATATTCTGCTAATGCTGAGAATTCTTTTGGTCGCTGGAGATTTGATAAAACTCTTTTAGATTTCCAGCCCGACGTTGTTATAGACATCAGAGATTACTGGATGAATTCCTATCAGGCCTTTTCTCCTTTAAGAAAATGCTACCATTGGATGCTCATGCCGACAGTTGATTCTTATCCACAGCAAGAAATGTGGCTAGATACATACCTAAGCGCCGACTCTGTTTTTACATATTCAGACTGGGCTAGAGATATTTTAACAAATCAAACGAATAATAAAATCAAATATACCGGTACTACTTCCCCAGGCATAGATACAAACAAGTATAAGATACTAGAGTCTGCACTATCAAAATCTAACTTGTCAATACCGACAGACAGTATTGTATTTGGTTCTGTTATGAGAAATCAAAAGAGAAAACTAATACCAGAATTATTTAAATCTTTTAGATCTGTAATAGATAAATTATATGCTAACCAATCTATATTCGCAGATAAAGTACTGCTATATTTGCACACAGGATATCCCGATTATTTAGGTTGGGATATACCATCATTGCTAAAAGAGAATAGACTATTAAACAGAGTTTTATTAACATATATGTGCAAAGACTGTGACAAAATCTTTGCTGATGTCTATACAGGACCAAATAGAGCATGTATACGTTGTGGAGGCAAATGCACACTGCCATCCGTTACAAACGGGGTAACACAAGAGCAAATGATAGAGATATACAACGCATTTGATCTTTATATACAATACTCTATATGCGAAGGTTTTGGTATGCCTCAAGTAGAGGCAGCAGCTTGTGGTGTTCCCGTTGCAACTATTCCATATAGTGCTATGGAGGATATAGTATCAAAACTAAATGCTTATCCAATTAAAATAGCCACCATGTTCAAAGAATTGGAAACACAGGCATACAGAGCATACCCTGATAATAGTAGTTTAACAGATATATTATATGACTTTATACATGTACCAATACCTCTAAAATTTCAAAAGAGAATACAGACTCGTAATATGTGCATAGAGCATTATAATTGGGATAAGATTATTTTAAAATGGGAAGAAAGACTATCCTATATAGCTGAAGAAAAATTTAAATCCTCAATAAATCCATATGATCAGATACATGCGTGGCAGATACAACCACCCTTATCTTTAGAGGCAATTAACAATTCTAACGAAACTAATATTGTTAAACTACAAAGAATATGCCAAAACCATATCAATAACACCCACAACCCAGATTCATATTTCATACTGAATATGTTACAAAAACTCAATGAGGGTTACCAAAACGATAATCAAAAAGTCATTCCTTATTCGTGGAAAGACGCTATAGACTATTTCAACACTATTATTCGAAACAATAATACTATTATCTCATTTATTAAAAATAAACAAAAAATAAATGAAGATTTCATAGAATACGCACATATTAAAGACTTATCAAAATGAATAGCCACGTTTTATTAATACGAGATAGGCCATCTGTTTTTTCTGATCAAATTATATCTGAAGCTAATCCAAAACAGAAAACCATCATACAGTTTTGTAATTATAATCAGGTGATTACAAACAGAGACTATAAACAAAATATTTGTATACCTCGGATTCCATGTTTAGAAAATATTAACCCACCGCTTTCATACAAATTGCTCTCCCATGTTTGTGTATCAAATAATTTAGATCAAATGATCTTGTCAAGACATAATATACAATCTATTAAGCTAGACTTTGTAATCAAAAAATGTCCAGACAAACTTAAAATTAGTAATGCCTTTGATAAATACTACAAATATGGTAGTATCATTAATTTTAGACAAGACCTTCTTGTATTAGAAGACTTGATCTACATATTTTATGAGTCTCAAAGAACTCTTAATAATAGTGTTATGCTATTAGCTATAGAAGCAGATGACAGCAAACAGGTGTTCTCGTATATAGATAAGGTGCATCAACAATTAAATATCAAACTATCGAATTCAAAACTTATTATTACGGTTACGAATAGTATAGATGACAAAAATAGAATGTCTATTATTAATACCATAGACTGTCTATTACAAATAAATACGTTGTTCATATCTGATTTTGAGTACTACTATGCAGCATTATGTCAAAAAAGAATAATAGGAAAATATAATTTGGACAATGCATTCAATATAGAAACAGTAGGATATCAGAAAAAACTCTTCAAGTTTGACAATTCTCTAAATTTTTACCATCAATTTGACCACCACGACTTATATACAAAACTAGCTTCCGATCAACCAATTGTTGTTTCACATACTGGAATCGAGAAATCTACTTCTGGCATAGGGAATATATGCAATGAATAACACATACAATCAACTCTATGCTAAAAACCAAAATTCGCTAATTCACTACATAGATAATTTATCGTGTTTTGATTTATTGATAGACTATATGATGCATGATGATATTGTCAGATTTGATAATATATCTATTGGAAAATATTTTACCATAAAAAATATTTTACTTAATGATTACAAACTATTTATAGCGGGTAGTCAGCCGGATGCGTACTTCTTATTTGCACAACCGGAAGCATCTAATCTATTTATACATACGGACGTATCGTTCATGAAAAGAGAGGATATTTTTCTGATTAAAAATAGACTTTCAACTTTTAATGTTATCAACTTTCATCCCGATAATAAGAAAATATTTGAAAATACCATTCAACCAGCTGTACCGAAAATCAAGATATCTAACAACCACAAAAATAATAAGATTCTCATCCTGGATAACTCTTATCATACGCATCTGTCTGAAATTTTAAAAGAAACCCAAATCGATCTGATTGACTTTAAGCTGTACCAAGATTATTATAGTTTGATCAATAAAATATCAAAATACTCTTTAGTAATTTATTCTAATTATATCGATGGTATTGTATCTCAATCGGCAGGATGTTCTATTATACCATCTCACAGTATCCTAAAAAACAAGAAAATAATTCAGTCAGATATCGTCACAAATCAAAAAATAAACTATGACCTTAACACCTTTTCTAAACAACTAATAAAGGCTATAAAGAAATGAATCTTTTATCTATAAACAAAAATACTCTTGATAATATTACTAATATTCCCAACTTTTCTCAATTAGCTATCCTTTTTGAAGACATGGATAGCATACAATCAGATAATAAAATACAAACACTTTCTTTGCTGGTAGAGAAACTAAGACAAAATGGAGAACTTGTAATTAAAATATCAGACTATTCCAAGATTATAGACGCTCTATGTCACAACAGGCTCGACGCAGAAACTGGGCTTGGATTACTACATAAAATCAAATTTTATACAGATCCTATGGTTATTATTAATCATATCGTATCTTTAGAACCTAAAATCATACTATATAAAATGATAGAAGATAATTATGGTGTTATTTTAACTCTCAAAAGAACGGAATACTAAATGAGTATTACAGATTGCAAAAAATGCATATTTTATACTGATGAGGACTGGTGTTCTTTTGGCATACCTGAATCTATCACAAATAAAGAGGTACTCGTAAACTCTGATATTCGCACCATAGATAATTATACATGTTTATATGCTTTTGGTAAAGAAACTTTCGAAACTAATAAAAATCAGTATTCAATAGATCAAATAAAAGAATACATATCTGAAAGAAATCAAATCTGTTATTCTGTAGTTATCAATTTCGATACGACAGAAACAAGCTCGTCAAAAATTATAGAAAAAATTAACACTTGTAGCTTTAAGCCAAAAAATGTTGTATGTTTTGGCAAGAGCGTGGATGGTGAGACGGTTGCCTCTTTTGAAAAAGAATTGAAAATACCGTGGAAGGTTAATAAAGGCTCTTGCCAAAACATACAACATTTTTTGGTTTAAAACTACAAGTGTTAATTTTTTCTAAACAACTAATAAAGGCT
>OGWI01000013.1_pt1 | contig 19637 bp, 27 predicted proteins | sample 1576021 | NCBI WGS metagenome assembly OGWI01 (sample SAMN07581557, study PRJEB24739) | freshwater metagenome | place: Singapore | collected 2015-04
TAAAAATTCTTTAGGGTAGGAATTATGAGCAAACACATTCTGTGCAATTATAATATCAAACTTTTCAAAATACCCGTCAAATTTTTTAATGGAATCTTTAGTTAAGTAGTCACATACTACAGTATGGTTTTTTGAACTTAAAGGGAAAAGATTCTCAGCTGGATCGATTCCATATGTTTCATAACCCTGCTCTTTAAAAGCATCTAGTTGAGTACCATCATTACAAGCAATATCTAAAACCTTTTTACCCGATGTGTAACGAGATGTAATATTTACAAATTCTTTAAAGTATTCTTTAAGTGTGGTAGTAGTACCGCTAACATAAAGATAATTTTTAAATAATAGATCGGGGTTTACTGCATGTGTTAATTGAATGTGAGTACATACCGGGCAGTAATTAATAGCTAGAGGGTAAACATCCTCGGTTTCATCTTTTGTTTTAAGGTAACTATTAGCCAAAGGTTGATCATTTAAATCTAATATTTTTTGTAGAGATGTATTACCACAGCACAAACATTTATCTAAAACTTTATACATACTCATTTAATAATGCCTCAAGTTCTTTTTTAGAGCGTTCATTCCATCGACGGTGGGAGCCAGCTACAAAATGCACACCCATTAACGTTTGATTATCATCACGAAAAAAGCAAGTACCATAATCTTGCGCGTCTGTTTTCCAGTTACAAGTTTTGATCTTGTTATCCAATATATATCTTCTTATTTTACTTCCAACCTCAACAAAACCGGTAGACCTACCTTCGTTTACTTCTTGCTCTGTTATAATCCAGGAAGCAGAACGAGCTAAGGAAGTATTATAGTAAGCACCAAAACAACAAGGTATATTTTCAAAATTAGTAGGGTTTATATTTACCCATTGTTTGGTATCCTTACCATCGTTATATTCACACCCTACCGCTTGAAATCCTTCCTTAAATTTAAAATCTACATAATTAAGTATATAGTTATTGAGAATAAAAAAATCTGAGTCAATAATTCCCACTGTAGGTGTCGTGACGAATTGTAACCCGTAGTCAATAGCTCTTCCATGTGATACCCCATCAAATACAGGCTTACTTTCTAGCGGTAAAATCAAATGTCTTGTAGTACCAGTTTGAATAGGTATTTTTTCCGAATCTGGAGTGTTGTCTACAATTATTAATCTATATTGGTCTGAAGGTAGGCGCTTTTTAAAATTCTCAACCTGCAGTGCAAGAAGGTCATAGTTTCTGTAAATGACAATAATATGATCAATCATGTTATCTATTGTAATGAATGTATTCGTTTCTAATAACTATATTAGGGGACTCATTATTGTAGCACCTTATAACGCTTTGTACAACTGATTCGGGCGTTCCTTCAAAATTAAAATGATAAGTTTTTTTAAATTTGTCTGAGTCAATAGCAAAATTATAAACACCCGGTCTATCACCTTGATCTATTACTTCAGCTCCAGTCTGTTTACTAACTTCTTGTGAAATTATATCTACTGTAGTGTTGAATGAAGCCAGGTTGTAAATACCAGGATAAAAAGAACTTGTTAAGATTATTTGAATTGCTCTATACAGGTCTTGAATATACAACAGCGGCCTGCTAACATGTTTATTAGTTACAAAAATTTTACCGTCTTGTAGCGCGTTAAATACCATAGAATTAATCATTAAGTCTCGACGAATAACCGGAGACCCACCATTCACAGTACCAAATCTTAACCCTAATAGCTGTCGACCCTGAGTAATTTGTTGCAGCGCAAAAAGATCTAAAGTTGATTTAGTAAGATCGTAATTATTAATATAATCTAGACTTATGTCCTCTTCCGTGCTTATTTTTGTATTTTTATTTCCATAAACCGAGCTACTACTAGCATAGATAATTTTTTGATCAGGAGATGTTTTTTGTAAAAGGTCTTTAAAATTTGCTACATTATTTAACCAAGGGGATGTAAGAGGCCCTAAGCACATCTGTACACTAGAGTGTCCTGCTAATAAAATAATATATTCAAAATTTTTATAAAACGAGGGCTCTAGTTCATAATAGTCAAATAATCTACTACCTATAGATACAGAACCTGGAAGATGTTTAGCAAGATAGGATCCTACGTAACCCTGACCCCCAATAATTAGCACACTCATGCAGTATACTCGTTAAGCGCTTTTGCAATGTCAAATACATCCCACTGGGTTAACCACCACCCATTAGGAATGCAAACTTGCGTATCCGTAAACGAATCAACTCCAGGAAGGGGACCTTCACTGAAATGCTTGGTAGTGTCGTATTGATCATTTCTAAAGTGTACCGGGCTGCTAGTTATCTGCTTATTTTCTAAATATTTTATAAAGTGATCTTTGAGCCCAGCTTTAACATGCATACTGAACAACCAGTATGAGCAAGACGAATCCCATTCAGGTATAGTGAGAAGTTCGTTATTTACATTCTCGCAGTAATATCTGCTGTTAGCGCGACTCATATTGACAGACTGAGCAGCTTTCGGTAGATTTTCGATACCAATAGTAGCATTAACATCATTCATATGATATTTAAATCCTACATTAGTAATGTTCTGTGTGCATCTAAAAGATTCGTTTTTTGTTCTATCCAAACCATACCAGCGTAAAATTCTTGCTTGTGATTCTTTTTCCGGGGGGCAAACAAGTATACCACCATCGGCTGTAGTTAAAAACTTAATGGCTTGAAAACTATAACAGATATAATCCCCGCGCTCTATGTTTGATGTTAGAAATGTATCCCAACAATGGGCTGCATCTTCTATTACTGGGACACCGAATGATTTAAGTGCTTTGTAATCAGCAAATCTACCACCCCAATTAACTGCAACGATTGCTTTAGTTTTAGAGTTAATTAATTTTTTTACAGATTCTGGATCAATTAACCCTGTAATAGGATCTATATCAGCCCAGCGAATTCTAGCATGTCGGTGAATAATATGGACATTAGAAGCAAAGCAAGTTTGAGGTGTAGCAATTACTTCACTAAACCTGTCTACCCCGCACAACTCTAATGCTAAATCAATAGCTGAGGTACATGAATTAACTGTTACAGGGCGCGTTTTAGTTCTAAGTTCTTTCCATAGAAGATCTTCAAACTCTTCCACTTTAGGTCCTTGACCTATAAATCCAGACATTAACGTCTTACCTACTGCGTCTGTCACAGTAGGAGACATGTAAACTTTAAATAACGGAATCATACTTGTACTCCATAGTGAAAATTTTACCGTCATCACCGTCAATTACAAAACCTAACTTTTCATAGGTTTTAAGGGCACGAGTATTACTTTTAAGTACTTCAAGCCTGATCGGTAGCTGTTTATTGCAATTATCAATTAAAAATTTAAATAATTGAGAACCGAGACCTTTATCACGATAATCTGGAAGCAAGCCTCCTGTGAGTAAGTATTCACCTTCGTTTAAATGGATGAGACCATAACCTGCATCGACAACACATGCTCCATACTCCATAGCGTACGCAATGTAAACTTCGTACTTTTTAAAAGCTGTTTTAAACCAGTGCTGTTGTTGTTCAGGGGAAATACTATCCGTACTGCGCGTCATAAACATTCTACATTCGTTACGTATTACTCTAAGTATCTCTGCCTCACTAGGGGTAGTAACTCTTTTAAAGACTAAAGAGGTCATAAAAATATTTCCTTAAACATATTCATTACCGGTTGTGGTTTAAAGCCTTCTACTCGTTTAGTCCAATCTTCTTGCCTATTGTAAGATCTAACTTGAAAAAGCATGTCTTTAAGATCAACGGAGTCATTATACAATGTTCCGCTATCTTTTAACATATCTAAATGGTTTCTGTCATGCCCATTATTCCAGGCCAACACAGGCTTATTTAAAGATAAAAACTCAGCAATAGACAAACCAAAACTTTCCCCGCGCTGCCGGGCATGAAGCATAGCATCACATGTCTCTATAAAGTTTGATTTTTTCTGCGGGTCGTGTAGTTCATTTATAAATTTTACTTGCGGGTGATTAAGGAAGGGTTCCGTACCTACGAACAGAAATACAAATTGATCTGTTTCCCTAACAATATTTTCAATTACTGTCTTCACAAAAGGGATATCAAATGTATAGTAACCCCCAATCCTACCAATCACCGTTTGATCCTCTCTGATACCGAGGTGAGTTCTAAAGTTCTTGTTAGGTGTGGGTAAATTAACTATATGAGGAACGAATGGTGACTTTCCGTTCGTCATATGCTTAGATAACCATTCAGAGATATATGCATAACAATCCCCATATGGCTCGTAAAACTGAAACACAGCATGAATGGCGGTTTTACAATTAGATGGTACATCTGTAGTTTGTTTTCGACCGGATGATATCATGTAAGCAACATCAATATTGTTTTGTTCTACCTTTTTTTCTATGTCACCTGATCGGTACCCTATCACTTGAAATTCTTTTTCTAGTGCTTCAATGACTGCAGGCTCGTTTCCCATATCTTTTTCTTGCCCGTTGGTTTTACAATAAGCAATGACAGATTCATTACCAAGTATTTCTTGATTGTATCTAGCGTAGTCTGCTACAGCAACTGACGTACCCCGGTAATTTAAAGTATTAGCGTGGAATAGTATTTTCATTAAACAATATTATCCGAATAAGTAAAAGTAGTAGCTGGTATAAAATCGTTAGTATTAAACGTCCCTTGGATCACCTGATCGCATACTTTAGTAAACAGCTCGATGTTCTGAGCCATGCGTGATTGGTAGAGATGAAATATCGAATTATCAAACACTGTACCTATTCCATAATAACCCAAATTACTCAACGGCCATAACCCTTCCGAAGGCTCACCATAAAAGTATGTAGGCATTAATGCACGATATTTTAACCCTTTTTCTTCCGCCAGGTAAGAAATTTCTTCCGCAGTATCTGAACGAAAAGTTTCTGTAAAAGAAGGCTCGCCAAGTAACTGATAAGCTTTTTTACTAATACAATAAAAACCGGGTGCGGCATAGATATGGCTTTTAGGGGGAATATGATTACTAACTTGTGCGATACCTACGAATGATTGATGCTTATATGCGTATTTAATATAAGAATGAAAGTTGGTATTTAAAGGAATACAGTCTGGTTCAAAAAATACAACTACATCTGATTTAGCTTCTTTTACTACGGCCTTCATCCACTGGCCGTGATTAACACCATTTAAATTATGGTAATTAATGGGTAAGTTAGCAAAAGTCATAACTCGTTTATGAGCTTTAAGCATATCAATGTCAACGTTATTCCAATGTAATGAGTGCGCTTCAATTTTCATTGGTATCCTCATAAATATCTATGTAATTTTTAGTATAATATTGTTTTAAAGAATCTACGGGTGTACCTTCGTAAAGAATTTTTCTCTTATTAATAAATATTTTATTATCTTTAACGTTATTAACGAAGGGTTTTACCATAAACATAGAATCATCAGCCACTTTCTTTTCAACCTGTGCTGGCATGCTAAGAACATAAAAATCACCTTGTTCCTCGCATCCCGTTACGATCTCCTCACCTGTAATTAATTTAAAATATTTAAGTTTAATAGTCATTTTTTACCTCATGAAAAATATTAACGTTTGTGGAAAAAGAGGATTAGGGGATATTGTATCTGGAACCTCTTTTTTGTTAAAAAGTATTAACCACGATGTTCGTTTAACCTACTGGCTACCTCCAGGGTTTGATTACACACAAACACTTAATGTTATTATAGAACAATACTCATATTCTTATCCACATAAAATTGAACTAGTTGTAGATGAGACTTGGTCAACAGTCAGTTTCGACCGTGCTGTAGAAAGATTTGGGGTAGAAAATTTTAAAAAAACATGGTTTTTTTCGGGTGTGTACAATACAGAACCTTACATACCCTTCAAAGATAGCTGGGAAGAAAACCAAAATGGCCCTATAGGTCTTACTCTAAATAACGAAAATTGTAATCCAAATTACCCGTTTCAATCTAAATGGTTTAACGAAAAATTAAACAACCAACTTTTAAAATTAATAGACAATAAAAGGTATTTTGCTCTGGGTCGTCCTCGGTCTCTTCAAGATAACATAAATGTTATGAAAAAATGCCGGTATATTTTAGGAGTTGAAAATGGGTGGACTCACATTGCTAATGCTATGAGAGTACCTTTTATAATTTCCAAAAATAATTTTGATATGAAATTTTTATTACAACATCATTCTAAACACCCGTGCATATCCATAATTGAAGAATATGAAGTTTTTAAGTATCTTATATTATAACTTTATTGTACATTTTGTGATTAGTAGGGTCTTCAATTTCTGCTAAGTAATTTTGATGTTCAACTTTAAGTCTACTGATATTAGATTTACTTTTTTCAACTAAAGAAGATATATCTACATTTAAAATTTCTTTTGGCTCTGTAATAGTATGTCCTAAAGGAGTAAGTAAATTAGAAAGATCTACCCTTTGAGATGCTACAATAAGAGGCCTCCATGTAAACTTAAATAGCTGGTGTATCATTCCTTCATACCCTATACCAAACTCACAAGTTGTGATTAACTCCATTACTCTTTTTATAGGAGTACGGTAAGTAACTTCTTCTACCTGATACCCTTGACTAATTATATAACTAACAACTTTATCCCAATAATTAAACAAGGGGTCTTTATGGTAGCCTGGGAAACTTAAATTATGTATTGATGACCAAAAAACAACTAATTTTGAATTTACTGGAAAAATATCTTTTAAATACCAAAACCCATGTAGAGGGTTAAATTCTTCTAAAGCATTTATAAATCGATAAGGGGGAATAGAAGAAAAAAAATGTTCTACCGTAAGACCGTCTAATGGTCTTAAAAACGATTTAATATAGTTAAACCTGTCAATAATAGGTTCACTATCTTGTCTACTTAATAAATGTCTATGTGGGTTTGGCCAATGAAATGTAATGTGGACGGGACGCTGATACTTTATTACAGAGGAATGGGCGTAGCATAATCCAGAAATAAAATCTCCATAACCTTCATTAGATCTCCATTGTATTTTGAACATACATTTAAGCAGTTACTAAAAACCTTAAAAGTGTTATCCTCGGCCAATAACCTGCACAAAAAGAATGCCATGTAACCCCTTCTTGCCCACAGAAAAAAAAGGAGTGGTTAGGTTTCCACTGCACTTCTTTAACTTTGTTTTTATTCAAATCATATAAAACCGTACCTGTGCTTGAAACAGGCGATATGTAGGTTACAAAAGAAAATATTTTATTTTCTGTTTCGTAGTGTATTTCATGAGGGTAGTCGCATGCACCGGCTACTAATAAAGACTGTTTTAGTCGATTAAAAGGACGATGGTTAAAGTTAGGTTTTACTTTATTAAAGAAGTCATGCAAATCAAATTCTTCTACAAGATCATACGAAAATGGAAAACTGGTACGAGTCAATAATAATGTAAAAGGGGTTTTACGATAAGAGCGTTTAAGGGTCAAATCCGTAAGTAATAAAGAAAGCTCATCTCTTGCTTTTTCAAACTTTACTAAATTATAAGTGTTGTATACCACTCCATGCGGCCACGGTTCGTTAAAAGTAGTTATACGCATTTTTTATTTATAATCATTACTTAAATGATTTCTATAAAACCTAATGTAATGTTCTAAACTTTTATTTATATTCTTTGGTGCCTTCGGTCTGAATCGAACAGACAGTCACGGATTACAAAACCGTTGGTTTACCACTAACCGACGAAGGCGTATTGGTACCAGGTAGTGGGATCGAACCACTGACCAATACGTTATCAACATACTGCTCTTCCGCTGAGCTAACCTGGTTATTTGGGGTAGTATCTATATTATTATAGGCTATACCTGTTTCCTTGGCAACAGTTTAAACTAAAACCCTATTGTAATAATTTGAAAGGAGTTTTTTTGCAATGGCTGGATCTATTATTTCTCTGTTGTAAGAGCTTTTAATACGAAAATGATCTTTGTTTAAGGTATCAGCTTCTTTTATTTCTTTCATAATTGTCTCGTCATTAAACTCAATTAAATGTTCTAAAAGCTGCATTGTTTTTAAACTAGGATTAAAAGGTTTTAAACCTTGGCTCGATAGAAAGTTGGAGATAACATAGTCTTCTGGAAGTTTATCTTTTAAAAGGGTATCACTTTTTTGTAGCAGTAACTTTACAATATCTCTACTTAATATTAGACTAGTTCCACTTATGTAGTTACTTGATTTTTTACCATTAATAAAACACCGTCTATAACAACCCGTATACATACTAGAGGTTGGTAAACTACTAAGTCTTTTTAATAATCTATCCCACACCCAGAATGTACTTAGGTTAGTTCTTACTAAAAAATTATAATTAAACTTTTCATCTATAAATTTTAATCCCTGAACGGTTTTTTGTATCATACCAGGCCAGTAATTTTCAGGTATTTCTGGAAAAACTAAATCGTAAGATTGAGGTGTAAAACTAGCTGACGAACCGTATAATAAGAAGACTTTAATATCGGGGTTAAGATCTAAGTAACATCTATAAATTTCTCTGAATTCTTTATAGATAAAACTATCATGAGACGCAAGGACTAAAACAATCGCTTTATAGTGTTTCATTGTAAATCTTAGATAGTAACTTATTCATAATTTTTTTATCTACATTTCTATCCAGTCTATTCTTTACTCTGTAATGATCGTTACTATGTAAGAGTGAGTCGTTTAGTTTTTCTAAAAATATATCTTCATTAAATCTATTAAACATCGACATATTCATTGCCTGTTGTTTTAAATTCATATCAGTTACTGTAACATTACAATACTTCTGAAATGCTAAATTAAGTGCCAGGTCTTCCATGTCCAGAACTACTCTATGATTGATAATTTTTTGACTAAAAGGAACTATACCTTGTACAAGATCTCTACTAATAACCATATCGTACCCAGCTACATATTTCTCCGGTAAAAAAGAGTTTACCGTAAAATGGCTACACATTTGAAGCACTTCATGCTTTTCTATGACCGTACCTACCAGACATTTTTGTTTAGGTAAAGTTTCTAATCTTATTGCTAATCTGTTAAGATCCCAGAATGTGCTTAAATTCGTTCTGATTAAAAAATCATAGTCGTAAGTTTTATCTATATCCTGCATAGCCAAAAGTGTTTTGGTAATCATTCCGGGATAATTATTTTCACGAACATGTCGGTAGATAAGATGATAGGGTTGTTCCTCTATATAAGAATCACCATACACGTAAAGTACCTTAATACGTTCATGGCGCTGGTGATAGGCTTCCCATACCCGTTTGAAGTATGGAAACATGGGTTTCCATTCTGGGTAAATTCTTGGTACTGACCAATTAGTGTTGGCTAGACTTTCATCGTCTGATGCCAACACTAACATAATAGCTAGATAATGCATTATGCAACTTCTGCATATTCCAATGCCATTTCCAATGCTTGTTCCTTTTTAACACGGTTCAAACCATACCATGCCGAACTTAGTCGCGAATCCTGTGAACGTCCAAGCTTGTGATCCACCATATACGTTACTGCATTAAAAGCCTGCCACCAGGAACCTTCGGCAAACTTAGCCCCGGGTTGAGTATGAATAACTGCTAGAGCTTCTTCAGCCTGTCGACCTACTGGAAGTTTACGTAGATCTAACTTTTTGCTTTCATCCTTAGTAAACGAAGGAAACACACGATTAAAATATTCTACTAACGTTTCTTTCTGGTATTTCTTCTGACCCAAAAACAAAGCCTGCTCACGATATTCCTCCAAACGCTCTTTAGCAATACCTAGAGTAGCCTTTACTTGATCACCGTTAAATTTAGCACGGTGATTGACCTTAACAGCATACTTGGTTTTAGCATCTAGCGCTATTGTATGAGTATTGTTGCATACCACCCGTACAGGGGTAAAACGAATGTCGATAGAACGGCCAAACTCATGAGGATTGCTAAACAGTAAATGTCCTTCAACTTTATCTCCTCCAAAGATTTCAAACGAGTCTTTGATCTGTGCCATCGCCCACACCATCTTGCCGTGTCGTAAGGAACCAGCTGTGTGCATCTCCATATCACCGGCTTTCACAAAATCATCGAAGAACTGAAATGCTTCGATGTTCTGTACTGGGTTCCAGTTTTCAGAAATTACTGTAAGAACCTTACGATCGGTGGAGCGCACCAGGGCGCGAGCATTCGTCAGTACGTTAGTACCAGCATCTTGAAAGAACAGAGGAAGTTTTTCTACAGTCCAGTCAAGTCCGGCAGCTTGAAGCATTTGCTCGGGGGATACATCAGCTGGAACCCGTTTACCTAATCCATGCCAGGGGGTTTCACCCACATATGCCATTGAAGCCGTGCCATCTTTTGCAATCTCAAGTTCGTGTGCCATAATTTAGTTCCTTGTGTAGTGTTAATGTGTTCATTATACAGGCTCGAGCGAAGAAATCCACTCTAACGTACTGTGTCTAACTCATGAAGACGGTTATAAAAGTCTTCGTCGTTTAATTCTTGTGTATCTTGTTGAAATTGTTCGGTGTCAAAGAAGCGAAACCACCCAGTAATGATTTTTTTATCGTCTGGTGTAGGAATTCCACGGTGAGTATGGGTGAAATAGGCCGGCCAAATCAGGGTTCTTCCTATTTTTGGGGTAAACGACTGTTGCTGGTAAAAAAATTCCGTGTCACCCCCTGTTTCTACGGTGTTTAGGTAGGTCATAAAGGCCAGATGCCTGCGATGGAAGGGGGGAACCCCGTTATTTTCACAGTGCCACACCGAATAGTGTCGGTTGGGTGCGTAATGCTGCAAGTTATAAGGTTTTTCCATGACGATACCTGCACAGCCCTCCTGGGAGTAACGAAATTCTTCCTGGTATTTCTGTAAACACTCCAGAATTTCCTGTTCATAGAGAGTCATCCACACCGGACTCATGTGCTCGGAGGAAATTAGCGTGTAACCCCGTTCAAAAGCTGTGTCTTGTCGATGGAGATTTAGGTCCATAAGCTTAGATAATGCGTAACATAGATCGCTATCTATGTAATACTGACCAAAAAAATTGCTCATGAGAATATATTGGAGTAACGCTCCAATTTTTTCTGCTTACTTAATATCATTTGAGGTAGTTCTTGGGGCTGATACTGAACCACCTGGTGGGATTCCACCAAATCCAGCATACACCGTAAGTCGGCCAGTTCTTGTTTCAGGGCCTGGTGGTTGTGCTCCAGGCCAAACCGCTTAATCTTACTCACAGCCACGATGACCTCAGCGCATTCTTCGGCCAGTATCGTTAGAATTTCTTCATGCTTATTCATAACCAGCCTTTTTATGTTTGGGTTGGCGCTGGTAACGCGTTTTAACGCGCTCCACTCGTATCTTATACTTCGGGCTTCTCACGTCCTTGGCTATTGGATTCCTGCTCATACCACTCCTCCATATCTTGACACACCCAGTCGGTAAGCATTTCCTGACGATCGTATGCCTCCTGCTCCCACGGTTGGTTGCGGTAAGCGGCAAACGTGGTACCGCGATTATTACTTTTTACACCATTCCAAAAATAATACCACTTACCCTTAACCAGGTCTACTTCCAAACGCTTTTCATGAAACTGTTCGGCGTGAACCATTTCATGGGCTAATATTTCCATGGCCTTACGCCAGGGTAGATTATAACTGAGCTCCACCGTACTAGTCCTAGACCTGTAAACTCCTAGCATTCCTCCTTTAAACGACGTAATGCGAACGACCAAATTAGAAGGTACATTCAGGTAGTGCTTAAAGGCGTCTATAGTACGATTAACCACGGTAGCTACGTCTAGTGCTTTGTTACGTTTACGTCCGGCTAGCACGCTCTGGGCTAAGTAAATACCACCACCAATATGTTTGTCTGTTTTCATATCTTCCTCACAATGATTACATTATAGTAGCCCGAGGAAAATAATCAACTACGTCGTAACTTACTTTAGGTTTCATACACGATTACCCGATAAAGAATGTAAGAGGCAGTAACTAGCATCACTGCCCATTCCAAAAACGTAAATTGAGTAATCCAGGGAAAAATCCTAGGATGGTGATACCAGCGGACTAATTTAGTCATCGTTCTCTACAATCTTAAGATTATTACGGCGCTCGACAGCTTGAACTTCCCGGCGTATGATATCGATATTCTCATTACGTTTTTTAGACTCATTTAGTAAATTAGTCACATCCTCCTGTACTTCCTCCAGCGACACATACTCGGTTGCTAAGGCTAGAACCATTAATGCATGTAATTGTGTCTGATGCAACTTGATATTATCAATATCATCAAAACAGACGTCAAACCCTTCACCGTTCCACCATTCTGCAAAATGCATCGATGTGGGCTGTAACCCGTCTTTTTCAATAATGCCTACTAGGCCGTTACGACGCATGTCCATCATAGTATTTCCCCATAAATATATAACAACAAGCTTATTTTAGACTATATAAATAATTATTGCAATTAAATTTTTTATTGAACGTCCAATTACCCTCATCAGGAAAATTACATGGGTGCAACAATTTATTTAAGGACCTCGAAAGGTTCCGCTCTTACTACATCAGAACTAGATGGGAATTTTTCTAACTTAAATTCTTTCACCACTACTGTAGATGGTAACGTCGGTCTTTTAAGTCAACTTACTACCTCCGGTAACACCAGTAACTTGGTAGGTGCAGTTAATCATGTAAATGCCGATAGCGGGGTGGTAGCGTCTACTTACGGCAACAATATTAATATCCCATCTATTGTAGTAAACAGCAAGGGAAGGATTACTAGTGCTTCTAATGTAGCTATCAGTACACTAGCACAAATCAACCCGTTTCACCCTAATGTTAAGTTTACTGGTAATATCACAGAAACAAGCACATTCATTACTATATCTCAGCTTTCGGCAACTAACGGTACTATCCTAACCAGACATCTATCTGGTACCACCGCATTTACCGATAACTTAACTGACGGTCAATCAGTAACACTTCTTTTACATAATGCTAACACTTATGCAGTTACCTGGCCGGGGATGACCTGGATCAGTTCCTCTGGTAATGTAGCTCCAACATTAACTAACCGATCAGGGTTTACGTTCTTCAAACAAGCCTCCAATCTGTTCGGTATTTACTTGGGCAGTTATTTATGAGTTTTTTAATTAGAAAAGCAGGGGTACAGAAATCCTTTAATACCACATGGACAACAACATGGGGTACTTCTATTTCTACCAATCAAAGTACCAACACGGTATTTTCTACTTCATTTTCTACCAGTTTTAATACTAGCAGAAACACCACAACTACCTGGGGTACTTCCTGGACCACTTCTTTTTCTACTGCCTGGTCTTCAAGCTGGAACACTACCTGGTCTACCGAAGTATACAACTTCCCCACTACATCCTGGAATACATCTTGGGTAGAATATGCTGGTGAAAGCCCTGCAAGTCAAACTACTTTTAATACAGCACCGGCAAGCCAAAGTACCTCGGCATTTGTTAGAAATTCTTCTGTTACTGGCTGCAATGGCTCGGGTTATTGTAATGAGGCTTATTACAATGCAGGTGGTCAAATCTTTAGCAATTGCCCGGGTAGTTATTGTAACTTTGTAATTAGTAATGTATATGGAGATGCAAATGTAATAGTATTTGGTATTTCCTACAATTATTCACAAACTAACAACGTAGCTATTAATACTTCATACACCACCTCCTGGACTAGTTATAATTATTTTACTACGTATTTCAGTGAACCGAGTTATAACTACCCTTCCCGTACAACATCACGAACTACCTCGGTATTTCAGGGTAATCAAAACACATCTATAACTACGTCACAGAATACAAGTAGGAATACATCACAAGCTACCTCACAAAATACTTCATTTACTACCAGTACCTCCTTTAATACGGCATGGACATCTAACTGGAATACATCCCAAAACACTACCACCACCTGGACGTCTAACTTTAATACCTCACAAAACACCACCTATGTTACTTTTTAATAGGATAGCCTATGCATTTCGCTAAACTTGATAGTCAGGGGGTACCTATATTAACCCCTATTAATGAAAAAGAGTTAAGAGCTACTCTAACTCATATTTCTTTTCCAGCTACTATTACACCTGAAATGATGGAAGGTACCGGCTACATTTATGTTAGGTCAGGGACTATAGAAGAGTGGCCAGGATCTAACGTTACCCACCCGGCTCGTATTTCAAGCTATGTACCTGATGGACAACCCGGTGTATATAGACCTGTCTATACACGTGTAGAGGCAACCCCGGAACAAGTACAAAGTGCAACTAACAAACAATTAAATGAAGTAAGAAGGCTGAGAAGAATTAAATTTATAGAATTAGACGGGTGGGTATCCAGAGCACAGAGAGAATCTAGAATGGGTGTACCTTTAACTTACTCGTTGGAAGCATTAGATGCTTATGGTCAAGCTTTAGCCGATATTACAGAAAGTGAAGATATTTTTAACATTACATGGCCTACTATTTAAGTTTAGGATAAAATATGGATCCTAGAGATAGAGAAGCTATTGAAAGGTTTAGTTACACTTCGGATAGTGCTAACCCGGGTGATACGCCTACTGTTTATCAGGAGTTGGCTATTTCAAGAAACTTAACCCCTGGTGTGGATAAGCAGCTCGTACAACTTGCCGAAAGAATAGAAGAGTGCAAAAAGTGCCCTGAATTAAATCAATTTAAGTTTTGCCGTCAATGTGGTTGCCATATGCCTTTGAAGGTAAGAATAAAATCAGCTAGATGCCCTATCGGTAAATGGCATCCTATTGTACCTGTAAAATTTTTAGAACCAGACGATAATTAAATATTAGGAATATTATGAAATTTGCGAATCAATTGATGAGTGACCAACAAGTACAGTTTGAAAAAATAGGAACCTTAGCTACTCGATCCAGTAGAAATAAATGGGCCGAGACTGTTGAACCTATCGTCAGACAAGCATCTCCCTTCCCTATAAGCTATGATGTAACCGTGTTCAGCAAGAACATGTCTAACTTAAACTTTTCTGAATTTGCTTACACCGAACTTTTAGGTGGGCTATGGGTGCACCCCCAATGCATGGATATTACTTGTAGAATGATTCAGGACGCATCACGTGTACCGTCTGAGCCATTAGAACAGGAAGTAATCGAACAAATTTTATCTGACAAGTATGATTTGAATCAGGATTTAGGAAAATGGAGCTCGGTAAAAAAAGTGGTGTTCATGCCTGGTCACAATCTATTACCTATCGCCAGTCAAGAGTTAATAGGTAGAATTATGTTTGAGCAAGACGATGTTTATATCAAGCCACACCCTATTACTCATGATGAAATTATTAAAAGGTTTGGGGAGCAGTTTGGTTGGAATAAAATTATTGATAAGACTATATCAGGCGATAAGTTGTTAAAACAGTGTGAGGTTGTTTATGCTACGTCCTGCTCTGAGATGACCATATCTGGAGCCTTGATGGGAAAGCCGGTAATTAATGTATCTAATTTTACCTTTGAAGGATACGGGGTGTACCTGCCTTTCAGTCGACTGATCTGGAAGATGCAACCGGAGTTAGGAATACGTGCCACTCAAGAAATGATTCATAGAGTGTTAAGGTGTTCGTGGTCTGGTGTGTATTTCCCTTTTACTAATGACATAGAAAGTAAGGTAGAGGAGTATTTTAGGACAGCATTAGAATACAGAGAAAGATTTAAACCACTACAACCTCCATGGAACCCTAAAGACGGGCCAGGGAAGCCTCCTGTACAGGAGGGCAACTTTAAACGCCCACCAGCTGCAGCACCTGCCAATCCAACACCTAACTTCGGAAAACCAGTACCTAGCGTTTAAGTGGTTCAAAAAATATTTTTTTAAGAATATACACACCACCCGGTTACTATCATTTTTTCTTCATGAGGGGCCGGGCATCCTCGATGGGTATGGGTAAAGCCAGCCGGCCACATTAAGGTCAGACCTCGTTTAGGTTTAACCTTAAGCTTGTAGTACATAAATTCGGTCTCTCCACCTTCTTTAACATCGTTAAGATAGGTCATAAAAGCTAAAGCTCGTACGTGACCAGGCACAGGACCAAAGAATTCTGTATGCCAGTTTTTATAACATTGACCAGGTTCGTAGTGTTGTAGATTAAATTTGTCTTGGGGTTTAATATACATTGGAGGCACAGGTATGAGTTTTTTAAACTTACTTAGATACTCTACTGTCATATCACTAATTTCTAACATATAGCGGTTGACTAAACGCTCGGGTAATCTACTGGAGGGTACTGCAGTATATCCTCTAAAATTATCTATATCTGTAAAAAACTCACCCTTTAATTTTTCTCTCTGCTCTAAAAATTCATCTACCAATGTTTCTTTCAAGTCCTGGAATAGAATAAACGTATGTTCTCCATGTACACCATCCATTAAGTTCATGGGTACCTCTAGCCTTTAGGTGGTTCGAAAAATATTCTTTGTGAATAAGTACACCACCCAGTTACAATCATTTTTTCTTCCTGAGTGGCCGGGCATCCTCGATGGGTGTGAGTAAAACCGGCCGGCCACATTAACGTTAGCCCACGCTTGGGTTTAACTTTAAGCTTATAGTGCAAGAACTCTGTCTCTCCACCTTCTTTAACATCATTAAGGTAAGTCATGAACACTAAAGCCCGTAAGTGCTTGCTATGGACTGGACCGTTAGATTCCGCATGCCATATACTATAATGATCGCCAGGTTCATAATGTTGTAAGTTAAACTCGTTCTGGGGTTGAATATACAAGCCCGGGGTACTAGGAACAAAAGTCTTAAACATACTTTGATATTCTACCGTCATATTAGTCATTTCTAGCAAATAGCGCTGGACCAAGAGCGTGGGTAGAATTCCAGAATTTACTGAGGTATAACCTCTAAAGTTAGACTTATCGGGGGGTACATTAACTTTAAATTCTTTCAAGAGTCTTTTTCTTTGTTCTAGGAACTCATCTACTAAAGTTTCCTTTAAATCCTGGACCAGGATAAACGTTTGTACCCCTTGTGGACCGGCTAATATTTTCATCACTCAAATCCTATAAAAGTAACTAGTGTAATTCTAGGCTCGGTAACCTGGTTGGAAAAATAAAATTTAACTCCATGCCATTGTCTAGAATCAAACATAAACATTCTATTAAAACGATTAGGGCAGTCCAATACTTCGTCAAATTGATCCCAGTGTAGTTTCATGCTATGATCAAAATCAGGAATTTTTTTATGCTGGTTATTATAAAGGAAGGGGTGCTTAATATCCAGGCCTAGGTAGGGGTTATCCATATGGGGTTTCTTTTCCAACAAGCAGGTACCCCCGTAATGGGATGATTCCCTTGCGTTCAGGTATATCATGACGGTGGCTTGAACGGTGAGGGAGGTGTTAAAAAACGGTGCATGATCGTGGTGAACAAAGCCACGATTACCGTAGTCATGGCGATCCAGCCCGGTGGGGTGAATTAATTGAAATTTAGGAAGAAGGAATAACTTATCCGGTGGCAGATGAGGAAATACACCTACCTGCTGTAAACGATGTTTTAGATAGTCCTTAAATTCTTGCCATCGGGGGTGCGGATCATCTACATTTCTTACCCCCGGCCACCGTCCATCGGCACTGGGGGCATAATTCAATTGATGGGCGAAGGATAATATATCATGTGGATCCTCAAAAAAATGATCTACTATGACAGTTGGATGCATCCAGGCTATCCCACTTGTAATTTAACATGATTGGCGTTTTGGTAGCGACCCAGGCTGCCGGTGGGAAAGAGGTTAAATGCCAGAGAGATTCTAGCCTCTTTACTATCTGGGCTCGTATGAAGTTTGTGTAGGGTATGGGAACTAAACAACAATATATCCCCGGTATGGACTGGTATTCTTATACTGTCGATGACCAGCGGTGTTACCTTTCTAGTTTTTTTCAAGCTCGTATCCGTAACTTCCATTTTAAACCGTTCACCGGTTGGCGTTCGTGTAAACTCTATACTATCATACTCCCTATTGGCCTGAATATACAGAACCCCGGCCATAAAAGAATTAGAATGGCCATGGGGAAAGGACAGGTTATACTGGTCGTTACACACCGTTAACCAGGACTGAGTAATCTCAAAGGAAAGTTCGTCCGGGGTACAGTACAGGTTACTGATGTGGTGGTTAGCCCAGTCTTTAATCCAGTCATGTAAATTTTTCATAGAAGGATGATGAAGAAGATATTTTTCTTCGGTGATCCTATGGTAGTTGTTAATCTTGATGTGATCGTGTATACTGGGTCTAACATTCTGACAACACTCATCAATATAATCTTCTTCCTGCTGAGTTAGTACCAGGTTAGTATCCTGGCGCTTGATCTGATCGGATACTAGCACATGGGTAGGAAATAAAAAATCAACTTTCATATATGATACCTTGTCACTATGTTACTGTTATATTTACTTGACTGGCTTGATCGTAGAACCCTATCACACCAGAAGGTAGCACATTAAAGGCTAATGAAATTCTGGGTTCTGGGTTAGAAGGATTGGCATATATTCTATGCGTGGTGTGTGATGAAAATAGAAGTATATCGCCGGTATGGACCGGTACGTAATGATTTTCCATGGTTAGCGCAGTAGGGTTTATTTCTTGATCGGTTATTTCCATTTTAAATCGATCGGTGTTTGGTGATCTAGTAAACTCTATACTATCATACTCCCTATTGGCCTGAATATACAGTACCCCGGACATAAAAGAATTAGAATGAACATGAGGAAACGACGCGTAATGTTCTTTACTTGTTACGGTTAACCAGGACTGGGTAATGTCAAACGATGTTTCCTTGGGTGCATTGTACATCTTACGAATGTGTGAGGAAGCCCATTCCTTTAACCATCGATATAAATGGATCATAGAAGGATGGTGCAGGAGATTTCTATTTTTAGAAACTCTATGGTAGCTATCATGTAAGCTTTTATTATGATGATTAATCATGCTAATGGTAGAGTTAATAAAGGTGTTATTACAGCACTCATCTATAAAGTCCTGCTCCTGTTGATTCAGAACTAAAGGGGTATCCGGTCTTCTAACCTGGTCGGTTACTAACACATGGGTTGGAAATAGGTATTCTACTTTCAATATATTACTCACTTATCAAATTGTTCACGAATCATATCACCGATAGATTGTCCGTGTGATTGTATATGATTAACCTTAGAACAGCAAATATCAATGACCTCACGAATTAATGCTTCATACCCGGCGGCTTCCCAAAACGGTTCGCCCGGTACAGTATATAGGTGTTTTTTGGCTAGTTGTTCAATAGAATACATGTAAACTCCTTATGTGCATAATAAACGATGAACGACGATATTTTCTATACCTAACGCTAGATGGGCATGCATGAGAAGAAGGTCAAATAGATCAGGTTCACCATAAAAGAGAAATAAAAGTAAGATAGTACCTAGTATGTTTTTCCACCGCCTACCTCGTATTCGAGAATTAAATCTAATGCTTTTTGTGATGGTTGCTTCATATTAATACCTCCGATATCATATAATCGTCTTCCTTTGTATTATTGGTTAGAATTTCTTGTTTCACGTTTATATTTCTATCTTCCGTTATTGAATTACTACTTGTATTATCGTGACTGGGAAAC
>OGWI01000014.1_pt1 | contig 19574 bp, 27 predicted proteins | sample 1576021 | NCBI WGS metagenome assembly OGWI01 (sample SAMN07581557, study PRJEB24739) | freshwater metagenome | place: Singapore | collected 2015-04
CCTAACCCGTTAGCAAATACTGTTGCACTTCCCTGATTTTTAGTATCATTTCGGGAATCTTTACTACCTATGAATGCAATTTCAGGCATTTAAAAAGTTATGTTTATATTAGATTTAAAATTAAAATAGTTACACGCGGTTCAAATTTCCGCACCACTTCAAAGATAGATCGCTTCATGGTTTGAACTGTCACAGGCGTAAAATTTTCAAATAGAAGGCTATGCACCTGGCACCCAATTTCTGGATGAAAAGGTCGTTCATAGTTCTTAGTAGAGATTAAATTACGCAGAGAAGACTTTACAGCATCCTCATTGGTCTTAACGTTAAGATCATTAGACACAGGATGCTTGGAAAACAGCAGATTAAAATCAGTAAAAGTTCTAGTATTTCTAGCCATAATATATTTATCCTCCTACTACTACTGTGTTACTACCGGTCACTACAGTATCATTACGAGAATCCCTATCACCAACCCTACAAACTCTTAAACTGTTAGCGTACACGGTAGAACTAGCTTCTACCATCGCATCATTTCTTGTATCCCTATCCCCTAACCTAACCACACCTAACCCGTTAGCAAATACTGTTGCACTTCCCTGATTTTTAGTATCATTTCGGGAATCTTTACTACCTATGAATGCAATTTCAGGCATTTAAAAAGTTATGTTTATATTAGATTTAAAATTAAAATTAACCAATCGCTGGGCTTGATATGCAATTTCTTCTGTAATTACTGTTCCATACGGTTGTAATGGGTGCACTCCATCAGGTAGACCATTTGTCATAACATTTGCCCACCTGGGATCAATAAATGGAATATTTTCTCTTCTTGCCTTATTGTGAAGCTGCTGATGAATATTACTAGCGTTTACCACCCCGGTAGTATTAGTGGTAAAATACCCTGGATTAGCTCCTTCCCCATTGTTTGCTTGGGGATTGCAACCAATCAAAATAACCGTTGCATTACAATTATTCACCGCATGTCGTATGATAGTATCAATATTTTTTATAGTAACGTTAGGCTGTCCCATTAAAATGCCATCCGCCACACCATACCTGATTACGGCTATGTTGGGTCTAACATTAGACAAGTATCCAGTTATAGTTACATGCGACCCAAAAGGATTACTAAGACCTGGTCCAACGTAGGATTGAACACCCGTTAAAGCTTCATCAGTGGTCATACCTCCACGACTAATATTATTGATAGTATACGCAGGGTATGCAGAAGAAATGGCAGTAAGTACATTACCGTTAGCGTTATCTGGCAGGTAATTTGCTTCGTTAGTGGGATCTGAGCCAGGAATTAATAACAACCCACCATAGGTGGAGAGTGAATCCCCGAAAATAGTTATGTGTGGCATATGATCTCTAGGCTATATTAGAAAGTCCATCGGAATGTTTTTTATGATTAAAAAAAGTAAGAACTTGAGTCTTGTTCCTTTCTTCACTAAATGAAATATGTATCCAAGGATTTTTGGTATAATTGCAATATTCAAGAATAAGCTGATCGTATTTTATAAACTTGGCAATTTTTACAGCTAGTTCATAATATTCTTCTTTAGTAGCGCCTTTGAATTGAACATCCGCTGCCATACCTTTTGGGTGCTGTGAGGTAGAGGAGTTAGAAGCATTTTTCAATGATCTGAAAGCAGATGTTACGAACATATCAGGATAGACTTTCTTGATAGGTTCTAAAACATTAAGTGCAAGTGACTGAAGGTTAAATATAATTTCCCCGTACGATAACCCGGCCTGTGCTACTATTATATCCTTAGTAACAGCAGCTTTACTAGAAAGCATTTCAACAGTAAAATTAGGAGATAAATTATAATTACCTGGTAATGCAGTTGCTTTTTTAAGATTTTGATCTGCGTTTACAACTGTACCTTGTGCTGATACTGGAGATTCGTTTTCTAATGATAGAGGTTCTTGATCAATCTGACTTGCATTAGCATACCCAGAGCTTATTATGATATTTTTTTGTTGATTATAATTTTCAGTGTTTTGTGTTTCTTCTTCCAATAATAAAGATTTATTGTCAGCTAAGGTAAGGGGTTGTGGATCCGATAGACTATTATCTGCTATATCTTTTCTACCTGGTAGCACGCCTATATTCGAAGATGCTGCTACATAACTATCCGTACTAGATTCTGCAGTATCTGAATCTAAATATAACTTACTATCAGTGTCAATGTTAACATCCCCGGTGCTTTTTAAGTGAGTGGAATTGAGAGATTGAATGTAAAGGTCAAGATCTGATTTTAGATAGAAAGACCCTAGCGCTTGAGTTTTTATATCAACGTTGCTATGCATATGAATTACATTGGAAGAATGTACATTTACCGCTGCATTAGCTTTTAGGTTAAAAGTATCATAGGCTTCCAGATTAATAACGCTGCTGGTAATGTTAACTTCTTCTTTAGCAGACATATTTAAAGTACCGCCAGCCTGTGCTGTAATATCATTATGACAAGTAAGATTGACATCCCCCTCTACTTCAATATTTGCATCATTGCCTACAAATATATTGCATGCACCGTTGATAGAAATATCTGCGCTACCTGCAATAGCTATTTTACCATTCCTATCTATAATTTCATAAGAGGACCCTTTTGCTCTTTTGACTATGGAACCATTAGCATCGATTTCAACAAATGTTCCGGAGCGATGATAGATGTGTAAACGCTCGGAACCCGGAGTATCATCCACTTCTATAATATGACCGTGTTCTGTTTGAGTGACCTTATTGTAAGGGTACTGCCCTCTATAAGGAGATTCAGGTTGATCCCAGGATTGCCCGTAGGGTAACTTAGCTCCTAACATCCTATCACTGTTTTTTGTTTGTACTATAGTACCTCTCACATCACCCTGGGCAAGTTTATTAGTTTCAGATATACCGGAATATTCTTTAGAAGGGTATCTTGCCTCGGGATCAGTAAACCCTTTATTTAAAACCTCTAACTTTTCACTATTTTCTGGATAATCAACTTTAAATTTTTGAGATTCACTTAAAGCTTGTGTAGCTGTAGATATATTAAATGATTCAGTTAGCTGCTCTAAAGCTCCTTCGCTAGATAAGTTATTAAATAAGGTGCTGGAGCCAGAAAGGTAAGATGGAACTTCTACCCCCCGGTTAAATGTGTTGTTAAGACTGCTACTTAAAACAGTATCCACTGAAGACTTTACAGCGGGAGAAATAAGCTGATTAAGATTATTATTTAAATTTTCAAAGTTTAAATTGTTTAGTTGATTAGGCTGTATGTTATTTCTTAACTGTTGAACTAATGTACTGGTTATTTCGCTTGAAAAATTGTTACTGTATTGACTTTGAATTATACCCTGCAAATTGTTAAATATATCTTTAGGCCCGTTATTGGCATTAGTTAAATTAACCGGGTTAACAGGTCCTTCTATATTTTTAGGTATGCTATTGAGCTGGGAGTTTGTGCCTTGATTAACACCCTGAACCATTTGGGATGAATATTGATCAGATACTGATTCAGCAACATTTTTTATGACTACAGAAGGTACACCAGGAGCAAGAGCTTTTACCTGCTCAACTATACTTTCTTGCAGTTTGTTTTTTACTTGTATCGTAGTATTGTCGCTCATACTATTAACCTTAATAAAGCTTCTTTTTCGCTAACGTATCTATTTCTTACCCCGGCTTTTATATTATCGGAACTTGATTTAAACAAATTATTTACGTTAGTAATTTTCCAATCGCTAACTACCGTAACTATATCTCTATCAGATAATTGACTTTTACCTAAAATAGTTTCTTTAAAAGCTGATATATTAGCAGGCCCGAATTGTACAGCCCCCGACCATATTAAATCTTGTACCGCAGGACCATAAGAGGAAAGATCCATGCCTGCTCTTCTTAAATTAGCTACAGCAACATCATAATACTTTTTTTGTATATAATCATGTTGATCTTTTTTAAATTCCTGAGAATTGCGGCTAGCTACTTCCTTCCATTTGGAATCAAATTCTGGCGTAGCTGGAGTTAGTCCTGTAAAATCATTCTTAAACTTCGAATTTCTTAAATATTGTAATACAGGGGAGTTTTTAGCCGATGGCCTAGCTCTACCATCAGGCATTTTTTCTGGGAGATAAGATGCAAATTGATAAGTACCATAAGAGGCACCCCCTAAATCCCCACTGTTAGTATAATTATTAATAGTACCAGGTCCTTTTCCCCCAGACTCATATCTTTCTGAAGTTTGACCTAATTCCCATCCTTCAACCGCTGGTGTACCGGTCCGTACAGGTTCACCTTGACTATCAACCACAGGATTACCCTCACTATCTTTTAAAACCCCATCATTGGGATTAGAAATGAGGGGTACCTCAGTTACTGCTTCAAAGGCTTTCTTTGCAGCTTTAGTGGCTATAGTCCCAAATACAGCTGGCTGCTGCATATCTTCCCCGTCAAGAAAAAAACCTATTACCCAGGTACCTTCGACAGGACCTAGAGGCGATGAGCCTATACCTGATATCGCAGCAGAAGTAATAGGCTGAATGGGAACTGCCCAGGGTAGGTCTTTAATAGGTAAAATAGTTTTATTATCAGTGTGGTACCCAAAAATTCTAACCCTTACCCTTCCTAACTTCTCAGGGTCCATTCTATCTTCTACAACACCTATCCACCAATTGAAACCATCTTTATTAAAAATTTTCTGCATAATCCACCAATTTAGTACTTTCCCCATCTACATAAAGAGAGTCTTTTACTGCTTGCAAATGCATTTCATGTGATTGGCTAGTTATTACATGTCTAATTGCCGTAATTAAATAGTTACCGGAATATAACTTATCCATATTATCCAAAGACTTATTTTCCTGAGATTTAGGACTTACAGCTGGATACATAAATTTAATCATACACCCTACCTCTGCATCCGTTCTTCCCGGTATAGTCATATCCATTTTTATTAATCCTAATTCTAATAAACTAGACAAACGATTGCCGTGTATCTCACCCATCTTCTCATTAACATTATTTTCGAAATTGTTAAATAGTTTAGGATTTTTAGAGTAAAAAGATATGTTATTAGCAAATGTTTTTACTGCTTGATAAGAAAAAACTGGAATAGAAGTTTTAAGTCCGGATGAATGATGTTGTTTTTTATATTGCTCTATATGATCGTAATCTATTAATTCATAATTCTTATTAAACACATCAAGGTAAATTAGCCTATTGCTTAAATATCCAGAGGTATAATTTTTAAAATAATCTACAGTCTCCACCATTTTCACATCTTTAGCTAAAAACATTTCTCGGTTTCTATCTTTTTTATCTAGATTAGAAACAGAAATAGTATACTCTCCGAGTAAGATATTATTTTCATTAGCATCTTTAAAAATACTTTCTACTGAACCAAAATAAAAATTTTTATTGGATTCAAAAAATATAAAGTTTTTGGCTTGAAAATCTTTAGATAATGACTTAGAAGCTAACCAATTTATACATTTGAATGGTGACCACCCAGGGGATACAAATTTAACCCGGTTAGAGGGTTCATTTAAAATAATAAGACTGGTAGGCTGCTCATTCTCTTTAATTTCTTTATGGTCTATCGAGATGATATAATTTCTAGACTCGGCTATAAAACTTTCAAATATAGTCTGAACCACGTCCTTAATATCACCCTCATATGATCCAAAAAGCGGTAAAAGTACATCATTAAACATCTCTACAGACATAAAGTGCAGAGTATAAGTCTGGGTGTTAGTATCTTGTACTATTTCTCTATCAGTAAGCTTATATACCCTAAAGGTTTTTTTAATAACATCTTTTTCTGGAAATGAAGGGGTTTTAAATTCTAAATTTAAAAATTCTTCCCCGTGTATGTTTAACTCTTGAATAAGATTTCTTTTATCTGTTATTAAAACATAGCCATGCATATAGTTTAGAAACATATCTTCAAACAAATGAAGTTCTGAAAAAAATCCATCCTTCAAAGAGATTATCTGATTATCCGAACTTATTAAGCTAAGTTCTTTAATATCTACCTGCCCGGCTCGTTGAATCCCTTCCTCACCAACCATTTAGATCTCTAATTTATTTTTGAAATCATTTATTAATGAATTGACGTATGCTGTTTTAAGAATACGTATTCTTCGTTTACTCTCATTCTCTGCATCTTCATAGTTGTAATTAGTTACCGGGGTACCTGATACTGTTACAGTAGAAGTAATGTTAGCATTAACTGATGCGTTTGAATAAAGACTGATTCTATCACTGGCAGAAAATCCACCCTCTGTTGCTAGGATAAAAATATTGGAGCTAGATATTTTCGATGTAATAACAGCAGTACCGCTACCGGTATCATTAATAACTACGTTACCTACATAAAAACTACCGAAAGCCGAACTCGACGTTAAAATTACATTACCGTTAGTTACATTACCAGTGCTATCCTCATAATGATGTATACCATTAACGTTCTGATATTTACCCTCACAAAATTTTAAAAGATTATTTACCGAAAGAGGCCAATCGAATCTAGGGTCTATAATATCATTTACATGAAGTATAATCCAGTGAAGTTGCGGGTTGTTATAGAATCTATCCGCTACAATCTCCGGTGTTTCACCATCCCTAATATCATACTCATCGTAAATAGCTATTTTGTTCTTAGCTTCGTCTGAAATTCTAACACGTGTAGTTATGTTAGTAACTATTTTTACATTACTAACATCATCGTAGAGAGAATAATATGTTAAAGGAAAATGATCGAAATACATCAATAACCCTTTTCAATACTTTCTCTGGTTAATATTTCTGTTTCTCTAAACACCAAAGACATGTTTACTTCTGTAGGACGACCATCTCTAAAACTTGAAAACTGCTCACCACCATAAGTTACATCCATACTTTCTAACACACAAGGTCTAAATTGGTGAAAATAAGTATTCACTACATTATCAAAATAATAGGAAATATCAAATACAGACGGGTAAATAAAAAATATTTTATTTTCTGACATCTCTGGGTGCATATGATATTTAAATGTTTGAATAATATTTTTTATAGTTTCAGTTTCTCGTAAATTTTTAGGCATGAACTTATATTTAAAGGTAAAAGACCTAAAGTCTACTGATTCAAATACAGTCTCTTTGAAAGGGTTTAAAGCCACGCCAGCTGAAGCCCCTAGTGCAGCAGACAAATCACCTGTTAAACCAAACATACCTGGAACCTTTGCTGCTGCCATTCCAAATGCAGCTGCTGCTTCTCCAGTCAAACCTTCTTTAGAAGAAGCCAACCCCCCTAATAGCCCTACTAAGGTACCCAAATCTTTGTTTGAATAGTTCATACTGTATTTTACAGTAGGGGGAGATTCTAAATGAAGTGCAATTGCATCGGTGATGCGTTCTAAGGTGTCTGGTTGCAAAAGAGGGGAATTGGCTACGGCGATACCAGCAACAGCCCCAGCTAGAGCACCTGCAGCTTTAGTTACTACCTGAGACGTAGATCCAGTCTTACCGATGGACTTAGCTATTTTTGAAGCTAAGGCTGTGGTAGCAACCCCAGCACCCACCCCCGCTACTACACCGGTAGCATTGGATAATGTTGAACTACTTAGCGCTTCTTGACTTATCTGGGCTGAAGATGGATCTCTTTTAATAGTACCTATAATTTTATCATTATTTTGTTTTTTAAACTTTGATTTACCGCGTACATTTATGTTAAACAAAACAAAATGTTTAAGATCTGGGCTACCGAGATCTGAAGGATAAGTGGTGGTTGAAATATTATATTTGTCAAAACGAAGAGCTGGTGTGATAGAATCTCTATCTCGAAGTGCTTGGTCCTGTAAAGCTATGAAATCGTCTTCCATTATTATCCATAAATAGTTAACTATTTATTATTTATCTATCATGTACAAGACCACATACAAAGGCCGTTATCGTGTAAGCAATCCCTTCAAATATAAAGGGAATTTATATGAAGTAATTTATCGATCTTCCTGGGAATTAAAGTTCATGAAGTGGTGTGATACCAGCCCTTCCGTGCTTGAATGGGGGTCGGAAACTATAGTGATTCCATACAAGTCCCCAGTTGATAACAAAGTCCACCGTTATTATGTTGATTTTTATATCAAGGTTCGAGACAAGAATGGAAATATTACAAAATACTTAATCGAAATAAAACCAGAAAAATTTACTAAACCCCCCGACAGACCTAAAAAACAAACTAAAAAATTTATCGATGAAGTTTTTCTGTACGGAACTAATCAAGCAAAATGGAAGGCTGCAGAAGAATTCTGCATTGAGCGCAATATGAAGTTCATGGTTCTCACAGAAAAGGATTTAGGAGTACAGTAGATAAATATGGGTATGGCAAACCCATTTTTAAACATTAGAGAACAGGCTGGCAGTCAAGATAAATCGTTAACCTGGTATAAGAATCAGGTACGTACTTTGACTGGGTTAACCCCTGAACGTTTGTTAAGTCAAATACCGGAACAAGTAACCCGGATAATTCCTGGTAATATGTATATGTTTCTTTATGAAGCTAAGTACAAAGAAACTCTACCTTACTGGGATAAATTTCCTTTAGTTATACCCTTTAGACAAGTATCCGGTGGGTTCTTTGGTATGAATCTTCATTACCTACCCTACGGGGAAAGATTTAAACTGCTTGGTTACTTACACGACCTAGCAACAGACCAAACTAAAACTGAAGGAACTAAACTTCAACTAAGTTGGAGTGTGCTGAACAGTTCTTCCAAATATGATTCCATAAAGCCGTGTGTCAAACATTACCTTTACGAATATTTAAATTCTAGATTTTTACAAATACAATACCCGGATTGGACTACTGCTTCTCTACTGCCGGTTGAAAGGTTTCAGAAAAAAACTAAGCAGCATGTTTGGAGAGAATCAAGGAAACAATATTAATGGCAACTTCTAATTTTAATCTTGAGCAATTTAAATCTCTGGTCTTTAACAACGGGCTAGCAAGAACCAATCGGTTTGAGGTTATTATACCACCTCCCCCGGGGCTACTTTCTAATTATTCCAAGCCTGGAGATATTAGTTTATTGTTAGAACAGTCTTCGTTCCCGCTGCTCAATATAGCTACTAAAGGTTACAAAATATTTGGACCTACCTATCAGAGACCTATAACTTCTGAGTATGGCGGGGAAGGTATTGCAATGACTTTTCATGTAGATAGCACCATGGTAGTTAAGAGATTTTTTGAAGACTGGATGCATCTGGTGGTTAATCCATTTGACTTTACAGTAGGTTATCAAGAAGAATACATTACCAGTATCTTTGTTAGTCAATTAGATGAGCAGAATAATATTACCCATGAGATAGAAATCCTTGAAGCATTTCCGCGTAATATGAATATAATGGAGCTTAATAATGCTTCCGCTAATCAAACTCATAGGTTGACTATTTTATTTGCATACCGATACTGGAAGGAGGTGGGACAAAAACAGCCCGAGATCCTACCCAGATCTATAACTACACCTCAACTTCCATCTTTAGATGTAAGACCTCCCCCTGAATACAAACAATGGAACTGGTCGGAGGGCTCTCTATCCGCTCAACCCGGTTCTAGTTTACCCCCTGCTGCTTAATTATTAGGAGTTATTATGGCATTACCCGCACTTGACGTACCTACTTATGAATTAACTTTACCGTCGACAAATAAAAAAGTTAAATTTAGACCTTTTCTTGTAAAAGAGCATAAAGTACTACTTACCTTATCGGATGCTGATGAACAAGAAGTCAGCCGTGTAATTAAAGACCTGGTAGATGTTTGCACCTTTAATAAACTTAAAGTAAAAGAACTACCCCACTTTGATATTGAATATGTCTTTTTAAAACTTAGATCAAAATCTATAGGGGAAAATGTAGAGGTTATTGTTAACTGCGAGTGCGGTAATAAAATTGAAACATCGTTTAGTATTGAAAATGTAAAAGTAGAAAAGAAGCCTAATCACAGTAACAAAATTAAATTAACCGATGAAGTAGGTATAGAGTTTAACTACCCGAAGATTGATGATGTGATTAGTATATTTTCTAAACAAAATCAAGAACAAATTTTTAATTTAGTGGCAAAAAATATAAAAGGTATTTACGATTCTGAAAATTACTGGGATGCTACCGAGCAAACCAAAGAAGAGCTAGATACATTCTTAAATTCGTTAACTAAAGAACAATTTGATAAAATAGAAGAATTTTTTACTTCCTCCCCTAAGATTGTTCAAATTATAGAAACAGATTGCAATCAATGCGGTAAACATAATGTATCCAGGTTGGAAGGTTTACAAAATTTTTTCGTATAACCCTTTCTCAAGATTCCTTAATGAATTATTTTACTTTAAATTTTTCTCTAATGCAACATCACAAATATCAGTTAGCAGAATTAGAAAATATGATGCCTTGGGAAAGGGAAGTTTACGTAGCATTACTGGTAGATTACATTAAAACGGAAAATGAAAAACTAAAAATGTTACAGCAAAACGCCAAGCATTTATAACGGAGTCATATGGAAGCCCCTTCAAAAAACGATACCAGTTTTAAAGAGTTTTTAGAAAAACTACAAAAGCAAAACAACCAGCAACTGGCTACAACTCTTTTGCAACTTAAGACTGAACGTGAAATTGCTGGTGAGGATAATGACAAAAGAGAGGAGCAGTTAGACCAGGTTAATAACAATTTACAAGGCATCAGTAAATCTCTTTCTGGCTATGATATTGAACAGCTTGCTAGTAGTAATGAAAATCAAATTGAAATACTTAAGAAAGCTTTAGAAGAGCTCTCACTAATAAGAAAGCTCACAGAAGGTAGTTTAGAGTATGATAAAGAAGGTGCGCAATACCGTAATTTAAGCGGCAGAGAGTTTACCAGCGATGTATCTGGTAAGGCAGTTAAAAAAGGTGGCTATGTTGATTTTGAAACGGCCGCTAATCGCTTATCTGGTCAAGGTAAGCGGGTTAGAGAAGCTAACGTTCTCAATCTTAAACCTACACGCGAGGTAATTAATAAAAAATCCTATAGCAATACTTCTAGCGTAAACAATACAGAAAGTAAAGATTCAGAAAAAAATTTAGAAATTGAAAAAACCAAATATCAGGGGTTTGTAAAGGAGTTAACTTCCGGGTTTAAGTATTTTATGACTGATGGTTTGTCTGAAAAGCCTGGATACGGCATGTTTCAGACACCTCCAAAAGAAATTGAAAAGAAAGAACGCCAACAAAAGATATCCAGTGATAGACAGAAGATTGAATCCCCTACAAACCCAGAATCTGATAATGTTACCACATCACAAGAAGTAATAGCAGATTCTTCTAAGCAAGACTTAGAGTTATCAAAACAACTACTTGAAACTACCAAAGAACAACTTAAAACTCTACAACAAATAAGAGATTCTCTTGTACCTAAAACACCAGCTGAGCTTCCTTCTAATCAAGCACCTATACAAGCTAAAGAAGAAGAAAAAGAAGACAAAGGGTCATTAGTAGGAGACTTAGCTTCTGGTGCTATGGACTTATTAGGGAATAAACGAGGTGCAGGCCGCCCAGCAGGTAAACCTGCTTCCTTGGGTAGTAAGCTTGCTCGTTTTGCTGGGTCCACAGGAGGTAAGGCCTTAGGTGCTGCTGCAGCTGTTGGTATGGGTGCGTACACAGCCTACCAAGGCTACACCGGGGCTGAAGAAGAAAAACAAAGTGAATTACAAGCCATAGATGCTAAAATTAAAGCTGGTGAAATTACCCCTGAACAAGGTGAGCAGCTTAAAAAAGAAGCAGCAGCTAAAGCAACCGAAAATACAGGCGGTGCTGTAGGTGAGGGTACAGGTATGGCTGCTGGTGCTATAGGCGGTGGTATAGCTGGTGCTAAAGTAGGTGCTACTGTTGGTACGTTTGTTGGAGGCCCGGTTGGTACGGCTATAGGGGCTGGTATTGGAGGATTGGCTGGTGGTGCTATTGGAGCAATTTCTGGTTCTTCAGTAGGTAAAAATATTGGGGGTGCGATAGGAAAGGGTGTGGTAGGTATAAAAAGCTTTTTTGGAATGGAAGATACCGAAGCTGCTAAAAAAGCACCACAAACTGGTAGTTTTGAGGTTTTTAAAAACGGACAGAAGATCGAAGGTACTGTTATCGAAGGTAAATATTATATTAATGGTGAACCGGTTAAAAAAGAAGAGTATGAGGCTATTAAGAAAGAGGCATCAAACCTAGACTCCAAACCCCAGCAAACTGTAACACCAGCATCGGTGAGTCCTTCTACCTCTGTAACACCAGCACCGGTAAAATCGGTTGGTATGGAAGTAGCTAAAACATCGACCGAAAATGTTGATATGACAAGACAAGCAGCTACAACACCGCCTATTTCAACGCCTATTATTTCCAATAATGTAAGTAGCAACAATACTACTAAATACGTTCCTTCTAAACCTTTACCTAGACCCGAATATTCAGGGTCGGCCTTGGACCGCTATACTAATAGAATTGCAGTTTATTAAAAAGGGGGCACTAGGCCCCTTTCCTTACTTCTTAGTTTTTTCAGCCTTGTGTACTTCATGACAGTCATCCTTCTCAGGTGACTGATCCGGCTTACAAGGCTTTTTTACTTTTTTGCGTCTTTCTTCTCCTCTTTCTTAGCCTCAGCTTTAGGAGCATCTTTCTTAGCGTCAGCTTTAGGAGCATCAGCAGCAAAAGCAGTTACAGAAAAAAGAGCAGCGATAAAAGTTGCGAAAATTGTTTTCATAAAATTCTCCAAAGATTTAAAAAAATACTACGGTTATTAGCTCGTCACCGTTCCCAAGCCTGAGTTAAATTTATAACGAGTACTTGGGATGAGGTACAGACTACCTAATTCTATTCGTCATTGGCTAGCTTAGCAAAATAAGACAATGACTCGTCATCATCATCAAAATCTACATCCTTCTTCTTAGGTGCAGGTTTAGCTGCAGCTGGCTTTGGGCGTTCTTCTTCTAGTGCAACTTTTTCTGCACGAGGTGTAGATTCTGATGCATTTAACACGGCTTCAAGTTTCTCTTTCAACTCTTCATAAGTCTTAAAATGTTTAAGGTCGAGAAACTCATTTAATGAATACTCTTTGTTCCAAAGATGCTCAAGTTCTTGATCATCGTCTAGAAGAGGAGCTGGGTTATCGAACGATGACTTATCGTAATTGCGATACCCTTCAACGTTACGAATCTTGAGTTTAAAGTTAGCACCTTTCCAGAAATCAAAAGGGTTAATAGGTTCTTCATCTTCAAACTGAGGTTGCATAACATCTTTAATTTTATCAAAGATTTTCTTACCATACTTATATAGAAAGATCTTACCTTCATTTTCTGGATGTGCAGGATCTTTAACCACATAGATATTAGAGATATAGGTAAGGCGACGCTTTTGTTTGCGTACCTGTTCTTTATCTGATTCTAAACCAGTATTCCAGAGTTTGGTGTTGAGCTCGGAAACCGGGTCTGGTTTACCAAGGGTAGTTAGCGAGTTCTCGATGTACCATTTACCTGTAGGTCCTTGGAAGCCATGATTCCAAATACGTACCCAGGGTAGGTCTTCGCCTTTTGCGGGAGGGAGGAAACGAATGATAGCTGATCCGTTACCAGCTTTATCTACTTCGGGTTGCCAGAAACGATCGTCTTTTTTCTGTTCTTGTGCTTGAGGCTGTGCAATTTTTTCGACCTCTTTCATAAGGTCTGTAAATGAGCCACGATTCTTCTTGAGAGCTGCAAAATCTAGTGCCATGTATTTTCTCCGTATAAACGATGTATGAACGATATATTAGCGACGTTTAGTATAATTATTGTTTCCATGATAACCATAACTATCATCACTATTGTCGTTATCTAAACTTTTATTAGATAACATATTATATATAAACTTTCGATGCTTATCCACTTTACTACCTTTAACTACTTTATGTATTTTTTTCTCTCGGTCCCAATCCATATTCTTCTTGTACGTCATATAAAACCTTTACTCTCCTATTTTTCTGAAACTGCTATGTAAGGCCAAGCAGAAACACGTTTTGTTAATTCTGTTTGATTATGAACAAGTTTTACAATAAACTTTTGCAATTCTTTAATCTGTTCATGCAAGGTCTGCATATTAGTATCTAACATGGCAATATCTTCTTCTAGCTGTTTAATTTTATTGGTGGTTAAATCCAATTTTTCTTCTAAAATATCCATGTATTCTTTCTTGATTGTATGTCAAAAACGGGGTGTATTTTTTAATCATTCTAGATACATCCGGCCAAATTAAATCGTCTTTTAAGGTACTATCTAAAGTGTCAGTATACTTAACTAGGTTATTTAGTATTACTAAAGTTTCAATAGATAATTTGTTTCGTAAAAATAATTTTAATACTAACGGGTGACCGTGTTGACCGTTAAATGCATCATTCCAGCTTATTTTATGCTCTTCCATAGTAATTATCAACTGGTCTAGTTCTTGTTGAAACGTATAGGTTATAGACTCCAGTCGTTTCTTCCACTGTGTATATCGTTGTTTGGCATCAGTATCAAATACACCACCCCACCGGTCTCCCGATACAAAATTAGCTACTAAAAAATTTACTACCTCATGATCTGAGTAAGTTTCAGCTACTTTGCGAATAGCTAGCAAGTCTTTACGTTTGTAAAACGCCTGCTTACTAGCCTTTACTCTACCGGATTGTTTTACTACATCATATTGATCGGTAGTAAAATGAAGGCGTAAGGCTAGATAGTAGCGGTAAACTTTATAAGCATCCACGTTCATAAAGGAAGTTGTCCACGAGGTTTCATCATATGCTGTTGTTCAGCTTCTAATTGTATTTTATCTTTTAACTTTTTATTAATCAACGGACCGATACTTTCAATATCGATTTCTTTTTCCTGGCAATATTTAATTACAGCATCCATGTAGGATACTTTAAATTTATTAACTAGCTCGTCAATGTAAATACTAAATTCGTTAGGTGAGCGAAACCGCTTGGTAATTACTAAAGAGTCGTTTAGAGTTTCATCGTTCATGAAAAGAAAATAATTCCTAGAGAAATAGATTGGAGCGCAAACCCCACCCCTAAAGTAACCACCATAATCATATCTTTAAGTATAGCTGATCTAATAAAATAAAGCAATAGCCCAACCCATAATAAGATAACAAGATCTAAGGGAGGCATTTTATCTGATAATCCCGATTTGACAGCGAGGAAGCTTGGGATCGTAGCACAATTTAAAACTACCATACTTAACCAAGCAAACGTATCAGCTGTTGGTTTGTTAAGACTAAGGAAGAAAGTTATAAATTTTTCCCGAATATTATTAAATAATTCTTTAATTTTAGGGTCTATCATCATACTTTTTCTCCATAAAAAATATGTCGTCCTATTTTTGTAATGCGCGGTAGTTTCCAGTTAGGATTAACATAGTCAGCATGATAATACATAGCATGGGTTAATGATGGAAGTCTAAAATTTTCTAATAACACTTTTTTAGCAACTTCTAAAGATTCCTCATAGTGGGCATCTTTATTTGGTATCTTCGGTCCGCGTTCACAATACCAGGTAAATTGACATACGACTCTATCGGTGAATTTGGTTTTCTGAAAGACCACATCACAAATATCTTCGGGAAACTTACCTGAATTAGACCGGTTAATAGTTACCTGAGCTACTGCTACTTTACCTTCGAAAGGTTCGCGAGCAGCTTCAAAGTAAATATTTTTAGCTAAGCACTGCAAATGCTTATCACGCTCAGCCATAGTTATGTACTTAGCATTAGCTTCTTTAGATTTAAGATATTCGGTTTTTGTATTAATTACGTAAATTAAACCTTGCAGTACAAAATAGATAGCTAATATTCTAACTATCCAGGTTATAGCATAGTTCATGTTTACTCCTTAAAGAGGAGGTTGCCCTCCTCCTACCTTACTTCTTAGTTGGCTTTTCTGCAGATTGAGGAATTTGCGACACGAAACAATTTAAGTTTTGTGCTTTTGCAATGATTTCTGCTTCTGAGGGATATGATGGCAAGTCTGGTTGTGACGGTAAGGGTTCACCGCGTTGTCTTGCATTCTCGCAAGAAGTTTGCCAGTTGTTTTCGGATACTGAACGCCTAGCAAAATAATCTTCGCTAAGTATGTCTTTAGATAACTTCAATAACTCTAATCGAATTTCAAAAGGTGTCATATTACTCATTTACTTCTCCTTTGTGTGTTGTGTGAAAAATGGTGGATTTAAGGGTTCCACCGAACCCTAATTTTTAATAGCTTAGGCGAACTCCGAAGTTAGTAGCGTGTGCTACTGTTGTTGCGGCAGTTAAAGCTAAAGCTAAAATAGTTTTTTTCATTTATTCTCCTATTTTGAAATCCCAACATGGGCCGTTTGTCAAATTTGTAATCTGCATAGGGCCCGTTGGCGTCTACATAATGTAGGAATACTTGGTATTGTTTAATTACTGAATCGGGCATGGAGTCTCTCCAATGCTCAAGTTCACAACCTCTATAAACTACCATAGAGCCAGCAGGCAATTTCAATTCTTTGGTTTTACCGTTTACGGTTTTAAAAAAAATTGGCCATATATCACCTAAGTTACCCAGATTTAATGATGTACTTATTTCACAACTGGGCCTATCGACATGTGATACCATGACACAACCTGGATAATATATTCTAGCATAACTATAACAGGGATTCAATATCAAACCAGAAACTTTTTCTACTAAAGGTTTTAACATTAACAATAATGATTCTGACCAATACGAACCATACCAGCTAAAAGATTTAGCGCATTGGTTATCTGCCCAAAAATATTCACGTTCATTGCGATTGGTTATGTAATGTGCCGTGTCGGACATCATTTGGAACTGAATACAGCAATACTCTGCTAAATCTTGTGATATAGCGTCAGCAATAACCTGATATTTATCTTTTTTAAAGGCCATAATTTATCCATAAAATCAGGCAGTTCGTTTGGTAACAAGGTGAACTGCCAAAACCCCGTCAGGTTCAAGCGGCTAGCTTAAGGTCCTGATAAAAATAGTCGTCGTTTGCGTCTATTTGCTTTTGCTAGGATTACGTCCTTCGCCTATCGAGTTGTCCACTTACTTACTATTTGCCCCGTCGAAACCAGTACAGGCCCATCAGAAGCATCCTACTGCGGCGTGAATATGAGTATTGTCACCACAACAATCTTGATTCACCGTGTCCTCCCCCTGTAGGTGGGGTCGCTGGTTAGACGTCTTTCGCTGCCATGCTTTGGATGATGTGCGTCGTCGTTTGGGTGACGTTGCGTTTGGCAAAGAAGTGGAGGGCTACTCCGCTATCGGTGCAGACATTGCCCGTAAATACTATGCCGACATCAGCAACATCCAGTCCAAGTTTGCTGGTGAAGCTCACGATGCGTTGCAAGGTGGCTACGAAGCTGCCTCTCGTCTGCTAGATAAATACCGCTCTGCTGCTGGCAAAAAGGCTACAGCACTTGACCGATTTGACCCCACACGCTTCAAAACAGACGCTTCTGCCCTGCCTTCTGACTACTTCAGTAGTAAACAATCAGTCAAGGACTTGGTTGATTTGACTGGTGGTGACGTTGGTTTGGTGACCAAGGCTGCACAGGACTTTACTGCTCGTCAGTTGCGTGACATGAACAGCAAGCAAGTTCGTAGCTGGCTGAACAAAAATGATGATTGGCTGACCGCACCTGAGTTGAAAGGCGTGAAACAAAACGTCGAGTCATACATCAAGACGCTTGAGCGTGGCGAACGCATTGCTGGCAAGACTGGCGAAGCAGCCAAGATTCTTGCTGCCCGTGAACCCAAGGTTTTGCGGGAAGGTGAACGTGCGCTGGCTACGGCTGAGAAGGAAGCTGGCGCTATCACGGCTGAAGCTGAGAAGCGTGTGAAAACCATCTTGGGTGACGCAAGCCCTGCCAAGCGTGTGCGTGAGATTATTTTGGGCGGCAAGGAATCCGAGTGGAAAGAAGTCGGCCCGATACTGGCTCAATACCGTGAAGGCGTTGACTACATTGCTGACGCTGTGCGGCAAGTTATTGCCCCTGAAGAGGTTGGCGGCTTAATCAAGGTCACCAAGTTCCGTGAAGATGTTGCGCCTTTCTTGGAAAAGTCTGGCTTGATGACCAAGCCACAACTGGACAAACTGGAGGCCGATATTCGTGCAATCTACAACTCCGCTATGGGCGAAGATGCCAAGCTGACATTCATTCAACGTGCGGTCAAAAACGCTATTGTTGGCGTTGCATCTACCCCTGTTGGCGGTGGCGTGGTCAACGTCGGTCAAGGCGCTTACAACTTTATGAATCCCAAGTCCTCACAAGATGTCATCAACCGTCGTGGCGCAGTTGGCTCTGTTTCTCCGAGGTTCCAATGAGCAAGAAGAAAGACAAGGGCATCAACCCCGACCTAGAGAAAGCCATTTCTGACCTGCTGATAGCGACGATGGCTGACCCTATGGCTAGTCTGACGGACAAGACAAAGGTGCTTGACCGTGCCCTGAAGCTAGAACAACTCAAGATGAAGATGTCTGATGACGAATGGGGTTCTGGCTTTGGGTTAGATGACGATGATGAGGATAAGTGATAACATGGTTATACCGACATTAAGGAATAGTTATGGATGCAGCATCAATCATTCGCCTAGCGTTAGAGGTCATCTCAGACCGCTTGATTACTATTTTGGCTCTGCTAACTTCATGTGGCCTTGGCTGCTGGACGATGTGGGGGCCAACATGGGAGCGAGTGGCAACACTAGCAATTTACGTGGTTTTCAGTTACCTTACGGTAAGAGCAAAGGAGCAATCAAATGGCACTAATCCCCAAAATTAAGCCCTGCGGCGCTGGCGGCATTCCCGGTCAGGGACTCGGTTCTGGCGTTTGGGAAGACAAGTTATCCAAGCGTGGTGAGCATCAGTCTGGCAAGCTGCCTTCTGGTGGATTTAACCCTGTCTGGAACTTCAAGAACGACCAGCCTAACGACTACTTCACCCGCAAGTTCTCACCCACTTCTGGCGGTGGCAAGAAGGTGTACTGATGGCTAATAACATTGCGTTTCAGCCTATGGGCAAAACGGTCAAGTTATTGGCTAATGCTTCTGTCATTAACGTGGCAACCATGTCTGCTGACAGTCCATCCAACCAATATTGCTTGGTCAACCATAGCGCACAACCTGCCTACGTTTGGATTAGCCCTAGCGACAATCCTGTGAACGTAGCTTTGCCTACTGGTTTCAATAGTAACGCTGCCTACGCCATGGTTGTGGATAAAAACAGTCGTGTTGTTATTACTGGCCCACAATGCTCGTTAACCAAGACTGTGCAGGTATCGGTCATTGCCGAGACAGACAGCCCTGAGTTGTACATCACACCCGGCGAAGGCCTGTAAGCCATTGAACCATTCACCATTGGGCTAGCGTTAAAAGCAATGCAGGTTGCCTTTGAGGGCATACAGTATTGCTGCGAGGCTCTTGGTGAAGGCAAGGTTCGCATTGAAGAAGCAAAACAGACAGTAGAAGAAACTGTAGACAACGCAAAGGCTGTCTACAAAGAAGTTACTGGTTTTATCGTGACTGGGAAAC
>OGWI01000015.1_pt1 | contig 18406 bp, 22 predicted proteins | sample 1576021 | NCBI WGS metagenome assembly OGWI01 (sample SAMN07581557, study PRJEB24739) | freshwater metagenome | place: Singapore | collected 2015-04
TTTTGTTTCAATGACAACAATCCTGGTTTCCATGCAATGAATCCGATGCACAATAGATTTTTGGAAACGTATAAGGGCTCCTTCCAATTCCGAGACCTTAATACTGAGATTATTAATACTATTCACGATAGAAATATTGATATTATTTATTGATTTCCGCAGAGTATAGATGAACCATCCGCAGACAGTAATAAAAAGGAATACCAAGATCGAGATGATCAGCACGGCATGTTCCGTCAACATTTGTTCCATAATAATTCCTTTATATATAGAAGTAAGACACAGCATGTATTCTATTCCGGTTTCATTTCTTTTTCAGTAGTGCTAATTCAGCTTTTAGTGAGTCTATCATTTCTTGTTGTTCTTGAATGGCTTTTACCAACACAGCGGTCATGGAGCCGTAGTCCAAGCCATAAAACTCATCGTTTTCAGTCCGGCGAGTTACATGAACAAGCTCAGGCACGACAGGCAGCACCTCTTGTGCCACAAAGCCAATTGCATGACTACCGTCAGATTTCACATCATATTGACGGGGGTAAAGCGCCATCACGGTGTCTAGGCCGTAATGAATTTCAGAAATGTTTTCCTTGCCACGAGCATCAGATGCGTTTGTCCACACGCCAGATGTTGAAAGCGTTGCTGGAGAGCCTCCACCAGATGCCGCGTAATACCAAGAGAAGGTTTTAGCGCCACCAGAATCGCGATTTACAAACTCAATCGTTGACCCTGTACCATAAAAATTAATTTGTGGCGTAGAGACGGTCATACCGATGGTTCCGGTGACCTGAAGTTTCTCTGATTGTGCAGTATTACTCGTACCCCCCACCAGCAAATTCCCCCCGCTGGTGATACGGGCGCGTTCGGAGCCGTTTGTGCGAAATGCCGTGTACCGTGATCCTAATGCCTCCAAGTTCAAGCCGTTTACATCGGCAGAGGTTCGCCCATAAACGCCGCTGCCGTCTCCCATGTCAACGATGCCGCCCGTGACACCATTGATCTGCACAGACTTGTAATTGCTGACTGGAGAATAAACGGCGGTATGCCCCACCAACAAATTCCCACTCGCATCCAGCGTTAGCGCCTGCGTGAAGGTGATAGCGTTTCCTGCTGTGCCGGAGGGGGCGGTGAACCAAGCGTGACCTACGTTACCCATCTCATAGCGCACGGCTGCATTGGTTGTCTTATAAATCCAGTTCGCGCCATTCTTGGTGGCGTTAGAAGATAAACCAGTTTCAAGAACGGTGTTTGAATAAAACCATGTTTGCCCAAACGATCCTTCAAGCGCACGGTATGTGGATGCCCACGCACTCGGCGTCACCCCGAGGCCGAGGTTGCCGGAGGAGTCGAGGGTCAGTTTTGTGCTGTATGCACTTCCTGGCGTTTGAACAATGAAATCGCCATTCCCATTAATGCCAACATAGGCTCCATTACCTGTTGCGCTCTTATAAAAGGTATACGCAAAATTTGAAGCATTAGTGGACTCAAAATAAGCAATTTCAATCGAACTAGATTTGACATGAAGTTTGACAGAAGGCGAACTCGTCCCAATCCCCAGCCCTGTGCTGGTGAGGCGCATTTGTTCGGTGGTGTCCGTGTAAAACGTGATATATCCGCCCCAGCCAGCACTGCGACCAGACCCAATCTGCGTTTCACCTGTAGGACCACGACTTCTGAAATATCCATCAACAGAAGTCCCGTTTGTTATTTCTAGCCCATAAAGTGATGCTGGTGTTCCCCCGCTGTTTAAACGGATGCTTGGCGTAGTTCCGGCAACTTCAAGTTTCTGATTAGGCGAACTCGTCCCAATGCCTACATTGCCAGAGCTTGTAGCAAAGTTGGCTGCGCCTGTGTATTGAAATGTCGTCCCATCAAACGTCAGCGCACTACCGCTTGTCGCCACCTTGGAGCCGTTGAGATACAAAACGCCATTAGCGGTTCCTCCGGAGAGCGTCAGGTTTCCACCCATCGTAAGCGCTCCAACACCGGCCACATCCCCCGTAGTGTCTGCAATTGTGACGACGGAGTTCTGAACTAACTTACCCGTCGTACCGTCAAATCGTACGACTGCGTTGTCGGTAACCGTACCGGCCCCAGCCATGCCAACAATCACGTAGTCGGTGCCGTTAAATGCGACAACCGCAGTTTGTCCGGGCTGAAGTGTGATACCCGTTTGGCCTGTGGCTTTGAATGTCAGCGTATACGTTGCATCCGCATTGATAAGTCTGTATGACCTAGCAGGGCTAGTACCCGTATTACCTACAGTAATCGTTGAATTTTGAGCGAGTGAGGTAACCCTGAAACCTGCGTATTGACCACTAGTGGCTGTTATGTTGGTGGCAGAAGAATTACCTTCGGTTGTTTCAATCGTCAAAGCGCCGGTCGTAAAATTAGCACTTGTCAGGTTTGACATCCCCGCAATCGCAATATCCATGTATTGCGTCAAGCCATTGTTTGTTGTATCGCCCCAAGTACCAGACTCCGTACCCGTAACAGGAAGCGGAAGATCTAAAAGGGTTGTGCGGTTAACAGTCATAATTCACCTCAAGTCGAAATCAATGACCAACTGGGAGTTTGCGTCGTATTAATAATGCCCCATCCCGGCGTTTGGTTACTGTTGATATTTTGCCAGTTTGCTGTCTCTGAGTCATCAATAAGCTCCCAGAGTTTTCTTCCATCTATAACATCTGTTGCCGTGGCTGATTCGGTAATTGTTGAACCAAATTTAATACCTGCGCTATCAACTTCTGTCCCGGTCGCTGATTCTGTAATCGTTGCCAGAAACTTAATAAGCGCACTGTCAAGATCTGTCCCTGTTGCTGATTCAGTAATCGTTGGATTAATACTAAGGCTTGTCCCGACATCGTCCGTACCCGTGGCTGACTCATCCACTGCTGAGGAGTAGGCGTTCTGTGACATAACATCATCAGTGCCTGTGCCTGTCTCTGCAACCACTGAATCAAACGTAACCAGAGAGCTAACTGCATCTGAACCTGTCCCGCTTTCTGATACATCACAGGGGTATTGAGGGGTTGCGCTGATACTGTCTGAACCTGACCCTGTTTCTGTGACCAAGGCAAGGAATTTAATAAAGGCTTCTGTACTGTCTGTCCCTGTGGATGTTTCTGAAATACTCGCTTCAACTTGTACAAGTGATGAGGGATCATCTGTTCCTGTTGCCGTTTCTGCAACCGTTGCTTGGAACTTTGCAAGCGCCGAAACATCATCAGTACCTGTCCCGGATTCATCAATACTTGAAGCAAAATTAATCGCTGCGGCAATATCATCCGTGCCGGTTGCTGTCTCTGAAGTAGACCGGTCATAAACCGATTCCCCCCAAGCAGCTTGACCCCATGCGCCGGAACCCCAGCCGCCCTCAGCCATTATCCCGCTAGGCTAAAGGTATACGTTACTAAAACAACGTCACCGGATACTACGCTCCTATCCCCCGGTGCAGAAAAATCTTTTGCTGAAAACAAGGTGCCTGACGTACCACCTTTGGTGTTATTGCTTGTCAGAAAAGCTCCTCCGACAGTTACCGTTGCATTCATCGTAAACTGAGCTTTGCTTGCTGAATTCGTAACCACTGAAGGATTTGCCGTTGTTGCTGCTACAAATGTCGCCGCTGGACGCGTTGCTTCTGTGTAGTCTGTAACTTCCGTCCATCCTGCATGAGAAGACATCGTATCTCCAGCAGCAGGATTATTACTTGATGCAGCACCATATAAACCTAAATACCAGCTTGTGATTCTTGCAGTTGAACCATCTAAAGAGGTCCCTGCCATGTATTGAAGGCCCACATTCACCACAAGATTTTTAGACTCATCAGTCCACTTTAGCTTGCCGTCTTTGTCGTAACACTCAATCAAAAACTTACCCGTGGCTTTGAGACCTTCATTGGATTGAGAGTTCATCATCAAACCGCTTTCGGTTGTGTCAGAGATTTTGGCTTTGAGTTCCATTATGCGATCCTTAAAACAGCGTTAGTAGCATCATTGGCGGGGAAGGTAATTACAAGATTTTGTGCGGTCTTTGTGATGTTTACACCAAAATTCAAGACAGCAACACTTCGGTTGCCGTTGGTTGAATTGTAAATCAAGGCGCCATTTGTTGTAAGGCTTACGTTTGTGAATGTTGCTGTTTCAAAAGACCAGTACGAAGTAGTTCCTTGAAACGCGGGGGTGATGTTGGTGAGGACGATTCCTCCAGCGGTGTAATTGGTTCCACTGGATTCACCCGCTGTTGTGTAAGCAGTCGTTGAGGCACCAAGATCCGCGTTGGCGGTGTATAAGGCCAATTTAAATACATTGCCCGTCCCCGTTGTAAAGTTATGAAGTGCTTGAGCGACTTCAACTTTAAAGCTCGTGGTTAATGTTTGGATGATTGCCATCAAGCAACCTTATCTCTGACCTGTCCGGAACGATAAGCGTCTTGTCTCTCAAGACCATCACCAAGACGTTTTGCAAGAATCAGCGCTTCTTTGTATCGGTTCGTGATATTACCAATTTGATCCGGTTCGGCTTTTAAGAATGTTGAGGCTTCTACCAACGATCCGTATAACAGGACCGAATCAAAATTATCGCTTAACCATGTTGTGGTTGCATCGACATTGCCTACGGTAATTGAACTTGGATAATAAAAATAATGCATCTCTAAGCTATACCCATAATCCGGGGTCGGCCCAAGAATGAAACTTAATTCATTTGTGATTGTTTGGCCCACTACTTTGGGGCCGAATAATGCATAACAATAGGGCCTTCCAGTATTTCCAGAGCCCGTTGGCATGGGGAACGATTCACGAATAAAGTTTACGTCTTTATTTAAAAGATAATAATAAGATCCGTCTGTATCAATTACAGCAAAACTATATGTCGCCAAGAAATCATCAGGGCAACTCACATACGGGTTATTTTGAGCGCACACCCCGATCATGTTTTTACGCAAACTTGGGAACTGGATTGTATTAAAAATCCTTTGTTCCGCTTGGGTTGCAAACGCAGTTAGGCTATCCGTTGAGAATGTTGTCTCAAGATAGTCTTGGATTTGCGTTTTGAGTTCGCCCCAATTCACGCCATCGGCCCTCTGCTCATAACACCTTTAGTCGCAGCGCCCGTTCCGCGCATTTTAATTCCCGTGGTTTTAACCTGCGTATTCGGGTTGATAGCTACACCATGGGTCGGTCTCCAATCTGGCTGGAGGTTATAAGGTGTTTCTTTACCTAAATAATCGGATGTGGTTAATTTCTTTCCCGTCATGGTATGCGGTTCCGCATAAATTTCAGCGGGGCCGATTTCCTTGCCCTTAACTTTCATTGAATATTTCATGGCTTATCCTTGGTTTTTGACGCGAGCCATGTTTCGACCCATCTTTCTCATCATTTCTGATGTAGGCCCGCCCTTGCGTAACTTAGTCATGGACTTACCAGGATGCATATGCTTTTCATGCTTATGAATTGCACCAGCAATCTTTTTATCTTGTTTCATACCATCTTTCATATAGACTCCTAAGAGGCTGAGACACTGTTTAACAAAGCCTGACCTATAAGATGATTGGGTGTCATGCCCGAATCTATAGATCTTGCACCGCCCACGGGGTTAAATCCCCATTCTATGGTACGACTTCCCTCTAATGGAACTCCCGTATAGAGGGGATTGGTGCTAACAACATTATCCACGGTTTGAATGCCGTTGTAACCTGATTGGTAATATGAGTTTGCGTCTGTTCTCGGATTCCTAACAGCCTGCGGATCGTCAACAGGGTACATTCCTAATTGCAACTGAGGTTGATCGGGTTCCCAGCACGTTGGGCACACAAGAATATTAACATTCTTGGTCTTTATTGTGAGCACCTTCAACTGCTTGAGCTTATAGCGAAACCCGCAGCGGTCGCATTGCGCTATCGCAAATTTACCCGATGCAAATTTATTAGGCATTAATAGCCACCAAATCCTAAGAACCCCTGGCGCGGGACCAATCTAAGGGGCGCTTTCTCTCGATCTTCTTCAGAGGCTAATTGCCAAGCTTCATCATATTGAGCTTTTAACATCCCCATTCTTTCCATGCCGCCCTCAACTTTCATGGATAGCTTATAGGCTAATCCAGCGATTAAAGCCTCTTGGAATCGGAATGGAATATCCTCTACGTTAACGCCATTGCCTGCGTCTTGGAGCCTTCTGAGTCTCCAGTAAATAAGCGTGTAATAAGGTGTTGAGATTGAACCCTGATCGGGGGCCGGCCACACTGTTATATTGGGAAACTGCGTATTGCTTACCGTGGCTCCTGAACTATGAGAGGCTGCTGTCGTATTGTTTTGGCCTCTTAGTACATTATTCAACGTCGCAAATGCTGAAACACCTGTAGCCACGTTTTGCGCTTGGGTGCTAGTACCGTAGTAATAAATTGTTTCCGATCCAATGTTTGCATATCCTGCATATGGCACCCCTGTGAGAGAAGACATTGGTACTGTCGTAGACGATGATGTGATATTCGCGGCCAGGGTTCCCGTGAAAACATAAGTCTGTCCACCTAATCTGTCAATGTAAATTTGAATGGGGCGCCCGGTCGCAAGTTTATTCGGGATGGTTGAATAGGTACTTACCGAGATCCGGCTGATATTGATGTCTGTTTGATTCGATCCAACCCCTGTGCGGATGGTTGTTTCTACAAGATCTACAGTATTGATGGGAAGCGGATAGGTAATCTGATTGGCATAGAGTTGAATGGCCCCCTGCTCCATGGTCCATAGGTTAATTCCTCGATTGGCCCATTCAGATAAGAGAAGGTTCAGTGAGCGTCTTGCAGTTCGTAATTCGTATCCTGTGCGAAGTTCCCTACCGCAGCGCTCAAAGGCTTCCTCCACAATTTCATTTAAATTGGGGTTGAATGTCGTTAGACCGGTTGTTGTCATTTTCCTAGCCTCCTATAGGGCGCGACTTTTTTGGCGATGCCCTTTGGTTGTGCGACAAACTGTTGGCCCTTAGCCTTTCCCGCCCTCTTGGCTCTTGTGGTTGCTGCGTATTCTTGGGGAGACAACGATTTTATAGCCGCCTCAGGAAGGTACCTCTCACCGGTTTCTGAGGACTTTTTACCACTCTTGGTTCGCCATTTCTGGTCGCCCCAAGCCTTAAGAGATTGCTGCGGGGCTTTTATCATACAAACCTGCCCTTGGTTTTTCCTCGCTTGGCAACGCCGTCAGCCCTGACCGATGCTGATTTTACCGAACCACCTTTCTTGAATCTTTTTTCAAGATTAAATCCAACATAAGGTGCGCTCATCGAAGCCTTTTGGCCTTTACGTTTTTGAGCCTCTAAATCCGCAATCAATTGCAAATTTGTATTTTTATCTACCGGCATATTATAGGTCATCCTTCCAGATGCTCCGACGCCACCGGGCCCAACGTCAACATTTGTCAATTGCGCCTGTAGACGCTTTCTTTCTTCTTCGCTTAGATCCATAGGGTTATTCATGATTCGCTCCTAAAGATTGCATTCGTATTCCAAAAGTTTTGCTCGCAATTTTGCAATCTCTGCGTCTCTTTCGGCAAGCTTCTTTTGAAAGCTTTCATTCATGTCAACCCACATTTGTAAGCTTTGGGTTCTCTGCTTGTTGTCTTCGACCATCATATTAAATAGTCGTTCAGATGCATCGAGTTGTCTTTGGATGAAATTAATCACGATATCCACCTCCAGCGGCTTTGTATCGTTTGGCCAATAATTGAGCCTTCCTCGCAGACCAGAGTCCTGCTCCCGTCCCTTGAACTGCGGCTGCTTTAATCTGATTAAACAGGCGCTTTCTCATGTTGGGTTTTGTGTAATTGCCCGCTGCATTAACTTTACCGCCATGAGCGTACTCTAAAAAATCTGTATCGTCACGTCGGGATTTTAATTTCGGGACCTTCGATGGGTTTATTATTCCCATACCCCGGCTCTTGAGCATAATTGGCCTCCATAAGAGCCTCTAATCCCATGGGTAAATAGGGAGTCAGAGGGCGCAGATAATTTGGATAAGGTAATGGATTGTAGTCTGGAATTTCTGGCGGCGGCACCTCTGGATATCCAAAGTCAAGCTGCTTTGTCTGTTGCTCGCCGAATGGGAAAAATAACGATGGGAACGGAACTCTTGGGGTCGTAATTTTCGGGCCGGTTTTAATTTCTGTCGTTGGGGGTCCAACCGTGGGTATATCCGGACTTCCTCCCGGAATCGTGTCAACTCCGGGAGTTGGAGCAAGGTCGATACCTGGAATGATGTCAATACCGGGGATTGTGTCCGCACCTGGGGTTTTTATAACAGAAACGGGCGGGACGATGCTAGTAATGCCCCCTGGATTAATCGGGACATTAACAGGTATATTGGGTTGGGTGTCAATAGGGCCCCCAACAATCGTTCCTATTGGGGTATAGACAGGAGTTTTAAACTCGGGATTTGGTTGAGTTTGGACTACTGGCGTTGATGTGACCGGCGTGCCGATGATTGTATTTGTTGATGGGTTAAAGAACAGATCTGTACCGATAGCTGGATTTGCGCCCTGTAAATTGACGACCTGAGGATTCCCCGTGGCTGTTGATACAAGCGCCGTCCCCGAACTCGGATCGACGCTGATGATTGTCCCCGTGCCGATGTTGGGTTTTGACACATCAATCGTCTTGCTGACTCCCGATGGATCAAACACAGTTGCAAGAACAGGAAGCTGCGATGGATTTATCATACCTTGTAGCAACTGTGACTGCGTCAACCCGAATGTGGATTGAGCATAGTCTGTTGATATGTTTCTTTGAGATACCGTATTTGCGTTGTATGGGACCGTGGAGCCTATCGTTACGTCGGGTGACAAACTGCTTCTATTGATTGTCAGTAGATCTCGATTTGGAAGCGTTACTAATGCTTGCGAGTCGTCTAGTCCTATAACACGCCCAAATCCCGAGAATGGGTCTAGCTTTAATTCGTCTACCTTTATTTGCACGTTGCCTGATGCATCAACCTGTTTTTTAATGGGCGCCACATAACCATTGCCAATCACCACCGAATCACCCACATCAAAGTCTGACATAGTGGCAACGCCTGAATCCCGCGTCTTGGGAACGAATGCAATAGATCCGTCATTCGTTATGGCAAACGAACCCCTATCATTTGATGAAATAATACTTCCGGTCTGAAGATCCCCGTAGCTTGCATTGATATCGACCGATTTGGCGACCTGCTCTGTCAAGAATCCCATCAACGGATTGGATTCTTTCAGGGCTTGAATTGATGCGGGATCTGCTTGTGTTACAAGGTTTAACGCATTATTAAATAAATTGTTTGTATCGATTACCTGAACACTTCCGCTGTTATCTGTAACCGTATATTTATTTCCGTCTAGATTGACGGAGTTAACGGTATATCCACCGTTCTTTTCATTATCAAAGATAATATCAAAAATTGATTCTGATGGGGAACTAAGGTTGATATCCAAGGGACTTGATCCGGGGGCTTGAGGATCTGATTTTAAAGACAGCCCGGTGTCCTCTGAATATGTTAAGAGAATAGGTTGATTTGCTGAATTTAAAACAATTTGATTATTGGGGTCGGTTAATATTTTTACATTTTGATTAAATGTTGGCTTGTCATTTACAAGCTCCCAATTTAGTTCTCTTATGACATCGTCTTGATTGTATGTTTTTCCAATCTGCTCTCCTAACAAATGAGACGCACTTGCAATTGGTGCCGATGCAATGACCGCCTCAATTACCGTGCGACCAACATCCGCATCCAGCGGCTTTCCTTGCGATGCGTTGGATAAAATCTTTACCCAACTTTCATCCGTAATTTCTTGAGCTCCCTCTCTTGCTAATGTCTTTAATAAGACATTGTTTAATTTTGATCCGGGTAGCAATTGTATTGCGGTGGATCCTGTAAGGCTAATCATTCCCATGACTCTCATAGACAGAGCCGCTTCGGCGGCGGCTTTTGTTTGCGCCTCATCATCTGTTAATGAAGGATTTTCCTTTTTAGTTTGTTTTAAAATGTTTTCATATGTTTTATCTGCCATCTCAATCAAATCGGTTTGAGATGTTGTGGCCGATGTAAATGCGCCACCAAAGTAAGCACCAGCCGCACCCGTCCCTAAGGCTCTTAAAGCTGTGTAGGCGCCAAGTCCAGGAATAATTGATGGAATCGTATTTGCAATTAAATCACCAATTGCCCTTGGGTTGTTTGCATACATCTTAATCGCAGCAAACATTTGTTCAATCTGACCTTCTTCTGCGCCAATTTGTGTTAACTGTTCATTCAAATATGTCATTGTTTTTTTCCATTCTGGATCTGCCGCAGCTTGCGCCGCTGTTACGTCACTACGAACGCTAGAAGCCCATTTGCTAAGGGGATTATTGGGATCGCCAAATGCAATTGCATTAAATAACTCAACTGGCGATGTAAGCATGGTTAAGGTGCCCTTTACAACCTCTCCGAGTTGATTGGCGTTTGTTGCAAGTTTTTCGCCCACGGATCTAACATTTGGGTTATCACTGGCTCTAAGATTTGAAACTACATCGCCCACGCTTTGCGATACTTGTTGCAAGAAAGACGCTTCTTGTTTTGCCGCTGGTTTGTTTAACTCATTCGCCGCCATATCAGGATTTACTGCGTAGCGCATGAGCCACTGTTGATAGGGCGTCGTCACCTGACCGGTACTCGGTATAACTATTTGTTTATCTGCATCTGGATTAAACGCTTTATATGTATCATAGAGTCCAGTAAGGCTTTTAGCCTTTAACGAATCACCTGTGTAAACTTCCGCTGGCTTCTCGGGGGTTCTCGGAACCATCTTCCCGTTATCGTACTCATAGGTCTTTCCATCAACCGTATATCCGGTAATTGCTCCGGCTGCGTTTTTATTTAATGATGCATTAGGCGGAACATCAAATACATTTCCTTTATTATCTTTTATTTGAATTTTTGCGGGTGCGTTAGCTGACGACATTTCATTTCCACGATAATCGTAGTTTTTACCGTTTAATGTATAACCAATAACAGCACCATTTTTTGTAATTAATTCTGCTTCTTTAGAAATCCTAAATTCATTCCCTTTGTCATCTCGTAAAACAATCTTTCCAAGATCCCCTTCGTAGAACTTGCCGCCATAATTAAATGACGCGCCTTTTCCATAAAGGGTTTCTGCCGCGTCTTTGGCTTTTTCTAATGTTGGCTGCATATCAATTAATGTGGCCTCTAGTCTTGCTCGCTCATACCCCTGGAAGTCTAGGGCTCCTGTTTTAAGGGCGTCTTTATAAGCAGGTAAGTCATTTGCAAATTTAATTGCCTTATCGTATCCAGCAAATTCATCAGCGCCTGTTAGTGTTCCCGATGTATCAGTCGATATCATCTCTCCAGGCGGCTTTACAATACCTACGCTAGCGGTTTCCCGGCCGAGGTCTGTCGTATTGATGTCTTGGAATAATTGCTCGCCTTGGATTGTTTCTGTTCTGGGGGGTGCTGTAATAACGTCTTTTTGTACGGAATCTAATCCACTCAGATCTACTGCTGCTAGTTTTTGTGCAGTGCCCGTAGCGGCTGATGTTGCGATATTATTAAATACATCCTGGTTTCTTACCACAAAATTCACAACACCTGCCGGGTTATCTGCCAAGCTTGTGATGTTTTTTGCACCCGATGCTACGGTTTCAAATAAAAGTCTTGCCTGAGCATTACTAAGTGCTCCGCCGCTTGCATCAACAATGGTCCTAATTGCGGTGGGCGTAAGACCGGCTATCGCCATCTGCCCTACGTCAACGCTACCCGTTCTAATAAGTTGCGTTACCGCATTGCCCACAGCATTTGATACCCCCGCCGGAAGTCCGGATACTATTGATGTAACTGCGTTTGAGGCTAGCTGTCCTATAACGGGTGCAATACCACCATTAATAAATCCTTTTTCAAACTCTCCGCCTGTTGCCTCTGCTACGATTCCATTGTATACGCCATTAACAATTGCCGTTGCCGCATAACCAGCAACTGATGCCGGAACACCTGAAGCTATTAATGCGCCTGTAAGTCCGGTTCCTGTTGTTAATGTTGACGCCAAAGCTGCTGTTTCTGCTGCTGTAACTGCGCCCGCTGAAATTGCCGCCTGAGCGGCCGTAGACACTCCGGCAGTTCCAATCAATTCTGGTAACAACTGCGGTGCTAAAAATGCCGCAGCGACTGCAAATATTTGTCCAATTTGTTGTTTATCAGAGGTATCGATCGAGGTAGTGTAAAACACAGGCTTACCGGAACTATCAATCCTGTAGCTATAGCCCGTACCGCCCTTCCCTGTATATGTTGCTCCAAATGCTTGAGGAAGCTCTTTGCCCGTCTCTGGGTCTATATATTTCGTCACAACATTTTCTGTAATGCCGCCCTCTTGTGCTTCGGTTTCTATTACGTCGGTGGGTTTGTATTTGCTGAGTTGTGATACGTCTGTTATGCCGTTTTGTAGTAATTGCCTAGCCATGTCAAGGGCAACCTGATCAAATGCGGTCAGGGTTTTCCCTTCGGGTATTAGCTTTTGTGCTTCGCTGTAATCAAATCCAACACTTTGTCCTTCAGTTTTATAAACGCCGCCGTATGAATTCTTGAGGTCAAAGTTCTGTTTAACCTGATTGGCAAGCTTTAATAGATCATTTGCGGAGTATTGTGCGCCCTTGTAATCTTTGAGTTTTACGTCATTCAAACTTGATTTAAATTCTTCATCTTTTACGTAGGCTTCAAGATTTTTTAATATATCCGGTCGCGTTTTATCTGTACCAAGATAGCTGACTACCTTGGACAAATCCATCTTATTGTCTTGGGCAAACTTTGCTAATTCTGAATAATCTAGCTGTTTGTCTTCTCCTGCGTATTGATTCATAGCAGTTGTGACTCTGTATGTATCAAGAGACTTTTCATCGATATTAAACAGGCGCTTCATATCAGAGTCTGACAACTTATTTGTTGTTTGAAACTCTATCACTTTGTCCATGGACGGGGCTTCGGATAAATTGCCGTATGCCTCCCTCAATTTTCTCTCTTGTGGCGTGAAGCCCTGTTCTGTTTTTAATCTGTCTATTGTTTCTTGTTTATTTCCTGTAAGGTATTTGTTTACAAAATCCTCAACGGACATATTTTTTTCGCTAATTGCACCTAACAATTCATTAGCGGTGATTTTGCCGTCTGCTGATAAAGTGTTTAATTTGTTTTGTACGTTTTCAAAATCTTGTTTGTCTTGTTGATATTTAATTAATTTATCAGGAGTTACATTTAAATAAGATGCTAATTCATATGGCCCGACGTTATTTGCGCTTGCATAAGATAGTGCTTTGTCAAAACTAATTCCATTTGCATCGGCCAGTTTATTTAAGCCTACAGCAAAATCTTGTTTTTTAATTGCCGAATTAATATCTGATTGTTTAAAACCAAGTAATTCTGATATCCCTATGGGCGCATTAACACCCGAGTCTCTTACAGCTGTCGCTATTGGACCGAGATTATTTTGTACTAGTGTTTTAAATTCATCTGTTGTCTTACCAAAAAACTTTGCCAGGTTTTCTGTTTCTATGCCCTTTGATATAGCAAGTGAAATAGCTTCTGGTAAACCTACGCTTTTAAAAGTTTTGCCGTTTTCTGTTACGTCTTTGGCGATGCTTTGTATTTGTTGCCTATCTTTTTCATAGGACATGGATTTGACAATTTGTTCGGATGTTGTGTCTTTAAATGTGTTCTTTAAAGCTTCTGCTACATCAAAATATGCTAATTTATTATCATCAGCATATTTTACGATTGCATCAAAATTTATAGACTGCCCGGCCGGTGCGAGTGCTTTAATTCCCTTGACGATATCTTCTTGGGTTTTTGTTTTTATTGCTTGGTCTAGTGCGGAATTTAATGTCGTTCCATCAATTCCAATCTTCTTTCCGATGGATTCAATTTCGGATCTTGATGATCCATTTTGTACAAGTTTTGTAATCGGATCTTGCAACACTTTCGATATTGCTGTCGTGTAATCATTAAGTGTTTTATTGGTGCCAAAGGTTGCATTCACCATGTCTATGGCCATTTGAGGAGACCATGTTTTTTCTAACGTGATCTCTAATAGCCTTTGGTCAACCAATAAATCACTTGGATTTCCTGACATGAGTCTCGAACGAAACTCATCAGAGGTCATACCATAAGTTGACCTTTGTAAAGCTTCTGCGGCTTGTCTTGCTTCTTGCGCTGCTCTTTGTGATTGTTCGGCCGCGATTCTTGTGGCATTTTCATTAGCGATTCGCTGTCTCGTGGCTTCTTCTGCTGCAAGACGCTGTCTTTCGGCCTCTTGTCTGGCGGCTTCGATTGCTGCCTGTCTTTCAGATTCGTCGAGGACTCCATAACCATTTGATCTCATCCAATTAATATCAGCTTTAGAAACCCCCACAGCTTCAAGATCAGATGGCTTGATGTTTTTTTGGTTATACCAATCGATTTTTTGACCAGAAGAAAAAGAACTCCAGTTGGGTGGCAGCGCTTCCCCGCCGACATAAACAGTGGCTGGTTCGGAAGGGGGTTCTGGTTGAGAAGGCTGAGGAGGATACATTCCGCGAATGTCATTCGCGCTGTATCCTGCATTGACAAGATCTCTTACCAACCAGCTTGGTATACCCAAGTTTTGGGCGAGCGATGTAACGTCAATACCTTCTTGAGAAGATTCTGACTCTTCAGCCGCTAGTCTTGAAACGCGCTCGGGTTCGCGTTGTGTTGGTGGCGAATAGTCATTAGCCAGCATCCAATCAATATCGGATTGCGGTACTCCGGCGCCTCGAAGTTCATCAATGGTTGTTCCGGCGGCATTAAACCGACGTATCTTTTCCGCAGTCCCTGCTGGTCCGGTTAGACTAAACCATTCATCGTCAAATGTTGGAAGCGCCACATATCACCTAGCAATACATGCCGCCCTTGTTCATCTTAACCATCTTGCCCTTGGTTTTGCCTTTCATGGCAATACCATTCATGGAAGGGGCGGCGGTCTTCACGGAGCCCATCTTGGACTGCATGACCGACCCTCCTTTTTTCATCCCTTTCATTTCGGCCATTTCATGCTTGACCATGGATTTAGGCGCCCCACGTGATTTCATAAAAGCCACTTCTTTTTTAACCATAGCTTTGGGCTCTCCACCCATGCTCATCTTTTTCATTGCCTTTTGCTCCGCTATTCCAATTGCAATCGCTTGTTTCGGGTTAGTGACTTTTTGTCCTGATGAAGACTTTAACTTGCCTTCTTTGAACTCATGCATGACTTTTCCGACTTTGTTCATCATATGTATTTCCCTCTGGTTTTTCCTCTCATGGCAATTCCATCAGCTCTTTTAGATGCTGAACTCACTTTGCCGCCTTTTTTCATGCCCATTTCAATAATGTCTTTGCCACTTTGACTTCCCATCAATTGACGACGCCTATTGCGCTGCGTTGCCAACTCTACCGGCCCCATGTCTTTGGTTAAATTTTCTGCTCGCTTTCCAGAAAACCCTAATTGAGGCGCTTTTTTCGGTGCAATTTTCGCAGCAAGTCCAGCGCCCAGTGTCTTTAAGCCACGAAGCGCGGCGCCACCCAAAAGATTCATTTCTGGGCTTACGGTTTCTAGTGGTTTGTCAGACTCTTGCAGCTGTCTCAGCCTGTCCTCTGCTGAGGGCTTTGGGGAAGTCACTGGCGTTACGGGGGCCGACGGTTTTGCAGGGATTTTCCCTGTGGGTTTTACCTGAGGCTTTGTGGCCATCGGTTTCCGTGACCCCATCCTAGGACTGTAATCAAGACCAGACTCAGTATCGTATTCTGATCTAACGAGTGATTTAACCGGTTCATTTCTAACGGGTGATTTCACTGGTTCATTTTGCGCCGCCGTCATCATCCTTCCGCGAATTGCATCTTCAATGTCGCTAGGATCTAAGGTGCTCATTCTTTCTGGCGGAATATTTGCAGCCCTTGTGCGCCCTGGCGTGCTGCCCGACATAATGGGTTGACCGCTGCTATCCGTAACGATATTCCCACTAGAATCCCTTAGTGGCTCCCGCTCAAAATCGGGCATACCGCCTTCATTAAATCTCTTTCGTTTCATGGTAATTCCCTTATTACGCCACGTGGCACAATTGGTTATTCGGCGCGACTATCCTTTTTTTGCCAGTTGATCAATTTTTGCTTCAAGCCGCTCAAAGCCAGCATCGAAGCGTTCCATAATTTTTTCAAGGTCTTGGCGCACTTCTGCGCGAGTGATGAGATCACGGGCTTATCGCGATTGTTCAATCATTTAACAGAGGAGAATTAAAAATGGGATTTTTTTCTAAAACTTGTGCAAAAACTTATTTGCCCGTTGTTGCTGAATGTGTAGGCTATCCAAAACTACACACGATTGTTGCCCTATATCCTGATGGCAAAAAAATTGAGGGTATCTACGATGGCTACGGACGCGTAAACGGAACAGATTTATGCCCTGATGGATACGATCACGACCTATGGGGAAAAATAAAGTTTGTTCTTGCGGACTATTACGCGGGAGAAAACTATAAGGACTTGGGAAAGTCTCACGATGAATTAGCCCAAGGCTTTTTCATGGATCGTAAATTTTTGAATCATTGTGTATTAAAGGGGCCTTTTGCTTCCTATGCGGAATATAAAAAGGTATTCAAAAAATTGGCTAATTGGTAGAGGAGAAAAGCCATGTATAGAGCAGACGGATTTTTCAAAATGTCCGAAGAGGATATCTATGAAGAGGGATGTATCCCCAATAGCGGGTCATGCTTTTCTTCCCATGAAGTATTTCGATCACATAGCCTAGATTCGTTATTGGAAACAATCGCGGGCTTTGTGGGTGCAGAACGAAAACACATTGAATTGAATGCTTGCGATGAACCAGGACGGGTAGATATTTGCATGATGGAGAATGCAGATGGTTATCCGGCAACCAAAGCCGAGATTGAGGAATGGAAAGAGGGAAGAGTCCGCTTATGGGATTCTATCTATTCGTTTAAGGTTTATGAATACGATGCGAAACCCGTTAATTTTTATGAGGAGAGTATTAAATGAAGAATGCTTATTGTGCGTATCGCGATTGGGAATATGGAGAATTTGACATTATTGTCTTTGAAACTTTCAAAGAGATGAACGATTTTTGCCAATTTAATCCTGACTATCAACCATTTGAAACAAGCGTCCTAACCTTGCAAGAGGCTAAGGAAATTTTTAAGGAGAACGCAAATGCCTAATTGGTGCAATAACACAATCACATTGACCCATACCGACTCATCCATGATTGATCGGGCTAGAACCGCATTACACACGGGAAGTCTATTAAACGAATTTATTCCCGTTCCTAAAGAATTGCGGGACACGATTGCGGGATGCGCGGGAGACGCAGATTCCTATGCTCAAAGGCTACTCGCATTCCAAGAAAGTCTCAGTATGGAATTTTTTGGATACAAGAATTGGTATGACTTTTGCACCGCTGAATGGGGCATCAAATGGGATGTTGGAATCGATCAAGGACAGATTATTTCCGACAAAGAACATACGATTCAGTTTACCGCTTGCACACCATGGGGGCCGCCTCTTGAGGCTTATGTCAAATTATCCGACCTTGGGTTTGAAATTGAGGCTACTTATTACGAACCTGGGATGGGGTTTTGCGGGTATTGGGACAATTCCGAAAGCGATCATTTCCAAGTAGAGAACGATGCCGAATGGGTGCGCGAGAACATCCCTACCTTGATTGATTACAACGAGGGAATCTCTGAGGGCATTGAACAAATGCAAGAATGGGAGGAAGAAAATGCTTGAATTTTTATTGGGCTTAATCGTAGGTTATGTAATGGCATATACAGTAATTAAAGGAGGATGGATATAAATGTATAAGATCACAGTAAGAGTTATGGGTAATCCTGATAAGGGACAAGACCCAAGCCGACCATTGTATGGAGTAGAACCGCGCACTTTTGTCATGCAAGAACTAGACGATCTCAAAAATGCCGTGTGGGATTGGCAGATTGAGAATGATATTGGTGCGGGTAATTGGGTAGATATGCCCGTATACAAGGACAATGATTGCATCGGGCTAATGTCTTATAACCAAAAGATTAAGAATTAAGAGGGGTGCATATGAACGGCTTTCGTGAGTTGCCTTGTATATGTAAAGCGATTGCCAAACACATTCCCTCCCCTCAGTTATTGTTGGGGAATGTGCCTTTCAGAACTAGAGATGGGCTAGTAATATACATTACCCATCACCTTACGACTTTTTTGAAGAGGAACTATGAGAACTAGATTATTTTATAATAACAGGAATAACTAATAATAATATTTGGTTTTACCATGAGGTTCATCAAACAAGAAATAAGTACGGAACAAAAGTAATTACCGACAACAATACGTTGAGATTAGAGTTTGATGATTTA
>OGWI01000016.1_pt1 | contig 18404 bp, 12 predicted proteins | sample 1576021 | NCBI WGS metagenome assembly OGWI01 (sample SAMN07581557, study PRJEB24739) | freshwater metagenome | place: Singapore | collected 2015-04
TTCCCAGTCACGATATGGTGAGCTTTCTCGCCGAGAGGCATTAGCTGAACAGCTAGCAGCTCAGGCAGCAGAAGCAACCGCTCGTGTTAAGGGAGCACCCGAGACGTCTGGAGAGGAAGACATGGCTATGACCGACGAAAACAACCCAGAGGGAGATGTTGCCCCAGCAGAAGAAATGCCTGCTGAAGGTGATGTTGCTCCAGCAGAAGAAATGCCTGCTGAAGAAATGCCCGCACCCGTTGAAGAAGTCGTTCCTGAAGAGGAAGTCAAAGAAACTCCTATGGAAGAAGAGGACGAGAAAATGAAGTCTTATTCTGCTTCTACCGAGGACGCATCAGCTACTCAGGTTGAAGGATCAGAACTTTCAACTGACAAAGACCAAGATGTTGTTGCAGAAGAGGCAACTGTTGTAGAAGCAACAGAGGGTTCAGAAGCATCTAACATCGACAACTCCCTAGAAACATCTATTGCTCAAGACGAGCAGAAAGAGCAGGCCCCCGTGACCGCAGCAGCAGAACAGCCTTTCGAGGCTCCAGCTGATCGTCAGCCTGTTATTCAGGTATCAGAGCCAGCACCAGTAGCAATTACTGCTGGAGCTGACATCCCTGGCTACACCGCTGGCAGCCCAATTAAGGACATGTACGAAGTAGCTTCGGCTATGGAAAAGCGCATCCACTCGCTTCGTCGTGTCAATGGTGGAGATGGAGAGCAGCACATCGTTGCATCCTTCACTACTCAGTTCACAGAGGAGCGCACTCTATCAACCGATGCAGAGTCTAACTGGAATAAAGTCCAGGCAGTTTCTGGTCCTGAAGCTCTTACAGCTTCTGGTGGTCACTCAGCGCCTTTCGAGGTAAAGTATGACATCTACAGCATCGGTTCTACCAACGTCCGTCCTCTACGCGATGCACTGCCTCGCTTCCAGGCTGACCGCGGTGGTATCCGTTTCATCCTTCCACCAAGCTTTGCTTACGGAAACCCTACCAACGCTAACCTAGTTCCAGCGGGTGCAACTAGCAACGCAAACGCCTATGCATTTGGTGTTGACGTTTGGACTGCAGCTGTTGATGCTAGCCCTAGCGGAGCTACCAAGGCTATTGCTCAAATTACCGCAGCTCAAGAAGTTACTGTTTCTACCGATGCAGTTACTCTACAGCTAAAGTTTGGTAACTTGATGACCCGTGCTTACCCAGAGTTGATTGCTCGTCACAACGAGTTGGCTCTAGTTCAGCACGCTCGCGAGGCAGAGCAGAACCTAGTTAGCAAGCTGTCAAACCAGTCTTTGGCTGTTACAACCACTAACCTTCTTGGTTTTGGTCGTGACTTCCTAGTACAGGTTCGTCGTGCAGCTGTTGGTTACCGCAACCGTCACCGCATTAGCCAAGACACCAGACTTCAGGCATTTATTCCTGAGTGGGTATACGACGCTATGGCAGCTGACCTTGCGCTAGCTATGCCTGGTGACGGTACCATCTCCTTGTCAAAAGCTGAAATCAATGGTTACCTTGCTAACTGCAATGTTGATTTGGTTGCTTCTCCAGACATGACCCCATATGGTGTACAGTCTGCTGGTGCTCTAAATGGGTTCCCAAACAGCTTTGACTGGTACCTATTCGCCGAGGGAACATTCTTGTTCCTAGACGGTGGAACCTTGGATCTCGGAATTATCCGTGACTCAAGCCTTGTTGGAACCAACGACTACATCATGTTCGTTGAGACCTTCGAAAACGTTGCAAGAGTTGGTATTGAATCTTACAAGATTACATCAACTATTAACGTCAATGGTGCTGCCGCAGCTCTGCGTGCAACCATTAACGCTACTGCAGACAATATCGAGCTTTAATCGATAGACCCCTAGTTGTTGGGGTGGCCTCTTCGGAGGTCACCCCAGTAACAGGAACAAGACTTTAAATTAAGGATTAAGAATGGCTTTTCCAAGAAACGGTGTAATAGAAGCACCAAAGATCGTGCCTTCTGCTTTTGGCCTACTTGCCGTAGTTGATCCAATTACTGGACCAGAAGATAAGTGGGTCCGAGGTTTTTCTCAGGAATGGGAAACAGATGTTTATGCTTTATATACCGTAGATGGTACTGATTTAAACGAAACTAAACTTGCTGGTGACAATGTCGTCGTCTATTACAATGAAATTAAACCATTTTTTATTGAAGTTCAAGAGGATCGTTCTACCTTAGGGTTCCTTGGAATTGATAGAATTGCAAGATTAAAAAGACAAGTAGATGCCACTTCTCAAAGAGCAATTGAAGAAGAGCTTTGGGACGGTGCAATTCGCTTAAGCACTGGTCACAGTAATCGTGCTTTAGTTTCAAACACCGTGACTGTAATAAATGGTTCTGGATTATCGTCAAGAAGAGCGCTTGCAGCCTTAGAGCATGGTATTGCTCGTACATCTCATGCTGGTGAGCAAGGAATTATTCACGCTACCCGTGATGTTATTGCTTTGCTTTCAAGTAATTCAAATATGCTTTTCCATGAGAAAGTAAAAGACCACCTACAAACCATGGGTGGTACTCCAGTTGTTACTGGTTCTGGTTATACAGGAAATGGTCCTAGAATTGATATTGCTTCTGCTACAGTAAATGCAGCAACTACTATGACTATTAGAACTTCTTCAAATCACTATTTGCAGAATAACGATACTATTTCATACTCTTTTACTGCATCTTCTCCCGTAGGGAATAGAAGTAACGTAAGCGCAACAGTAACATCTATTACAAATGCTACTGCTTTTACAGTCACGATACCGACAACAACTGCAAATGCTAACGCAGTATCTGCAACTGGATATATCCAGCAGCTTGGTACATATGACACAAAATGGATTTACGGTACAGGAACAGTCAAGGTTTACCTTGGCGATGTTGATGTCGTAAATGACAACTTAGCTCAGGCTTATGATGTCGCAGGAAACCAAAATGACATGAGACTCAAAGCAATCCGCCCTGCAGCGGCTTACTTTGATACATCCATCCACCTAGCTGTTCGAGTAGATCTAACAGCCTAACAAATAAGGAGAAAAGGCAATGCCTACAACTCAAGACTATGCAGCTAGCATTCAGGGTGTGTCAATCCGTGTCACCCGCTTGGACGCTGCTGGTAATCTATTAAATGGAGCTGGTGACAGCTATGTCACTTCAGCATTCATGCGTGTTTCGTTTACCCCTGAATATGAAGAGGGCGATGAAATTACGGAAAAAGGCGCTAATGGTGTAATCTGCGTGTCCTACAAGGCCCCAGACACACTAAAGCGTATCACTATGGAGCTCGCTATCTGTGAGCCAGACCCAGAGCTATCTCAGCTGCTATCTGGTGGTCTACTTCTTCGCAAGAACGTGAGTGGTACCACTAAGAGCGTCGGTTGGGCAGCTCCTGGTGTTGGAGATGACCCTGCTGGTAATGGTGTAGCTGTTGAAGTGTGGTCCCACGCAGTTACTGGTGGAAAGCGTGCTTCTTTGCTACCTTACTTCCACTGGGTATTCCCATACGCTAAGTTCCGTCAGTCTGGTGACCGTGTAATTGAAAATGGTATGCTTGCAAATACCTTTGAAGGTTACGGATTAGGAAACGTTAACTTTGGTTCTGGTGTTGATGGCCGCTGGGAGTTCCCTGTTGCTGCTGAGCGTCCATACGCATATGCTCGCAGCAGTTGGGCACCCGTTGGTCTAAAGGGCCTCTACACCTGGTCTGATGAGTCATCTTCTAACACTATATTCTTTACTGCTGGAAATGTTCAAGGTGCAACTACAGTTACTGTTATAAATGTTGCAACAGCAACAAATAACAACACGGTTGCTACAGTTACTTTGTCTGCCTCTCCACTTACCGCTGGTTTGACAAACAACGATTACATCACTGTTTCTGGTGCTGGTGACCTATTTGATACTCGTACCAATACTGGTGGAGTATACACCTTCAACAGTGCTGGTGTCGCTATTAGCAACATTAACACTACCAGTAATACATTTACGTACGTTACTACTGATAATGTTCCTGTTGCTAATACTCAAACATTGGCTAATAATAGGTTCTTCCGTCTTACAGTCGTTGATTCTGCTACTGAAACTCCTTCATATTCTCCAGTTACTACTGAAGCTATTGATGCTAAGTATGCTGGTGGAACTGGAACACCTAATGCTGAAGTTCAATACAACGTTCCTGGAAATATTGCCTATAACCCAGACAATAACGTTGACTTCATCATCAAGTCAAACGAGGACTAATAGTCTAATAGGAAGGCGGCGCGTTTTGGTAAAATATAACCAGGACGCGTCGCCTTACTACTTATTTAGGAGAAAAAGACATGGTTGCTCTATGGGTTGAAGCCAGCGAGTTAGGTGACTACGCTAATACTGAATATGCAGAAGAAGCTGCAAAATCAGCATCATATCTGATGTGGGCTATGTCTGGACGTAAATTTTCGGGAACTACAACTGTAACTGAAAGATATACCTGTGTTATTCGTAAACAGCATATCGGCCTTTCTACTAAAAACACAAATGGTGTCTTATTTAATGGGTCAGTTTACGATATTCCAAAAGACGACTTTGAAGAGTATTCTGTACTGTCTGTAGATGGAACTAGCCCTGAGTCAAGAATTAAATTAAGAGGCGGTCCAGTCACTAGAGTTCATGCCATAAGAACTAGAAATGGTTCAATACTAGACCCAGCAAATTACTATTTGGTAGACCACTCTACTGTACAGATTTCATATGGAACATTCTGGACTCCATGTAACGTTGAAATCACGTATTCTTATGGTAGCGAGCCTCCAATTCTTGGAAAAATGGCAGCTCGTACTTTAGCCATGGAATTCTGTAAACTTTGGAATGGTGATGACGACTGCGCACTTCCTCAGCGTGTAACTTCAGTGTCTCGTCAAGGCGTCTCTTATACAATTTTTGATAATCAAGAATTCATCGATGAACTAAGAACTGGTCTTTATGCTATTGATCTTTTCTTAAAAACAGTAAACCCAGAAAAAGCTAGAACTAGAGCAAAAGTCTTTTCTGTTGATGCTCCTAGAGGTCGCAGGTATACACCTAAACCAACTATATATTCTGCAAATACAACTACAGATTTTACTGTGACTCCATCAAGTAATACTCTACTTATTGATTTAGTAGATATTAATGGAGAATTTTTAACTACTGCAGGATGGACTCCTACAGTAACAATTAAAAATTATTCTGGATCTAAATCATTAGATTTAGGTGCAGGTTCGGCGACTGTAAACGTAGCAGCGTCGACGGTACAGCTTTCCGCGGGGTACTCCACCACCGTGGGAGTGCTAGGTTTAGTTGAACCTGGACAATGGAACTTATACGCTACTCATTCAAATAATAGCGTTGTTTTAGTTGTTTCTGGAAATCTAAAAACTAGCACAATCGTTAATTAAAAAAGAAAGAAAAATTATGTCAATAGTATATCAAACTAACTTCACTGAAGATGACGTTATCTTTGTTGATAATGGCGTTGTAGTTGCACCTAAGGCTGTTGAAACGCCCAAGGTTGTTGCTGACCCAGTTGTAGAAAAGAAAGCTAAAGCTGTAAAAGAGACTGTTGTTGCAGAAGAGGTTCCTGTTGTTGAAGAGCCTGTAGTCGCTGAAGACGTAGAATCAGCAGAATAAGGTTAAGTAAATGGGAGTTCCATACAACATAAAAGATGTTTCTGAAGATGCCCTCCATCTAAAAAATTTGATGGATGGCATACTTGAGCGCATCTACAGTGTTTATCAAAGTTACAACGTGCCTCTACCAGCTCGTTGTTACTGGATTATGGGAACTCCTGCTATCGACTGCGAACAGTTGGTAGTCTCATTTAATCGGCTGTATTTAGGCCCTCCTGGAGATCAGGCAAGTAGCCCCCAAAGATGCAACATGCCTAGAACTGCCGTTGTTGAGATTCTTGTATCTAGAGAAGTTGTCACGGTTGGTCAGGGCGGTAGAGCACCTTCTGGAGAAAAAATACAAGAAGCTTCTGTTCCATCTGCTGTTGATGCATGGCTACTAATGGAGTCTTTAAATCTTTTTGACCAGTGGGATGAAAATGGTGGCTATGGCCTAGGAGTTATCGCAACCGTTGAGGCTATGGGTCCAGAAGGCGGATTCTCTAGTGTAAGTATGCAACTAACGATGGCGGTTCCATAATGTATGGTTTACCAGATAGCTGGTGGGGCTATGGTGCTAAAAAAGCCCTTAGGGCACTTCGTAATATTGGTAGAAGTGGTCGTAGGGCTCTTGGTGGACGAAGAACTACCAGAAGAGTTGGAACAAAATATTACTATAAATTTGATAGGGTAATAATTTATGATTCGGTTCTTAAATCTTATTTGAATACTCCTGCTGGCGATCCATGGCTTGTACTAGATACTAGAGGTAGAATGGCTCATGCCATGGCTAAGAAAGATGTTGGCGTAAAAACAGGTAGACTTAGAAATTCTATTTATTACCGACACGTTGGGCATGCAAATGGTCAATTTATTCAAATTGGATCAGATGTTGAATATGCCTATGACCACCACCAAGGCACTAGGCCACACATTATAAAATCTAAGCCAGGAGGCCCTGACTTACTTAAATTCCGTAAAAGTGGTGGAGGATTTGCGTACACAAGGTATGTAAGACACCCTGGAACACGAGGCAATCCATTCTTGGCTAAACAGCTTCCTAGATTCTTTGGAGATCTTGGTTCAGTTTATATAGGAACAACTATACCTAAACCTCCAACTGGTACTTAATAAATACTACTTTTATTCATAAGATACAATAGTTATAGGCAATTACGCCTACTGTCCGATACTACATAAATTAAGGAAATAAAGAAGTATGTCAAAATTTAAAGATTTTGGAAGTATTGATCCAAAGGATTTAGAACCAATCTCGTTTAAACTCTGGGATGAAGAATTTGAATGTGTTCCAGCTGTTCAAGGTAAAGTCTTGCTAAATCTAGTTTCAGATACAAGTGCAGATGATCCAGTAAAGTCAGCTCAAACTATGAATAAATTTTTTGAAGCAGCTTTAAAGAAAGAAAGCCTTGAAAAATTTAACACTCTTTTAGAAGACCCAGAAAAAATTGTAACTGTTGAAGTTTTAGGTGAAATTGTTGGATGGCTGGTGGAGCAGTATTCAAACCGCCCCACCGAGCGGCCATTGGTCTCCTAGAGTGGGGAATCGACCTCTGGCCGTATATTAACGGAAAGGCACTAGTGAGTGGACTACAACTTGCAAGCATGAATGCATCAGACATGCTTGACGTTCTTCACTTCTTTTTTGAAGAAGATCTTAACTACTCTACAGCTGAGCAGGCTGAAGCAGTAAGTAAGGTTCGTGAAATGGTCTATAGAGATATGTATGGACTTACATATAAATATGCCTATAAACAATCAAAAAATAAAACCAAATCTTTTGATGCAGATGATGACAACTATGATTTTGATGATTTGGTTCCATATGATCCAACATCAAACTCAGTAAAACCATACATTCCACCAACCGAGTTTGACGCAGAAGTCGGACTTGATTTTGGAATGGGAAATATAGAACCACCGTTGAACTAGTGAAGGGGGTGCGACATGCCCGTTGTAGGTGAAGCTCATATTATTGTTAGAGCTATAACCACAAATGTTGCTAAAGACATTAAAGAAGGCTTTAAAGGAATTAGCGGCGAAGCTGGTAGAAATGCTAGCGATGTTGGTCGCACCATCTCTGAAAAATTTAATGATGGCGTAAGACGAAGCGCAGCAAAAACTGTTTTTGGTAAATGGGCTGATGGATTACGAGAAGTAGCACCTGAAGCAGAAGCTACGCGTATGGCTATAAATCAGATGATTATGTCTGGCTATAAAACAGCGGCGATGGCTCCAGTTCTTATTGGTTCTCTTGGTGTAATTATTGGTGGTTTGTTAGCCTTAGTCGGTGCAGCGGGTGGTGCCGCGTCAGCATTTACTGCAGTTATTGGTGTCTTTATGGCATTCAAAGTTGCTACCATGGTTGGGAAAATGGCCTTCAACGGAATTGCGGAAGCGGTTCAAGGCGGTGTTCAAGCTCAGAAAAATTATGCTGCAACTTTAAGAGACACTAGAGAAGAACTTCAGCAACTTAAATTTGATGCTGAAGAAGCTGCATTAAGCGTTGAAGAAGCATCAATTGGATTAGAAAAAGCTAGGGAAGGTCTTGCAAGAACGCAGGACCTACCTACTGACTCTAGAGCAAGAAGAGAAGCGGAACTACAACTAAAGCAAGCCGAGCTTAACTATAGAAGAGCAAAAGATAGAAGTAATGACCTCAACGAAGAACTCAGAACTGGTCAAAAAGCTAAAGAAAAAGCACTAGCTAATGACCCGTTTAAAGATTTAACCCCTACTCAAAGGATATTTGCCCAGTACTTAGTTTCTATAAATGAAAGATTTAAAGGGCTACGCGAGTTAGCTGCTAGAGGATTTTTGCCTCTTTTGCAGGTTCAAATTCAAAGATTAATGTCAGCTGGATTCCCACTACTTGAAGCTGGAATTAGTAAAATTTCTTCTGCCCTCGGAAGTGTTTCTAAATCTTTAACTGATGCGTTATTAGATCCAACGGTTTTGTCTGCTATAAAAGATATTTTTGAAACAATGGCTGAAACTATTACAATGTTTGGTCCAATTATTGGAAATGTAATTAAATCATTTGCAAAAATTATGGCAGCATCGTCTCCTTTAATTATTAGATTTGTTACTTGGATCGACAAAACAGCTGCAGAATTTTCAAAATTTATAGGTGATTTGTATAAAGACGGAAGACTAGTAGCGTTTTTCAATAGAGCGGGAGAAATTGCCGCTGATTTTGGAAGAATTGCTGGAAACTTATTTAAAGGTTTACTCGCTGTAATTGAGGCTAACTTTGCCCCTGGTAGTGGTGGAGATATTCTTCTTAAGTGGCTAGTACAAGCTACAGAAGGAATTTTTACATTAGGTAAAGATGAAGCAGGCCTTAAAAAATATTTTCAAGATGTTGCAAAAAACTTTTCTAGCATGTTTAGTGGTCTTGGTGGCATAGTAGGAGAGCTTGCAAAACTTGGTGCAGATCCAAATATTGGCCTTTTCTGGGAAGATATAAAACAGGCTACTCCACTTGTCGGAGAAATGCTGAAAAAATTTACTCCACTTCTTCCAATTGTAGGAAAACTAGTAGAAAAGTTTTTGGAGCTACTTAATGCTCTAGCTGACACTGGCGGTCCTCAGATGTTTTTTGAGGCGCTACTTAATGGTGTAACTGTTTTTACAGACATTATGAAAAATGAAACCGTGCAGTCTGTATTTGCGGTTTCATCTTCAGTCCACGGTTTTGTTCTTGGTTATGCAAAAATATTTCAGATGTTGAAAAAAGCAATGGATTTCTTTATTGGAGATCTTATTGCTGTTCTTGATTCTATAGATAAATTATTTAAAGGTATAGAACGACTTAAAAAAATTCATGATGACCTCAAGGAATCGTTAAAAAAATTATCTAAATGGTGGCGTGGGGATAATTTCTTAAAACGCTTAAACAACTGGCTTACTATGAAGGCTATTCAGCTTCAGCAGTGGTACTACAGAACTATGTCTAAGCTGTACGAAGGGTTTACGCGTTTAATTGCAAGAATTAAAGCTTGGACTATTTGGCAAAAAATATCTATTGCATCTCAAAAAATTTGGAATGCTGCAACAGTTACTGCTATAAGAATTCAAAATGCATTTGAGAGAGCAATTATTGCTTCACGAAATGCATTTTTAAAATTAGTTAATGCAATAAAAACCGCCACGATTTGGGAAAAAATAAGACAAACTGCTACTAAAGTTGGTGCAGAAATTCAGCAATTTTTCAACCTTGTTATGGCTTATACAAAAACTGCATTAATTAATGCTGGAAATGCAATTAAGAGCTGGACAATTTGGGAATATCTAAGGCAAGCTGCTGTAAAAATAGGAACTGCTATACAGGCTGCATTCAATTTAGTTATGGCTGCTAATCCAATTACATTAGCAATTATTGCTATTGCAGCTTTAACCGCTGGGTTAGTTTATTTCTTTACTGCTACCGAACAAGGTAAGCAAATGTGGTCTGCTTTTACTAATTTCTTATCTAGTAGTTGGAATTCATTTGCTGATGGATTTAGTAAAACATTTACTGGAGTTTTTCAATTTCTACAAACAATAATAAATACGGTAAGTAATGGAGTTAAGTCATTTATTAATTTTATTATTGATGGATTAAATAGATTAATTGATGGAGCTAATCAACTACTTGGTCTTCTATCTACAGTTACTGGAGGGGTAATTAACTTTAAATTAGCTGGAATTCCAAAATTAGCAGAGGGTGGTGTTGTAAATCCAAGGGCTGGTGGAACTCTTGCAATGATTGCTGAAGCTGGGCAAGCTGAACGTGTAGAACCACTTGATAAAAATGGACTTTCTAAGAGAGATAAAGCTTTGATCGCTCAGTTGGCTGGCGGTGGGTCTGGCGGGTCTGGAATAAATATTACAGTAAACCCATCTCAGGGTATGGATGAAATTGCTTTAGCTTCTTTAGTATCTAGAAGACTTGCTTTTGAGCTTAGAAGAGGCGGTGCTTCATACTAATGATTTCTAATGAGAATTTAGTTTATAATCCATCTTTTACTTATAACATCAACGGGTGGGTGACTGTTGGAAATGCAAGTATTGGAATATATACTACTGATAGCTATACAAGTGCCCAAAGCTTGCAAGTAACTAAAAGTAATCAAAATAATTCTGGAATAGATACCCAGAGTGATTATAGAATTGACGTTACTGCAAATACAACTTATGTTGCCAGTGCTTATGTTAAAATTCCTCAAACTCAAGAAACTGGTAGCCTTGCAATTGCTATTAACTGGTATGACTTTGATGGAACTTTACTATCTACAAATACCTCTAACTCTACTTCAATTGTTGCTGGAGACCAATGGAAAAGACTGTCTGTATCAGCAGCTGCGCCAACAAATAGTATAAAAGCTTCTATTTCTGTTCTTCAACCTACTGCTGGAACAGCCAATAAAACATTTTTAGTTGATGCTATTAAATTTGAAACTGGTTCTTCTCCTACAGAATTTGTTCAAGTTATTGATCAGGCACAAAAAAATCAAATAACTAATCTTGTTCTGCAAAATAAATATATAGATCATCTTAAGGGTATGCAGCTAAATGCTGATATCAGACTAAATGATTTTTTGTTTAATACTATTGATGAGTATGGAGTTGTTTGGGTAATAACTGATATAAAGGGTTGGAACAGTTTGCCGCCTGCAGAAATAGCTGATTTTGCAAGAGGTTTTGGTGATGGATCATATCTTGGGCTAGGTAGGTATGCTGCAAGAGACATAGTCATAGAAGGTGTGTTTTTGACCCAGGATGCTGTGACTCAACTGCCAGCAGCAAGGGATCGGCTACTAGAAGCTGTAAATCTTGTTAAAAAAGATGGATGGCTTATTATGAATGAGTCTCCAGTAAAAGCTGCAAGGGTTAGGCTAAGCGAAGCTCCTGAAATTGCTACGGTAAATCCGAGAGGTAGAACTGAATTTTCTATTGCCTTAAAAGCAGGAGATCCAATTAAATATAAATGGAACTCTGAAACAAAAGATAATTTATACTCTACTTCTGTAAATGCTAATCAATCAGTAGTAATTTTTAATGATGGAAATACTCCAGTTTCAGGAATATTTGAAATTGTTGGACCAACAACTGGAACTATTTCTATTACAAATAAAACTAGCGAAGAGTCTATGTCTTTACTATATAAATTAAGAAACAGTAAAGAACTGGGAATATCAAATGTTTCTATTACAGATTCTGTGGCAACAATAAATACTTCGGTTGCAAATGGAATTCAACCTGGTGATACTGTAGAAGTTGTTGATGTTATTGACGTTGTTGAACTTCAAACTAACTTTAATACAATATCAACTGGGCATGTATTAGGTAGAACAACTGTAAAACATAATTTTGCTGTAGGTCAAAAAATAAAATTTAGAGATATAGATGCAAGTGGGTCTCCAATAATAGCAGACAATACTATTGGTGAAATAACTGAAATTTATTCTGGAATTGATGACTATAAATTTAAAGCATCTGTTGCTGGTGTTTCTACAAATAACTCTTATGTTTTAGATGAAGGTGCAAAATGTTTGGTTTATTCTGAACCTACTACAACGGAGTACGACAAAGAAACTAAACAGGCTTCGATTACAACCGCTGGAAAACATGGATATAAAATTGGAGATTATTTAGTTTTATCTGGGTGTGGGACTTTATATAACGGCGTTAAAGTTGTAGAAGAAATAGTAAATGATTATAAATTTAAAGTAAAATTGACAGAATCTCAGACTTGGTCAAATGTGTCTACTTATTCTGGTACAACTGTTATTTCTACTTTATCTTTTTCTAGTGATCCAGAAATTTTAGTTGGAGACTATATTACTGTATTTGGGGTAGATAAAAAATTTGACGGTACATATTTAGTTACTAACATTTCTAATGCTGGTGGAACTTACTATGTAAGTTATGAAAATAGACTAGATTCGCCAGTATCTACTACTAGTGCTCCTAGTGGTGCAGAAGTCTATATATCTACTCCTATATCTAGGTCTGAAGTTAGTTTAGTAACTAATGGTAAATCTTACTATGGAAATATATATAATAATTCATATTCTGTCGTAAAAACGGTAAGTTCTACTGGATTTACGGTCCAATTGCCGCTTAGCTATGATTTAACGACAACAACTTTAAGTTCTTGGTCTACTGTATCTGCAATAGTTAGGTGGAAGACCGAAAGAGTTTCTATAGACACTTATGCAAAAAATGTAGCAGTTAATGACGAGGTATCTGGATATAGGTCAAGGCTTGACACTTTAGTTGATTGGGTCCAACTGTACCCAGGGAACAACGTTATTAAATTTGATGATTCAAATAGAATTTACATTTCAAAAGTTGAATTAACTAATTCAACTAATACTGCTTCAATAACAACAATTACTGACCACGGGTTAGTTGTTGGTTCGGTCTTTTCTGTTTCAGGATTAAACTCAACTTATCAACCATCTTATAATGCAGCTTCGTATACTGTTGTATCTGTTACAAATTCAAAAAAGTTTACATTTACAAATACATACGACAATCAAATAAATGAAACCTCTGTTACAGCTGGGTATATTAAAGAAGTAAGTACAGCTAAGCTAAACATTTACTACAGACCAGGGTGGATTACCTAGTGGTATACTAGGTATAGAGACAATAACGTGGTGAAAAGATGACCGAAGTTCAGACAAAAATTAAGTATCGTTACATAGTAACAGATTTGCTTAGCAATCAAATACTAGCAGAAATTCCGTTTACTGGAGTTACCTATGAGCGCGCACTTAAATCTGCTGGAAAATTTCAAGGTAATATTTCTATAAATATTGATACTCAGGGGCTAGATTTATATAACTCAACTATGCCAGGAAAAACCGGGCTATATATAATGAGAAATGATGAATGCGTCTGGGGCGGGATTATTTGGTCTCGTGAGTACAATGTTACTGGGCAAGAGCTTTCAGTTAGTGCATCTGAATTTACCAGCTATCTTCATCACAGGAGAATTTGGAAAACTTTCCTTAGGGAATTTAATGGCGTAAAAGTAAATCGATTTAATGCAAGTCTTTTAAAAGTAAAACTACCGTCTGGCTCTCCTATAACAATAAGTAGCGGATCGACCGTTGAACTTATTTTTGATGAAGCCCGTGCATACAACTATAGGGGGCACTATAAAGTAGTTGGAGACTATGTAAACGCGTCTACTATTTATGTAGAAGACGTGCCTGTCGAAGCTTTCACTGGAAAACCTATAGCTTTTGACGGTGACTATAGGGAAGATGAAGCTACAAAATCCCAAATAAAAACTTATAAAATTACTAACCGTCAAATGGTTAAAGGTTCAAAAGAAATAACTGTATCTACATCTAAAGTACATGATTTAGTGCCAGGAGATGTTGTAAAAATTTCTGGAATGGATGTAAATACTGGATTAGTAGACTATACAGTAACTACTGGATCTAGTACACCTCTAACCTTGGAGGGTGTTCAAATTGCATTTAAAAAATTTATACCAGTCGGAACAAGTAAAGTTAAATATCAATTTGAAGGAACTACAAAATCTAGACAAATTGATCAATATATGTTACAACCACTTGGTGATGGATTAACTGGACAGGCAACATTTTATATTGGAGTTGGCGGTCAAGAAGCTCAGATGTCGCCATACCCGTGGGCATCTTTAGATCCGCTGACCCCTGGGGTTACTGATGCAAGTTTTTGGGGTATTTCTATAGGAACTGTTATAAATATAGCTGGACTTTCTGGTGGAGCAAATAATGGTGCACTAATTGATGAAAGATTAAATGGGTCTTTTGTTGTAATTGATAAAGGTTTTGGGTATCTTCCAGTTTTAGATAGTCCAACAGCTTTTGAATGGTTTGTTACTTTTACTGTTGCTCTACCTATAACTGGAACTGCATACACGTTTCAGTCTGGATCTGCATATGTTTATTATTACAATTCAAATGGGACTTTAGATGGAGACTGGAGATTTTGGCTTGATACTGGAGATCTAGAAACTGGACAAAGTGTTGTTGTTACAGAAGCTACTGGAAATGCGTTTTTAAACAATAAAACATTTAAAATTGTAGATGTTTCAACAATATCCGATCTTACAACAAATAAAAGCACATTTTTATTTAATACTGTTGAATACGCAAAGTGGACTGGAGCAACGCCTCCTACTATACCTGGTGCCAATAATGCCACTGTTAGTAGAGTTGTTCATACTAAAGATGTTCTTAAAAACGTATCGGCAGCAGATTTAAATAAATTAAATAACGAAATTGTTGCCGTTCCTACAGCAAATACTTTTACTGTTCTTTCTAATCTTCCATCTTCGGTTAGTAGTAATGTTGCGCAAACAGTAGCTTCTGCTGAGTGGAATCCTATTTATAAAGCAACTATGCATGCAAATACAGATACATATGACTACGTGCGTCTTCTTTTAGGTCATGTTTTTAGTGATTTTTCTACGGTTCCGTCTTCTAGTGGCTTTTTAGGTACTGATGTTACAAATGGAATTAGAAAAATAACATATAACGAAGCAGATGAAAAAGTTTTATTAGAAACTGGTTTTGTTGAGTCTGCTTACTCGAAAGAGATAAAACAAGATTCATTAACTGTAAATCAGGTTAAACTTTCTAAAAATTTAGCAACAGCCACTTTAACTTTAGATACTTATACTGTAACTGCTGGTTCATATAGTGGATCTAACACTATTGTTACTTATACTTCTAATAATTCTCTTATTCCAGGGGATGTTGTTTCAGTAGACATACCTGCTTCTACTTCAAGTTATGAAGTTGAAGGTGCTGTAGTTACTGCGGCAAATGCTACAAGTTTTACTGTACTAAGCCCGACTGCCGTGACTGGAAGTTTTTCTGGTACTGGAACCGTCTATAAGCACCATCCATTTAATGTTGGTGGTAGCATAACACTTTCTGGAATTGATTCTGATTTAGGATTAAACAAAACAGTATTTGATATAACTACAAAAATAGAAAGTGTTCCTAGTAGATCAAAAATTCAATTTTCAGTAATTGACGAAGAAGAAATTGATCTTACAAATGTTTCTGGTAATATAAAAAATAATTTTTACGTAAAACTTCAACTTCCTAAAGCATATGATCAATTTTATGCGTCATATTTTGGTGAACTTACTGATGTTGGTGAATACGTAACAATATATGGAAATGATATTTCAATTAATGGAACATTTCCTATTAAAAAAATATCACCAAATAAAGATTATATAGAGTATTTTATCCCCGACGGAACAGAGACAAAAGCTATATCTTATCTATCTCCAGATAGTACCACTATTGTTTTTGGTGCGCACGGGCTAATTCCAGGAAATACAATAACTATTCGCGGTTTAGCAGATTTAAATTATGATGGTACTTTTGTTGTTTCTTCTATTCCTAGTTTGACTAGTTTAGAGTATTCCCATGTACTTCCAGAAGTAGAAATTACTCATTATAGAACAAGAAGAACATCTAATGGACTAGGTACTGTAGTTTATTTAAAACTAGCATCAAAACCTACATATGGATCGTATGTTGAAAATGTAACTCAAGTTTACATAAAAAATGTTCCTGTTTTATCGGATGGAACATATACCGTTTATAAATACTTTACTCCAGATGAAATAAAAATAAAAAATCCAGAAAAATTATCATCTGGTTACTATTTAATGATTGTTAGAGCATCCAATTTAAGTATTCAGTTAACTCCACCAATAAATGTTCCAATAAATCAATCCGATAGATTATATGGGTCTACTATAAGTGTAACAAATGCTATTTATACAGCAAATGCTAAAAAAGGTACTGGAAATACTACTTTTAGAACTTCAACAAGTCACGGATTAGCTGCAAATGATGTTGTTTATTTAACTAATATTGGTGGATCTTATACTCAAAAAATATCAACTTCTAACGCATATTCATGGTTAACTGCAAAAGTTTTAAGTGTCCCAAACACAACTGCATTTGTTGTTAATCAAAATTCTTTGTACCCTTATAACTACAAAACAAATGTAGCTGTTGCAAAATCAAATATTGCATTTACATCTATTACTGGTGGAACTCTACAAAAATATAAAACAGATGATAAAATTCTTTCTTCTGTTTATGCAACTGCAAAAATTACAACCATGAGTGACTTTTATTCTGATCAGATAGAAAGACGTGTAAAAAATATAATTAAAAGAGCCTACAATAAAGAAACAGGAGAAGTAATTTTACAAACTCAAACTAATCATGGATTCAAAGTGGGAGAAATTGTAACTATTGCTGGTGTTGATGACCCAAATACTGTTGAACCTGTATTTAATGGAACCTTTGTTTTATTAGATAAAACAGATTACGAAGCTTTAAACCCAACTAATAGCATAGGTGAATACACAAAAAATAAAACTTTAGTGTATAAAAGCCAAAGTGCCCTTAAATCTGATATTGGTGTATTTTTAGATCCAGATACAAAAGATACAGATTTAACTAGAAAATTAATTAACTTTAATTCATTAAAGCCTGACTCAAGTGGTAATTATTCGGCAACAGCTGTAGTAGAGCCATCTTTGTATAGTGCTACGTACGGATCTTATATAAATAATTCAGATATTGGTTTAGAATTTTCTACTTATGACTATTCTGGTGCATATATGAGAGGAAAGAGCTATAGAGGCCATGAGTTAGTGGTCGTTGCCGATGCACTTGATGAATATGCAGATAAGTATATAGTTAGACCTGGAAGTACAAAAGCAGTAAGAAATGTACATGGCTTTGAATATAGAATAGATTGTTATTTTGATAAAGAACTACAAACTTTTAGAAGAGTTTTTGTGTTTATTCCAATTAATTTTCCAAATGAACCAATTCACGGAGAAGTTTCTCCTATAAGTAGATATGGTGCAGATAAATTAGTTTTTGAATACCCAGGGAATATTAGTGAAATTTCTTTGCAGGAGTCGGCAGAAGAAGCTGCCACCCGTTTTTGGATGGTTGGAAGTGATGGTGGTACTGGAACAGAGGGTGCCGCAAAAACTTATGTTGGATTGTCTGATTCTAATTTATTGGCTAGTGGTTGGCCAATTATTGAACAATCAGAAGCAAATGATCAGTTAGACTACATTGCAGATATAACCGATTATGCTAAACGATATCTAGTAGAAACCAAACCTCCCGTTGGCACTTTTGAGGTATCTGTTAATGGTTCTTATGACCCATTTGTAACTTCTTATAGTCCTGGAGATTGGTGCAGTTTGGTTGTAAAAGATGGTTTTATTAAACAAAGGCTTCTTAGTGATTTAGAACCACGTGATAGTGTAATAGTTAGAAAAATTGTTGGGTACTCAGTTACTGTTCCTGATGGAAATGCTTTCCCTGAGCAAGTAAAATTAACCTTAATTCCAGAGTGGGATGTTGATAAACGTGACTAGTAGAAGACTTGGAGATAAAAAATCAGTTGGTAAAATTATCAACGAAACTAGAACTAAAGTTCAAAAACTTGAAAACAGTATTCCATCCCCGTCGGCTGGAATTGCTGACCAGGCAATTAAATCTGCAAATATTGGTTCTGGTGCTGTGGATAATTCTAGTCTCGGTACTGGGTCAATTACTGCAGATAAATTAGCCTCTGGTAGTTTTAATCCATCTGGGCCCTCGTCCGGTCGACCAAAGGCAAATCCCCATGCGGATCCAATCCGCAAAAAGTGTATCCCGGAAAATGTTTTCCCGTTCCCTTCACTCCCTCCTCCCTTATCGTGACTGGGAAAC
>OGWI01000017.1_pt1 | contig 18135 bp, 20 predicted proteins | sample 1576021 | NCBI WGS metagenome assembly OGWI01 (sample SAMN07581557, study PRJEB24739) | freshwater metagenome | place: Singapore | collected 2015-04
GTGCAACATCCATGATTGACTCGCTATATCAATTGCGGAATGGTCTGTTTCAGTAATGCGCCCATTCGGCTTGCTGCGGCTTTGCCGGCTGCAATAACTTCTTCGTGGTTTAACTTTTCGCCAGTGATTCCAGCTGCAGCATTTGTGACAAGAGAAATTCCAAGTACTTCAGCTCCAAGTGCGTGTGCTGCAATTGCTTCCGGCACAGTGGACATTCCAACAAGATCTGCACCCATGGTGCGCATCATGGCAATTTCCGCTGGAGTTTCGTAAGTCGGTCCACGCCAATGAACATAGACACCCTCGGCAAGAGTTGAATCAGCTGATTTCATAATGCTTCGTATTCTCTTGCTGTATAAATCTGTGAGATCAACAAAAGTTGCACCGCTTAAAGGTGAGACTGCAGTCAGTGATATATGGTCACGAATCAGTACAGGCTGACCTACCGAGTAATCGCGATTTATTCCGCCACATGCATTGGTCAAAATAACAACTTTGCATCCAGCTTGAACTGCGGTGCGCACGCCATGCACAACTGGTTCGACACCTTTTCCTTCATAGAGATGTGTGCGTCCTAAGAAAACTAAGGCGCGAATATTTTTCCCATTTTCAGAGATGAGATACGAGCGCACCTTTCCGGAGTGACCTTCTACTGCTGGTGCCGAAAATCCAGGAAGTTCATGAGCATCACATTCAAATGTCGGTGTTCCGAGCGCATCAGCAGCTCCGACCCACCCAGAACCCATCACGAGTGCTATGTCATGGTGGGGAATGTCGCTGCGCTTTGCTAGTTCAGCTGCTGCATGTGTTGCTGCTGCAAGTGGATCTGAATACAGGAGATCTGTGGCGCTCATGCCTCAATAATGTCACAGAGAATGGCGCCACTTGCAACAGTTTCTCCGATAACAGCTTTGAGGTTGGTAATCACTCCATCTTTATGAGCGTTCAGCGGTTGCTCCATCTTCATCGCTTCAAGAACTACAACTAAATCTCCTGCCGCAACTTTTTGACCTTCTGTGACAGCGATTTTTACGACGGTTCCCTGCATTGGACTTGTGAGTCCAGTGCCCATATTTCCACTCGTCGCAGATTGCTTAGCTCTGTGACGTTTGACAACAGGATCGGGGCTATGGACCAGGATTTCAAATCGTTTTCCATTTACTTCAGCAACCAATTTTTCAGCAGCTACACGTGTTTGTATCTCAGTGCCAACGTAGTCACCAGCTGGAATATCATTCTTAAATTCATTTTCAATATAGCTGGTATACACAGAAAAATTTTCGGTAAAGGCTGGGTCTTGCAAGATTGCGCGATGGAAGGGCAGCGCAGTTGCTAAACCTTCCACTGTAAATTCTGCCAAGGCGCGACGCGCTCTTTCTATTGCTTGCTTTCTGTTCGCACCAGTCACAATTAATTTGGCAAGCAATGAGTCAAAATTTCCGCCAATGACATCGCCATATCTAAAACCGGCATCAACTCTTACCCCTGGTCCGCTAGGGAAATTCCAAGCGGAAATTCGCCCAGGTGCTGGCAAAAATGAACGTCCAGGATTTTCGCCATTGATGCGGAACTCAATCGAGTGCCCGCGAATAATCGGATCATCGAACCCGAGATTTTCACCCATCGCTATGCGGAATTGTTCACGCACTAAATCAATGCCAGTAACTTCTTCTGAGACTGGATGTTCAACTTGCAGGCGCGTGTTTACTTCTAAGAATGAGATGGTGCCATCGTTGCCAACGAGAAATTCGCAGGTGCCAGCGCCGACGTATCCCGCCTCTTTCATGATTGCTTTGCTAGAACGATAAAGCTCTTCGATTTGTTTTTCACTAAGAAACGGAGCAGGCGCTTCTTCTACCAACTTTTGATGGCGTCTTTGGAGCGAACAATCTCGGGTTGAGATAACAACAGCGTGCCCTGATTGATCCACTAACACCTGAGTTTCAACGTGCCGCGGCTTATCAAGATAGCGCTCTACGAAACACTCACCGCGCCCGAAGCCAGTAATTGCCTCGCGGACTGCTGACGCATAAAGCTCTGGAATTTCTTCAAGGGTGCGTGCAACTTTCAAGCCTCGGCCACCACCGCCAAATGCTGCTTTGATGGCGACAGGCAATCCATGCTCCTTAGCAAATGCAATAACTTCAGCAGCACCGGATACAGGATCTGGAGTTCCAGCAACGAGTGAAGCCCCTGCGGCAGCAGCAATCTTGCGCGCTGAAACTTTATCTCCGAGTGCGCTAATTGCAGCAGGTGGAGGACCAATCCAAATAATTCCCGCATCAATTACTGCCTGTGCGAATTGAGCGTTCTCGGAGAGAAAGCCGTAACCAGGATGAATTGCATCGGCACCAGATTTTTTTGCGATCTCAATTATTTTTGGAATATTCAGGTAGGTATCTTTTGCGATAACTCCATCTAAGAAATACGCAAAATCTGCACTCTCAGTATGTAACGCGGTGCGATCTTCTTCGGAATAGATAGCAACAGACTCAAGTCCATGATCTTTGCAAGCACGGATAACGCGCAATGCGATTTCGCCACGATTTGCTATGAGTACGCGCTTCATGCCAACTCCTTTACCTGTGGCCAAGCGTAACCAAGTTGCGCGAGTGCGCTGCGAAGAAATGGCATCGAAATTCCTACTACGTTGGTGTAATCACCTTCGATGTGCGGAATAAATGGAGATCCAAATCCATCTAAGGTAAAACCACCAGCAACCTGTAACGGTTCGCCAGAAGCTACATAATCTGCAATTTCGGCATCAGACATTTTAGAAAAGGTAACTTTTGTGGTCACTCGATCTGCGATCTCTTTTCCCTTTTCGGTGTCAATAATGCAATGTCCAGTATGAAGTAAACCTGATCGCCCACTAATTTTCTGAGCTCGGCTTGTAGCAACTTCTGCATTTCCTGGTTTACCAAAGCTCTCGCCATCCACATCAAAAGTTGAGTCACACCCAATAATGATGGCTGGGTAATCGATTAATTCTCTGACTGTGTGGGCCTTGGCAATTGCGAGAGCAATCACCATATCTTGAGGGCTCATTGCATTGAAAAAATCAGTCTCTTCATCAACGTGACTCACAACAATTGTGGGCTTAAGCCCAGCGTCTTCTAAGAGCCTACGTCGTGACTTTGATTGTGATGCAAGGACAATACGTGGCATTTATCTCGACCTACGTGCGCCAAATGAAATTTGATGTGGGAGTGGTTGGCGAATATGAGGAAGACCGAAATTGCTGCGCTGTACTACTGGAGCATGCACCACAACTTTTCGAGTACGAAGCACTTGTTCTAACGCTGCGAGTTCTTCTGGAGTCGGATTTCCAGATGTGACAGTGAAATTCATGTTTAAAGGGGAATGTTTCCGTGCTTACGTGCGGGGAGCGCATCTCGCTTGGTCTTCAGAGTGCGAAATGCTTTGGTGATGTATTGCCGTGACTCTTCTGGCTCAATCACGCTATCAATTGTGCCGCGCTCTGCTGCTAAATATGGGTTAGAGAATTTCTCGGTATATTCATTCATCAGTTCAGCGCGCTTGGCATCTAGATCTTTCGCTTCTGACAATTCTTTTCGATAGAGAATATTGACCGCACCTTGTGCACCCATGACTGCAATTTCGGCGGTTGGCCAAGCAAAGTTGATATCGCTGCCGAGGTACTTTGAACCCATCACGATAAATGCGCCGCCATAAGCTTTCCGGGTAATCAAGGTGACGAGCGGAACCGATGCTTCTGCATATGCGTAAAGCAATTTAGCTCCACGTCGAATAATTCCATTCCACTCTTGTTCTGTTCCAGGCATAAAGCCAGGAACATCGACGAGAGTCAGAATTGGGATACTAAACGCATCGCAGAAACGTAGGAATCGCGCAGCTTTTTCGGATGAATTAATGTCAAGAGTTCCGGCCAATTGCGAAGGTTGATTTGCAATGATTCCAATTGATTGACCTTCGATACGAGCAAAACCAACAACAACGTTTGGCGCAAAGAGAGCATGTACTTCAAGAAACTCTCCCTCATCGACAAGAGTTTGAATCAAAACCTTCATGTCATATGGCTGATTAGGACTATCTGGGATGAGGGAGTTGAGAGCGCGATCCTGCTCGGATTTATCTAAAGTCTCAGTCGCAGGAAGTATCGGTGAACCATCTAGATTATTTGATGGAAGGTATGAGAGAAGTGCTTTTACATAATCAATGGCATCTGCTTCAGATTCTGCTAAATAGTGAGCGTTACCTGATTTGGTGTTATGGGTAAAGGCGCCACCGAGTTCTTCCATTCCAACTTCTTCTCCGGTGACAGTCTTGATGACATCTGGGCCGGTAATAAACATGTTGGAAGTCTCCTTCACCATAATGGTGAAGTCAGTGAGCGCTGGAGAATAAGCCGAACCACCTGCACAAGGACCTAAAATCAGAGAAATCTGAGGGATAACTCCTGATGAACGAGTATTGAGCCTAAATATTTTTCCGTAACCATTAAGCGATGCAACACCCTCTTGAATACGCGCACCACCTGAATCATTAATTCCAATAAGTGGAATTCCAGATTTCAAGGCAAACTCTGCAATTTTGACGATCTTGTCCGCGTGTACTTCACCGAGTGAGCCGCCAAAAACTGTGAAATCTTGTGAGTACAAGGCAATTGGTCTGCCATCTACTGTTGCAGTTCCAATAACTACGCCATCGCCATAGGGACGATTTTTTTCCATTCCAAAATTGAAAGCGCGATGTTTTGCAAATTCATCAATCCCAGTAAAGGAGTCTGGGTCCACCAACATTTCAATGCGCTCGCGCGCAGTGCCCTTACCCTTCGCATGTTGCTTTTCTGCAGCGCGCTTGGATCCATCATGGACAGCTTCATCAATTCGATTTCGTAAATCCGTGATTTTTCCCGATGTAGTGTGCATATCTGGGCTCATGAACATAAGGTACTAGCCATGAGTCCTGTTGCGCCAAGACCGTTGCTCGATGTTTCTGCGATTACAGAACATGTCTCGCAATACTGGCGAGTAAGCGTGGTCGAAGTCACCGGATCAACGCAATTAGATTTATTGGAAAAGGCCAAACACAGCACTCTTAAAGATGGCGATGTTTTACTCGCTGAGTATCAAAAATCAGGCAAAGGTCGACTCGATCGAACATTTGAAGCGGCACCATCCACTGCATTGATGCTTTCGTTATACATAGAACCGAAGATAGAAAAACACGAATGGAGTTTTATTCCACTTCTTACTGGACTCAGTGTTGTAATCGCCTTACACGAGAGAAATCAAGACACCGAGATTAAGTTGAAGTGGCCCAATGATTTATTTGTTGGAGAGAAAAAACTCGGAGGAATTATTGCTCAGGCAGTAGAAAAAGGGGTCGTGATTGGTATTGGCATCAACGTTGCCATGAACTCTGATCAATTACCGGTTCCGCATGCAACATCGCTTCTGATAGAAGGAGCAAAACATTTAGATCGCAATGTGTTGTGTAGTGAAATACTTAATACTCTTGACGAGCTTCTGCAACGCTGGATTTCGGGTGAAGATTTGCTCCACCTTTATCGAGAAAAGAGCGCGACTTTAGGACAAGACGTTGAAATTGAGTTGCCTGGTGGAAATCGCATTACCGGGCTTGCTTCTGATTTCTCACGTGCAGGTGAGCTAATACTGAGAGATGGAACTCGAGTAACTGTGGGAGATGTGATTCATCTACGATAGCGCCGTGACTGCAGAAGTCTTGAAATCTTTTCCCACCGTAGGCGTGATTGGGGCAGGACAGCTTGCTCGGATGATGGTTGCACCTGCCACAGAGTTAGGCATTACTTTGCGGCTCTTTGCGACAAGCTCTCAAGATTCGGGTGCGCAAGTGTGTTCACATGTTGTTGGTGATTATAAAAATATAGAACACCTGAAGAAATTTGCGGAAGAGTGTGACGTCATCACTTTTGAGCACGAGCTAGTGCCACTTTCTGTGATCAAAGGATTAGAAGCCGCTGGCGTCCGGGTTTATCCTTCATCGGCAGCATTTATTTATTCTCAGGATAAAGCTGAGATGCGTAGAAAATTGCAGAATTTTCCAGCCCCACAATGGCTCGTTGTTTCCTCAGTTGATCAAGTTACCGAATTTCCCGTTATTGCAAAATCTCTTTCTGGTGGTTACGACGGTAGGGGAGTTTGGAAAGTTGCTTCAGCTGACCAATTAAGTGATTTGCTACAGCAAAATGGAACTTTGCTTGTAGAAGAGCTAATTAATTTTGATGCTGAAATTGCAGTGATGGTTGCACGCTCTCCTCATGGCCAAGCAACAAGTTGGACTCCCACTGAAACTGTGCAAGTTGATGGCATTTGCACGATGACAATTTCACCTGCCACAAGCATTTCAAGCGATGTAGCCGAGTCGGCGCAGCGTTTGGCGCTTGAAGTGGCGAATGAAGTCGGAGTTGTCGGTGTGATGGCGATTGAGATGTTTGTTAAAGCGGGAGAACTCTTCATCAATGAACTTGCCATGCGCCCACATAATTCTGGTCATTGGACTATTGAAGGATCACGCACCAGCCAATTTGAACAACATTTACGTGCAATTCTGGATCTGCCACTTGGTGATCCAAAAATGACTAGTAGGTACGCAGTGATGGGAAATATTTTGGGCGGGGAAAAAACGAATATGTATCGCCCCTACCTTCACCTCATGGCCCGAAATCCTGATCTCAAATTTCATCAGTATCAAAAAGAAGTACGTATGGGCCGCAAGATTGGCCATGTTACTGCGCTCGGTGATGACCTCGTACAATTAACCACTGACGTGCAACATGCGCGCCAATACATGAGCGGAGAGATTGATGAGTAACACATGTGATGTGGCCATCATTATGGGATCCGATTCTGATTGGCCTGTCATGGAGGAAGCTGCCAAGGCGCTTGATTCATTTGGTATTTCATATTCTGCAGATGTGATTTCTGCTCACCGCATGCCAGAAGAGATGATGCGATTTGCGCAAGATGCAGCAAGTCAGGGCGTAAAAGTAATTATTGCTGGAGCTGGTGGCGCTGCCCACCTTCCTGGAATGGTTGCTTCATTGACCACTCTTCCAGTGATCGGCGTTCCAGTTTCTCTAAAAAATTTAGATGGGCTTGATTCACTTCTTTCAATTGTGCAGATGCCAGGTGGCATCCCCGTTGCAACAGTTGGTATTGATAATGCAAAGAATGCAGGGATTTTGGCGGCCCGTATTCTGGGCATTAAGGATGCACGCGTCTCAGAGAAAGTTTCAGAGCAACTCAATAGCCTGAATGCAGAGGCAAAAGCAAAAGGCGCTCAATTGAGCGCCCGCCGCACACATAAAACTGGTTTTTAATCGGTTCGACCTAGCGCGTGTACACGCCATCCCGCCTGACGCCATTTCTCTCGATCTAACATATTTCTTCCGTCAATCAAGAACTTTGATTTCACCAAAGTTCCAATTGCATAAGGATCTAGTTCTCGATATTCCTTCCACTCCGTCAAATGCAAAATGACATCGACATCTTTGACGGCATCAAGTACAGATTCACGGTAGTCAAGATCGGGGAAACGTTTACGAGCAGGCTCAATCCCTTTTGGATCATGTACAACGACCTTGGCACCTGCTGCGTTCAGTTGAACTGCAATATCAAGTGCTGGGGAATCGCGCACATCATCGCTATCGGGCTTAAATGTTGCTCCTAACACCGCTATTTTGTATTGTGTTAAATCTTCAGAGAGATCAGCTCTCACAACATCAATCACGCGTTGGCGCGCACGTAGATTGATTGCATCAATTTCGCGAAGAAACTCAAGCGCCTGATTTGCGCCCAATTCTTGAGCTCGTGCCATAAATGCACGAATATCTTTAGGCAAACATCCTCCACCAAATCCAATACCAGCCTGTAAGAAGCGAGAACCAATTCGAGGGTCATAGCCGATTGCCTTTGCTAATACCGTGACATCGCCACCTGCAGCTTCGCAAATTTCCGCCATTGCATTAATGAAAGAAATCTTTGTCGCCAAAAAGGAATTTGCTGCGACCTTAACAAGTTCTGCTGTAGGTAAATCTGCTCGAATCCAGGGAGTGCCAAGATCGATAATTGGCTTATAGACATCTTTCAAGATTGCTTCTGCACGATCATTTACAACACCTACTACTAAGCGATTAGGTCGGAGCGTGTCTTCAACGGCAAAACCTTCACGCAAAAATTCTGGATTCCATGCCAGGTCAGCTTGGGGAGCAGATTGCGCCAACTGCTCGCGCAACATGTGCGCGGTTCCAACTGGAACTGTTGATTTGCCAACGACTAATGCGCCAGCTTTGAGATGCGGAGCAATTGCTGTGACAGAAGATTTCACATAAGTAAGGTCTGCTGCAAGACCATCTTTGCTTTGTGGAGTTCCAACACAAATAAAATGAACATCTGCATCTGCAGCATCCGAGAATTCAGTACTAAACGATAAGCGCCCGGTTGTCATTTCACTTGCGAGAAGCGAATCGAGTCCAGGTTCGTAAAAGGGAAGTTCACCCCGATTGAGCATCGCAACCTTGTTCGCATCCGTGTCGATTCCGATCACTTCAAAGCCAAGAGAAGACATGCAGGCGGCATGCGTTGCACCCAAATAGCCGCAGCCAATGACTGAGAGTTTGAGCGCCATGAGAATTAGTCTATTCCTTGGTCTTGGGAGCGCAGGGATTGTCAGCCGCAGTCTTACTCTTAAATTTATCTATTTCAACTGGTTTCGCTGAAGGGGATGCAGTCGGCTTTACCATCTCAGTGAGGGGTTCATCATTTCTAATTTTGGTCCACAATTCTTGAGAGAGTGTCTCATCCCAGATCACAACCGATCCTACACCGGGAAATGATCCATTTGGATTTGAAAGTGGAACTGTCAAAGTTCGAACTTTTCCAGATGAGAGATTGCGCATTTGGCGGGCAAGCGTGAGAAGGTCATTCTTATTGACAGTTGAATCCATTTTTACAGTTGATATTGCTGCATTATAAAAATTGGTCATTTTGATGGGATTAAGAAGTACTCCAGAACTTGTTGCTTTCCGCAGCACTGATGAAATAAATTGTTGCTGACGTTCCATGCGGCCAATATCTCCACGTCCATCAAAATCACGGGTGCGTACATACTTAAGCGCTTCGATTCCACCAAGTTGATGCACACCTGCGCTCATCACTAGATGGCTCTTGGGGTCATTGATATTGACTTTGGAACAGACTTCAATACCGCCTAATGCATCGACGATTCCAGTGAATCCTGCGAAACTTATTTCAACATAATGATCAATCTTTAACTTTGTTTTATCTTCAAGAGCCTCAATGAGAAGTGGTGCTCCGCCAAATGCATATGCTGCATTGATCTTGCCCGGCCTTGCTGGGATATCGCGAGTGCCATCTTGGCTCTTATGTGCTGGAACAGTCACCAAGGTATCGCGCGGAATTGAGATGATGTACGCCGCATCACGTGCCTTACTGATGTGGACAATAAGCATTGTGTCTGAACGTCCACCAGCTGCGACAGCAGTAGAGCCCACCCTGAGCGCTTTGATCTCTGCCTTTGTTAAGCCTTCGCGACTATCTGAACCAACGACCAAATAATTGAGCGCATCTGAAGTTTTTGTGGGGCGATCCTTAATAGCGCCAAAGACATCAATGCGTGAAATCTGACCGCTCACTTGACCTAAACCAAGCCACGATAGTGATGCAATTGCGACAACTCCCACCGAGAGTGATGTAATAATGCGAATCGCACGAGAAGATTTCACATCCGTAGGGTACTTGCAGGGTAGCGTGGAGGGGTTATGGCGACACAGCTCTCAGAGTTACCTGGCTCACCACACCCCGAAGTCAGTGTGATTCTTCCAGTTCTCAATGAAGCAAAACATTTGGAAAATGCAGTGCTGTCAATACTTTCTCAAGATTATCGTGGCAAATTCGAAGTAATTTTGGCGCTCGCTCCATCTCGTGACGAAACCGAAGAGATTGCACGCAAACTCGAACGCGAAAATTCTCAAGTCAAAGTAGTGGCAAGTCCAAGCGGTAAAACAGCGGCGGGATTAAACCTCGCACTTCAATCTTCTCAAAGCCCCGTTGTGGTGAGAGTGGATGGACATTCTCAAATTCCCAAAAATTATCTTTCGCTCGTTGTGGAAATTCTCAATAAGACTGGTGCTGTCAATGTGGGTGGAGTGATGGCTGCAGTCGGATCAACCCGGTTTGAGAAAGCTGTGGCAGGCGCCATGCGCAGCCCACTCGGAGTTGGTTCTGCTCGCTTTCATACCGGAGGTTCTGCAGGTGTTGTCGATACCGTGTACTTAGGAGCATTTCGACGTGATGCTCTTCTTGCAATTGGTGGCTTTGATGAGAGATTTACTCGCGCTCAAGATTGGGAATTAAATTTTAGACTTCGCGAAAATGGCGGCATTGTCTATTTTGATCCACGTTTGCATGTGACATATAAACCACGACCTAACCTCCCTGCACTTGCCAAGCAATATTTTGAATACGGACGTTGGCGACGTGTGGTGGCACGAAGACATGCCGGGACAATCAATGCTCGCTATCTTGCACCACCGTTAACTCTGATTGGGTGCACACTTTCTCTGATACTCGGAATGTTGCTTGGTCCAATCTTTTTGATCCCAGCTGCTATCTATTTCATATTTATTATTGGAGCATCCGCCAAGATTGCAACTTCCTTTCGTGAATTTCTTATTCTTTGCTTGGTTCTTCCTACGATGCATTTTGCGTGGGGAGCAGGTTTTATCTCTTCCTCTAAAAATCTTGTGCCTGACTCGGATTAGGGTTGAAATACATGCGATTTCTTAGAGTCAATACCTGGTCACAAAAAATTCTGCTCCCACTTGTTGCAGCGATAGTGCTTACCAATTGGAGCCCCGCCGCACAGGCAGAAGTTCCCGCCACTTTCTCATTTTCAGGCTCTGGATATGGCCATGGAGTTGGCATGAGCCAAATTGGAGCGAAAGTTCGAGCACTTTCTGGTGAAAGCGCCACAGCAATACTGAATTATTACTACAAGGATGTGGTCATAGCACCGGTTGTCGACACTGCAACAATTAGAGTCAACATCGCCCATGATGTCCGCACCGTCGCCTTCATGACGCCTGCTGCTGATTCTTCATTTGAAATTTATTCTGGAGAGATTCCGGTAGGCACTTTCGCGCCGCCGCTCTTAAATTTCCCCGCCCGCCAAAAAGTTACTGTGAAATATGATGGTAAAAATCTCACCATTAATGGCGCAGTCGTGAATGGAAAAATATTTACGGTGCGCTGGTTTGGTGCTCTTCCTGTTATTTCATTTTCTCTGGCTGGAACTTCAACTCTATATCGATATGGACAAATGCAAATTCGAGTGGGTAAATCTTCGTTGATGGTTACTAATTCGCTCAGCGTTCACGATGAATATTTACTTGGATTAAGCGAGATGCCATCAAGTTGGCCAGCAGCTGCACTGGAAGCTCAAGTGATTGCGGCTCGTTCATATGCACTGGCCAAGTTGGGAGCAATCCGCCCAGTATGTGATTGCCATGTCTACGATCACATCTCGGATCAAAACTTCGTTGGATATATAAAAGAAACTGAAAAGAGAGTCGGCGTTAATTGGAGAAATGCTGTCTTGCGCACCAATATCGATTCATCTACCAGTTTGGCGATACTCGCTCGCGGCACACCAATTCAGGCGCACTACTTTTCTTCATCAGGTGGAGCTACACAAACGACGCAAGATGCTTGGGGCCAACCGACTTCATATACGCAATCTGTTGCAGATCCGGGAAGTTTAGATAGGGCACATAACCCACGTTTTGCACAGTGGAAAGCAACGAGTACCCAAGCGCTTGTATCAGCAGCCTTTCTGCTTCCCAACATCACAACTCTTGAAATAATGTCGAGAAATAGCGCTGGTGCAGTCACGTGGATAAAAGGAATCGCAAGTGATGGTTCCTTTAAGATATTACGCGGAGATACATTCCGAAGTAGAGCGAAGATTCCTTCGCCTTACTTCACTATTACTAACTAAATAATTAATTGGCGTGAAGTACTGAGTTCAGCCCGCCCCAAGAACCTGTTCGCATCACAACTTCAAGTCCGCCGCTCAGTGAGTTGCGGCGAAAGAGCAGATTGTGAGCACCGGAAAGCGATCCTGCCTTAACGATTTCGCCATCAGGCAGCGTCACCTTTGCAGCAGCTGTGATGTAGGTGCCGGCTTCAACAACACAATTATTTCCCAGCGAAATTCCAAGTCCAGAATTGGCTCCCAGGAGACATTTTTCTCCAATGGAGATTACTTCTTTTCCTCCACCACTGAGCGTTCCCATAATGGATGCTCCGCCACCAATATCAGTGCCATCACCAATAACAACTCCAGCGGAAATTCTTCCTTCCACCATGGATGTACCCAAGGTGCCGGCATTGAAATTTACAAATCCTTCATGCATCACAGTTGTACCGGATGCGAGGTGTGCCCCTAAGCGCACTCGATCCGCATCAGCAATTCGCACTCCTGATGGAATGACGTAATCCACCATGCGAGGGAATTTATCGACAGAAAAGACGGTCAGATGACCATAGTGTGCTCGGAGCGCTCCACGAATCTGTTCGAAATTTTCAACAGAACATGGACCCGCAGAAGTCCACACAACATTTGTTAATAGTCCAAAAATGCCTTCAAGCGATAATCCGTGTGGCTTGACTAAGCGATGCGACAGTAAGTGAAGGCGTAAATAAACATCTTTGGCATCGCGCGGCGGTGCGGTGAGATCGATCTCTAGTGAGACTAATTCACGAGTGACTCCACGAATCTCATCTTTTCCAACGAGAGATTGCAGACTCTGATCAGGAGAACCTTGCAATGGGCCTAGTGCAGGCGCGGGATACCAAACATCCAACACCGATGTGCCGGCAATAGTTGCAATTCCGTGACCATAAGCTTCTGACGACATGTTCAAAGCCTAGCGTCTATCCTGTTCCCCATGCGTATTGCAGTGTTCTGCTCATCTTCTCCAACAATTGATTCAAAATATATAGACCTTGCATTTGATCTTGGTGCAGAAATTGCTGCGGCTGGAGCCGAACTTGTATCTGGTGGTGGCCACATCTCCGCCATGGGTGCGATTTCACAAGGCGCGCGCAGCAAAGGTGGTCGAACCATCGGAATCATTCCGCAGAAGCTGGTAGATATTGAATTTGCAGATCACGATAGCGATGAGCTGATCATCGTAGATTCCATGCGCACTCGTAAAGCCAAAATAGAAGATATGGCAGATGCCTTCATTACTTTACCTGGTGGACTGGGAACGCTTGAAGAACTCTTTGAAATTTGGGTTGGCCGATATTTAGATTTTCACAATAAGCCAGTAGTTATTCTTGATCCCTATAACCTCTATGAGCCGCTTCATTCACTCGTCGTACATCTTGAAAACCATAATTTTGTCAAACCCGGAATGCGCGAATTAGTTCATTGGTCATCAAGCGTAGAAGATGCCGTTGCACATGCGCAGAAAAATTAACTAGAAATTTTTTTATGGCGAATAACACTTTAAAAATCTCATTCACGATATCTGCGCGATGCGAAGATGTGTGGCAGAAAATTGCAGATTGGCAATCTCAAGGTGACTGGATGTTGCAAACAAAAGTGTGGATTACCTCCTCTCAGACTGAAGGTGTGGGAACTTCCATTGCTGCATTTACGGGGCCGTTCTATAGGAGTTATCCAGCGTTTAAAAATTTAGGGCTATTAGATCTGATGAATGTCACCCGCTGGGAGCCACCACATCGGTGCGATGTCGAACACGTTGGAAAAATCCTGAAAGGAACTGGTTCATTTCAATTAACGCAAATAGCTCCGAACCAGACGAAATTTGACTGGTCAGAGACCGTGATAGCGCCGCGTCTGCTCTTTATTCTCATCGCGCCATTCTTATATATAGGCGTGCGTATCTCGCTCGCTCGATTTGCCAAGCTCTTTTAAATCTCAGGGCGGGTAACCTTTATCCGTGAGCAATAAAGAGACAATTGCGCAGTTGCTTGCATCTTTGCCTGAAGAAGAACGAATCATCTTGACTCTGCATTATCTGCGGGGAAAATCAAGTGCAGAGATCGCAGCGATGCTGCAGGTTCCAGAACGCGCTGTAATCGCCGTCATATCCTCTGGAAAAGCCCGCATCACAGGGCATCTTGGTATCTAAAGAAATCTCGATTTCACCCATTGCTCAATCTGCGAGATACTTAGCCCCTGCGCCCAACCCCTCGGCGCTTTCGGTAAAGGAGTTCTCCATGGCAGCAATGAAACCTCGTACAGGTGATGGGCCAATGGAGGTTACTAAGGAAGCACGTTCGCTCGTCATGCGTATTCCGCTCGAAGGTGGCGGACGACTTGTCGTGGAACTCAACCCACAGGAAGCCAATAATCTCAGCGCAGCTCTTGAAGCCGCTGTGGCACTCATCAAAAAGTAGAGCGGAAGTTTTACGATTCTCGCAGCCGTTGCTCCCGAAATCTCCGCACTTGTTAGCGCTGATGTACTAGCAATTGGATTCTCTCAGAGCGAAGACTCATTTTCCTTTACACCTCCTGCTTCGCTATTAACTCACATTGAAAAGACTTTCGATCTTGGCCTAGCCGACGAACTTCGTTTCTTTGCAGCAACCGGAAAGTCAGGCGAGTTGTACGAAATCCCGGTTGCGGCAGAAGGTGCATCTGTAGATCGAATTTATCTCGTTGGAGTTGGTGATTCCTCACTCTCTGCGCTACGTACTGCTGGGGCTGCACTTGGTAAAAAAGTGCGTGGCAAGGCGATTGAAATTGTTTCGCTCTGCGCAAATACTCCAGATGAGATTAAAGCCCACGGTGCATCACTAGCGCTCGGTGCTTATCAACGGAATCTCAAAACTGATAAGACAAACGAAGTTCCGCAGCTGGTACTTGCCACCACGGAATCTGGCGCCGTGACAACCACGAGCGCTATTGCAGAAGCGCTTTACACAGCACGAGATCTCATTCTCACGCCATCTAATATTAAGAATCCTTTATGGCTAGCTGAAGAAGCGAAGAAAATCGCAGAAGCTAAAGGGTTGGCCATTAACATCCTTGCCGGAAAAGAGTTAGCTCGATTTGGTGGATTACGTGCAGTCGGAAACTCATCTCCACAACCAGGACCACGATTTATTGAAATCACCTACACGCCAAAGGGAAAAGCCAAATCTGCTGCCGCGCTTCCTCATGTTGTGATTGTTGGAAAAGGAATCACCTTTGATACTGGTGGAGTTTCGCTGAAGCGACCATATGAATTCATGACTGCCATGAAGAGTGATATGGCAGGAGCGGCTGCAGCGCTCGCGACACTCGGTGCGCTTGCAGATTTGCAACCTAAGGTCAAAGTGACGGCGCTCATGATGTGTGCCGAAAATGCTCTTTCAGGTACTGCCCAGCGCCCATCTGATGTCATTACACAATACGGTGGAACCACCGTTGAAATCATCAATACCGATTGTGAAGGAAGATTGGTTCTCGCTGATGGCTTGGCATACGCCAAAGAGAAATATGATCCTGATTATTTAGTTGATATTGCGACATTAACGGGATCTGCAACACTTGGATTAAGTAGGCAATATGCAGCGCTGTACACACGTGATGACACATTAGCGAAAGAGATGGTTGCAATCGGCGAAAAAAGTGGCGAGCGCGTGTGGCATATGCCGCTAGTTGATGATTATCAAGATTCACTCGCGAGTGACGTTGCCGATCTCAATCATGCGGGGGATAAGGGCGATTACTCTGCTGGCTCAGTCGTAGCTGCGCTCTTTCTTGAACATTTTGTCGGAGATTCGCGTTGGGTGCATTTAGATATCGCTGGCCCAGCACGGAGCGAAAACGATTCTGGAGAAAATGTGAAAGGCGGCACCGGTTTTGGCGTGCGATTTTTGATTGATTGGATAGTGTCGCTCTCATGATGATTGATCCTCACTCATATGCCGAGAGCTTTATTGCAGAGGACGCAGTAAAAGCGGCTGCTCGAGCACGTGGCGTCGAAATCGGAACCCATGATGTATCGCCAGGTACAGGTGCGTACCTTCGCCACTTAGCACAACTACTCAGCGCGCAATCTGTCGTCGAGGTCGGAACTGGATCCGGAGTGGGATCTCTTTGGTTACTAGATGGAATGATTGCAAGCGGAACTTTGACATCCATTGATGATGAAATGGAACATTCTGCAATTGCCAAGCTTGCCTTTGCGCAAGCGGAAATTGCCGCGCCTCGTTTTCGACTCATCACAAATGTAGTCATGGATGTCATGACTAAGTTGGCAGATCGTGCTTATGACTTGGTGGTGTACCGGCACAATCCTGAAGACTTGACCTATGCAATTACAGAAGCCCACCGCATTCTGCGAAGTGGTGGAGTTTTCGTCATTGATAACTTCTTTGGCGGCTCAAAAGTTCCCGACCCTGCACAGCGAGATCCAAAAACAATCGCACTTCGCGAAGCAGGGAGACAGATCAAGTCAGATACTGACTCGTGGATGAGTGTTCTTGTTACTACAGGCGATGGATTGTTGCTCGCCACAAAACTCTGATGAGCACGCTCAATAACAACGGCTATCGCAATGATGGTCCCTGGTGGATAGCACCGAGTAAAAATGGTTTAGGACGATCAGTTTCCTTGCGCACCGTCGCACTTGTTGCACTTGTGGCAGGAGTTGTTGGTGGAGTTTTCGGAGCCTCATCAAATGGTTCTCTCTTTGGTCGGAGTGCCAACTTGGTTAAATCAACGTCAGTTGTTGAGCGTCCAGCAGGATCCGTAGCAGAAATTGCTCAGCGAGTTTTGCCATCTGTTGTATCCATCGAAGCCCGTGCCACCAGAGGTGGATCAACTGGATCAGGATTTATTATTGATAGCACCGGTTACATTCTTACCAACAACCATGTCATTGCGAATGCAGTCACATCAGGTGGCGATATCAGCGTGCGCCTCAATGACGGTACTTCTTATAACGCTCAAGTTATTGGTCGCGATGGTGCTTATGATCTTGCGGTGTTAAAGATTCGTGCTGCAAACCTTAAAGCGCTCCAATTTGGTGATAGCGATAACGTTGCAGTTGGAGATTCAGTGATTGCTATTGGTTCACCGCTTGGATTATCCGGAACCGTAACGCTTGGAATTATTAGCGCGAAGGATCGCGCCGTCACTGCTGGCGAAGGAAATTCTGAAAACTCATATATCAATGCACTTCAAACCGATGCAGCAATTAATCCTGGTAACTCTGGTGGTCCACTCGTGAATGCAACGGGTGCGGTCATTGGCGTAAATTCTGCGATAGCTTCACTCGGATCCACTTTTGGTGGTCAAGCAGGGTCAATTGGGTTGGGTTTTGCCATTCCAATCAATCAAGCTCGCAAGACTGCCGACCAATTAATTAAAAATGGAAGCGCTCAATATCCAGTCATGGGAATTTCTGTAGATATGACCTATTCCGGTGATGGAGCACAGATAGCAAAATCGTCTAACGGAATACAGAAAGGTGGTCCGGCCGCTGCAGCAGGTCTGCAAGCGGGAGATATCATCACTGAAATTGATGGTCGTGCAGTGACATCTCCCGAAGAATTGATAGTTGCAGTGCGTTCTCACAGCGTAGGCGAGAAGATTTCTGTTACATATAAACGTAATGGTGTTAGCAAGACCATTACGCTCACTCTGGCTGCTTCCAAATAGCAGAGTAAAGTTGCCACACTATGTTCTTTGATTTTGGTGCTGGCGAGATTATTGGTTTATTGGTCCTTGCCGTCATTTTGATTGGGCCAGAGCGACTTCCTCATTTTGCAGTCGATGCTGCAAAGTTTGTTAAACGAGTTCGCGAGATAGCCACTACGGCAACAAATGAGTTAAAAGAGAATCTTGGACCAGGTTTTGAAGATTTGACTCCTACCGATCTGAATCCGAAAACATTTCTTAAGCGTCAATTAGATAGCGTGCTCGATGATTCTGATCAGCCGCAACCGAAAATTAATCGTCGAATTGATCCAGATTTACTATGACGCAGATCGAAGAAATTCACTCAGCACTTGCTACGGTAAAAGATCCTGAACTTCATCGCACCCTGCCAGAACTAGGAAT
>OGWI01000018.1_pt1 | contig 18013 bp, 23 predicted proteins | sample 1576021 | NCBI WGS metagenome assembly OGWI01 (sample SAMN07581557, study PRJEB24739) | freshwater metagenome | place: Singapore | collected 2015-04
TAAAATTTTTATTCCCAGATATTAGTTGATCGCCTGTTGTATAAACTACATTTTCACCAGTTAATACAGAAGTGATTGTAATTGGATCACCACTAAGCAAAAATCCAGTCCCATTGACTGTTGGCCTTTAATATTTCCAGAGAAAATATCTCCTTTTTTTATAGGAATAATGGGAGTTGAGGAACCTGTGGTTACCCAAAAATCAAAACTTAATACCATATTATTTTTTCTTATTTCATTGAGTAGCCAAATTAAAGAATTAATAGGATTACCAAGAACAATCTTTGTATTTCCAGGATAATCTTTTTTAGCAGTTTTATTGGTTAAAACTGTTGGAGTAGATGTGATTTTTTTTAAACTATATTTTTTTAGTTTTCCTGCAACAAAGGCAACGTTTAATCCAAAATCAGAAATCATTCTTCCAAGGCAATCTATTGTTTTTAATTTCTGTCTAAAGCCAACAACCTCTATTGCAGGCGCTATTCCTATAATGAATTTTTTAACGTTTGATTTAGTAATTTTTTTATTAAAATTAAAAACCTCATTTTTAATCTTAAAAGCAACTTCAAGTTCAGCACCTATTAAATTTTTTTGAAAAGGCATTTTGCCTTTATTTTGGTATGTGCTTTCTTCATATAAATAAGAAAAGAAAGGTTTTTTTGCCTTTAGTTTTTTCCACATACTTTTATTTGTGGCTCCTGCTTTAAAACCAATGGGATTCCATAATAATTCCATTTCAGCATGTCTGCAGATTTGTGTTGCGATATTAGGATTGCTTATTAAAGATTTTGAAATTTTAGGTAAAAATTTTCTTTTAAATCTGGCGTCTGCAATCTTATCACCTAAAATTTCTATTTTTTTATTCAATTAATTACCTTTTTTTAGAATTACAGGAGATTGTGGACCCATTAAGTAGTCTGGAAGGATTGTTGAAATTTTTGGAAAATAAGTAATTATTCCAAGATAAACGACTAAAATTGTCATCCAAGGTAGAGCCCCTTTTAATACTTCAACGATTGTCATGCCAGTTATTCCACTCGTTACAAATAAATTAAGACCTACAGGGGGCGTTACCATTCCAATCTCCATATTTACAACCATGATAATTCCAAGATGGATTGGATCTATTCCAAGTTTAATAGCAATTGGAAAAAATATTGGGGTTAAAATTAATAAAATTGCAGTAGGCTCCATAAAATCACCCGCGATAATTAAGATGATATTTACAATAATTAAGAACATCAAAGGAGAAAGACCTGCATTTAATATTTGCTCGGATATAATTTGAGGAATTCTTTCTGTTGTTAAAACATGCGCAAATAAAATTGCATTCGCAATTATAAACATTAACATAACAGTAGTTTTTGAAGCATCTACAAAGACATGGGGTAAATCTTTAAAAGTAATATCTTTGTAAACAAAAACAGATACAATTAGCGCATATACAGCCGCAACTGCAGCTGCTTCAGTTGGAGTAAATATTCCTCCATAAATTCCGCCCATAATAATTACTAAAAGAAGAAAACCTGGAATAGCTTCTTTTGCACTTATCAAAACTTCTTTAAAACTAGCTTTTTGTGATGCAGGTAATCCTGTAACTCTTGCATAAATATAAATTGCAATCATTAAAATTGCTGCAAGCAATAAACCTGGGACGATGCCCGCTAAAAATATTCTACCAACAGATTGTTCTGTAACAGCACAATAAACTACCATTACAATAGATGGAGGAATTAAAATTCCAAGGGTTCCTGCATTACATAGAATTCCTGCAGCAAATTTTTTAGGGTAACCAGCATTCACCATTCCAGCGATCATGATGGTTCCAACAGCCACAACAGTTGCTGGTGAGGAGCCAGAAACGGCTGCAAAAAAAGTACAAGCGAGCACAGATGCAATCGCAAGACCTCCTCTAATATGACCAACACATGCTACTGCAAATCTAATTAATCTTTTTGCAACACCACCTGTTGACATTAAAGTTCCACCCAAAATAAAGAATGGAATTGCCATTAAAGTATAATGTTCTGATGTCTCAAATAATTTTAATGAAAGAGATGCCAAAGAGTCTTTTCCAAAAAAGAATATTGCTAACATGCTGGAAAAACCTAAACTTATGGCAATAGGCATACCCATAAACAAAAATACAAACAAAGCAGTGAATAAAAAAACTGATGTCATTATTTAATCTTTCTTAGTTTTAAAGCTATCGATTGCATCTTTAGCTTCGTTAGCAAGTCCCAAAGTTGTTTGTTTTCCTGTTATAATTTTAAATAAAGCCTCAACAAATCTAAATATTATTAGGGCATATCCTAAAGGCATAACAACTCTTGGCATCCATTGAGGAAGCCACTTGATGTCTTGTGATAAAATTCCAACGGTATAAATTTTTAAAACATAATTATAACTGCCAATAAAGATAAATATTCCATAGATAATGCAAAAAATAGCAGCAATTATTGAAATATTCTTTTTAATTCTATCTGAGAAAAAGTTTATTAAGGTATCTACTCCAATATGAGCTCCAATTCTTACACCCCAAGAAGCTCCTAAAAATATTAACCAAGCAAAAGCAATAACAGTAAATTCCATTGCCCAGTGAATATTAGATTTTAAAACGTAGCGAACAAAAACGTTAAGAACATTTACGGCCGTCATAGCCGCTAGTAAAAAGGCTATAAAATATTCTTCAAATTTTGGAAAAAATTTATTCAAGATGTATCCCCTGCGCAGAGTTATATCTGCGCAGGAAATAAAATAAAACTATTTTTTAACCGCTGGCTTTTCAGCTTTAGGTTGAGCAGGTTTGCTAGCAGCTTGTGCAGCTTTGATTAAATCAGCACCAATTTCTGGTTCAAATTGTTTGTAAACCGGTTGCATAGCTTTTTTCCATTCAGCTAATTGTGCATCAGTTAATTTTACAATTTTAGCTTTTCCTGCAGCTTCAATCGCAGCTCGTGCTTCGTCATTTTTCTGTTTTGCAATTTGGTTATTAAAAACAGTCGCTTCTGCCATTGCTTCAGTTAAACCTTTTTTAATATCAGCAGGTAAACCATTCCACCATTTAGCATTTACCACAACCATGTAATCTAAAATTCCATGGTTTGTTTCAAGAATTGTTTTTTGAACTTCATGAAACTTTTGAGAGTACATGTTTGAAAAAGAGTTTTCTTGTCCATCAACTACTCCAGTTTGTAAAGCTTGGTAAACTTCTGCAAATGCCATTTTTTGTCCATTAGCACCTACGCTCTTCATGATAGCTTCATAAACGTCAGATGCTTGGATTCTAAATTTTAAACCCTTTATGTCTTGAGGTAGTCTGAAGTCTTTGTTAGCAGCGAAATGTCTCATTCCATTTCCCCAATAATCAAGACCAATCAAACCTTTGTCTTCCATTGACTTTAGTAAAGCTCTACCTTCTTTAGAGTTTTCAAATCTTAAAGCAGCGTCAGCATCTTTAAATATGAATGGTAAATCAAATACTTGGATTTTTTTTGTATAACGATCAAATTTTGATAGTGAAGGAGCTATAATTTGAACGTCGTTAAGTAAAAGCGCTTCCATTTCTTTTGCATCACCAAATAATTGTGAGTTAGGAAATACTTGTACTTGAACTTTTCCTGGCAATTTTTTTTCAGCAAGTTCTTTAAATTTTAAAGAAGCTTGTCCTTTTGGTGTGTTTTCGGCAACTACGTGACTCAGTTTGATAACGATCGGAGTTTGTGCAGATGCAGAAAAACCAAATAACGAAGTTACAGCAACAAAAACAATTGCAGTAAATAGGTTAGTTATTTTTTTAAACATTTAGTTATTTTCCTTGTTTTGTTAATTTTAAAAGTGATGCAGTTTATCTAGACCCATAACGTTGACAAGTTTAAATATTCTAAGGTTTGAGTTTCTATTAGTTTGCATATATTATTAAAAAACGCTGAATTTGAGCCAAAAATATACTTTAACCATGAATATAAAGAATAAAAACTTAACTATTAATAAGTGTTATGTGAATGGAGCGTGGGTTAGTTCCAATAAAAAAATTAAAATTATAAATCCAGCAACAGGAGTATTAATAGCAGAGGTTCCAAATTTTGAAAAACAAGAAACCATTAATGCAATTGATGCAGCAGAACTTGCATTTAAAACTTGGTCAAAATTTACAGCCCATGAAAGATCTAAAATTTTAAAAAAATGGTACGATTTAGTTATTGATAATCAAGATGATCTAGCAACGATCATGACAGCTGAGCAAGGAAAGCCTTTGAATGAAGCAAAAGGTGAAATTATTTATGCTGCAAATTTTATAGAATGGTTTGCTGAAGAAGCAAAAAGAGTTTACGGAGACGTTCTTCCAGATCCAATAAAAGATAAACGTATGATAACTCTTAAACAGCCCATAGGTGTTTGTGCTGCAATTACACCTTGGAATTTTCCAGCAGCAATGATTACAAGAAAATGTGCGCCAGGACTTGCGGCTGGTTGTACTTTTGTAATTAAACCTGCAGAACAAACACCCCTTACTGCAATTGCATTTGTAGTTCTTGCTGAACAAGCGGGATTTCCAAAAGGAGTTATAAATATAATAACAGGCGATCCTGAAGAGATTGGTAAAGAGATTACTTCAAATTCAAAAGTTAGAAAAATTTCATTTACAGGAAGTACTGCAGTTGGAAGAATTTTAATGGAGCAAAGTGCAAATACAGTAAAAAAACTTTCTTTAGAACTTGGAGGTAATGCTCCATTTATTGTATTTGATGATTGCGATATTGATGCTGCAGTTGAGGGATTAATGCTTGGAAAATTTAGAAATACAGGACAAGTATGTGTTTCTCCAAATCGAATTTATGTGCAAGAGAAAATTTATGATAATTTTATTAAGAAAGTTGTTGAAGTTATAAAAAAATTAAAAATGGGAGATGGTTTAAAAGAAGAAACCCAACTAGGCCCATTAATTGATGATGCTGCGATTGCAAAAGTGGAAGAACATATAAAAGATGCAGTTGAAAAAGGAGCAACTATTGAACTTGGAGGAAAACGTCATGCTCTTGGTGGTAGATTTTATGAGGCAACTGTTCTTGCAAATGTTAATAAAAGCATGAAGCTTGCAAATGAGGAAACATTTGGACCAGTGGCGCCATTTTTTAAATTTAAGACTGAGCAAGAAGTAATTGAACTTGCAAATAATACTGAGTTTGGACTCGCTGCATATTTTTTCTCAAAGGATATTGCAAGAATTTGGAGAGTGGCAGAAGCTATAGAGGTTGGAATGATCGGAATTAATACTGGAATTTTTGCAAGTGCCTACATGCCTTTTGGAGGAATTAAGCAATCTGGTATCGGTAGAGAAGGAGCAAAATATGGAATGGAAGAATACCTAGAGCTTAAAACTTTGTCATTTGGGAATATAAAATAATTTTATGAGTGAGATTTTTAATATTCCATCAAAAAAGGTTAAAGATTTTTTAAATGACAATCCGAATAGCGTTGTTCTTGATGTAAGAACGGAAGAAGAATGGAGTAGTATTGGAAAACCTGATGCAGAGTCTTTAAACTCTAAAACATTATTTATTTCTCTTTTACTTGGACCTGATAGACAAAAAAATGAAAATTTTGTAAAAGATTTTATAGATAAAAAAGTTTCTAAAAAAGATAATGTTTTAATTATTTGTAGATCAGGAGTCAGATCTATGGCTGCTGCAAAATTATTACAACAACAAGGTTATAAGAATCTAATTAATATTTCAGATGGCTTTGAAGGCAATCCTGCAACAGGTGAGGGCTGGAAAAAATCTAATCTGCCTTGCAAATAGTTATTTTTTATTATTATACCAATTGCCAATATTTTCATTTTTGATGGCTCCGATTGCTTCAATTGGTCTTGAATTTACAGTGTATTCAGAATGATCATTGGCATTTAATGTAGCTCTGATTTGATTAATTGGCTGAGTTAGTTTTTCATCTTCTATATGGTACCATTCAGAATAAACTCTATTTTTATTTCCATTAATATAAATGTGTGCGTGTCCTTCATTCATTACGTTTTCTTTATTAACTTTTTCAGGAGTAAATTTGAAATTTTTAGTAATTAATTGAATATTGTAACCAGACTTTGCATCTTTAATAACTCTAATATCTACCGAGGGGTAAGGACTCTTAGCCTCAATACTTTTGTGATTATGCTCTTTATTGTCTTTGTGTTGAGCAGCCACTTGTAGTGTAAGTAAAGATAATATTAATAAAAAGATATTTATAAACTTCATTTTTAAAATTCTATTATTTAAATTATTATATTACTTTGGGGCAATATGACAAAAAGATACAGCGGAAAATCATTAAAAGATCGCAGTTTTAAAAAGAAACCTAAGTTTAGCAAAAAGATTAAATCGTTAATTAAAAGAAATAAGTCTAATCTCTAAAATTTACAAATTCCATTGGCTGACCAATATCGATAGTTCTGATAGCCGCAATTGCTTCTTGCAAATCATCTTTTTTTTTACCATCGGCTCGCAATTCTTCTCCTTGAATTTTTACTTGGATTTTAAGTTTTAAACTTTTAACTTGTGCAATAATTTTTTTAGCACTTTCCTGGTCAATTCCTTCTTTTAATTCACTAATTTGTCTAATAGTTCCACCAGTTGCAGTTTCTGAATTTTTTATTTTAATCACTCTAGGATCAACTTTCCGTCTTATAAGATGTGTTTGTAGCAATTCATTAACTTGTTTGAGTTTTAGATTATCAGGAGCAAGAGTTGTGATTGTTTTATCTTTTCTTTCAATTGAAATGTTAAGACCTTTAAAGTCATAACGGGTTCCAATCTCTCTTAAACAATTGGCTAGAGCATTATCAAATTCTTGATAATTGATTCTGCTTACAACATCAAATGAGGGCATATTTTTTTCAAAAACAAACTCATTATATTCCTCACCGTTTTCCCTTAATAACACGGCAACCATGCGTAATAATCCTTCAGACTCATTATTCTCAATTTGCTTTCGTGATTTGTCAAACTGTGCTGCTTCAGCAAATTCAAGCAATGTTGACTTTGCCATCAACTTATCTGGTAGTATATAAATTTTGTTGTTAAACTCGTATATCTGTTTATATTTTAACTCATCAGGTTGCGTCATGGCGTTCATGATTTTGTCAAAAAAAAACTTTAGGTATTTCAACTCCAGACTTTCAGCAACCCTTCCGTAACAAGCTGACAAAGGTATCTTGGTAAAGTAATGAACGACATCTGCCATAAATGGATACTTGACCTCGCTTAACCAAACGTCGTCCATGATTTCCATCTTCTCCAAAAACTTATCGACATTGTCGTTATACGTCTTGAGTAGTGAAGGCAAGAACCTTCTGACATTGTCTTTAACTTCGTCCTTGATTAAAATATGTTCCAATTCCAACATAACATCTGCCCTACCTTGCCTTAAGTCAACCTTTAACTTCTTTGCATATTGCTTTATCTTCTCGTAGGTTTCGTCCATCACGTTTTGAATCTGCAAGGCTTCGATTTCAATGACTGGGTATCTTGGCAAAAGGTTCTTATGGAAATAGATAAACTCTTCCATCGTTACGTCTGCTGCATTTTCAGGATAGTAAAGGGGTTGATTGTTACCCCTTAAGTGAAATTGTACTTTCATTTCTTTGTCCTTGATTTTTTTGTTGTTGGCTCTGGTGCATTGTCAGCAATCACGCTACTTTGTTCTACTGGTTTTACTGGGTTGGTAATTTGTGCAACCTCATGCCTAAAGATAGGTAAGGAAGGCGGTCGGTTTAATTCTCGCCTAATGCCATTGCCTGATACTTGCAAAGCCTTTTCAATGTGGCTTCGTAGCTTCAAGTATTTTCGCCTTTGTAATGGAATGTCAATGATTTTCTGGTTGACGTATTCCAATACTTTTAAAAGGGTTAAGCCTAATTCTTTATCTGTCATATTGTTTAATTATAAGCCAATAAATCTGAACCTTCCAACAATTTAACCGATGCATACCTTAAGGCATCTGCACCGTGATTATCCATGTCCAAAGGGATACTTGCTTTCTTGTCATTCCAAATGTAATTTCTCAACTCATATTTCATATTGTAAGATTCAGGGGTAACCACCAACTGAAAATCGTTTATAAGTCGTATTCCATCAACAACAGAACCAGCGTATTTTTCCGTCTTTATGACATAAATGCCTTGTGATTGCATCGCTTGTATCAGTCTTGGTTCACTCGTGTCTGCTACTATCATGTCGTTGGTTTCAACGAGGTGTTTAACCTTCGATAAAACCATGTCATAAGAAAGGTTTTGCTCATAAATTACCTCGTGTACATATATCTTCTTTGCCCCTTTGTCAACTGCTACCTTAATTAAGGCTAATGGGTCGGGATAAAAACCAAAGTCAAGACCATAGGCGAAAGGCAAACTTTGGTCAAATTCACCTTCCACCCAATTAGGATATATAACGCCTTGCTTCTTGTCTAACCACTTCCCTAAAAATCTGTGTTCGTATGCTTCTTTGTTTTCCTTTTGTAGGTTGTCAATTTTATTAATGTAATCTTGACTTAAGTTTTGTTTGTTGTCAAGATATGTCGTATGAATGTGAGTTATAAAAGGACTGTTGCTGATTGGCACTTGCACTCCGTTAATAACTTCCATCTTGTGTGATTTCTCAAACCACCGTTTCCAAATCCAATGCTCCACCGATTGTGGATTCATAACCAAAATAACGATGTTAGGAATGTCAGGCATCCTTATTGACTCGTCTATTGTATTAAAGTCTTTTTCGTCTGTAAACTCCTCTGCTTCATCGACAATAAAAACATTGAGACCTGTTATCGATTTTAACTTTGCCGTTTGGTTTCCTGATGAAGTCTTGATGCCTGAAAAAATAACACTTGACTTTGTAGCCTTGTGTGATATGTAATTGTTGGTGATGTCAAATTCATCTGCCACACCGAGCAAATCTAATTTCTCCCTAAACTCTGGTATCACGGAAATGTTGGCTGATGATAACGTGTAACGTGTGTAAAGGATTGTCCAATTTTTGTAATATAATAACATATTACAAACCCAAAGTGCAACGGTAAATGACTTTGCCGAACCACGTCCACCAGTTATAAGGAAATACCTTGTGCGAGGTTTCCATAATGTTTCATACTTTTCATTTACTTGTATCTGCATCCTTTTTCGTTCCGTCAGAAAATATAATTGTTGGCACGGTTACTTTTTCCCCTTGACTGGTTACATCTATCTGTTGCTTTGATTTGCCGTAAGCACGGTCAAAGAGTAATTGTGCTGCCCTGATATCACCTTTGGCTGCCTTGCCCCTTAACATATTTAAAATGGCTTGTGCTGCGGTTATTCCGTCCTTTTCCTCGCCTAATACTTCAGCCATTAACTTGTCTATTTCAGGTAGCTTCTTTGGGCGACCATTGGGGTTGCCTGACTGTCCTTTGACAAATGGTTTCGGATTATCAGAAGGTTTAATTGGCATGACTGTTTTATGACTGTTATTTAGGAGTCCATGATTTGGAAAAATCTTTATCTTTAAATACATCACTTTTAGGTATTCCTGCTCTAAACAATAATCTTACAACTTCTTCCTTTTCCATTTTAAGTCGTTTCATTATTTCATCACCATCTAAACCACTTTTAACCATATCTGTAATAATATTTGACATTTCTAAAACTCCATGAGTTCCCCTTGCTCTATTATGTCTTATAGTTGCCATTTGCTGCTGGTTTGCGTCTTTTGGTGTTATCATGACTGTTGGAACATAACCGTCTGTTAAATTGTAAATTTCTTTATGTCCAGATACTGTCCATCTATGAAAACCATCAACAATAGTAAAATCTGGATTAATAACAATTGGTTGTGTCCAACCATCTTCAATAATTGAAATTTTTAACAATTCTAATTCTGGTGGTGCTACTTTGTTAGGATTATAATTATTTGGTACTAAATTATCCCTATGTAACCAATTTATATTATTTAAAGGTTGGTTTTGATGTTTCATTATGAATATATTTTTATTGCTTCATCTAATGTAATACCTAATTTTTCTCTTGCTTTTGTTGCCTCTGTAGTTAATACATTAGACATCCTCCCTTTAAAATCTCCTCTTATCGCAACTGTACAAAGCCATTTCCATGAAACTCCACTTACTGGATGTGTATCCTCTTCTTGTATTTTATTTTTTGTCTTTAAAAAATGATTTTTAATATAACTATTAATATTTTTTTTAATATCATTTTTACTATCATGGTCATAACTATCTATAATAACATTTAAATATTCTTGCCATGTTATTCCTATTGGTTTAGCTTTTGCGCTACTGTATAATTCAGTATTACCATATCTCCAAGCAGTTGCAACACCTTCTACCCTTTGAATCATTTTATGCCACATATCAGGAAAACATTCAGCATAAATCCATAATCCTCTTAATGGTTCTTCACCATAAGGCGGGCAAACTCTTTGATGTAAAAAATCATTAAATAATTTTGTTTGATTAAAAATATCATAAGTTTTATTATAATCCCATTTAAATTTATGAACAGCTAACCATACATCTTCACTACTCCAATCATATATAGGGAATGCACGATATTGATTTTGTCCAGCTTCACATTTTGAATTTATATAAGAATCATTTTTTTTAGCTGCAATGACTTGATACCTTCTTAAACTTTCTTGTGTTCTTATTCCAGTAAGCATTGCAATTTTCCCTTGATTTTTTTCATATAGATATGGTGAAAATTCTTGAAATGTCATTCCTTTTTTAAATTTATCATGATAGGTAATTGCATTATCAGGAATAGTTCTTACCCATTTATCCTTTTTATCTATATCCCAAGTATACCAAAATGGTTCTTCGTTTGAACAAGCATTTCTATGTTTAAATTGTAAACAATACCATTCTAAATCTATATCTGGGTTATTATTAACCCTGTGAACATATTCAATAGTTGGAGGATGAACCGCTTCTTCATCAAAAAAAACTACTTTTAATGGTAATTTATTTCTTTCTTTTGCCACATTTAAAGCGCAATTTAAAACCGCTGTACTGTCTTTTCCTCCAGAAAAAGAAACAACAATTTTATCAAATGTATCATATATATGATTAATTCTTTCAATAGCTTTATCATATACATTCATTTCTAAATAATCTTTTTGCCTTATCTTACCCATTATTTTGTTCTAATTTCATCTATTTTATTGGCTGAAATTCCTTTTACAATCGTTCTATTAATCATAGGATGAAACTCGTCTTCTGCTCCAAAATCACTATCTGGATGAAATGCTATTACATCCATTGAACTTCCATAAGTATTAAACTTATGTGTTCCAGCTTCGTATTCATTCCCATCTAACCCTAATGCTGTTTCAATTCCATTATATTCCTTTATTACAAAAATAGTTCCTTCTTCTAAAGGCAATTTACCAAAAGGAGTATCGCATTCACCAGAACCCCTTATAACTATTCCAATACGATGACTTGGGTGTGTATGTGCAGTTTGTATAATTCCTTTGGGAAAATGCAAATGATTTAAACAAGGGTCTCCTTTTTTTACTGGAGCGATTAACAATGAATCTGTACAACCATCAATATATTTTAATCTGCCAACTTCTTCTACAACACCACCAATATTTGTATATGCTCTAAATTTATTTTTTACAAAATCTCCATTTTTTACATACACCTCAATAGCTATTGCCTTAAATTTACCATATAATTTAAATTTTCCATGATGACTAAAATAAGTATCTTTTGGCATTAATGCATTTAAACCATCTTTAATTTTTAACTTTGCTATGCCTTCATAAACAAATACAAAGTAAGTTTTGTCGTGTTTTGGTTTTAAACCTTCTGAATTAATAATATTATAATATTTTAAAGGAAATCTATTATGATTTTCTTCATTAAATATTAATCCTGATTCAGCTTTTCCAAAACTAATAAATGATTTAGTTTCTTGTCTCATGTTTATTTATTATAATTTCTAATTATCTCCATTAATGCTTCTTCCTGTTTTTCAAATAAAAATTCGTTTTTTACTTTATTTAAAGTATCTAATAATTTTAATTTGTTTTCATGCAGCATGACTAATTCAAAAATAGAATAATCATTATCAGATAACTTTGGACTGTCATTTAATTGGTTATCATTTTTTTCATCTACGTCAAAATAATTACTATTACCAAACAAAGGTATCCCAAACCCCCAATCACTCAATTGTTCTGCGTCCCAATCATTTGCCAAAGTATCCCAGTCCCATTCCCCAAAAGCAACATTGTCAGCAATAATAAACCTTTGCTTTTCTTCTTCTGTTAGGTCGCTGCTACGTTTTACCCATGCATCATCAATCTCTGTATATCCTAAATCTTGCAATGCCCTTAACCTCATGTTACCACCAAGAATCATATTGTTTTCATCAATCACCATTGGGCGAAGACTTAACATCTTTGGAAACTCTGATATGCTTTGCTTCAGTTTAGCAAATTTATCGTCCCTTAATACTCTTGGGTTGTTTGGGTTAGCCTTTATGTCCTTTAGTTTCATTAGTGTTTTTTGTTGATTGAGAGGTACAAACAGCAAATCTTTGTGCCTGATTTGGGTATTCCTTGACCATTGTTTCATCAGCCATACAACGGTTAATAAATTCCATTTTCTTTTCTTCTGGTTTTGGTTTTGGTAGTGGCATTATATATTATTTAAAACGTTTAAACGTAATTGGTTAACCTTGATTAAATCTCTTTCCCTTTTTATCCAGTCTCTTCCAGCTTCCAAATCTACAAAATACATATCGTCCTTTTCAAGATGACTTTGAAGCATCTGTTTTAAATGATTCTGGTCATCAAACAACCTGACTCCATCAATATTAAATTCCTTAATGTAACTTGGTGCGTAAGGTACTGCACCAGCAACCAACATCTCCATTGCAAAGTTATTGGATTTTGATTGATTAAAGTTGTCATTTGTCAAAGGAAATATGCCATAATGTGGATTGCTTTTAGCCATCATCTCAAAATACTGGAACAAAGAATTATTCCATGCAACATGGACTGCCTTTGGATATAAAGTTTTCCCCAGCCAATCAGGTAAACCACAAAAAGCAACCTCAACCGTTTCTTTTGACATTAACCATTTCCAGAACAACTCAACCGTTTGCAAATCCTCAATATGTGTCATTGAACCTCTCCACATAATACGTTTTTTTGGGTCAATGGTCTTATCTCGTTTTACAGCGACAAAAGGTGTCGTTTGTAAATCAATGGCATTAGGAATAACGGTTATTTTATTTTCATCGTAATACTGGGAGTAAAATTCCTTTAGATATGGAGTTGAGGTTATAACATGGTCTGCATAAACAAAAGCACGCTCAACCGATTTCTTGACCACTTCTTTATTAAAATGGACGCTTGAAGGATTTGCCTGACTAACCTCGTGGAGTAAATCATCATGGTCAAGTATTACCTTTTTACCCATCTTTTTTACTTCACTAATCATACCTAATATCTGGTCTCCATTCGGTCTTTGAAACAACACAACGTCGCAGTTATAGAAATCATACCATTTTACTGTATCAGGATTCAGGTAAGATATTTCTATTTCGATTTCCTTCCTTAACTTGGCAAAAGGATTTACAGACCTATAATAATCAGTTGTTGGCGATGCAAGATTTATGACTATCCCTAACCTAATCATTGTTTATGTTTTTCGTACGAACGAATTAATTCTTGCAAAACATCTTCCATAGAATGTTTTATCTGCCGCTCTTTCCAAAGGTCATACTGGATATCTAACAACTTCTGTCTTATTTTAGGGTCTCGATATGTAACCCCAAATAATTCATTTTTCTGTTTTGTTTGTAACATATTATTTAAAATTATTTCAAAGATAATATTATTTTTTGATAATTGGATTAATAAATCCACGTTCGCCTTCAGAGACAAAAACTGAATGCCTATATGTGTTTGACATATAACCAATTTGTATGTTGTTATCTGCTGCAAACTTCATCAATGGGTGAACCGTGTTATTCCAGTCAAACAAATCATGCCAACTGTCAGGTGATGTAACTTCACCTTCGCGATTTAAGGTAACCATTGACAAATCAAACTTGCCACCAATTTTATCAAGTAAGGATGGTTTAAAAAATTCACAACTTCCACGAACCCACCCTTTTGGGTCTCCACAAGAATTACAAAGTATCTCCCAGTTTTGCTCTGCCAAATAAATTGCATTGCCTAACCATTTATATTGTTTGATAAAATTATCATCATGGGTGAATAACAAAAGGTCATATTTTTTATAATCATATTTTTCTAACCATTGATTAGAACAACCCCAGTCTCCAATGGTGTTTGGATGCTGCTCATATTTCCAACCTAAATTTTCAATGTCTTTTATGGTTGCAAACTTTCGATACAAAATCAGGTCATCACCTATCAGGTTTAATCCTTCCTTTTCTTGCCGTGAATAATCAGGCGCACGATGACTGATGCAAAACATATCAAATGATGAACCTTTAGGCATTAATTGTCTGGACATTGATTCGTAGAAATCAAATGGGAAATGCCAACCTGAAGCAACAACGGCTATTTTCATAATAACATGGATAGTGAAGGGAAATTTTCATCAATCGTAATAAACCTAATGCCTGAAGGATTAATGGCTTCAAAGTTTTTCATCCATTGTACTCTGTCTCTTTCTTTAGTGCCACCTTCAAACAAGACTGTTCCATTTAATTGATTGTAATTAATCATATTTTTTAAATACCTGATATGTCCAGCATGGTTACTTATGTCAAAGTGCATCAAATCAAAAGGTTCTGGAATCCAATTGTAAAAGTCCATTTCAACCAATTCAATGTATTTTGTCAGACCTAATTCATCTATTGTTGATTGGGTACTTTGCATTGATGAATGATTGTAAGGATATTTCTCCCATAAATCATGACAGATTATTTTACCACCATTGTCTAAATCTCTCAATGCTTGAGCCATTGCAATTGCTGAATAACCGTGTAAAGTCCCAAATTCAATTATCCAAGAAGGTTTCATGGTCAACACCGTGTTATACAATGTTTTTCCGATATTATTCTTATAGTAACTGGAAGGTAATTTGTAATTAAAATATGCCATTAAAAGGGAAATTCTGATTCTGATTTAAATCTTGTTTCATCTGTTACCTTTGGGTTTTCCGTATTTGGTTTACCCCCAAATTCTAATGAGTTAACCAAGCAATTAATGACCGCTTGTGGTTGACCATCTTTTATGTAGGTATTTACACTTCCTGAACCTTCGACCACGACATAAGTCCCTTTTAATATATAAGGGTTAAGTTTAGTAGCACGTTCACCCCAGATTGAACAAGATACCCAGACTGTTTTTTCTGCTGCACTATTTGCACCCTTTTCCGTGTGTGCAACTGAAAAATTACATACCGTTGTATCTGCAAGATTTTTTATGGTTGCATCTTGACCAACTCGTCCTGAAATAAATAATTTAATCATTCATATAATTTTTTACATTCTCAATAATATAATTTACTTCCTTCTCTGTCAACCACCAGCCACATGGAATGGCAGTCAACTGCTTAACCACTCTGTTTAGGTTTGGCAATATTGTCTCATATTTTGAAACGCAACTATGCTTGTCATTTCTTTCATGAACTTGGCTCACCATGATACCAGCTTCCTTCATCTTTAGATTAAATTTTTCCTTATCGTCAACCAATAAAGAAAAAATCCAGTACGAACAATGATGTTTTTGATTGTATCTTAATAAAGTAATTCCTTCAGCATTTTTCAAACCATTCCTTAATGCGATTGCGTTTAACCATGTTTTCTTTAAATTTTCATCTACTATATCAAGGTTGGCAAGTCCAATGGCTGATGATATGTCGTTCATGTGAAATTTATATCCCCAATCCTTTATATCATTCTCGCACCTAAAATCGGTTTTGTTTTTATCCTCTCGGTCAATGCCATACCAGCGAAGCAACTTTGCCTTTTTGTATTCTTTTTTATTGGGTAAAATCAACATTCCACCGTCACCAGTCGTTAGGTGTTTTATTGCCTGAAATGAAAAAGCACAGTAGTTTCCAGAATTACCAATCATGGTATTGTCGTAAAAAGAACCAAATGCATGGGCGCAATCCTCAATGATTTCAAATTTAAAATCTTCTTGTAACCTCTTTAATTTATTTAATTCGACTGGATAACCGCCCCAATGAACAACCATAACTGCTGCAACATCTTTTCGTAATTTATTCATATAAACATCGACTATGTTTATGTTCAAGTCGTTTTCGTCGATATCTGCCCAAATGATTTCAAACCCAGCAGCAAGGATTGCCCAATTGGTAGCCGTACAAGTTAATGGAGTTGTAATGATATATTTCTTTTCAGGGTGTTTATCCTTCACCAGCCTTAATGCAAGTTGCAAAGCTGATGTTCCAGAGTTAACCGTAACAAGATTATTGTTTTTATATCTCTCTTTCAACTTTGTTTCAAATGCTTCATTGACTGAACCTTGACCTATAAATCCTGAATTTAAAACATTTGCAACTGCTTTTTCTGCCTCTGGATTCATGGCAACTTTAAATAATGGTATCATATAATATGTGTTGAATGATTTTTGAAATATTTGTTGCCATCGTTTTCAAAGTGCGTACCAATATACTGGGAACAATTACCTTTCATAACTTTTAAATTTATCCTATTTTCCATCTGCCACAAGACAAACGGAAATGACACTTGGTCTCGAGAGGTAAAACGACAAACTTGTTCAAACCACGCTAAACCAAAGTCAATTATATTGCGGTTAACTTGTCTGATGTAGCACCCCATTTCATACATTCCGTAGTATTCTGGCATTCCAACCGATTTGTAATATTCTCTTTGACTGTTGATTAGGCTTGGTGCGTCCATATTTTCGATTGCATCTAATTCTTGGTATAAACACCTTCTTTGTGCATGGCGAAAACATAGTAAATCAAAATTGCCATATTCATCATAAATATCTTCAGGGTTGACTGCCAATTGGTGCGTCCCATCATGCCAAACGATAAACTGGTAATGATTCCAAAAAGATTGAGATAAAATCTTTGGGACTTTTGCATTGCGTCTATGGGTATGTATCAGGTTGCTAAATTTGTAATTTAATATTTGATTCCAGACCTTTAGTGAATAATCAACCTCATCTACAAAGGCAAAGTAATCGCATGAATCAAATACAACATCTGGGTCAACCAGTTTATCTTTGCCCCCAGTAATAGCCGTTAAAACAATTGTTCTTTTCATGCCGTAAATATATAATATTTCAAACAAATTATTTTTATTTTTTTTTAATGAATTATTTATATCTTTGTGCTGCAAGGTGGCGGAAAAAAAGGCGGATAGGAGAATCCGATTCTTGATGGTAGACGCTCGACTTAAAAGAGAGGATTTGGCAATGTTGGTTAGTGGCTAAACACCTTGTTTAAGAAGATAAAATGAATAACACCAACTAATATCGTTCATGCTGGTTCAAGTCCAGTCCTTGCAAAAAAAAATGTAAAAACATTATAAATATTTTGTATTTTTACAATGTTCTTTTGAATGAGGTGAAGGTCACTCAAAGGAACAGAGGCAATAACCATTGTTTTAACTAACCCAGCATACCTTCACGTGTTGGGTTTTTTTTATTTTATTAAAATGGAAAAACAAGTTAAAAAAAACAAAATTAAAGCATTACCTCATAATGGTAATTCATGGCACGGAATTATAATAGTATGTAAATCATGTGGCGTAGAATTTGAAGAAACAGATAATGGGTATTATAAACCTATAGAATATGAAGAAGAAAGATTTAATAGGAAATGTAAGATTTGCAGAAATTTATAATACCAATAATTATGGCTAAAGAAATTCAGTTGACTCAAGGTAAAGTTGCAATCGTATCGTGACTGGGAAACAGATCGGAAGAGCACACGTCTGAACTCCAGTCACTCTCGCGCATCTCGTATGCCGTCTTCTGCTTGA
>OGWI01000019.1_pt1 | contig 17837 bp, 20 predicted proteins | sample 1576021 | NCBI WGS metagenome assembly OGWI01 (sample SAMN07581557, study PRJEB24739) | freshwater metagenome | place: Singapore | collected 2015-04
ACGAGATGCGCGAGAGTGACTGGAGTTCAGACGTGTGCTCTTCCGATCTGTTTCCCAGTCACGATAGGTGGACGTGGCATTGCACTTGGTGGTGTTGGTGTACCAGTTGATGATGAAAATGGATTATTAGCAGGGCGTGGAGTTGATGTAGCAGGTCGTGAAGTTGGAGTTGCACCCTCAACCATTTTTTGTAACTCAGGTGGTAAATCCTCCACCTTTACAGTTTTCTTAACCGCAGCTTTCTTAGCGGGAGCTTTTTTCGCTTTTGGCGCAGCATCTGCCGGTACTAATTCTGGAAACTTATCCATCAACTTGCGCACAACTGGTGCTTCAACAGTTGATGATGCTGAGCGAACAAATTCGCCAACCTCTTGCAGCTTAGATAAGAGCTCTTTGCTTTCAAGCCCTAACTCTTTAGCTAACTCATAAACGCGGACCTTGGCCACACTTCTCCTTCTTCTGGCCCCGCGTTATTTACGCACGAGCCTAAATAGAACTACTCATAATCTTGTAGTGCTCATTAGAGTGTCATTCTCGCTCGCTCCATACTGTTTGTTAATTACCTAAAGTTTTTAAGTAATTATCTAACTCATCGGTTTTAATCTCACCTTCAAACTTGAGGGCGTGATTAAAAGATCTTCGCTCAGTTGCCACCTTAAGGCAGTTTGCGTGAAGCCAAGCTCCCCGACCGCCCATCCGATGGGTTAGATCAACCTTTATTTCATTGCCGATCAAAACTGTTCGAATTAATTCTGTTCTGGTAGCTAACCTTCGACAAGCGATGCAGCTGCGTTGCCTTAGTTTTTTACCCGACATAGCGCACTCTACCCTAAGCCCCTTGGTTGGGTGAAATAGTTGCCGCTTCCTCTGACTTTTCCGCCTTAATCTGCGTTACTGGATTATCTGGATGGATATCTATTCGCCATTGGGTAAGGCGTGCGGCAAGTCTGGCATTTTGACCATCCTTACCAATTGCAAGTGATAATTGAAAATCCGGCACAATCACCTTGGCAGATTTGCTCTCTAAATCAACAATCTCAACTGAGCTTACCTTTGCAGGCGCTAACGCATTCGCCACATAAGTGGCAGGATCATCAGAAAAATCAATGATGTCTATTTTTTCACCATTTAATTCATTCATAACATTTTGCGCTCTGCTACCTTGCGGCCCAATTAATGCACCTTTGGCACTAACTCCGGCACGATGAGTTCTTACCGATAACTTTGTTCTTGCCCCTGGCTCACGAGCTATTCCAACAATATCTACTACTCGATCTTTAATCTCTGGAACCTCTAGTGCAAATAACATCTTTACAAATGCTGGATGTGTTCTAGATAAAGTTACCTCTGGTCCTTTTTCACCCTGCTTAACATCAACTACAAAACATTTAATTCGATCACCGTGTTTAAAAACCTCACCCTTGACCTGCTCACTAGGTGGCACCTTTCCTTCAACTCTTCCCAAACTTACATAAATAACATCAACATCTCTTCCCTGCTGCACAATCCCACCAATTACATCACCAACACTTCCAGAAAACTCAGTAACAACTTCTAAATCTTTTGCCTCCCGCATCTTTTCTTTAATTACTTTACGAGCAGTTTTATCAGCTAATTTTGCAAAGCCGTCAGGTTTATCGGTAATTGTATCGATTCGATCACCATCTGGACCTAGTACTGGCACATAAATTACTAACTCACCAGTTTGGCGATTTAAAACCGCACGTCCATGTGGTTTAGCAACTGGTAGCTCGGCATATCGCTTTGCCACCTCATTTTCAATTGCATTAATTAATCGCTCAAGTGGTAATTTCTTTTCTTGGGCTAAAAGTTTAAGCGCTTCAACATCAACACTCACTTGCCCCTCAATTGAAGAAGTCTATGCAACCATAGAAAAGATAAGACAGTTTGAAGATAGTATAGAAACCATATACTTACCAGAACAATTAGAGCAAATGGGCATCAAACAACAAGAGATCGAGCGTGCAATTACATAACCTATTTCCCATACCAGTTGGCTTCTTTGAAACCGACCTAATAGATGAAACACTACTAGATTTTGTCAATAGTTTAGAAAAACGAGCAAATCAAGGCAATACTACTAGTATAGATAATTATGTACTCAATAACCCAGAGTTTGAAACAATAAAAGATTTTATTGACTTGAGCTTGGATGAATATCTTCAACAAACTATTAATCCTAAAGAGTCTATTGACCTAACCATCACCCAAAGCTGGATAAATTATAGCCAGCCAGGTCAATTTCATCATAAGCATGCACATCCAAACAGTTTAATTAGCGGTGTGCTTTACTTAGCCAGTAGTCAGGAAGATAAAATTTATTTTTATCGCAGTGGCTATCAACAACTAAGGGTTTTACCACTAGCTTGGAATATGTACAACAGCGAAAGTTGGTGGTTTGAAGCTAATCGTGGAAAATTAATTGTATTTCCCAGTTATCTAGAACATATGGTGCCACAAGTAGCACCACCAGGACCTAGAATTAGTCTAAGTTTTAATACTTTTCCACTGGGCTTACTAGGCAGTCAACAAGAATTAACACAACTAGATTTACGGAGGTAGTGTGGCACATTTTGCAGAATTAGATAGTAATAATCAAGTATTAAGAGTTGTAGTAGTAAATAATAGTGATACAAGTGATGCTAGTGGTACGGAGCGTGAACATATTGGTTGTGCCCACCTAGAGAAAATTTTAGGCGGTGTGTGGAAGCAAACTAGCTATAATGCTACAATACGTAAAAATTATGCTGGTATTGGTTACAGTTATGATCCACAACTGGATGCCTTTATACCACCTAAACCCTATGCAAGCTGGGTTTTAGATGAAAATAGTTGTCGTTGGCAAGCACCCACACCACAACCACAAGATGGAAAAATGTATTACTGGAATGAAGAAACAACAAGCTGGCAGGAAGTACCACTAGAATAATACAAGGATTTAAAACATGGTCACTAAAATAGAAGCTAGTAATATTACTAATACAGGGGTAGTAAGCGGAACTTATATTAATCCAACTATTCAAGTTAATGAGCAAGGTCAAGTTACTAGTGCAGTTAATAATTCTGGTTCAGAAATCTTTAATATATTAACTGGAGCTACTGGTATAGTAGAACATAATTATAATTTATCGGCAATTTGGCTACATAATAGTGTAGCCGCTAATTTTACTGCTAATTTTACAAATGTACCTACTACTAACGGAACTGCTATTAGTTTTGCACTATTAATTAATCAAGGTGCTAGTGCTTATTATCCAAACCTAGTACAAATAGGTGGCGAAAATCAAACTATATTATGGACAGATAACTCTACACCTACGCCTTTGGCTAATAAAACTGAATTATATTCATTTTTATTAATACGTAATGGCAGCACTTGGAAAGTACTAGGCTCTTCAGCAAGTTTTGGATAATCTATGCCTAAATTTAACGCCTTAACCAGAAATTTTTTTACAAGAATTAAAAAATCAAGTAAATATAGTATTACTAGTGGAGCAGCAGTTATAGATGAAGGTACTAGTTTAACCTTTAATATAAAAACTCCAGCAAGTATAGCTAATGGTACAACACTTTATTGGACTATAAGTGGAACCGTTACTAGCAGTGATTTTGTTGATAGTATAAACAGTGGTAGTGTTGTTATTAATAATAAACAAGCTATAGTTACTGTTAATTTACGTAGCGATCAATCAAGTGGAGAAGGATCAGAGCAGCTAGCACTAGAATTAAGAACAGGTAGTACTAGTGGTACAATAGTTGCTACTTCCGATACTGTTTTAGTTTTAGATACTTCAACAGGATTACCCATTGATTGGTTAGCTATAGCCGGCGGTGGTGGCGGCGGTGGCGGTGGCGGAACTGGTAGTTACAGTGCCTGGGGTAGTGGCGGTGGTGCCGGTGGTTGGCAAAATGGTTCAGCAATATTATCAAATGGTAATCAACTAACTATTAGTATTGGTGGTGGCGGTAGCAGAGGCTATGGAACAGGAAGTCGTAGCGGTAATGGCGGAAACAGTACTATTAGTGGCACTATAAATGTTACTGCAATTGGTGGTGGAGCCGGTGGCGGAAGTTCAAGTACATCAGTAGATGATATTAATGGTTATAGTGGTGGTTGTGGTGGAAGCGGAGGACCTAGGAGTAATAGTGTTGCTGGTAGCGGTTCTCAAGGCTCACCAGGAATTAGAGAAACTAATTTTGCTAGTGGTGGTGGTGGCACAGGCGGTACAGGCACAACAAAAGCTCCTGGTGCACCAAATGGATCATACTTTGGAGGATTAGGTGGTCCAGGTCGTCAGTGGTTAGATGGCAACTACTATGGTGGTGGTGGAGGTGGAGGTGGCAGAACTGGTACTAACAATCCTATTAGAGCCGGTGGTGCAGGCGGTATAGGTGGCGGAGGTAGTGGAGCCAGAGGTCCTGGTGGTGTTGATGGATCGGGTGGCACAGGCGGTGGCGGTGGCGGAGGATTTCAGAGTTCTCCAAACGCTGGTAATGGTGGTAGCGGAGTAGTAGTTATTCGTTATTATAATCCCAGTGGTGTTGCTAAAGCTACTGGCGGAAGTATTTATAATATCTCAAATTATACCTACCACTATTTTTATGGTGTAGAAGTATTTAGAGTAACTTTGACATAGAATATGCTATAGGGATAATGGTTATGTCATTAACAAAAATTAAAGCTAGTAATATTACTAGTACAGGTGTTACTAGTGGTAGCTATACTAATGCCAATATTACTGTTAATAGTAGTGGACAAATTACCAGTGCTAGTAATGGTACTGGTGGTGGTGGTGCTAGTACTGATGTACCTAAGATTAGTAACTTGCAGGTAACTAACAGTACCTGGACTGTACTAGACGATACCGCTGTTGATGTGTTAGGTGGTTATATCTTACTAACTGGTGTTAACTTTGTTAGTGGATGTTTAGTGTACATAGGCCAAACACCAGCCACCAGCGTAGCCTTTGTTAGCTCAACAACTGTACGTGTTACCGTACCAGCTATCACAGCCGGTACTTACCCAGTATACTTAGTAAATCCAGACGGTGGTGTAGCCATAAGAGTACCAGGCGTTACACTAAGTGCTAGCCCGGCATGGCAAACTGCTAGCGGCTTAACAGATCAGTATGATGCCACAGCAATCAGCTTGCAGCTACTGGCCACAGATGCTGCCAGTTATAGTATTACTAGTGGTAGCTTACCACCCGGACTAACTATGAGCAGTAGTGGATTGATTACTGGAACTGTTACTGGTGTTACGGTAGATACTACTTATACCTTTACTGTTGTTGCTGTGGATGCACAAAATCAAGATAGTCCACGTGTATTTACCCTAACTATCACAGTTAGCGATCCGTACTTTAGGTTAACTACACTGCTATTAACTGGTAATAGTGGTGCTAATATAGTTACTGATGCCAGTACAAATAATTTTCCAATTACTGTAGTTGGTGACAGTCGTGCCAGTAATTTTAGTCCCTACTTGACTGGGTGGAGTTGTTATTTTGATGGTAGTGGCGACTATTTAAATTTAGGAAATAATGCAGCTTTGCAATTTGATGCTGGCGATTTTACTATGGAAGCGTGGATACATCAAACCTCAGCTCTTAGTTCCGGGGCAGCTGGCACTATTGGCTCAAAATATGTAGCTGGTGGTTCAACATCAAACTGTGCTTTTCAATGGAACGTTAATAACAATTCAGGAACAATACAAATATATTTAGGATTATGCAGCGGCACTACAGAAACTAGTTTTTCCTTTAACACAAATGCAACTCTGTTAAATTCCTGGAATCATATTGCTGTATCTAGGCAAGGAAACTCTATAAGATGTTTTCAAAATGGATTACAGATCGGAACAACAGGAACATATTCTTCCTCAATTAATACTGTAGCTTCTCTAACTATTGGAGGCAGGATATATTCTCCAGCCGATTTATTTTTTCCTGGTTATATCTCAAATTTTCGCATAGTTAAAGGCACCGCTCTCTACACCGCAAACTTTACACCTGCAACCACCACACTAACCGCAGTTACCAACACCAGTCTACTAACCTGCCACGCCAATCGTTTGGTAGATTCAAGCACAAATAACTTTGCCATTACCAGGAACGGTGATGTCAGTGTAGTTAGTTTTAACCCATTCAACTTGACCAACACCGGTACCACAGGATCGATGTATTTTGATGGTACTGGGGATTATATATCGTTTGCAAACAATACTGCGCTTCAGTTATCAAACTCTATTGCGTACACAATTGAAACGTGGGTGTATTTACAAAGCCTTTCAGGTGCGCCAATAATTCTTGATTGTTACAATCAGGTTTCACCCTTTCAAGGTTATGCTTTGGGTGTTGGTATAGGAGTGCCGGGAAGTGGTAATTTTGAATTTTGGGATGGCACTGCGTGGAATGTAATGGGCGCAGCGTCCGTTAACCAGTGGATTCACGTTGCTATTTCTTACGAAGGAAGCGGGACAACAAGAAGGTTTTTTATAAACGGTATATTGCAGGGAAGCGCATCTACACAGCCATCAACAATTAACTACACCGCAGCAGATACTTTTAGAATTGGTGGCAGAGGGGCATCAAATAATACGAATGGCTATATATCAAGCCTTCGTGTTATCAAAGGTACAGCCGTTTACACAACCAACTTTACGCCGCCTGCGGCTCCACTCACAGCCGTAGCCAACACCAGCTTATTAACCCTACAAAATTGCCAACCCCACAATAATCACAGCTTCCAAGATTCCAGTTCAAATAACTTTTTAATTACACGCTCAGGCAACACCACACAAGGTACGTTCTCACCGTTTAGTCAGACGGGGTGGGGGAATTATTTTGGGGGTAGTGCGGCTCGCATATCTGTTGCCGATACCGCATCTGCTGAAATAGGCGCTTCTAGCTTTTGTCTTGAAGGTTGGATATTTTGTATATCAACTAATAGCCCACAAACTGTTGTATACAAAGGCAGTTCTAGTGTAAGCAGCGGATACGCACCAATCAATTTGACTATAAATAGCGGCACTTTAGTTATTTATTCTTCTAGCAATGGCACAGGTTGGAATGTTCTTAATAACCAAACGGTTGGAGTTGTAGTATTAAATTCGTGGAATCATTTTGCTATTTGTAGGAATGGATCAGATTGGGGATTTTATTTAAATGGAACACGAAACAGCACAGCTAGTAGCAGTGCGACTTTATTAAATAATTCAGCGGCTTATGCAATTGGTGGATCGCCGGGATATTCTGAAGATTTTATAGGATATATGAGTAACATACGATTGGTTATTGGCGACTCTGTTTATAACCCATCATTAACTACGCTTACTAATACATCTACCGGCGTTACTGGCGTTCCGACATCCCCTTTGACTAAGATAGCCGGAACTCAATTGCTTACTTGCCAATCTAACCGGTTTGTTGACAGTAGTGATAACGGTTCTGCGGTTACAGTCACAGGCTCTCCCTCCGTACAAGCCTTCTCCCCATTCAACCCCACCTCAAGCTGGTCTGCTGCGACTAATGGTGGGTCAGGGTATTTTGATGGGAGTGGGGATTATTTGAATGGCCCTAACAATGCTGCATTTGCATTTGGCGCTCCACCAAACGACTTCACTGTTGAAGCGTGGGTTTATATAACAAGCCTTGCCGCTTCTAGGGGGATATTTGATACTAGGTCTTCTGGAAATGAGGCAACAGGGCTTGCTTTTTACACGGACACATCTGGCTTTTTGACGGTTAGAAACAGCGCAACTATTGCTGTTGCATCTAAAGCCATAACTATAAATTCGTGGAATCATTGCGCTGTAACAAGAAGCGGAACACAGCTTACGATTTGGCTGAATGGCGAAAGCGTTGCTACAGCAACAAATTCAACAAATTTTTCTCAGCAAAATTCTTATGTTGGTGCAGCATACGCCGCTGGATTTGACCAAATGTTGGGTTATATTTCTAACCATCGTGTAGTCAAAGGCACTGCTGTCTACACAGGCGCATTTACTCCTCCATCCCTTGCCCCATTAACCACCGCAGGCTCAACCTCAGCCGCAGCCTACCCCAGCACCAACAACGTCAACACGAGCTTTGCAGGCTCTGCCACATCCCTCCTACTCAACTTCACCAACGCTGGTATCTACGATGCTACTAGCAAGAATGATCTGGAGACTGTGGGGGACGCCAGAACCACCAGTGTGATCACTAAGTGGGCTGGACAGACTAGTATGAGTTTTGATGGGACGGGAGATTATTTAAGATTTCCCACCTCGAATTTATTCAATCCATATCAAGGTAGTTTCACTGTTGAGATGTGGATATATACAACATCTATTTCGAGTGGTGGATCAAATAGTAGTCGTTATGGTACTTTATTTGTTCAGCAAGCATTAGGTTCTAGTATTCAATTTGGTCTAGGATTTAATTCTAGCGGTCAACTTGTGTACACATATTGGAACGGTAGTTCAACTGTGCAAATTACTTCAACAGAAACTATTTCTGCAAATAGTTGGAGTCATGTTGGATTTACCTATACTAGTTCAGGAATAGCTTTATTTGTAAATGGGGTATTTAAATCAGCAACAGCTATGACAGGAACGCCAGGCACAAGTAGCAGTGAAATAATGTTTATTGGTATAGAAGGAAGAGCTAGTGGAAGTGAGTTGTATTATCAAGGTTATATACAAGATCTCCGTATTACTAAGGGCTACGCCCGTTACACCGCCAACTTCACCCCACCAACTGCACCAGCAAGGTTAAAATAATATGTTTATATTAAATTTTATTCCCAATTGGTTCTTTCCACTACTAGCACTAGTAGCACTGATCATATTTATTATAAGTCGATACATCAAGCTGCCGCAAGCGCAGCTTGTACACTATGCTAGTATAGTAATATTTGCTTTGAGTTTGTTTATGTGTGGGGCTAATTTTAATAATGAGCACTGGTTAGCTAAAGTTCGCGAAGTAGAACAACAACTTGCATTAGCACAAGCGGAAAGTGCTAAAGAAAATACTAAAATTGTTGAAAAAATAGTTACCAAACGTGAAATAGTGCGTGTGCAAGGTAGTGATATTATCAAGTATGTTGATCGTGAAAAAATAGTAATTGATGAAAGTTGTAAGCTACCGGAGCCAGTTATAGATGCACATAATCGTGCTGTAAAATTATCAGAGGATAAAAAGTGAAATATATACTTATTTTATCACTATTATTAACCAGTTGCGCCACTACAGTACCAGTTACTCAAACATTTCCTACAGCACCTAAACCGCTACTAGAAAAATGTGGTGATTTAAAACAAGTTCCGCAAGGTGCACAACTTAGTGAGCTTACTAAGATTGTAGTAGATAACTATATGCAGTATCATATTTGCAGTGGTAATAACAGTGCATGGATAGAGTGGTATCAAACACAACAGCGTATTTTTAACAAGGAGAAGTAGTGGAACTTACAGAACAGCAATTGCAGCAAATTATACCTAAAAATAAATATGTTAGCTACTGGTATCAAGCATTACAACAACTACTGCCGCAGTATGAAATTAATACCAGTATGCGCATAGCAGCCTTCCTAGCACAGTGTGCACATGAATCTGGCGGTTTTGTTTTTATTAAAGAAAATCTTAACTATCGTTGGGCTAGCTTACGAAAAACATTTCCCAAGTATTTTCCCACGGATGCATTAGCGCAGCAATATGAAAAGCAGCCTGAAAAAATTGCTAACCGTGTTTATGCTAATCGCATGGGCAATGGTCCTGAAGAGTCGGGAGATGGTTATAGATTTTGTGGACGTGGCCTTATACAAGTAACTGGTCGTGATAATTATACTAGATTTGGTAATAGTTTGAATATGACAGCAGAAGAAGCTAGTGAATATATGGAAACCTTTGAAGGTGCTGCACAAAGTGCCTGCTGGTTTTGGAAATCAAACAATTTAAATAAGTGGGCTGATTCTAATGATTTAGTTACTCTTACAAAATGCATAAATGGTGGAACTAATGGTTTAGAAGATAGGTGTAATTATTATAATAATATAATTAATATTCTAAAGGGATATTAGATATGTTATTTTTAAAAAGTATGTTGCAAGATGGAGATAATAATAGTTGGAGTAGTAAAAGAATTATTACATTTATTGCTTTTTTACTATGTGCACTAGCTTTTTGTTGCAATTTATTTTTAAAATATACTGTTGAAGAGTATATGTTTCAAGGAATGATGATGGTTGTTGTTGCGGGATTAGGTGTTACTGTAACAGAAAAGTTTGCAACTAAAAATTATTCTAAAACTAGTACTGTTACAGTGTTACCTAAACAACATGATCGTGAAATATAATCTGGTAAGCTTAAAATTACTAAATCGTAGTAAAATTCTATTAACTCCATAAGGACTAATATGGGCAAGAGCAGCGCTAAAAAACAGCGAAATGTAATCCCAGTAGAATTTGGTTTTAGAGATGTAACTCCACTTAATTATATTCAAACAGAGTATTTACGAGCAATACATGAAAATGATATAGTTTTTGGTGTAGGTAGTGCTGGAACTGGTAAAACTTATATAGCAGCAACTTATGCAGCAGGAGAATTATTTCATAGACGTATAAGAAAAATTATACTTACTAGACCAAATATTGAAACTGGTCGTGGTCTTGGTTTTTTACCAGGTACCTTAGAAGAAAAATACGCACCATATTTAGAACCATTTAACGAAATATTTACTCGTAGTCTTGGACGTGGATTCTACGAATATGCACTTAATAAAAAAGATATAGAACCTAAACCGCTAGGATTTATGCGTGGAACTACTTTTGATGATTGCATAGTCTTATTAGACGAAGCACAAAATGCAACTAAGGATGAGATGAAAATGATCTTGTCACGCGTTGGTAAAAACTGTAAAATAATAGTAAGTGGTGATCAAGATCAAAGTGATATTGACAACAGCGGACTAGAAGATGCAGCTAAACGATTAGAACATGTTCAAAATATTGAAGTTGTTAGATTTATGGATAATGATATTGTTCGTAGTAAATTATGTAAAGATATTATAATGGCATATAGAAATTAGGAGTAATATGGCTAAGACTTATAAACCAACAAGTGGCATGGCTAGTGCTGCTAGACGAGCATTGAAATGGAAAAGCGAAGGTAAGCCTGGTGGTACACTTGTTGGTTTAGCCAGAGCTAATCAATTAAAAGATCGCGAACCACTATCGGCAAGTACAGTGCTACGCATGTATAGTTTTTTTAGTAGACATGAAGTAGATAAGCGTGCTACAGGATTTAACAGCGGAGAAGAAGGTTTTCCTAGTAAAGGTCGTGTAGCTTGGGATCTTTGGGGTGGTGACGGTGGCTATAGTTGGAGTAGAGCTAAGCGTGATCAAATTATGCGTGATCGAGAATCAAAAGCACTACAACTAGTAAAACTTGCTCAAAAAGGCATAATTCCACATACTGACAGAATGATTATTGCACAAATCATAGAAGATTATGCTAATCAAAATATTAGTGAAGAACTAGAAGCATTTGGTCAATTTATGTATCATGCAGAATTACTGCGTAATGATCACTTAGATGTATACTTATTTGACTTACACATGGTAGATCAGCCATATCGCGATATATTAATAGATGTATTTAGTCAACTACATGATATGGGCGAACCAGATTATGTAGACGATGAAGATAGTGATTTAGATACGCCACTATAAAAATAAAAAAGCCCGCGCAAGCGGGCTTTTTTATTGTTGTGTATCTTGATCTACTTGTGGGTTATACTGTGCATGTATTTTGTTAATAATAGGCACAGCAAACTTAGTAGGTAGTTCTTGCAATCCACTAATAATATAGTTAACTTCTAGTATTGTAAATTTAAAATCGTATTCTTTATTTTGATCGTTCATTTTACTGGACAAACTCCACTTGCACATTCGTCATCTAATAGTTCATCAAAACTATTAGCTGATTCAATGTCGATTGGTTTTAGATTGTATACATAGTCTTTATAAGTTTTCTCGTCTACAACTTCTTGTGGTAGGTAGAGATAGCCTAAATCTTGTGCAGTTTTAGTAGGATCAGTTCTATAAATAAAACTTACACCTACATAGCAATCCCAGTTATTTAACAACCAGTCAATAATTTCGTTAACTTCACTAGGATCATAACTAATAGTTACCGATGTATTTTGCTGGGTCCAACTAGTTTGTAGCAATTTATACCGCTCTAGTTGATAAACAGCACTTTCAAGATTAACTTCTTTACCAGCCTCTTTGTGAAACGGTACATCTTTCCACTCTACTGGAAATGTTACTAAGACGCCGGTTGGGTCTGTAGGATGGTTAATCACTTTATATCCAGCATCTCGTAACACCGGAATCATTGGATCGTAGGTACTAAACTGCACATTGTTGAAAATATACTTGCCTAGTGGCTTGTGTACACCTTCTGTACAATCCATGATTTTTGATAAGGTTCCCGACGGCTTAACACATGTAACATTTTTAGGACGTGGCAGCCCTAGTTCATCTGCCATTGAAATGGCACTGCTAGTAGCAGTACGTTTGAGATATTCATAGTCGTAACTAGTCATATCAGGACGCATTGCAATACCTGTTAAACCAACCCCGCAGAGACGTAGGAAATAGTTGTTAAGGTGCCAAGCTTCTTGTAAGATCCCGTCTTTAAGATTAACACAGGTCTGACGATAATTAGCCCTGGCAGCCAGTCTGATCGCATCGTGTAATCCAGCGGTGTCGCCTTTAAACTTGGAGATGTCCGTTTCTGTAAGGTTACAGAATGACTTGTTGCCCAAGAGGATTTCGACACAGGGATTCGCTCCTTTAAACCACGGAGCACGTCTAAGAGCTTCTTGTTCATTGATAAATCCTGGTTCGCTACCACCAGCTTCTAGCATAAGATTAAATATTTCTTTTAGCTCGTTTCTGGTAGGTTTTTCTTTAAACACTAAACTGTTATTTGATTGTTGTCTGTGCTCACGTCCATACAACCAAAAATCCTTTTTAGCTATTGCAAATTCTTGCCACTCCGGTTGACCATAGTCAAAAAGAGCGATTTCAGCACTTCTACGACTGGACAAGATCGTTCCGAGATGATTAACAATGTCAAGAATATCCATCCTAGTGAGAAGGCTATCAGCCCTACCATTAAGTATGTTGGCAATTGCAACATAAGCTTTTGAGATAGCACTGTCACCACTGCTAATCCATCCATATCCTTTTAACCTTTCACCAGCAGGTCTGAGCTGGCTAAAATCAAGTACAAGAGTATCAGCAGGATATTTACCCGCAAGCAGCTTTCCAATAGACTTAGCCCAGGCCTCTGCGCTGTCTCCAACTTGAATTGTCCAAGTTTTTGTGCTTGCATCCCAGGTTTCAACATTGTGCCCAAGTCCGCCCTTACTAGTACGTTGACTTTTAACAACTTGAATATTTTTAATTGGTTTTGAGAATCCATTTAGTGTGCCTACAATAGGTTTGAAGCCCACACCACAGCCTTGAAGTAGTAGCCATAAACAATCTACTACATCATATACTGTTTCGACTTGTGTAAAACTGCAATTAAATTGACTGGCTTCACGAGTTTGTGCTACTGGTGTACCACCTAACCATAGAGTACGTCCAGCCATTAATACTTTACGCTCTAGCATAAGTTGCTCTAGCTTGTCTAGTTCCTCTACTTCATGAAAGTAGAGCTGGCGTCCTCCTGCTGCTCGTTCCCATAACCAGTGTTGATGCTCTCTAACTCGTCTAACAGTTTGTTGCCAACTTTCAAACTGTTTACCGTTATCACTAGTAGGGCGGTTGTAGGTCCTACGAGTAATTACTTGTGCACGTGTGCTTACTTGCATAATATCTCCTATTGTCCAGTACTGCCAAATCCTCCAGTACCGCGTTCTGTATCATTCCAGCTGTCGACGAAGTCACAAAGGATAATTGGGATAATTACCAGTTGTGCAATTCTGTCTCCGACCTCAATTTTGTGTTTGTTATCGCTAATATTTTTTAGTAGGATTTTTATATTTCCACGATAATCACTATCAATAACGCCTACTGAATTAAGCAATATAATTTGCTTTTTTCCTTGGCCCGATCTGTTAAATACGAACCCAGCAAAGCCCTTTGGAATTTTTACCGCTACACCAGTATCAACAAGTTTTGCTTCATTGGGAAATAATTCAAATGCCTCAGTGCTGCGTAAATCTGCACCTGCATCTGTGAGGTTAGCGCGTTTTGGTAGGTATGCTGCGTTATCTACTCTACACTCTACTACTTGTTGTATTTTGCCGTCATAACTAGGGTCGTACTTACGATTGATATTCATAAATTCTGTTACTTTAAGCATAGTTCTAGGGTTTCGTCAATTTGTTTACAATACTCAGCACCTATAGCATCACTACAATAGGTTACCAAATCCATTAGTTGATAATTAAGTTCTAGTTGTTGTTTCGATTGATTAATCGCTTCAATGTATTTATAATGTCCAGGTATAGGAATACTACTAATAATATCCCAGGTAGTACCATACTCTTCAACAAGTTGCTGAGCACGTTTAGGTCCAACGCCAGGCACACCAGGGACATTATCACCACTATCGCCCATAAGACACTTAACATGAACGTATTGTTCGGGCTCAAAGGAGTACTGATCTTGCCAAGACTCCCACGTAGTTTCTTTACGAGTAACATAACTAAATCTCCCTACTCCTGGCTTAATGAGTAGATCCCAATCTTTGTCGCTTGACATCAACCAAATCTGGTCAATGGGTAGTCGACGTTTTTTATTTACTATGTATGCAGCAATGTCATCTGCTTCCACACCAGGAAATCTTAGTACTGGATAGTGCTCTGCTAATAACTCTAGTGTTGCAGTAAAATCTTCGAAGAATAATTCAAATTCTATCTTCTCAGCTTCAGTTTGTTTGTCGTACTTATCTTTACGGTTTTGTTTATAATCAGGATAAATAGCTTTACGATAGCTGCTAGATCCTTGATCTGCGGCTATTATTATGTGTTGAGCTTTATAACTTTTGCCTAAGCTCTCCACTGTTCGTAAATAATCTTCTGCAAAATCTCTGGCGCCACTATGTTTGTAGCGAAAAGCAAGATTAAGCGCATCGACTATCATCAGTGTTTTTTCTTTGTATTCAAAGCTTTTAAAGGTTTTCATATTATTTTTCGGAGTGTAATCTATTATTATATCACTGTTGATAACAAAAGTCAATCTATAAATTTAGTTCTGCTTCCTATAAGCCAATCTTCTAATAGGAACATATAGAACTCGTAATCTTGTGAGTAGAACATCAACCAACGCTTGTCCATCATATTGTCACAAACAAAACTAGTAGCACCAAATAATTTACTACGATCATACTTGAATATTAATAGTGGCATTTTATCAACTTGCAGGGCTTGACGCTGTGTTTGTTGCCACCACTGTATAATCTGTGGAGTTTTATGCGTTAATAATCCACTGTTAATATGATCTTCTGCGTAACCTTTAACTTCAACACAATAATTATTAACATGGTTAGGTACGTATAAATCGCCTTTCAAACCATGTTTGGGGTCAAGTGCTCCCGATCCAGGAACGCGCTCCCAGGCCAAGCCGGTATGTTTACGCAACATATCACGTGCTAGGGTTTCTGTTCTGGCGCCTTTAGCTCTGCTGTCTACCACTGGTAGCCTCGCTAACATGTTTAGCTAATCGTTCCCAGTCTATGGTACCGTCTAGATTCATATATTTAGACTCTTTAGCTACTAAATCATCTTGCTCAATCTTTTCCTGAGCTTTAGCAACTTTTTTCTCTTTTCTTTCTAGCAATTTTTCAAACTTCTTTACTCGCATAATATTATCCCTCAATACGAGATATGTTATTGCGTTTAATAACATTTATTTTCTCCAGTAGAGGATGACTAAAACCGTGGCTGACTAAGAAAGTGTTAAGATGCTCTTCACCCAATAAAACTTCCACTAGTTTTTCTTTACCATCTACATCTAGTGCTTCTACTGTTTCGTCTAAAATTAGTAAGTTAATACGACTACTCGATAGTGTTTGCATTAATTTGCGTATAGCTAACAGTGTAGCTACATTTACACGAGCTTTTTCACCACCACTCAATGCATTAATATCAATATCTTTACCATTATCAGTAATTACTACTAGTAGTTTATCACTACTATTTACTTTAAAGCCGATTTGAAATCTGCCATCACTTAGGTCTACTAAATATTTATTAGTAATTGACTCTAAGTCTTTTACTAAACACTCAATCTTATAAGCTACCAAACCAGTTGTTGAAAACGTTTTAGTGAGTACTTGTAGTATACTCATACGTTCTGTCATTAAGTGTAATTGAAAGCTGTGTTCTTCCAACTCTTCACTCATTTCCTGCAACTGCTGTTTAATAGTTTCTATTTTACTGTTATGTACTTGTATTTGAGTATTTTTATCCTCTGCCAGTTTAATCCGCTCTTTAGTTTCTTGTATAGTTCTAGCCAGATTATTGTATTGATTTTGTAGTTCATTTTTGTCCAGTGTTTTATTAGGCAGTGAGTTATCAACTAGTAAATGTAGTCGTTCAAATTCTTGTTGTGCTTTTACTGCTTGTTTATGCTTTTTGTCAGATTCTTCCAATTCGCTACATATGATTAGTGCAGCAGCAGCAGCTGCCCTGGCTGTTTCAACTTCGCTATCTTTAGCTGTAATTAACTCTTGAGTTTTTGTGCTATCAATTTGACTATAACAAGTTGGGCAAACCCCACTTAAATTCTTTAGTTTTTTAATAAACAATTCACCGTCTTTAACGGTTTTCATATTCTCAGTTTGTTCTTGCTGTAGTTGCTTAATTTGCTTTTCGTCAACAGGTGCTGGTGGTGGAAAAGTTAAGTTGATTGCATCGAGTTGTTGCTTATAGGTATTATTTTGCACAATCTTACGATTGGTTTTATCTACATTGGCTATTTCTAAGTTTAACTCAGCTGCAGTTTGCTCTAGTTTAGGGTCTAAGGTTTCTACTATGTGAAAACCTTTAGCTGTTAAATCAGTTTTTTCATATTTATCTAACCAACTACGCACAGTATTAACTTTAGCTTGTGTAGCACTAATTTCTTTACCAAGTTCTAGGGAAATATCCTTAAACACTTCACTTGCCTTTGTGTATTTAGTAAGATTTAATATTTCTATCAAAAACTTTTTACGAGCTGTATCAGCACTTGTTAAGAATTCTAGGCTCATAGCATTTGATTGATAAACAATCTGTGCAAAGCTTTTGTGATCAATACCTACAATATCCTCTATAATTTTGTAAGTTTGTGTTGCTGTGTGAGCACTAATATCTTGACCATTTTTTAATAGTTTAACGGTTTGATTAGTACCGCGAGTGGTTTTAATTGTATAATCGTTACCATCTCGCTCTAAGTCAAGTTCAATAGTATAGCTTTTATCTTTTATATATCTGTTGAGTATATCAGCTTTTTTAATTGACTTGCTATTTTTATTAAATAGTACCTCTTCTAGTATAAGTGCAATGCTGCTTTTACCGTGTCCGTTTTTACCTACAAGTTGTGTTAGTGGAGCTTTTACAAAATTTATGGTATTGTTACCGCCATAACTAAAACAGTTACTCCAACGTAATTCTTTTATTGTTATCATTGCTCCAAAACTTTCGCTTATCTAAAAAACCTAATTGTTATACCAATAGTATTATATCAACAGCATTATCAAATTCAAGTTGCCAGTGATCTTGCAAACCATGCTTACGTTCAGCAAGTATCTTAGCAACATAATAAAAATTAGG
>OGWI01000020.1_pt1 | contig 17671 bp, 19 predicted proteins | sample 1576021 | NCBI WGS metagenome assembly OGWI01 (sample SAMN07581557, study PRJEB24739) | freshwater metagenome | place: Singapore | collected 2015-04
TTCCCAGTCACGATAGCGGCCCTGGAAAGCATTTTTCCAGCATACCCTGCGCCTGTATCGCCAATGATATATTTTTTACCTGCGTGTTTACAAATAAGCGCGTGCACGATTGCATTATAAATTTTATGCGCTCCACCTTTTGCCTCACTTACAACTTTTGCATAAATCTGAGCACCGCCTAATTGATGGGATAAGTTATAAAGTTTTATAAATGAAGTAGGGGTACCTACGTAGTTTTTAAAATAATAGTCTCGTTCTTTGATAAATTTTTTGTCTCTTCTTAATTTATTAAAGAGTTTTGTAAGATCTTCGATGGGTTTTTTAAGCGTTTCAGGAACATAGTTACCGCCAAATTTGCCAGCATATAAATAGTTTTTATCATGCTGATCGATGACGGGTTTTCCTTTTTGTATTCTAATCATGATTTAACTTTATCTAAAAATTCTATAATTTTTTCATTACTTTTAACACCAAGGCTACTTTCTACCCCTGCTGATACATCAACGCCAGTAGGATTGTACTTTAAAATCTCATCTACATTATGAATATTTATAGAGCCAGCAATTAAATAAGGTTTTGTTATTTTAATTTTTTGTAAAATTTTCCAATCAAACTTTGCAGTTTTTTCCATAGCAGGACTGTCAAAGATTAACATATCTACTTCATCTTCAAATTGTGAGAATGTTTTTGCACTATTTTCATCAGTTACTCGAATGGCTTTAATAATTTCTTTATTAAATTTTTGTTTTAATTCTTTAATTCTTTTTACATCTTCGTGACCGTGCAATTGAAAGCAATCAAAGTAATCTTTAATTTGCTCTATAAATTCATCCTTTGCATTTACTAATACCGCAACTCTTTTTACATTTTGTGGAATATTTTTAGTCAATTCCTTTGCTTGTTCTGGCGTTAGGTTTCTTGGTGATTTTGGATAAAATACAAAGCCTAAATAATCAACCTTATGTTTAATTGCAGTTTGAATGGTTGTGGCATCAGTCATGCCGCAAATCTTAACTTTTGGATGCATTTAAATTAAAGCGTTTAAAACTTTTTTGATATTAGCTTTAGGATTTCCTTTAGTGATATCACGACCAATTACAAGGTGGGTTGCACCAAGTTTTAATGCTTGTTTAGGTACCATCACTCTTTTTTGATCTTGAACTTTATTTGATATTCTAATTCCAGGCACAACAATTTCAAAATTTCTTGAAACTTTTCTAACTTTTTTTATTTCATGAGCTGAACAGACAATTCCGTGAATTTTTGCAAGTTTTGCTGTTTGTGCTAGTTTTTGAACTTGTGATTCAACACTTGTACTAGATCCCATTTGTTTTAAATCTTTATTCGATAGTGAGGTTAAAATTGTAACCGCTAATATTTTTAATTTTTTATTTGTCTCAGATTGTGCTTTCTTTGCAGCCTTCATCATCTCTAATCCACCACTTGCATGAATGGTTAGATAATCAGGACTTACATCTTTTAAACTTTTAATTGCTTTATAAACTGTATTTGGAATGTCTTTTAATTTTAAATCTAAAAATATTTTAACGTTTTTATTTTTAAATTTTTTAATAGCATCGCGTCCTCCTTTAGAGCAGAAAAACTCAAGGCCAAATTTAACACCATAAATATATTTGTTCGTTGCATTTACAATTTGCGTTGCGCGTTTAATGTTGTTGGTGTCAACTGCAACAAAGATGGGTTGTTTTTTCATTAATCTTTTCTATCGTACATTCTCTCGATTTGTTTATCGATTTCCTCTGGAGATTTATTTTGATTAATTCTAAATTTTAAATCCTTTGCCATTCTAAATGCGATATTTTTTTTTGTACCTACTTGAACTTTTTCACCCGTTCTTGGATTTCGAGCGAGTCTTGGATTTCTTGTTTTAATATGCCACGTGCCAATGCCTCTAATTTCAATTCGTTGATCTTGTGAGAGTGCATTTCCTAAATGTTTAAAAATCAGCTCCACCATTTTTTCAACTTGAGCATGATTTAAATATTTATATCGGATGGCGAGATCTTGGATGAGGGTAGATCTTTTCATTAACCCTAACTTTATGGGTAAGTGATTGAACTTACAATCTTTTTATAGTTGTGGAGTTTACTCTTCTTTTTTATCTTTTTTTGATTTTTTTGGCTTTTTCTCAGCCGTAAGAGCAGGGCCTAAGATATCAGCAAGGGCAGCTCCAGAGTCTACGTTTTTATATTTCTTAATTGCTTCTTTAGTTTGTTTTTCTTCTAATTTTTTAACAGATAATTCAACTTTTCTTTCTTTTTCATCTAAGTGAACAATCATCGTATCCAAAGCATCACCTACTGCAAATCTATTTGTTCTTTGATCCATTTTTTCAACTGCAATTTCAGCTTTTTTAATAATCACTGGGAAACGTTTCTCCCCTACATTTACTCTTATGTAGTTGTCTAAAATTTCAGCAACTTTAGCAGTAACTATATCGCCTTTTTTCTTACCTTTAAAAATATCAAATGGATCCTCAAGTAACGCTCTTACAGAGCCGTTTACTTTATCATCTCTAATATCAATGATTTTAAATTTTACGGTATCACCCTTTTTATAATTATTTAAAGCATCCGAACTCTCACTGTAGTCTAATTGCTTGTAGTGAATGAATATATCGATTTCAGAATCCCCTGTATTTAAGAACAGACCAAATTCTTTTTTGTTAACAATTTTTGCATCTAATATGGTGTTAATTGGATAACGTTTTTTGAAATCTTCAATTGGGTTTTCTTGAGTATCTTTGTAAGAAAGAACTAGTTTCTTTTTCTCTAGATCTAATTCTTTTAATTTTACTTTAACAATATCACCTACTTTAAATACCGTTCTAGGATTAACATTTTTATTTAAGTGTTTGATTTCAGATGTGTGAATTAATCCCGCCACCCCTCCATCTAATTCTGCAAAAGCACCAAAATCGGTTAGCTTAGAAATCTTAACTTCATAAACTTCACCTACTTTATATTTATTTTCAATACCAATATAAGGATCTGGCGTCATCGCTTTGATTGAAAGCGACATTCTTTTTTGTGTATTATCAATTTCAATAATTTGTGCAGTTACTTCCTCACCCACTGAGAAGATTTCATCAGGAGATGAAACTCTAAGATGAGAAATTTCAGACGTGTGAAGTAGACAATCTAAAGATTCAACAGATACGAAGGCTCCATAGGATTGGATTGCTTTAATTTTCCCTTTTACGATATCGCCCACTTTATATTTGGCAAGTACTTCATCCTTGCTCATATTTTTAGACTCTTCTAATAAAACTCTTCGTGAGGCGATGACATTCATGCGAATGTTATCGATCTTGATGATTAAAAATTCTAAAGGTTTATTAATAAAATCGTTTGGATTTCTGATGGGTGCATCTGCAAGTTGTGAGGATGGAACGAATGCTTGAATTCCAAATATCTCGCAAGCAAATCCACCTTTAACGCTACTCTTAATTGTTCCAGTCACCTTTGTTTGATCATCAAACGCTTTTTGAATTCTATTCCAAGATTTAACTCGTTTTGCTTTTTCACGAGATAAAATAACTTCACCATGTTTTGACTCTAATCTTTCAATAAATACTTCAAGCTCATCTCCAACTTTTAAAGTCTCAAGTTCATCACTAGTAAGTTCGCTTTTATTAATGACACCTTCAGATTTTAAACCAACATCGATTAAAATAATTTTCTCTTCAATACGCGATACAATTCCGTTCACTAATGAACTTTCTGCTGTAACTCGTTTATCTAGATCTGTTTGAAGTAAAGCTGCGAATTCGTTACTCGATGAGTCGTTGTTATAGGCTTTTATGTTTTGTCGCATTCAGTCGTTTAATTTCATTCCTTATCACTTTGTCTATTTCGACAAAGGCGGCTTTTGTATTATAAAAAGAACTATCTAGCAATACCGCATCTTTTGCTGGTTTTAAGCTAGATATTTTGCGATGGGTGTCTTCATAGTCTCTTTTTTTAATATCACTCTTCACTTTGCTTAAGGTCGTTTTAATTTTTAATTTTTTATACTCCTTATATCTGCGCATTGCTCTCACATTTAAGCTTGCGGTTAGATAAACTTTTACATGGGCATCGGGCATAATCACTGTTCCAATATCTCGTCCATCAAGAATAGATCCTTTAAATTTTTTAGGAGGGTTATAAGCAAGGTTATGTTGAACTTTTTTTAACATCTGTCTAATTCTTTTCTTCTTAGAGATGATTGATGCAATTTTGGTAACAGGTTCCGTTGTAAGTCTTTTATCTTTTAGTTTTTTAAGAGTTAATTTTTTTAGTGACTGCTTTAATTTTGAATAATTAACCTTTTGATCTTTGCTCTGATACACTTGTAAGGCAAAGTATCGATAAAGTTTTCCAGAATCTAAATGAAGAAGTTTATATTTTTTTGCAATTTGTTTAGCTAAAGTATTTTTACCAGAAGCCGCTGGTCCATCAATTGCAACACGTAATCGATCTACTTTATTTTTCAATTTTTTTTAAGTTTGTTAATGGTTTTTGTAAAACTTGGAAAACTAGTTTTTACATAATTAAAGTCTTTAATTTTAAATGATTTATTTAAAACTTGTGAAAGGACATAAAATGACATTGCAATTCGATGATCGCCCTTTGCATCAATTTTGATTTTTTTATTTAATCTAAAGGAATTTGTTCCAGTAATTTTAACAGAACTTTTCGTTGAGCTAATTTTAACACCTAGCGGTTTAAGTCCACTTTCCATAGATTTAATTCGATCAGACTCTTTTATTCTAAGCTCTTCAATCCCTTTAAAATTAGAAGTTCCTTTTGCAAAACAAGCCGCTATAAAAAGGATAGGGTATTCATCAATTAAACGTGGTGCCATTTTTTCAGGAACGGTTGTTGCTTTTAGATTAGAGCTTTTGGCCTCAATATCTCCAACGATTTCTCCACAAACTGTTTTCTTATTTTTAATTTTTATCTTAGCTTTCATTTTTTTTAAGACATCTAAGATTCCAGTTCGTGTAGGGTTTAGTAAAACATTTTTAATTGTAACTTTTGAATTTTTAGAAATAAGGGAAAGGATGATCATGAATGCTGCAGAAGAGATGTCCCCTGGAACAGAGATATCTTTTGCATCAATTGGAGTTTTACCAAAGATAGAAATGATTTTTTTATTCTTTAATTTTTTAACTTTAATATTAGCATTTAGATATTTAAGCATGATCTCAGTGTGATCACGTGTTTCAAAACGCTCTTCTAATGTTGAAATTCCCTTTGTATTTAATGCAGCTAAACACCAAGCTGATTTTAGTTGTGCACTTGGAACATTTAATTTTTGGTCATTTTGTAATCCAACATAGGAGCCTAGAAATTTAAATGGCATTGTATTTTTATTTTCTGGCAATGCATTTGCACCAAATTCTCTAAGTAAATTGATTACCCTTGCCATTGGGCGTTTGGATAGGGACTTGTCGCCTGTAAAATTTATTGTAATTGGATAGGTTGAAAGTAGTCCCATCATTAATCTAGCCGTGGTTCCACTGTTTCCACAATTGATGGTGCCGTTATATTCTCGAAGTCCACCAACCACTAGTCCATAAACATAATAAGCATTTTTGCGTTTAATAATATGAACGCCAAATTTTCTAAGTGCATTCATGGTGCTAAATACATCTGCAGATTCTAAAAGATTTGTAACTTTAACAATTCCTGTTGCTTGTGATCCAATGATGAGTGCTCGATGTGAAATAGATTTATCGCCTGGGATATTGATAGTTCCTACAAATTTTGGCAATTTTTTATCCATTTTGCTGATTTTTATTAAGTTGATAATTACATTAAACTTTATATACAAGCAAAAATTAATCGATCAAATTTAACAATATTTAGAGGCTACATTGGATAAAAAAAACTGGGGAACTAAAAGACTTTGTGAGTGCGGTAAAAAATTTTACGATTTCAATAAAAATCCAATCATTTGTCCTTGCGGCAAAACTCAAACTTACGAAGATAAATTTGCAAAACTTGCAGCAGCAAAACCAGTAAATGCTAAAAAAGAGATTGATCCAGATGCGATAGCGGATGGAGAAGACTTTGTGGCTAAAGAGGATCAAGCTGAAGAAATGGTAATTTCTTTAGATGATCAAAAAGAAATCGAAGAAACTTTAGAAAAAGATCAAGATAATTAAAACTTAATTAAGTTTTTTTCTTTCACTTTCAGTTCTAAGCTGACCGCAAGCTCCTAAAATATCCTGTCCTCGGGACCGTCTGATGGTTGAAACATAGCCTGCATCTTGAATAATTTTAGAAAAACTTTCCATATCTTCTCTTTCCGTTGGTAAATAATTAACACCGGGCCATGGGTTAAATTCGATTAAATTTACTTTGCAAGGAAATTGGGCCATTATTTTTATAAGTTGTTTTGCGCATTCTTTACTATCATTAATTCCTCTAAGCATTACATATTCTAAAGTAATCTTTTCATTAACTGTTTCTGCATAATATTTGCATTGTTCTATAAGATCTTTGATTTTAAATTTTTTATTAATAGGCATAATTAATTCTCTAATTTCATCTGTGGGTGCATGTAATGATAGCGCTAAATAAGTTCCAATTTCCTTTGCAGCCAGTGGAATTTTATCTGCAATTCCTGCCGTTGAGACGGTTATTTTCTTAGGTCCATAATTAAGACCGTCTTTATCTTTTAATATTTCCACAGCCATTTTAACATTATCATAGTTATAAAAAGGCTCGCCCATTCCCATTAAAACAATATTGGTGATTATTTTTTGCTCCTTCCAATCGTCCAATTGTTCTTTTGCAATCATCACTTGGTTTATAATTTCAGAAAAATTTAAATTTTTTACAAGTCTTTGTGTGCCCGTATGACAAAATCTACAGTTTAAAGTGCAGCCAACTTGTGATGAAATACAAAGAGTTCCTCTGGTTTTTTCTGGAATAAAAACGCATTCAACTTTATTGCCATCTAATAATTCAATTAACCATTTTATAGTTCCATCCTTTGACGTTTGTTTGTCTGCAATTTTAGGTTTTTTTAATGTTATTTTGGAAATGAGCTCATTTCTTAGTTCTATGGGCAAAGTTGTTAGGTGATTTAACTCCTCTAATCCTTTTTTATAAACAGCCTGCCAAAGCTGCTTTGCTCTCATGGATGTTTTCTTTTCTTCAATTTTTAAATCTTTAGATAAAAACTGTTTTAAAGTTTGAAGGTTGAAATCAAAGAAATTTTTTAAACTCATGGAAGTTAGTTTTACTAGAAATTTACTAAATTACTTTGAAATTTTAGCTTAAAATTTGCTTTATTGTTTTAGTTTCGCCAATTTTAAAAAGCACAGCATCTTTTTCTTGATAACCAAAGTTTTTAGCATTCGATATAAATTTAGTAGGGGGTTCGAACGGGTCCTCCAGTGACATTAAAATAGTGCCCCAGTGCATACCTATTACTTTTTTAGCTTTTAAGTTTCTACCAATATCTAAAGCTTCAGCTGGATTTGCATGGGAATATTTCATAATTTCAACAGGCTCGTAAGCGCCAATGTTAATGAAGGCAATATCAATGGGTCCATATTCTCTTCCTAATTTTTTATAAACTTCACCCGATGCAGTGTCACAGCAGAATAAAATTTTCTTTCTTTGATATTCAATCAGATAACTTCCCCATAATGTTCTGTTACGATCAAACAATTCTCTTTTTGACCAGTGGATTGCAGGAAGATAAGTAATTTTTAAATCATCAATTTGTTTTTCTTGATACCAATCCATTTCATTAACATCTTTAAAACTATAATCTTTATAAAATTTTGAAAGTTTTAAAGGACATAAAACTTTTGTTTTTTTATGTGGAAAATTTTTTGTCGCCTCAGCATCTAAGTGATCATAATGATTGTGAGTGAGTAATAATAAATCTGTTTTTGGAAGATCTGCTAATTTGATTGCAGGATCAATATATCGTCTAGGCCCAAGTGCAACAGGTCCTGCGTTTGGTGAAAAGAAAGGATCTGTAATTATAGTTTTACCGCCTAATCGTATTAAAAAAGTAGAATGTCCAATCCAAGTGATAGTGTCTTCGTTTTCTAAAGCGGCTAGACTTGGAAGAACTTTATCTTTTGGAATAACATGATCTTCAGGAACTTTGACTTTAATTGCCATTCTTTCCTTAGTGAATTTAAACCAAGGAAATTCATAATCTTCTCTTTCAATGCTTCCCTCAGGATTTCTAAAAGTTCCATCGGGTAGATGATGATAAGGTCTAATATAAGACTCTTCTTTTTTAAATATTGTTTGCGAGTCATCTTTACCGCTTCTATTTGTTACTGGAACGGAAGTACAGCTTGCAAGCAACAATAATAAAAAAGATAAAGATTTATCCTTTGCTACTCTAAAAAAATTTCGTTTGTTATTAAAGGTACTCATGAATTAAATTAGTAAACTAATTTTATGTTATTTTATTGTCAATTATATTAAATAATTATTACCAATGAAATCAATTGTTCCATTCATATCCTCACTTCCAAAAGCTGATATTGATCAATGGCTAAAAGTTTTAAAGAAAAAGCTACCAAAGGAGAAAATTGTTAAATTCTCAAATTTAAAAAAAACAGACTATCACAAAGTAGATGTAGCAATTGTTGCAAACCCAAATCCAACTGAAGTTAAAAAATTAGAAAATTTAAAGTGGATTCAAAGTGTATGGGTAGGCGTTGAAAAATTAGTTGAAAGCTTTAAAGGTGAGAAGGTTAAAATTGTTCGCCTTATCGATCCAGAAATGAACAGGACTATGTCGGAGGCAGTATTATCTTGGGTTTTGTATCTTCATCGTGACATGTATTTTTACAGGGTTCAGCAAAATAAAAAAACTTGGAAAGAAACCGATTATGTAAAACCATCTAATAAAGTTGTCAGTTTTATTGGGTTAGGGGAACTTGGTTCAGCATCTGCTGCAAAATTAATACAGAATGGTTTTAATGTTTATGGTTGGAGTAGAGGCAAGAAAAAGATTAGCAAAGTTAAATCATTTACTGGTGAATTAGGTTTAAAGAAAATGTTAAAGCAAACAGATATTTTAGTTTGTTTAATTCCTTTAACTCAAAAGACTAAATATTTATTAAATTATAAAACACTTTCTTATTTAAAAAAGGGAGCAAGTATTATTAATTTTGCAAGAGGGGCAATTATTAATGAAAAAGATTTAGTTAAACATTTAAATTCTGGAAAGATTAAGCATGCAGTTCTCGATGTGTTTGAAAAAGAACCTCTGCCTAAGACAAGTACTTTATGGAAGCATAAAAATGTAACAGTGCTCCCGCATATCTCAGCTCACACTGATATGGACACTTCATCAAGTATTGTTTGCAAGAATATTAAAATGTACCGATTAAAGAATAGAATTCCAAAATCAGTAGATATGATAAGAGGCTACTAATTAAATATGAAGTGCGGGATTATCTAAGCACTTTTCTTTTAGAATACAGGAGATAAATTCAAAAGCTTGATCAATATAATCTGTCATTAAAAATAGATTTAAATCTTCTTTATCAATTACTTTTCGCTCTACAAAATAATCAAAATTAATAGCTTTACTCCAAAATTTTTTACCAACCAAAACAATTGGCATCGGTTGTTGAATTCTACCTGTTTGTTTTAGTGTTAAGATTTCGCTTAATTCATCTAATGTTCCATATCCACCAGGAAACATGATGGTTGCTTTTGCAGGTTGAGTTAGAAAAAATTTTCTCATAAAGAAATAATGAAACTGAAAACTTAATTCAGGAGTTATGTATTTATTATTTTTTTGCTCTTGCGGAAGTCTTATTCCAAGTCCAATACTTTTACCCTTTGCCTCAAGTGCACCTCGATTTGCAGCTTCCATAATTCCAGGTCCACCGCCTGTTGCAATTGTAAATCGATAATGTTTTTTTGAAAATTCTTCAGCCCATTTTGTAAATTTATATGACAGCGATCTTGCTTGTTCATAATATTCAGAGTTTTCAATATCAATTTCATTACTACTATAATTTTCTTCTTTTGATTTAAATCTTGCGCTGCCAAAAAAAGTTATAGTGTCCATAATTTTATGAAACTCGAACATCGATTTAACCTTCTCGTACTCTGATAAAATTCTTATGGAACGTCCTTCTGGACTTTGTAAAAATTCGCTATCTTCAAATGCTTTTGGTGGCTTATCCATTTATGATTAAATTTTTCTGATATTCCCTTGCTTTGAATACTTCCTTATTCCATTTGATCTCAACATCATTCATAGAGATAAGCTTATCTTTCTCTATATTCTTTTTAGCAACTGCACCACCAGAAAGACCTAAAGGTAGAAGGTTTTCTTTAATACTCTTTTCAGCAGTAAATAATCTACCTCGTGCAGCAAATCCACCTTCGCCATCTAATACTTCTCCAATTTTAATGTCTTTTTTTGCAACACAAACAACATCAGCATTAAAATAATTTGTCTGTCCTGTAGCACGTTTGTCGATTGCGATCACATACATGGATTGGGCAAGTTCAAGACCGATATAATGATAAGGTCGCCAGATTGCAGAATAGTTTCCAGATTTATCTGTAATCATTCCATATTCTTTGAAACAATTTTTTGAATATTCATTTTGAGCTTTAATGACAATATAAACACCCCATCTCAAATCATTAGGAATATTATTTTTATTTTCATCGATGGATGAAATCACTTCAACTTGGCCTTCAAAATCTAAAACTCCACCAGCAGATTTTGGAATAAGTGTATTTGCAATATCATAAACGCCAACGGGTGGATAAGTGAGACCATTCTTTGGACATTTAAGACCTGATGCATTTGCAACCGCTGCCATTTCAATTGAAGATTTATCCCCTGTTGTAAAGGAATTAAACATTTTAGGATTCATACCAGCTTTTTTTGCTTGCTCATCCGTCATCCCATAATTTTTCCAAACGGTATCAGGGGTCGAGTATTCAAAACTTGGATGGTATTTTGTTCCTTTTCCAGCACCAACAACTAAAAAGCCATTTAGTTTTGCCCATTCGATTTGTTCCATAATAAGTGCTGGTTGGTCCCCATAAGCCATGCTGTAGATCACATTATTTTTTTTAGCTAGATCTGATAAATATTTTCCGCACAGAACATCTGCTTCAACGTTCACCATAATAATATTTTTTTTATTATTTATAACTTTAACTGCGTGTTCCGTTCCAACAATAGGATCTCCTGTGGCTTCAATAAAAATATCAATATCTTTTTTTAGCGCTTCATCTAAAGAATTAGTAAAATTTATAGAATCGATAGTTTTTTGACTAAGACCACTATTTTTGCAATTAGATTTTGCTCTCTCAATATTAATGTCAACAATTGCTGTAATTTTAATTTTTTGTAATTGATTGTACTGAGATAAGAACATGGAAATAAATTTTCCACATCCAATAAAACAAATCGATATATCTTTATTTAGACTTTGAAGTTTAGAATATAAATACATTGTTTGTATTTATATTTCTTTTTTTGCCGCCTCTAAAAACTCAGACATTTTTTGTCTGATTTCTGCATCTTGAATATTTTTACCAGTTAAATCTTTTTTTATTTTTTTAAAAACATCTCCATCGCCTGCTTCTTGAAAATCAGATTTTATAACATCAGCAATATAATTTTTTTTTTGTTCTTCATTGAGTTTTAAGATGTTCGCAACCCAGATTGCTAGAAGCTTATTTCTTTTTGCATTAATTTTAAATTCAACTTCTTGGTCGTTAGCAAACTTTCTTTCAAATCCTTTTTCTCTATCATTAAAATCATTCATATTAATAATTATAGGCTTAAATTAGTCTTGAATAAAGAGTGAGTATGTAAAATTTATTAAAAGTACGATATAGTAACTGTATGGCTTTAATTATTATAGCTTTATTAGTTATCATTATCGTACTTTTAATTTTGCTTTATAGAAAAAAGTAATCTTAAAATAACTTTAATTATCTTTTAGATTTTTCTTCTTTCCTTTCTTTCATTGCTTCACGAAAAGCTTTTCTTTCCTCTAAAGAAAGTACCCCATCTTTATTAGTGTCCATTTTATTGAACATTTCTTCATGCCATTTAAGATATTCAGCTTTAGTGATGGTATCTTTCTTTTCCCATTTTGGATGATCTTTTTTGTAATTTTTTTCATCCGCATGAGCAAGCGTGAAAGTTCCAAGCAACATAACTGCAAGGATCATTTTTGTTATTGTTTTCATAAGTTACCCCTTTGTTGTTTAAATTAAGTTTATTTAATTTTCAGACTTCTTTGTGTTCTAAAGATTGTAAAATTATAACCTTGTAAAACTTGCTATTTTTATGAGGAATAATCGTTGATTTCAGGTCTTTGGATGACTTATTATATGTTAATTAATCATATAAGCAGGGGACATGACAACATCAAGCAAACATCCAGAAACAATAGGTTTACACGGCGGAGATTATAGAAGCGATACTAGCACAACGTCTGTGGCCGTTCCTATTTATCAAACAACAAGTTATCAATTTAATAACACCGATCATGCAGCAAATTTATTTGCCTTAAAAGAATTTGGAAACATTTACACAAGGATCATGAATCCAACTGTAGATGTTCTTGAAAAAAGAGTGGCTGCTTTGGAGGGCGGAGTTGCAGCTTTAGCAGTTGGATCAGGTCAAGCCGCATCTGCATTTTGTATACAAAATTTATGTAAAGCTGGAGACAATATTGTTGCATCAACAGATTTGTATGGAGGAACAGTAAATTTATTTAAAAATACTTTAAAAGATCAGGGGATTGAAGTTCGTTTTGCAGATCCAATTGATCCTAAAAATTTTGAAAAATTAACCGATGATAAGACAAGAGGATATTATGGAGAGACTTGTCCAAATCCGTATCTGAGAATTTTTCCAATTAAAGAAGTTGCTGAAATTGGTAAAAAATTTGGAATACCATTAATTATGGATAACACTGCATCACCTATCATTTGCAAACCCTTAGAACATGGCGCTGCAATTGTGATGCACTCTTTAACTAAGTTTATTGGGGGTCATGGAAATTCTATTGGCGGTGTAATTGTTGATGGTGGAAATTTTAATTGGACTGCAAATAAAAAAAGACAACCATTCTATAATGAGCCTGATCCTTCTTACGGTGGAGCTGTTTGGGGTGAAGTTGTTCCGCAATTAACGGGTGCAAATATTCCATTTATTATAAGAGCACGAGTTGTTTTGCTTAGAGACTTAGGTGCTCCTTTATCACCATTTAATGCATGGCAAATTATTCAAGGATTAGAAACGTTAGCTTTACGTATGAGACAACATTGTTCTAATGCTGAAAAAGTTGTTTCATATTTAACTAAACATAGCAAAGTTCAAAAAGTTATTTACCCAAGTCTTTACGATGGTGAAGTTGGAAGACGCGCTAAACAATATTTAAAAGGTGGCTTTGGAGCTTTGTGTGGTATTGAGTTAAAAGGTGGTGTTGATGCTGGTAAGAAATTTATTAACGCTTTAAAACTTTTATATCACGTTGCAAATATTGGTGATGCAAGAAGTCTTGCTATTCATCCAGCTTCTACAACCCATTCGCAGCTTTCTCCTGAGGAGCAATTAAAAGCAGGAGTTACACCAGGGTATATAAGATTATCAATTGGAATTGAACATCCAGATGATATTTTAGCTGATATTGATCAAGCGCTTAAAACTATTTAGATTAATTTAGAATTAATCTTAACTGTATTTGTTAAAGCCTTGTGAATAGGGCATTTGTTTGAGATTTCAAATAATTTGTTTCTTTGTTCATCGGTTAAATTACCAATAAGTTCAATTTTTCTATCAATCTCTCCTTGTTCGTTTCTGTTCAATTGAATGACAATTTTATCAAGAGGTAATTTCTTTAATCTTGCATACATTCTAAGAGTAATAGAAGTGCATGATCCAAGGGAGGAGAGTAAAAAATCATCAGGACTTAAGCCTTTGTCGGTGCCTTCAGGAAAAGATAAGGGTTCATCTGCAAATAGTTGATGTCCTCTGACTGTTACATTTTGAACAAAAGGGCCAGGTCCAACCTCTGAAACAGTCACTGTATTATCTTTTTTAATTTCAGCCATTTTAATTATTTAGATGCTTTAAATTCTTCATATGCCGAGTCCAAAAATCCTTTAACACTTCTTAAAAATTCAGGCTCATCTAAAAGAAAAGAGTCATGCCCATTATTCGTAATAATTTCTACAAAACTTACATCTGCACCTATGGAGTTAAGCGCAATAAGAATTTTTTTACTTTCAGAAGTTGGATATAACCAATCTGTAGAGAAGGAAATGATACAATATTTAATTTTTGTATCTTTGAATGCATTTGCAAGCACACCATTATTTTCTCGATACAAATCGAAGTAATCCATAGCTCTTGTTAAATACAAATAACTATTAGCATCAAAGCGATCTACAAATGCATTCCCTTGATATTTTAAATAGCTTTCAACTTGAAAGTCAGCATCAAAAGTAAATTTAAAATCCCCTTTTTTTTGAAGTTTTCTTCCAAATTTTTCTTGCAATCCTTCCTCTGATAAATAGCTAATGTGTCCTGCCATTCTTGCAACAGATAATCCTTTTCTAGGATTTTTATTTAATTTTAAATAATCTCCATTAGACCATTCCGGATCAGCCATGATTGCTTGACGTGACAATTCATTGAATGCAATATTTTGCGCTGAATGACTTGCAGTGCAAGCAATTGGAATTGCAGAATATGTTCTTCCAGGATTAGATGAACAAAATTGTAAAACTTGCATTCCACCCATTGAACCACCTAACACGCACAAAGTTTTTTCAATTTGCAAATAATCTAGTAATAATACCTGCGCATTAACCATGTCCCTTATGGTTACTAATGGAAAAGTATTCTGATAAAGTTCGTTAGTTTTAGGGTTAATAGAGGTAGGTCCTGAAGTTCCCATACAACCTCCCAAAACGTTTGCGCAAATTATAAAATATTTATTTGTATCAACTGCTTTATCAGGACCGATTGCAGTGACCCACCAACCATCTTTTCCAGTAATAGGATTAATTCCAGTTGCAAATTGATCCCCACTTAGTGCGTGAAATACTAAAATAGCATTATCTTTATTTTTATTTAAAGTTCCAAAAGTTTCATAAGCAATTGTAAAGTTATCTAAAATCTGACCCGACTCTAGTTGTAGTGGCTTTTTAATATCTATGGTTTTGATTTTGCTTTTATCAATGATCATTTAATCCAATCTGGACATGGCAGTCCTTTTGATTTTAAAAATTCACGGTTAAACAATTTGCTAGTATAACGCGTTCCAATATCACATAAAATCGTTACTATAATTTTGTTTGGTCCCATTTTTTTTCCAAGTTCAATTGCGCCAGCAACATTTATTCCAGATGAACTGCCAAGACACAATCCATCATCATGTAGTAAATCAAACACGATATTTAAAGCGTCCGTATCATTAATTTGAAAAGCATCATCAAGTAAAGCACCCTCATAATTCTTAGTTATTCTTGATGTTCCAATACCTTCTGTGATTGAAGTTCCATTCATTACTAATTTTCCGGTTTTAAAATGACTATAAAGTGCAGAGCCAAGCGGATCACTTACAGCAATTTTAATATTTTTATTATGTTTCTTTAGGCCAATTGAAACACCAGAAATAGTACCGCCTGTTCCCGATGCACAAATAAATCCATCAACTTCACCATTAGTCTGGGTCCAAATTTCTTCAGCAGTGGTTTCAATATGAGCTAGTTGATTGATAGTATTATCAAATTGGTTTCCCCAGTAACCACCAATATCATCTGCAACTTTTTTTGCATATTTCACATAATTATTTGGATTATCATACGGCACCGCTGGAACTTCAATAAGCTCAGCTCCTAATTGTTTTAAAGTATCTTTTTTTTCTTTGGATTGTGTATCTGGAATAACAATGACAGTTTTAATTCCAAGTTCTTTTGCAATTATTGCAATACCAATTCCAGTATTTCCTGCAGTTCCTTCAACTATGGTTCCACCTTTTTTTAACTTACCATTCTTAATGGCATCATTTAAAATATAAAGTGCAGCTCTATCCTTTACGGACTCTCCAGGATTTAAGAATTCTGCTTTACCAAAAATCTTACATCCAGAAATCTCTGATGCCTTCTTTAAGTATATTAAAGGAGTATTGCCAATTTTATTAATTAAGTTTGGTGTAGTCATTTTAAAATTTTAATTAAATTTATATTTTTTTCTAAATAACCAACCCAAATATAACCCGGCTCCACAGAAAATTAAAAATATCCAGCCAGATAATGAAGCTGCCATAATACCTGATAATAAAGTTCCAACTGTACACCCAAGTGCAATCATAGAACCAAACCCCATTAATATTCCACCAACAAAAGATCGAATACTTTCTTTAGTTTGAGGAATTTGAATTTTAAAATCACCAGAGAAAGTTGCAAGTGCAAAAGATCCAAGTACTAAACCAAAAATAAATAAACCGTTATTAGACCAAAATGTTTCCTTAACAATTGTTAAACATCCTCTTAATGTATCTAAACCTTCAAGCCGCACTGGTAAAATATTAAAATAGTTGGCACTCGTTCGTGCTATGCTTCCAATTTCAGCTGTAACACCTAAAGGAGATATTCTTAAAAACGCAACCGTTGCAATTAGCGCAACCAAAATCCCACCAACATAAGTTGGCCATTTTATTTGCCACCATTTTTGAATTTTATTTATTTGTTTTTGTTTTTTATGAAATTTTACAAGTGATAATGTTAAAAAAATTAGTAATGTAATTTGTAAAATAATAGATCCTTTATAACCAAGATAATGAGGGAACCAAACTATAGGAGCCTGTTGAATGGCTTTAAGATAAAGAAAATTCCAACAAAAAAAAGCTATAATAAACCCAAATATAATTCCAATGAATGCAATAAGTGCAGACAAAAGACCTTCGCCAAGTCTATAAAGTTGAGCACTAATGCATGATCCAGCAATGGCCATTCCAAGTCCAAAGCTAAAAGAACCCAATACTAAAACCCAACTAACAGGAGCAATATGAGCATTTGGTGGAAGACGAGGAGCTATAGGGTCAATAAGAAAAGCACCAAATATTAAATGATAGCCTAATGTTCCAATGATAAGAGCAACAATAATTCCTAACAATCCCTTTGCATTTCTAAATTCAATAAAATCTCTACTTAAACAATAAAAACAAAATCTACTTCTTTGTAAAACTGCACCAAATGCAATTCCAAGCCACAAAGATAAAGAAAGAGTTGTGCCCCCCTGTAAATTTTCAATTCGTGAATTTAAAATGAAAGCAATAATTAGAATTACAACAATTCCTAAAAAATTTTTAAATTCAGGAATATTACTATTCAATTGATAATTTATTTTTGCCATTTTAACTCCTAAAATAAAAAAAATAGCGGTACAATTAGTACCGCTATTTTGTAACAGGGAAAATTAACTAAATTCTAGAAAGATAACAAGTAGCGAATTTTTTCACTAACTAGTTATTATTTTCCGCCCCAAACGGTTCCCGCCATGTTAATGATCGGGTTGCCAACAGAATTTCCATATTCTGTCCATGAACCATCATAATTTTTAACATTGTAACCAAGAATTTTACTTAGCGCGAACCATATCGTGACTGGGAAAC
>OGWI01000021.1_pt1 | contig 17643 bp, 29 predicted proteins | sample 1576021 | NCBI WGS metagenome assembly OGWI01 (sample SAMN07581557, study PRJEB24739) | freshwater metagenome | place: Singapore | collected 2015-04
CAGAAACTATCTACAGGAACTCAACCGGTATGCGGCGAATCTGGAGCGACTAAACACATTCGATGCCATCATCGAACACTTAGTCGCTAAGAAAGAAACTTACTTTCCCAGTCACGATAGGAAGCGGGGAAAAGTTCTGGACTGTCAAAGCTAAAACAATCGAAAACCTAATCAACGAACTAGCGTGGGATGCGGAGCAACACACAGAAAAACCCTACCACGCTTATTAGGCATGATAGGGCTCATCTGGGGGCTCATCTATTCGTTGCTATTGCCACCGGTCACTAACGAAGGAGACTCTCGTAAGTATAGTGTCACGCTTGTAGCCGTTGCAACGCCGACACATGGACTGCAGGTTGCTGATGTCATGGTTCGGTGGGTCTGATGGGATGATGTGGTCTATAGTCCAGTCCTCACCTTCCAGGTCTTTGTTGCATCTGACACAGATTGGGTCGAGTATGGTCTTAGCGTATTCTCTAGCTTTAGCCCACTCTTTACTGTTATGCCAGTTAGCCATTAGATAGCCTCGTCACATGCAGGGCAACATGGGGGTTCCCATTCGCATGGGCAGTTGTCCTCTGGGCAGGGGTCGCAGGTGCATTCTTGTTTCTGGTCACTCACTTTCATCACCGCTATTGGTAGCACCGCACTCTGAACATTCTGTCTCCCATTCCATAGACTTACCGACAGTCACCTCGATGCTCTCGTTCCATTCCTCACACTTATGGCAACTGAACGATACAGTGATGGACTTTTCATCGTCCCAAGGGGTTGCAAGTTTCCAGCCGTCATAGCCGGGAATGCTGTAATCATTCATTAGTGTCCTCTGGTTTCTTGATTGCTAAAGCTATGTTTAGGCGGCGGAGTTTGATTAGCGTGGTGTCTAATGCATCGCGGTAACCCTGTGAGTATCGGTCCTCTGGTGTCTCCACACCTTTCAGATCATAGATTAGTTTCTCAATGTTAGCGATTGTCAGCGTGGTAATAGCTTGAGCATGATGCTCCAAGAGTGTTGCCACTTCTCTATCGTTTAGCGACATTTCATCTCCTCTAGTTCGTTGATTAGGTTTTCGATTGTTTTAGCTTTGACAGTCCAGAACTTTTCCCCGCCCACAAGTGACTGGTGAAAGTAAGTTTCTTTCTTAGCGACTAAGTGTTCGATGATGGCATCGAATGTGTTTAGTCGCTCCAGATTCGCCGCATACCGGTTGAGTTCCTGTAGATAGTTTCTGGACATGACTAGATCATCGGGATGCTTGCCACACTTGCAGGTGGACATGGGTCTGATGTCTTTCATGGTTTTGTCTCACAGTTTTGGATTGCGGTTTGCTCGTCCTGGTATTGTGCCCAGCATGATTCCTGCAATGTGCTAAGTCCCCAAAGTATGAGAACAATTGAGATCATGGCGACTATGCAACTAATCATGAATAGGCATGATTCACGCTTCGTTAGGTCTGGCATGTTGTCCCTCCTGGTTTGCGTAAGCAATGATGTCGGTTAGTAGTGAGCAGTTGTCGTGTTCACATTTGTTTGTTTCGTTGTATTCGAGACAGCGTTGCCCTTTAATATATGTGACTATTCTCCGGGTTGCTGATTCCATACCTAGACCGAATGCTGTGTTAGCTATGATTGCCGCTTTTTCGGCTATGTCTAGTGTTTGTGCTTTAGTGAATGGTTTAGTCATTTAGAGCTCCAATGCTGTCCAGATGCGGGCTGAATGTCCAGCCCTCGACTTACCTACACCGACAACACGAACAAGTCCGTCACGATACATTTTGACTCTTAAAGTCCGGATGGCTTGTGGTGATCGTTGCAGTTTAGGGTCCAAGAGTGATGCGGTCTCCTGGTATTGTTCTACAAGTTGCTCGTCAGTTAGTTTTTGGCCGTTGAGTAGTTTGTAGATTAGTTGCTCCGCTGGTTTCATGTTGAAATGGTTTAGAGTTGCAGCTGCAAGGTGTGATGTTTCTGGGTCGCTGTTTCTAGCGAAGAATAGTTCACTCATTTGCCTTTTTCCCTCCAGGTTTGATAAACCAGGTAGCCCCAAATGGCGATGATGATTACTGTTAGTGAGTAACCGGCACTAGGGTTTGTTTCTTGTAGATCTATTAGCTGAAAGACACCTAAAACAATTAGGATGCCAGCAAGTAAGAACTGCATTTTGTTTCCTCTCGTTAGGTAGCGGTTTGCTACGGGTCTAGTTTTGTCGAGGGTTTCTAGTGTGTCTAGTGGCAACACGCTTGAGTTACCTAATCGTTATCATCGTCTAAAGGGTCGTAAATAGCCTGAAAACCTAAAGCAATGTCTGTGTTCGATAGCGTGCTGGAGTCCTTGCTGGCGGCTTTTTCGCCATGCTTATGATATTTCCGCCAATGTTTTATTAGTTCCACTTGGTCTGGATGGTCTGTCTCAAACTCGGCTCCACAGCTGCAGGTTTCACGAATCATTTGCCCGAAATGTCTATAACCGCTCCAGGTGGATGATTATCGTCAGCCCACAATTTGTTTGCATCAACATCAACTATCTGCCCGTCATTCATAATCACTTCCGCGATCTGCAGAGAATCAAAAACGCTTCTTAACAGCTTGTCCACATCCGGAGCCGAATTAGGGTAATCCCTAACAGTTGATCTAGGTCTCTCCAGATAGAAAGTGACTTTGACTTTTAGTGGACCGGCTAAAGGTGTTGGTGCTTCGGTGGTTGCCATTTTGCTGGCCATGATGCAGGCGTCTCTCCAGGGGACGAGCTTCTTGCTTGACTCGAACATGATGGCTTTTCCACCTCGAACAACGGCAGTCTTAGAACCTTGCGGTGCAGGTGTGCCATAAACCCTGATGTGCATTAGAACGGGCTTTGTTCGGATGCTACCGGTGCGTTTGCTTCAGTGACGGCTGGAAGTGATGCCTTTTGCAAGAGTGTTGCCCTGGCATGGTTGAGAGTGTGCTCCACTACGAAATAAGTTTTGCCGTCTTTGTCGAGCTGTGCAGCTTTAGTGCCTAACTCTCCATGAAACTCAACTAGATCGCCTTTAGTGAAGTTCAATGCGAAATCAACCCAGACTGTCCAGAGACGTTTCTTGGTTATCTGTTCGCCTTTCATGTTGATGCTGTAGGTTTCCCAACCTTTGAACACTCGTCCAGCGTACTCGCCATTTGAACTGTTTGAACTGATGGTTATTTGAATTGTTGTGATTGCCATTTCTGGTCCTCTCTTTTCTTTCTAAAAGTCTAAGTTATCCACAAGTGGTTCGCTTAATACTTTTAATTGTTTTTATATTGTTTTTATATTGTTTTTTAACTGACAACAGTGTCACCTATTGATGTCATAGATGTCACCTATTGATGTCATAGATGTCACCTATTCGTGTCACAGATGTCAGGTGTGTCGCAAGTTATCCACAGGCTCCAAATCGAGTTTAGGTAACTCTAAAGGGCGATGCCACTGGTCCCTCGCACAATCATCTGGACAACTTGTCAGAACCCAATACCGGTTAGTTTTCGGGCCCCCATAACTTTTGCCGTTATGCCTATCCACATCCAACTCACCTAACTCCTCCAGCTTGGCAATGGATCTAGTGACAGTTCTCTCGGAGACATTCGCGTAAGCTGCAAGACGTTGAATAGACGGCCATGCTCCCTCGTTCCAGGTATCAGACATGTGCCAGGCTATCGCCATCAAAATCACTTTCTCGGTGCCAATCGCTTTACTGTGATGCAACACGCTAGTGAAAGATTCTGCACTCAAACTTGACCCTCTCTTTCTCTTTTGGTGTATTGGTATTCGGGAAAGGTGGTTTTCCCTACACGCTTTTCAGCGTAGCCCGCTGGTCGAATCCTCTCTCGGCTGGCGGGCATTTTACTTCTTTAAACCTTTAGCAAGTTCCTCAATCTGCAAAAGCAGGTCTGGAGTTACTCCACGTGTGCTCTTAGCGGTCTTGTAAAGGGTTCTCAGGCCTTCCAAATCGCCTTTCTCATATAGGATGTGTGCATCCGCTAAAAAGTCTCCTACGGGCTTTACAGGGCTTTTTTGACCCGTTCTAGCGAGAACCTCGTCTTTAGATGCAATCCGCTTAGTGTCGGCCACCAGAATCGCCAAAATTGCACGTCCCCAAGCTGATGTCTCGGCATTCATAACTTCCGAATCACGTTTGAAATTGGACGTACCAGGTACCGGTTCCCAAGCAGTGCCATGCCCAGGACGAGTATCATCAGGACTCCGATAAGCAGCAGCAGTATAAACCACCCAACTTTTACCAGCGAAGTCAATAAACTGAATGCTCTCTTGCTGTAATGATCCATTTGGGTATTTCTCTTTGAACATGCGAAGCCTCTCGGCCACGTCTATGTAGTCATCCATGAATGCCATTTTGTTATCCTCTCTTAAAAACTATGTATGGCCCCGAAGTCCCCCTGGACTGCAGTTGTAGAACCTTATCGCCCTGATAAAGTCCAACCCTAGTTCCGTTCATGTGGTCCAACACCTTGCTCTTGCATTTAGTGAACTCACTTTCGGCTGCATCATAAGCGTTCTTGGCGAGAATCAAATCCTCGTATAATCCACCGAGATCTATTTCGCCATCAAAAATACCTTCCGATAATTCTCGGACAGTCTCATAAGTTGACTTGCTTCCATCCCATTCAGGGACAACACCAGTCCGGATGCACTCCAACCATTCAAGAGCTTTAGCCTCAAGTTCTTTAGCGTAGGACTCTGAATAGAGAACCTCATGCTCGACAAGTTCCCCGTTGGCACATGCAACCAGGATTCCGCGATCTAAACCTAGAACATGCAGATACCACATCACCTGGTCGTAATAGTGAATTGGTAGTTCAGTCATCGGGTTACGCGAAAACTTTATTTCTAATAGCCCTAGACTGCCGTCAGCCCATTCGATAATTGCATCAGGGTTAGCCCTAAAATCTGGATGCTCTACGCTAGCCCAAGTTCCAGTGTTATGAGCTGCAATAAACCACTCTTTGTTCTCTGAAATCCAGAGGTCTTTGATTGGTTGCTCAAACGCTGTCCCAAGTTTCATGGCCATAGATGGCCCATCAGATTCACGATCTAAAAGACCCTGAACTTCATGGTATGCGGTATAGGCGGAACGCCAGGGATTGTGCCCCATGATGGAGCTGATAAGTGAACCTGCGACACCTTTACGTGCCTCATGCCACTCAACAGAATCGTGCTCAAAATAACCCAGTAAACGGGCTTTGCCAAGTTCGGCTATTTGGTGGTCAATAGTCATGCTGAAAGACTACAACCATCCAGAGACTATTTGCTAGTCGAACCTAGCGTGTCTTTGGGGTTGATAATTCTAATTAGGACCGGTATAGAACTAATCCAAATGGCGTTAGCCACGTTTAGCCAGTCTTGAGCCGTAAAGGTGAACGGCAATTTGCCTACAGCAAAAACAGCGGTTAGTGATGTTGCTAAAAGGGTTCGGCCATAAGATGCCAGGATAGCTTTCATTTATTTTCCAATCTTAGGTAGCCACTGCAAGGGGTCCTCGACAGCGTTGACGGCTAGGTTTTCAGTTTTGCCACACATGAAATGTAGGTGCGGTCCAGAGCTGGTTCCAGAGTTACCGGACACTCCAATAATGTCGCCTTGTTTCACTCTCTCACCCTCTTTGATAGTCACATGATCCAGGTGACAGTATGCAAAGATTCTGAGCTTGTCGGCTGTAGCGTATGCACGAAGTTCGACAACCCAGCCAAGAATCTCTGAACGATAAACCTTGACTATAGTTCCGGTGCCTACCGCTTTTAGTGGAGTGCCTTTAGGAACACCATAATCAACTCCACGATGTGGCCCTAAACCAAGTTTGATACGAGTCTCGTTACGAGTGCCAAAAGTATCGGTTATACGTTTCGGATCTACTGGATGAATAAGACTACTCAAGTTCTGACAGTTCCTTTTCGTGAACCTCAATAGCAGACTTAATAATCTTGATGGCATCCTCACTGGACCAGACAACATCCTGATTACCGATAGCCTCGGCCGCTTTCTTGTTCAGCTCATGCTGATAACCCTCAACGTTGAGAGCCTTGATTCTTTCCTGGAGCATTTGAGCTTTTACCTCGTTTGGAACATTAAATGACATGTGGTTTCTTTCTTATGTAGGAATATTGTCTAGGATAGTAGTTTCAGCACCCGCGGCACCTGCACGAACAACAAGTTTTAGCGTTCCAGCGTTAGTGCCATCACGGAAATAAAGAGCTGCAGCGTTGGCACCAGGATTAGAATAAGCAGCTGTTTGTCTAGCCATAATAAATACTCCACCAGAGTTTGCCTGAGCCATTTGGGCCAATGTGTTGAGTGTTGCCACGTTAGTTGCCTTTAGGTTTCCACCTGCTTGCATGTTAGCGACTACTGTTCCAGCCGAGTTTTTCCACTCAGTCAAGTTCGCTGTTTGGCTAGCGTTAGTAGTAGCCACAGTTAAAGGCACGTTTCCAGCGAGACCAGTATCAACAGTCAAACCTGTATCTTGAATACGAAGTCGAGAGTTATTAAAACTGTTTGGGTTTAGAACTGCAAAAGTTCTAATCTGCCCAGAGCTGTCCACCGAAGCAAGGATATTGCCAGCACTCGATTGCCATTCCTGCAAGTTAGCAGACTGGGACGCCGCACCACGAATAACAGCACCAACAGTTGAAGCAGAGTTTGCCGATACAGATAAAGTGCCATAACCAAGATCTACAGTGTTACCGGCAGAAACTCTAGGAAAAGCGGCACGACCAACTTGATTGACTGCGGATAAAACTACACCTGAACTGTCCTGCCATTCCTGAATGTTAACACTATGACCAGCGGCAGCTCTGGCAACTAAAGTCACAATGTTCGATGCCTGTGCATATAAAGCCAAAAATCCTGAACCTGCGGACATTGCAACTGAAGTCGTGCCAGCGTTATACATAACCAAGGAACCAGCGTTGTTAATACGTGTAAGTTCCTGACCAGAACTGTTTTGCCATGATTGCAAAACTGCTGTTTGTCCACTTGCACCTCTGATAGTCCAGGGAATAGTTCCAGCCGCATTATTAGCGACAATATGTCCGCCAACTGTAAAAGTATTCGCTTGGTCGTCACGGGTTAGCAATCCAGAATCTAGCCATGCAATACCTGTGGTCACCGATGCGGTGTAGGGAATATAACCTAATCCAGGTGCGGATGCTACAGCTCGAAGTTCACCTGTCCCAGTGGACTGCAAGAATGTTGATGAAAACGGGATAGTTACCTTGGTAGTAAATACTGGACTGTCAATGGGTGCCTTAGCGGATAGAGCAGAAACCAAACCAGTAACTTGTGACTGTGCGACTGTAACGGGGTCAGAACCTGCAGAGCCATGAGTGGCGGCGTGAGCTAAAGGTGTCCTAGCATCCGAAAGCCTGGAATCAGTCGTAATAACTGCAGTGCCAGCAACACGATTAGGTGAAAGCCCGCCAGCAACTATCTTGGTATCAGTCACACTTCCATCAGTTGGAACACGTTGATCTGAAAGTCTAGGGTCAGTACTGATAACCGCTGTGCCTGTAACTTGTGCCGGTGCTAGTTGCAGTAATGCCTGATTTATACCAATGTTTGCAGCTGTAGAAGTTCCAGAATTAGTTATCGGTGAATCAACATTTACAATACCGCTAGGGCCCTGTGGACCAGTATTACCTGTCGGACCTTGAGCACCTTGCTCACCGCGAGCAAAATAAACTCTGGCATAAATCGAATCTGGGACAACTACCTTAACTATCATTTGACTATTTCTGGCGTGACGAGGACTTGGCCTCTGGCAAGCGTTAGAACCTTTCCAGTAGAAGTTTGAGTGAGCTCTAAAGCCCAGACATAATCAGTTTTAGTTAGCAGTGAAGTCTGTGTCGGAGTCAAAGAGAACGCTATCGAGTTAGCGGTTGAGTTCACTGTCGGAGTAATGTCAATAATTGCCGATGTTCCAGGGTTTTCCCTGATCTGCAGTTTCGCAGTCCACCCAGTCAAACTAAAAGCGTTGCCATCGCTGTCAGTAGGATAAAACTCACAATCGCCAACAGGACTAGGAAAAGTAGAGCCAGCCAATATTTCAAGATTGAACAGCCCATCAGTTACAGTGAACGTCTCACTCACTAGGAGCATCCTCGACAGGAATCTCAACCTCTACAGGCTTTGCACCTGGAGACGGAAATGGAGCCCATGAGGTGGTCACTTTAGGTTCGGTTTCTTTTGCCATTTATTTATCTTTCTTTAGCTTGTCGAACTCATTTTTTAGGCGGTTATATTCTTTACTTAGATTCAAGTATTTATCACGCCATTGGTCAAGTTCCTGTTTCAGCGTGGCGAGTTCACTTTTCAGTTTGTCAATCTGCTCGAACATCTCTGCCCGAAGTTTCTGCTCCAAACTAATGGATTGAAAACGCCTAGTGGTCAAATATCTAAAAAGTGCTGTCACGCTAGTGCCAGTCAAAACACCACTCAACACCCACACCCAAGTGTCACTCATTAGATAGCCTTCCAAATACCGAGATTGACTTCCCAATGTTCAGCCGTAATCTCATGGTTTATTCTACTAATCAAGGCGACTTGTTGAATCTTGTTAGACGTGTTCGCTGGATCAACAAACTCGACCTGAAGCGTGTCAGCAATCTCCACGTTTGCAATTTTGGATGTAGTGCCGTCACGTCTCAACGCTGGACAAGAAACACTCCTGATTGCTTTAGGGTCAGCGGCAGCTGCAACATGGTCAGCCCAATCCTGAAGCCTGGTATAAGGCGAAGCACCTGTGTCCATCTGAATACTGAAATCCTGTGGCCATTCACCATAGTTAGTAATCGAAGTCGTATTCTTAGCGGTTTTCACGATGTTAGTTAAAGCATGCTCGACTTTCACAGAGTTCACCAGCGTGTCAGTATCGAAACTTAAATCCATGTGATCCATACAAATGTGGTCCACCGATGAAGTGTGAACGTTAGAAACAGTCATGTTGCTGTTATTCCAGGTAGTTGCCTGTTTAGTGTTGATGTCTGTCCTAGTGTTGTAATACTGATTGCCCGCATCTTTAGCTGAATAGACCCAACCTAATTCGGCATCTAGGCACTGATTCAAAATGGTTCCAGAAATCTCGTCCACCCAAGTTTGATAATCCTGAAATGTTGCTGAACCGCCAGTGCCGTTTTGGTAGAAAACCAATCTGGCATCAACAGCGGCAATTTTCAAAGCTAGTTCATCCATGACGTTTCTAAAGCTCTTGCCAGTTGTCGAGTTGATGTCGAATACCGGTAGGCGAGTGTTCATGAGCAACTTAGTTGAGTCATCGGCCGAAATGGTTATGTCCAGAATCTTGGCTTCAGTCATGTATTGCATTGCCACGTTGGAGATATATCCGAAAAAAATAATGTTCCAAATACCAGGTGCAGTGTCAGGTGTTGGTTGGTAGCGGACACGAATAGGCATGTTGGACTTATACGCTGGACCAGTAACCAAGTCACTCAAACTAGACTTTTGCATCCGCACCTGGAGACTTCCAGAATCCGGTCTAACCAAAACACTTTGGTCAATCATCACGCCGCGATCTATGCTCACCTCATAAGTGTCAGCTTCAATCGAAACCCAGGTGCTACTAGCGTAATACTGCACTTGCAGATGTGTCTTGATGTCCCAAACGTTATTAGCCATTAGTTAGCAAAGTATTTCTTACCGGTTTGTTTCTCAAACTTACGAATCTCTTTGATGATGTCCGCAGCTGAAACGTTAGCCTTGTTGATGTTGATGTTATAGGTCTTTTCGGGAGTCTCGTTAGCAATACGAGCAACATCTCCACCGGTGCCATAAAGAGATCCACGAAGTCCAAGATATTCGGACAAACGGCCAGACTTTAAAAGACCTTTAGCCACGATATTACCCTGTGCTGGACCCATACCAATGAGCTCGTTCACTACATCTTGGCCCGCACCCTGTTTAACAAGTCGCCTAAGATTCTGTCCAAAACCTTTAGCCGCATCAACCATACGCTTAAGTTTTTCAATAACCATGTCAACGTTAAAGAAAGAGAACTCGTCTTTACCTGAAACACCAAAAGCAAGGCTCACACTGTCTCTGAACTTTTCAGCCGTTTTCACGATGTTGTCATTAGCCGCTTTAATCTTGTCCTGAATTGCCGCTATCTTGGCATCCCACGCAGCCTGGTCAAAAATCAAAACACCATCTTGCCAAATCTGGCCTAGTTGCTCGTTTATCTCTACAGTGGCATCGCCAGTTCGTTCAAGTGCATCATAAAACGCTTGACTCTGTGGAGTCTGCTCGTAATAGTCCTCTTGAGCCGAATTAGCTTCCGCCCACGCTGTCGCCAAGCTTGCAACCGCCACAACCAATAAACCAATACCGGTGCTGGCAATAGCAAGTTTCAAAGTCTTAGTGGAAATGGTCGCCAACTTGGTTGCAAAATCATACGCTTTCATAGCGGTGGTCATAGCAAAAATGCCAAGTTTTATGCCGACATACAAGACAATCAGGCTTTTTATCAAGGCGATGTTATTGACTAGAAATCCGATAATCTTGCCGAACAGTGAACCAATGTCCACCAATACTCTGGCCACATTCTTTAGGGTTCTTTCACCCTCGGGGCTTGCCAGGTATTTAGAAAACTCTCGAATGTAAGGCAATAATTGCTGGCCAACGCTTTCTTTTAAATTGTCAAAAATTACGGCAACCCGCTTGGATGGATCAGTCTCGGCTGCAAGTTCCGCAGCTCCAGCAAACTGTTTCCGCAATTGGCCCATAACATCAGAGCCTTTTTGAATACCTGGAATAAGTCTTTGCAGTCCACCAAGTTGCCCTTGTTGAGCCCTCGCAATCGCCTTAGTAACTTGGTTTAGGTCTTTACCTGTTCCAGCGGAAACATCTAAAGCCACGTTTAATAAATCTTGGCCTTTAGTTAGAGATCCAGTGGCTCGAACAGCGGTGGCCAGTGCAGGTCTAAGGTCATCATCCAAAATGCCTACAGTGTTAGACAGTTTCTGAATATATTTTTCTGCACCGGCAACGTTAGCGTTATTCACGCCAAGAGTGTTTTGTAATGCAAGAGCAAGTTGCTTTTGAGAGTTAGCATCAGCCGCAGCCGCTTTAGTTGCCTCTTTGAGATAACCAGCGAGTTTTGCTAAACCAAATCCGAGTCCCGCGGCTCCAAGAGCCCTAGACATAGTTTTTCCAACTCGGTCAGCTGTAGTGCCAAGAGTTTTTAGATCGCGACCAATAACTGTAGTGGTTTTAGATAACTTGTTATTACCAAGAAAATTGACTACTAGATTAGTGGCCATGAGACATCTTTCTTTCTACTGCCTCGCGGATAGCAACAAACTCTCTAAGCGTTAGAGCCCTATATTCGGCGACACTTATCCCACCATACACAACTGCAAACGCCATACGTTCTGCCGCCTGTTCCGCTACTTGTCTTTTGGGTCCTCAACCACTAACAGTTCATTCACATCAGCCATCTTAAACTTGCCAGCCTGTTCCAAAGTGAAATCTGGTTCCTGACGTTTCTTGATAATGTAAATGATTGCCTTTAACGCTTTGCCTTTAGGTGCACCATCAGACATAATCTGGTCAATACTTGAACCAGTTAGTAGCTCGATGGTTTCAACCTCGTCTAGCGTCAAACTCTCAAAATCGAATGGGTTGGTCATTTATTTTGCTCCTGGTAATCGGTTGATGTAATCCTGCATTAAGCGATCATACGTTTTGAATATTTCCTCTTTAGAATAGCCTAACGCTTCACTAAAGAAGGGATTGGGTGGAATACCGACATAAGTGCCTGGCTTCCTGACTCCCTTGTGTCTATACGAGACCACAGCCCAACCCCAGTGAATAGGGTTAGCATATGGCACTCTGGTTCCGCTAATGATGGTTCCACCACCCTTGAGCAAGCGTCTAGGTTTAGCGTTACTTTTCATTAGCCCTGTTCGGACCGGAATCAACGGCAGTGCCCGCTGAAGCATAACTAACGATGCCTGGTAACCTGCCTCTTTTATCACCGATTGGTCTGCACCAAGTTCGGCCATAGCTTTTAAAGCGAGGTTTAGATCACCGCGGTCAATTCCGGTCTCCACAAGAAACCTGACTAAGCAGTCTTTAGGGTTACTCCATAGTAAACCGGTGGGTTTGTGGATGGAGTGTGAACAGCGTTCTTGACAGTCAGAGTCACAGAGAACTTAACAATGTCGCCAGAGTTAAGGCTTAGTGGTGGCAACTGGTCAAAGACAACTGTTCCAGTGTAGTGCGGTTGAGCAGCGGTAGCGGTAGCGTTGCCGTTAGGTGCAATCACGAAAGCGACCTCGGTTCCGAAGTTGCTCCAGAGAATGCGGTAAAGGCTAGTTGCATCGCCAGAGGTTACACCATCTAGCTGTAACTTCCACTCTCCACCTGGACGGACCTCGCAGAAAGTCTGAACATCGCCAGGGGCATCGTTCAAAGTCAATTCAACAAGGTTAGCATCGCAGTCATAACGTTCAGTTGCTCCAATAATGAAACGAATGTTCGTTGCTTTGATTCTGGTTGATGGGGTTGTAGGCATTTCTTTTCCTTATAGGGTTATGGATAAATCCAAGGTGATGTCCGCTGCAAAATACTCTGCAGTGTTCACAGCAAGACGATACGGGCTGGCTACTGTTTTGAGAACTACATATCCCAAATCTGCCACCGCTGAAACCACGTCAGAAATCAGTTGATCCAGTTCCTCGGTTGATTGCTCATTGGTTGCAGTTGCAGCAACAAGAGTCAAACGAAGTCCCAGACGATACTGGTTCCCAATGGTTTCTGGTGTCAGATAGTTAGAATCTGCGGAGATAATAACTATTGGCGGGACAACTCTTTCGGGCACATAGTCCAAAACTTCTAAACCTGCAGCTTGCAGATCTAAAGCGAACTCGGCCTTGCTGGCTGTAATCTCGTTGGTCATAGACCTGGACCAGTGAAAGGCATCAGCATTTCTCTAGCCGCGTTCATAGGGTCTTTAGCGATTCTCACCGCTGTCCCCATGTCTGCGAATTGAGCAACACCATTTGGGGCTGAACGGCGGTGGAACAATTCAGATGCACATGACAACACTGCAGAGTCCAGAACACCTTGCGGCACTCTAGCGGTTCCCACGAACTTGCTTACCATCTGGTTTGCAGATGCCAGGCATGTGTCCACGAAATCCGATACCTCTTTAGTGCCAACATAGGCCCTAAATTGCTCCACCGTGACTGCCATGAGTTATTAGGCTCCGGTGTTCAGCTTGACGATTGCACCCTCGAATGGAACACCGAAAGCAGCGTAACCATAAACAGAGTAAGAGTTCTGCAACTTGGTGACATCCTCGCTTGAAAGGCGTGCAGGGGTTCCAGCACTTTCCCAAGTGGTTAGAGCCAACGAGTTAGCAAGGTAAGCGGTCTTGCTGTCAAGAGCAGGGTCGCAAATGATTGGGAGTCCAAGAATAGATCCAGTTAGAGCTGGAATGTTTGCACCACCAATGTTGTTCACACCCTGTCCGACTGGAAGCACTACTGGACGACCTGCAGTGTCAACGATTGAAACCAAACGCTTGTAAGCAACAGTTCCAGCAACAATGAACTCTGGTAGAAGTCCAGTCTGTGCGTTGATGTATGCAGCACCATCAGCGATTCCACCCATGACTGCAGTTGCAGTTAGAGCAGAAACGTCAAAGGTCTTTCCAGTCCAAGTTAGGCCAGCAAGAACAGCAATGAACTCGGTGTTCATCTTCTTGGCGTATGCAAGTGACATAGCCTGGAACACGACATCGAGGTAGTTCACAGTTGAACGCTCAATAGCCTGACGAGAAATTAGCGAGTAACCACCATAGGTGCCTACAGCTACAGAAACAGTTGAAAGAGCAACGTCACCGGTTGAGAGTGCAGTTGATTCAGTGGTCTGCTTGCCTACAGCAACAGTGTTGGTGTTCACCTTAGCGTATTCAACAGTTAGACCAGTTGCAGGTAGTGCCTGGATGCTGAACGCGTTAAGGGTTGGACGACCTAAATTGATCAGGTTGTTGATGAAACCGACAAACGCTGGACGAAGTGCAGCATCAGCCGAGGTTGCAGCTCTAAACAATTCAACAGCATCGCTGTCGTTTGAAATAAGAGCCTTAGCGTATTCACCCTGAGAACGGAACTTTGTCTCAAAGGTTGGAACGCTGATTGTTGGAGACTTTACTAGCTCAAGTTCGCGGCGAATCTCTGCCACTTCATCCTGAACAGTGCGGACATCCAATTCCATGTTCTCTGACATAGATGGTTCCTTTACATTAGGGGTTGAATCCGCTACCGGGTCAGTAACGGGCATTTCCTCACGAACTTCGGCCACACTTGCACCGCTGAACGCTGGAAAACTAACTAGGCTAACCTCTTTTAGATCTACCAGAGTCCTGGTAACTAGGTTGCCCTCGCGAGTCTGTTTCACTGGAACGAAACCCACGCTGAACTTGTTGATAACACCATCACGCAAAAGCGTGTAAGCCTCTTGGCCTCTAGGTGTATCTGAAATCTTGGCAGTAATCTCAAAGCCGTTTTCGGTGTCTTTACCCTCGGTAATTTTGCCGATAGGTTCAGAGTGTTGCCAAAACAGTTTGACATCCTCAACTGAACGAATTGCACCTGGCACGAACTGTTCTTGGTATGCTCCACCAATGTCAGCGGGCTGGCCGTAAGGCACAGCTATACCAGTAACCTCACGCTTCTCGGCATCAAGTCGAACCTCAAAACTTCTAGTCTCTAACTCGGTCATATTAGACCTTCCTTTTCTCTAACTTCATCGGCAGTCATAAATCCTGCACGAATAGCGGTCTCCCACATGTTGAATCTTGCAGCCATATCGGCTTTGAACAATCCCTCGAAATTGAACTCGGTCCTTGTGCCACGTGGCAAACATTCAGACAAGGCATCAGCAATAGCATCGGTGTAAGCCATCAAAGTGTGGCGGTAGAAAGTTTGCTGTTCATCAACCAGGTTTGAGTAAGTGTCACTAGATCCATCAACACCGGTCAAAAGTAATCTTGCTGGAACACCGAACAATCTGGCAATAGCTTGGACTTGCTGAACTTGAACATCAGTGAACATGGCATCGCGTGGATTCAGTTGAACAGTCTGCCACTCAAAACCTTGCCCCAGAACTGCGACCTTACGTTCACTCTGTTTAGCATGCCAGCGTTCAGTAATGACTTCCGCATCCTCGGCACCAATAGGCTTATCCGTTTTTAGGATTCCAGTCGGGATGCCAGCCTGTCCGAACCAGTTAGCTGCAAAGTTTCTCAAGTCAAGTGCCGCCGCAATGTCTTTAGCACATGCATCAACTGGACCAAGACCACGCAAATACCCTGCCTGACTAAAGAGTTTCAGGTGCTGAATGTCGGTGGTAGTGGACTTCATCGTGTCCTGATTAGTTACCTGGTAATCAAAAACTTTTTGGCCACGTTCATCCAAGCGGATGGTTACAGCGTTAGCAGGAATCAAAGTCAAGTTATTGACTTGGCCCTTAGAGTCATAAGACTTTAACCAGAAAGCGTTGCCGTCAAGAGCGAGAGACACCACAGTTTGAAAAAGGAAGTCACGCTTGGTCTGTGAATAGTCTGGTTTATTTACCAAGATTGGGTTCTCGATTGGAACCTCTAGGCCAGTTGCATACCGGAGAGTTTTCATCGGCATCTTGGAAACAGGTGTCGCGATGATCTGGATTGAACGATAAACCGCAGTCAGCGTCAGAGCTGTGTTGCCGTTGATAGCGTAGTCGCTCCGGGTAGGCCAAACTGGAGTTGCAGAACGTTGCTCTACATCTCTACCTAAAAGGCGTTGCCAAATGCTTGCCATACATCAGAAACCTATAGCACACATAGGACAAGAGTCAAAAAACTTGCAAACCATATTCTTGGTGTGTCGCGGAAACATACAAGGCCATAACAGTCGCCATCAGAGCATCAATGTCGCCTAAAGATTCACGCCTGGAAATCAACCAAGTCTCGCCAGTGTATTTTGCAATTCCACGCGGAGACTGAACTACTAGCAATGGATCGTTACGATGCTTCACCACGCCAGAACTAAACATGGCATACACAGTTGAGCAAGCTGCAGAAATCTCTTTAGTCCATAACGGCCACACCGGTAAACCATCAGCCTTGAGACGTTTTACTAGGTTCGGCATTTGTCTATCGTCTAACGCGATGGCAATGATGTTTCCCCTGGCATGAAGCTCATGCAGTTTCACATAAAGTTGCTGTTCAGTGCCACCAGCGAAACCTGCAACAAGTTCGGTCTCGAAAGTGCCGTCCTCACATTTACGTGCAGCTGCAATGCTCGAATACTCCCAATTCTTAGTTCGGTCTACCGCCAATACCACAGACTCTTGTTCAGTGATACCATCACCCGCCGCTTGAACAAATAAGTCTCCAGGTATCCACGATTCGGCAGTCCCAGAAATAAACCTATTCAGCCGGTAACGTTTCGCCTCATGTTCTGGAATAGATCTAATGTCGGATAGAACAGTCGCCAAATCTAACCTGCCAGCATCTATGGATGGGTTTGCACATTTCAGGGCTATTGGGTCGTCAATTTGTGAATGTTCTGGTGCTTCCCAGCAAAAGAAACCAAAACGTTCTAACTCTGGGTCTCCCGATGCAGCTTGATAACCGAGTTTATAGAGTTCGATTAGTGTGTCTGATGTTTCATCGCCAGCAGTAGTAATACCAATCACCATGCCGTCTTTACGTTGAGCAGTTCCCAAAACCGCAGCCGACCACATGCCACGTTTAGCGATATGCAATTCATCAAACAAACAGAGAGACATCGGGATTCCTTGCAACGCTGATTCTTTAGCCGCCTTTACGTCATACCTGGCAGAACCATCAGCGGTAACAATACCTCGTTGCTCGGTAGCCTTTTTGAAACGCTTTTTCAAATACTCGTTATTTTGAATCGTAAAGAGAACCCGCGAATAAATAATCCTTGCCTGATCTGTCGAACTAGCAATCGAAATAACTTGAGCACCTTGCTGATGCAATAGCAAACCATAGACACCAAGAATCGCACCTAACAGCGACTTACCATTCTGGCGACCCATGCTCACGACTATTTGCCGGTAACGAAGTTGTCCAGGATATTTAGGATGGTCCTCTGGGTAGCGTTCCAGCATCCTGCGAATAAGCCACTTCTGCCACTCGTCTAACTCAATACCTGCTGGATGTTCAGGGGAAGTCCACGCCATCTTAACGAGCTCGATAACCTTGTCGCCATCAGTTAGCATCCGAGTTTTATCGCGTAGCGGTTTTGTATAAATAGCGGGCAGTCGAACACCCTTGTCAAGCCTTGATGCCGTCATCAGCGTTTCAAAAGAGCATCCAACGGATCATGTTGGACCTTATCGCCTAAAGACCGCTTCAACTCAAGATAAGTTTTCCGAAGTTCAGCTGCAGTCGAAGTATTAGCCTTTTGGTCGAAGTCTCTGGCCAATGCCAGGCATAACTCGGCAAGGATTCTCTGGTCTAACGTCAACTCGACAGAATCTAACCAAGCTCTAAACTTGTCCTCAATCATTCAGACCTCTCTTTCTGGATAATTTAGCCTATTCGGTATCTTTCCGAGAACTAGTACGGGGCTATCGTGACTGGGAAAC
>OGWI01000022.1_pt1 | contig 17622 bp, 26 predicted proteins | sample 1576021 | NCBI WGS metagenome assembly OGWI01 (sample SAMN07581557, study PRJEB24739) | freshwater metagenome | place: Singapore | collected 2015-04
GGTTTCCCAGTCACGATACAGATGGGCTTAACATAAGGATTGTTCAAAATGCACCCTGATGATGATTTTTTACCTGAAGAATCTTTTGACTACACTAAAGGCGAATACGAAGATATGCAGGAAGATCACAACATTGCTGATGTGTTAAATCGTTTTGTTCGCTTATGTCAAGAGTATGGTTTTTACTTTATGATGCGTCAGTTAACTAAGGCTTTGAATGCTAAAGGGTTCAACGTATGAAGATATCTCTTGTGTATGATCCACCACCAATTCCAGTTAGATGTTTCGACTATAGGGCTTACCCAGAATCTTATGAGCCTGGGATGCCTTATGGTAGAGGATCAACTGAGGAAGACGCTATATACGATCTCTTAGACTATTTAGACTTAGATTATTGTACACCTATAGAGGTGACCTATGATTAAGCCACGTAAACGCAAGGTTAACCCTTACATAGCCTACCTCGAGAATCATGGCCGCCATGCCACCTTAGAAGACCTCCTAGAGGCATTCCCTAACAAGACCTCTAAGCAGATAAGAGACTCCATGTCTAAGTTAGTTGATAACCATACTGTTGATAGGGACACTAGGAAGGATGACCATCAGTATTTGATATCGTACTCACTAGGTGGATACAACACCAGGGACAACACTGGTATCTGTTGGCATAACCCTTTTAATCTGAGGACAACATGAGCAAAGAAGCTATGCAACTGGCGCTTGAGGCGTTGGAGAGTGATCCAATAAGTCATGCTGGACTTGTTAGCAGAAAGCAAGCCATTACCGCACTGCGCCAAGCACTGGAGACAGAGCAAGAGCCGGTGTATTGGAGTGTTGCGATTGATGAGTTACGCCAAGCACTAGAGGCAAAACGGGAACATGGGCTACAGGAAGCATTGGAAGATGGTTGGTGCGCCTGGGAATTCCACTCGCCGTTTGAAAGCTCAGTGTTTTCCTGTGATTGTGGATTGGTTCACGAAGTTGATATTCGTGTGGTGAGATATGAATCTTTAGATTCAGAAGTCTATGAAGTTGTTGACGACCATAACCTGGAAGCACAAATGCGACTCAGGCGGCGTGATGACCTCTCGACCGAGTTTATTATTGAGCAAGTCTTGAAGGAGAAGAACACATGAGCGATTCATACGATGATTACGAGGTAAAGCCAAGCTAAAGGAGAAGAAAAAGTGGTAGATATCGTAGTAGGACTACGACTCAAGTTAAAGGAGAAGAATCAGTGAACTACTTAGCCACTCATGTTGGCTGTGATGATTGTGGATCTAGTGATGCATTGTCCGTATCTGTTAATGACAAAGGAGAGACTTGGTCACACTGTTTTGCTTGTAATACGAATACTAAAATGTCTGAACATGATGATAACTTCAGACAAAAGCATACAAAGTCTGCTAAGGTGATTCCAATGTTAGATGGTAAGTATCAGTCCATACCGCTAAGAAACCTCTCCAGAGATGCCTTAAAAGCCTTTGGTGTGATGATCACTGATGAGGGTGGTGTAGCTTTTCCCTACCATGATGCTGATGGTAAGGTCACTGCCTACAAGGTAAGGCATGATGCAATGAAGACTGATTGCACTATCAAAGGTGATTGGTCTAAGGCTACTTTGTTCGGACAGCATTTATTCCCTAAAGGTGGTAAGAGCATTACCATCACTGAAGGTGAATTCGATGCTGTTGCTGTCTATCAGATGAATGGTATGCGGTATCCAGTAGTAAGCATACGCAACGGCGCACAATCAGCACTAAAGGACTGCAAAGACAACTATGAATTTATTAACTCTTTTGAAACCATTGTTATCAGCTTTGATGCTGATGAAATTGGTAAGCAAGCTGCTACGAAGGTAGCTGATCTGTTCGGTGCTAAGGCTAAGGTAGTTAAGCACAGACAACCGAATAAGGATGCTAACGATTATCTCAAAAATGAGATGATTAAGGAGTATATCCAGGACTGGTTTGCTGCTGAGGTCTATGTACCTGATGGGATAATTGAAGGATCAAAGCTTTGGGAAGCGATCAACACACCAGCCATTAAAGCCTCTTGTGACTATCCTTGGCAAGGTCTTAATGCGTTAACCTATGGTATCCGTAAAGGTGAGCTGGTGACGTTTACAGCAGGATCTGGGCTGGGGAAATCACAGGTACTTAGGGAGATCGTTTACCACATACTGTGTAAGACTGAGGACAACATAGGGTTAATGTTCCTGGAGGAATCTACTGTTCGCACTGCCAAAGGTATCATGTCTATCCATGCGAACAAGCCACTACATCTACCTGACACAGCGTACACTGATGAGGAGTTTAGAGATGCCTTCGAGCACACTCTTGGCACTAATAGGGTTTATCTTTTTGATCATTTTGGGAGTACATCAATTGACAACATACTATCAAGAGTCAGATTCATGGCTAAAGGACTCGGATGTAGCTTTGTTGTGTTGGATCATATTAGTATTGTCGTCAGTTCTGGCGATGTTGGCGATGAACGTAAAGCATTAGATGAGATCATGACCAAGCTTAGGATGATTGTGCAGGAGACAGGTATAGCACTGTTGATTGTCAGCCATCTTAAGAGACCAGACGGTAAAGGCCATGAAGAAGGAGCAGCTACTTCACTAGGTCAGCTTCGAGGATCTGGTAGCATTGCACAGTTGTCTGATATGGTGATCGGTATGGAAAGGAATGCACAGCATGATGATGAACGTGAACGCAATACCACAAAGATTCGAGTGCTTAAAAACCGTTTTTCAGGTGTCACAGGTCCAGCCTGTAACGTCTATTACAGCCACTCAACAGGAAGGTTATCAGAGGTCACACAAGATGAAGACTTATGAAGATTTGAAAGAGGATACGAAACGATTTGCTTTACAGCAGATACGTACAGGGTCTACAATGGGTGAAGTAGTTTGTTCGTTTGAAGAGATCATCAACGAGATCAGGAAGACATCAGACTACGTAGAGGCTATGCAAGACGCTAACAGGAGACCGTAATGGCTGATGTACAAAGTATTGAAGAGCATGATGATGGTACAGCTACTGTACACTTTGAGCTAACTGATGAAGAGATTAAGATACTTATCAGTTGGGGTATCAAAGAAGCAATTAAGTTAGCTTTCCATAAAGAAAAGAACTTTGATTGGGGTTTAAACAATGAAGCAAACACTTAGAGATATGATGAGCCAGTGCTGGGATAACCGCATGGATTGTGAGCACTTTGACTTTGAGAAGTTTGCTGAGATGGTAGCCTTCCAAGCCAGTGAAGAAAGATTAGATCGCTGTATCGAAGCCTTGGAGAGAAGAGGTTATGCTGATGCAGCAGATATCATCAGGGGAGAGGGTTAATGTGGGTAATGGATAGGCTGTTAGCTGACCATGCAGAGCTAAAGAAGAAGTATGATACACTGCTAGAAGACTATCAGAAACTGGTACACAAATATGAAGAGCTTAGTGCTGGACATCGAAACAGACATGAAACAGACTGTTATCTTCTGCGTAGTCACGAAGGATCTGACAACAAGTGAGGTGGTATGTCATACTCATCCAAATACACTAAAGCCTCTTATAGAGGATTGCGACACAGTGATAGGACACAATCTAATCAGCTTCGACGGTTACCACCTTCGGAGATTGTGGAACATTACGATACCACTCAAGAAGGTGTCCGATACGCTCGTGCTGTCGAGGCTATGGAATCCCAGTATCGAAGGAGGACACAGTCTAGAAGCATGGGGGAAAAGATTAGGGAATCACAAGATTGAGTTCCAAGACTTCACTGCCCTAACACAAGAGATGATTGAGTACTGTATTCAAGATGTTAACCTTACTGGTGAACTTCATCGCAAACTATGTGGAGACTTGAAGGACTTTTCACCACAAAGCATTGACATCGAACATACCGTACAGTTTATCGTCGCACAGCAGGAAAGACATGGATTCAAACTAGACATCCCTTTATGTACTGAGTTCATCTCTCAGTTAACTACGAAGTTATCAACTATTGAGGAAGAACTACAGACTATATTCCCACCGATCATCACTGAACGTGTTAGTGAGAAGACAGGTAAGAAACTAAAGGATCATGTTGAAGTGTTTAACCCAGGATCCAGAGATCAGATAGGACGTAGACTGATATCTCTAGGATGGAAGCCTGATAAGTTCACTGAGACAGGTAAACCAATGGTTGATGAAGTTATCCTGTCTAAGTTATCGTATCCAGAGGCTAAGGCAATGGCTGAGTACCTGCTTATTCAGAAGCGTATAGCACAGGCTACATCATGGCTAGAGCATGTTGCTGATGATGGTAGGGTTCATGGTAAGGTCATCACTAATGGCGCTGTCACAGGGCGTATGACGCATCACAGCCCTAACATGGCACAGGTTCCTGCTGTCAATGCTGACTATGGTGAAACATGCAGACAAGTATGGACTGTAGATCCTGGTAATGTCCTAGTAGGTTGTGATGCTTCAGGCTTAGAACTACGTATGTTAGCTCACTACATGAAAGATGATGAGTACACTAAGGAGGTAATCAATGGGGATGTCCACACTAAAAACCAACTCGCTGCTGGTCTTGAGAGTAGGGCGCAAGCAAAGACGTTTATCTATGCCTTTCTCTATGGAGCAGGGCCGTCTAAGATTGGATCAATTGCTCAAGGGAGCGCCGAAGAAGGAAAGAAACTCATCGCCCGCTTCCTTAAGAATACGCCAGCTCTCAAGACACTTAAAGATAAAGTTAGCAAGTATGCAGAGAAGGGGTATTTACCTGCCCTTGACGGTCGTCGATTATGGGTACGGTCGGAACACGCAGCACTTAACACGTTACTTCAAGGAGCTGGTGCGATCTCGATGAAGCAAGGTCTGATCCACCTACATGAGTCATTGAAGAAACATAAGATACCTGCACACTTTGTGGCTAACGTCCATGATGAATGGCAGATAGAATGTCCTATGAAATATGCTGATGATGTTGGTAAACTCGCTGTAGCAGCTATTGAGAAGGCTGGTGTTACCTTGGGTTTACGTTGTCCTCTAACGGGTGAATACAAAGTAGGAAACAACTGGAAGGAAACACACTGATGATTACCAACTTTGATGAGATTGATTCTCTGGTCGTAACTATTAAGATAGGAAAGGATGATGCTGGTTATGTAACGATGGATGTTCAGAGTGATAAGTTAGTATCAAACCGTATGATGTTGGCATTGCTACACTCTATTGCTGAATCAGCTACAGAATCAATGATGGCTGAGATACAAAGTAGAGTGTTGCTTGACAAATTTAAGATGCACTGATATACTGTTATTGTATTTTCACTGAGGAAATTAACATGGAACAAAAACCTGTACGTATTGAAGCAACCTTGATGTGGCCTTTCCTTGATAAGCCTAACGACATGTCTGGTAAGTATCAAGTAGATCTGACTAATTTGTCAGACAAGGCTGTTAAGGCTTTGGAAGATATGGGTATCTCTGTTCGCAACAAAGAAGATAAAGGCTTCTTTATCACTACTAAGAGTAACCATACCATCAAAGCACTTGATAAGAACGGTGATGAGGTGCTTGCACACATTGGTAACGGTACAAAGGCTGTGTGTGTTATAGGCTCATACTCATGGACCTTTAAGAATAAGAAAGGTGTATCACCTTCACTGAAGAAGCTAGTGATCACTGACTTGGTTACTTACAGTGCACAGCCTAAGCAGGAAGAAGAAACAGAAGACGTACTGTAATGAAGCTAATGCCAATCATTGATGGTGACATTCTCTGCTACCGTGTAGGCTTTGCCTGTAACGAGGAAACAGAGAAGGTTGCTATCAGAACGATGGCAGACATGTTGGAGGAGCTGATCTTTATTGAACTCTCCTCTAACATCCATGTCGGTTACTTAACTGGTAAGGACAACTACAGGCATGACATCGCTAAAACACAACCCTACAAAGGAAACAGAAAGGATGCGCCCAGGCCCGTACATCTTCACAGCCTTCGTGAGTATCTTATTACTGCTTGGGACTTCAGAGTGGCTGATGGACAAGAGGCTGATGATGCTATTGGAATCCATGCCACGCTAACCAGGGACAATTCAATCATCGTATCTATTGACAAAGACTTAGACATGATCCCTGGTCATCACTACAATCCTGTAAAGAAAGATCATTACTACGTGAATGACAAAGAAGCAATCAAGAACTTCTATCGTCAGATCCTTACTGGTGACAAGGTTGACAATGTACAGGGCTTACGTGGTATTGGTCCTAAGAAGGCTGACAAGATCCTCGGTGACTTCGATACTGATTTAGCCATGTATGAAGCTGTTTTGAAGGCTTATGATGGTGATGCTGAACGTGTGTTAGAGAACGGACAACTACTGTGGATTAGACGTAGGAAGGATGAAATATGGCAACCACCGACACCATCGTCTACTTAGAGTGGGTAGATGCTGTAGCCAGTTCAGGATGGCAACTAAAGGGTAATGGCTCTTTAGCAAGATGTAAGTCCGTTGGTTTTATGACGCATGAGACTGATGATGAAGTACACCTAGCAGCAGCGATAGGAGAGAATGATTGCAATGCTGTTATGATCATTCCTAAGAGCTGGATAAGTAATTGGACGGAGATCGACATTGAAGCCTTCAAGCGCAAAAAACAAAGGAAGACTGCTGCAAAAGTTGGTAGTACAAAAGCTAAGAGACACTTTCAACCTAAGCGAACATGATTGCAAAAGCACACCAATGGGTACACAGGGCGAGGATGTCTGGCTCTCGACGAATGCACTGGAACGATTTAGGTACGGCATCGAGTGCAAGAACAGAGCAAGAATTGCAGTCTACACTGACTACGAACAAGCAATACGGCACTGTGAAGGCAAAGACAAAGAACCCCTCTTAGTCATCAAGCAGAATAGATCTGATCCTTTAGCACTGGTTAGCCTTGATCACTTCATAGCAATAGCAGAGAAGGCAAAGCTTTGGGAAGTACATCAGAAGCAGAAGACTGTAGAGGAAAGCAAACAAGCCACTAGGATGAGAAAGGTTTATGGCAAAAATTAAAGTAGACTACATCGATCACATGGGCGATGACTTAACGGTAGTCAACGCTGCTCGTGTTAGCTTCGATAAAGAGTCAGAGGCTGTTGATTGGTACGACACAGAGCAAAGCAATCATTACTTTCCTTTACCTGTGTTAGATCCTAAAGATATCAAGCTGATTAACTATCTAGCTAAACACAACCATTGGAGTCCCTTCAGCCATTGTTTCATTCAGTTCAGGGTCAAAGCACCGATCTTCGTAGCTAGGCAGTTGATGAAGCACACAGTAGGGTTAGCCTGGAATGAAGTCAGTAGACGCTATGTTGATACCACACCAGAGTTCTATCAGCCTACGTATTTCAGACGTAAAGCACCAAATGTCAAACAAGGTAGTTCAAAAGAACCTGTAAAAAGTCACATAGATTGGCATGAAACAGTTGACAAATATACAGGAACTATGTTAGCATTGTATGACGCTATGCTTAAGGAAGGTATTTGTCCTGAGCAAGCTAGGATGATACTCCCCCAATCCATGATGACTGAATGGTATTGGAGTGGTAGCCTTTACGCCTTTGCTAGAGTATGTCAACTAAGGTTAGCAAAGGAAGCCCAAGCAGAGACAAGGATCGTTGCAGAACAAATCTGCCGAACCTGCTCTGAAGTATTCCCTAATGCGTGGGACGCTCTTATGAATGGAGATGAAGATGAGTGATAGTAAAATTAGTCTGCATGTGTCGATAATGTCAGAAGATGATGAAGAAGTACAGAAGTATCACGCTGATCGTGGTTTTCCATTAAACCACATGGTTGATATCAATGTTACCTACGATAGTGGTATTGCTTGGCCTAAGCTGTTAGAGTCAGCATGTGAAGCTATTGGCGCTTATTACGGTTATGATGTCAAAGAGAAAGTATTCGTTAAACAGTTTGACAAAATCGTTAACATATACGGACATGATGATCCTGGAAACTACGAAACAGACTTAGATGACGATGAGAATCCTGCTACTTGACATCGAAACAGCACCTAACACTGCGTATGTCTGGGGTTTATTTCAACAGAACATCAGTATCAGTCAAATCGTAGACAGCAGTAGTGTTTTGTGTTGGTCCGCTAAGTGGTATCAAGGTGATCAGTTAATGTTTAGCAGTATCCTAAATGGTAAGAAGACTATGTTAAAGAAGATCCATAGTCTCTTAGATGAATGTGATGCTGTAGTACATTACAATGGAACTAGGTTTGACATACCTACACTAAACAAAGAGTTCCTAGAAGCTGGTATGTCTCCTCCAGCACCTTACCATCAGATTGATCTGTTAAAGACTGCTAGAAAGGAATTTAGGTTTCCTAGTAACAAGCTAGACTATGTAGCTAGAGCGTTAGGATTAGGACAGAAGACTAAGCATGAAGGCTTTGAACTTTGGATTAAGTGTATGAACAAAGACAAAGCAGCATGGGAAGTTATGGAACAGTACAACAAACAGGATGTCATATTGCTGGAGAAGGTTTATGAGCGATTTCTTCCCTGGATTCGAACCCACCCTAACGTCTCAGTCAACAAAGACCACCGAAGCTGTACACGATGTGCTAGTATCAATCTACAGAGGAGAGGGTTTAGTACCTCACTCACAGGAAAGTACCAACGCTATCAATGCCAAGACTGCGGTGGGTGGCAACAACAACGAAGGAGTGAACCAATTGCTGCCGAAATACTCAAACCAGGCTAAACAGGTTGGCGGTGATCATTACAAACAGACAACACTACAACCTTGGGATGTTATCTCAGCATGGTCATTAGATCCTTGGTTAGCTAATGTTGTTAAGTATGTACAGAGACATCAGCGAAAGAATGGTAAAGAAGATCTACAGAAAGCAGTACACTATCTGGAGTATGTGATTGAGAACTATGATTTAGTAAAGAGTAAGTACTATAAGGAGTGATTATGGCTTTAACGATTCTGGACTTGTTTGATAAACTAAAAAGACTAGATGAAATATCTCTACTTGAGATATTGAACATAACAACAGAAGAACTGGTAGACAGGTTTGAGGACAGAATCGAAGCCATGTTTGACCAACTTGTTGACGAAATAGATGACACCGAAGAAAAAGAAGAATGAAGTTAACTAACTACTCAAGTTTTATCCACAAAAGCCGCTACAGTCGTTTCATTGACGAACAAGGCAGACGTGAGAACTGGAGTGAAACAGTTGAACGCTACATGGGATTCATGAAGAAACAACTGTTAGATAAACACAAGTATGAGATACCACAACACATATACAAGACAGTCCACAAAGCAATCCTAAACATGGATGTAATGCCTTCGATGCGTTGTATGATGACTGCTGGAGAGGCACTTGAGCGTCAGAACATTGCTGGTTATAACTGTAGTTATCTGCCTATCGACGACCCTAAGTCCTTTGATGAGGCTATGTACATCCTCTTATGCGGTACAGGCGTTGGATTCTCAGTAGAGGCTAAGTATGTTAATCAACTCCCTGAAGTCCCTGATCAGCTATTCGATAGTAAAACTACTATCGTGGTATCCGACAGCAAAGAGGGCTGGGCTAAAGCATTACGACAACTCATTGCTTTACTATACGCTGGAGAAATTGCAACCTGGGATGTATCCAAAGTTAGACCTGCTGGCTCCAGACTTAAGACCTTTGGAGGCAGAGCTTCTGGTCCAGAACCCCTCGTTGAACTATTCAAGTTTGTTATTAGGAAGTTCCAAGCGGCCAAAAATCGTCGTCTCTCGTCCCTTGAATGCCATGATATTCTGTGCAAGATCGGGGAGGTTGTTGTTGTGGGTGGTGTGCGGCGTTCTGCGATGATCTCTTTAAGCGATCTCAGTGATGATCGTATGGCACACGCTAAAGCAGGAGCATGGTGGGAACAACAAGGACAGCGTAGTCTTGCTAACAACTCTGCTGTCTATGATGTAAAGCCTTCAGTAGGGCAGTTTATGCGTGAATGGTGTTCGATCTATGAAAGCCATTCAGGTGAACGTGGTATCTTTAACAGAGATGCGTCGAAGAAGCAAGCAGCTATCAATGGTCGTAGAGATCCTAACCATGACTTCGGTACGAATCCTTGCTCAGAGATTATCCTACGTCCTTACCAGTTCTGTAACCTCACAGAGGTCATTGTTCGTGATACGGACACACTTCAAGATTTGATGTACAAAGTACGTGTAGCAGCGATTCTAGGCACTTGGCAGAGCACAATGACTAACTTCCCTTACCTACGTAAGATATGGGAAAAGAACACTGCTGAAGAGCGTCTATTAGGTGTATCACTGACAGGTATCTACGATCATCTGTTACTGAATGATCCTAAGGATAAAGCGTTACCAGCAAGGTTGGAGATGTTGAAAAATGAAGCAATCATTGCTAACGAAGTTACAGCAAATGCTCTTAATATCCCTGTCTCTGCTGCTATCACTTGCGTCAAGCCTTCTGGTACTGTGTCTCAGCTTTGTGGCACTGCTTCTGGCATTCATCCTCAACATGCCCAGTATTACATTAGGCGTGTACGATCAGATAAAAAAGATCCTCTCACGGCGTTTATGATCGAACAAGGTATTCCTAGTGAGCCTTGTGTGATGAGACCAGACAGCACTACTGTGTTCTCATTTCCTATGAAGGCTCCTGAAGGTGCTATCACCAGGGATGATGTTGATGCAATAGCTCACCTTAACCTATGGCGTATCTATCAGCTTCACTGGTGCGAACATAAACCTTCAGTAACTATCTCAGTTAATGAGAATGATTGGCCTACTGTAGGGGCTTGGGTATTTGACAACTTTGATATCTGTACTGGTGTATCATTCTTGCCAATGGATGGGGGCACATATCGACAAGCACCTTATGAAACATGTAGCAAGGAAGACTATGAAGCCTTGGTAGCTAAGATGCCTGTAAACATCAACTGGGATATGCTTAAAGAAAATGATGATAACGTCGAAGGTGCACAGCAATTGGCGTGTGTAGCCGGTGTGTGTGAAATTTAAATAAAAAAAAAGACCCCTGCAAAGGGGTCTATAAAGGTCACTAAGGAAAACTATGCCGAATATATGGGGTTGGTCTTTTCTACCAGGGTTTATGTTAGGTATTTGCTACTCTGATGATTTTGTCGTAACTGACGAGGACAGTTCTGAGGTTCTTCTCGAAGGGTTCTTCGTCTTTGTTAACATTGCTATCTTTAGCTTTGTTGTTGGATGGGCTAAGGAGGAATAGTGTCGCCTCTGCTTCACGACGAAGAACTAAGCCTTTGGTTACTTTACCTGCTGCAAGATTCCAACGCTTTAGTTCTTGAGCAGCTTCCTCCCATCGTTCTTGGTTTATTCTTGTTCGCATCGTGGATGAACGCAGCCTAGCAACACCTAGGTTGTAAGTCCAACTTAGTATCGCAGCAGCTTTGTTATCGTGTTTCGTCAACACTGGACAGGCTTTGTAGACTTGTAGCAGGAACTTCTCTGCATCAAGTTCGAACAATTCCTGTCCTCTTTCTTTTGATATCTCAGGATCATCTAAGGTAACCCTATCACCATTCTCGTACATGGTAGATCCCCATCCTATGGTTGGTACACCAGCACTGCATAGATAAGGTTTACTTCTCCATCCTTCAAATCTCTTGATTAACGGTTCAGCTATGGTGATTACTTTAGACAAAGACATTGTTTTTCTTACTACAATTCTCTGATTCAGTTAATATTTGTAGATTCCAAGGAACATGAAGACCAGAAACAATAGAATTCTTTAAAGGTATAATATGATCAACATGATGTGCTATACCAGTCTGAAAAGACTTTGCTTTGGCTATTTCATAAAACTCTTGAATCTGTACTAACTGTATCGGAGTTAACCACTTAGGACGAGATTTCATTTTTCTTGTATATCTATCCATACAAGCTGCGTTATGTCTTGCGGAATTATCTAACTTCCACAGCTTTGCTCGTTCTTTGTAAGAATCTTTGTTTTCTTCGTAATGCTTCTTAGCTTTTTCATTGATTTTCTCTTTGTTAGCTAAGTAATACTGTCTTTTCTTTTCTCTCAAAACTTCCTTGTTCTTTTCTCTATATTTCCTGTCTTGCTCAGACTTTTTAGCTTTATCTATCATTTCTTTGAAGACTCCCAAACTCTCCCGACAAAATAAAACGATAGTATCATAGCCAACATACCCTCATCAAAATCTGTCCAGCCTGTGATGAGCACATTAGTCCAGATACCATCTTGTAAAAAAGCTAAATACAAGCCTGCTACCTTTACAGCAGTGTAAAAGAATACAAACCAGTACGTCACTGCTGGTCTAACCAAAGCAGATAGTGATGCTACCCACTTCCAAGCCTTACTATCAGACTCTGCTTGTTGTTTGAATGCTTCACCGATAGCATCTAATTCATGCTCTTGTAGACGTTGATGTCCCTGCTGTAAGGCAAACTCTGCTTGCATCTTAGCGATGGATACTTCAACATCTAACTTCTTCAGTTCATGCTCTCTTTCAAACTTCCTATCTAAGATCTTTAAGACCTCTGGAGCAAGACGAAAGACACCACCGATAAGAGCACCGATAAGTTCAAACATCACTGCATCTCCTCTGGCATGTTAGCCTGGATAGCTGGTGTAGCTCTTACAGCACCCATTGCAGCATCGTTTACTAACATATCAGCCCAATTGATACCAAACTTCTGAGCAGCCTTTAGGAACTTATTAGCTGCTTGTAAATCCAATGTACCATTATCTTTAGGTGTTAAAGCTTTAGCTAATAGATTTGTTGCTTGCGGATCTAACAATAAAGCCTTAAGCCTTTCATCAGTTGCTGCTGCTGTTTGCTTTGCCCAAAACTTAGATAGAATAGATGATATAGCCCATGTACTGCTTGCAATTGGGTTTCTAAACTTAGATAAAATCTCTTCAGGAGGAACACCAATAAGTTGTTCAATAGGTGTTGTAGGCACTTCTTGAACATTGAATTTAACATCAGCAGGATTGTTCGCTAATCTCCTAGAAGCTTCCGCTAGACTTTCTACATTCTTAATGTACGTAGGCCCAAAGACTTTATCGTATGTAGCCTTCCTAGTCCTATCCGACAATGCTGATACAGGATCAGCAGCGGACAATATATCATCTAACATAAAGGACCGTACAGCGTTCAGAGTATCTACGTTACTTCCATAAGTACGTAAAAACTGATCTACGTTAGCTGGTTTGCTGTATAGGCTTCCAACAATTTCTTGCGCTGTTTTACCTTCTAGCTGAAGTAGCTTATTCTTCTTAGCTTCTGTGAAGGCATTGTTAATTCTTACCTTCTCTGCATTGAGAGTAGTTACGTTATCAACAGCGTTTCTAATGGTATCTGCTTTATCACCTAACAAAGACAATTCAGCATTGTTTGCTTTTAACCACTTCCTAGCAGCGTTGACATCAATGACACCATTCTTAACCGCTGTCTTGTCAAAGTCTAACAAGAAAGCCTTCATAGCTAAGTCTGAGCCTTCATTACCAGTTACATCTAAGAACTGAGATAGGGCTGACTTATTCTTAGTAAGTACAGGTAAAACAGATTCAGCAAACTTAGCTCTATCTACTTGCTTAATAGCCTCGGTATTGAATGGTAGTCCAACTTGGTTAAGATAAGCAGCATCAGCAGCTTTGTACTGAGTAACAAACCCTTCTGGAAGTGTGTCAATAACACCGTTAACTTTAGACTTAAGTTCACCTAAAAGCCTTACAGAGGCTTCATCTCTTGTTGTACGTAACTGTCTGTTAATCTCACGTTTCAATGAATCAAGATCTTCAATACTAGCTGCTTTAAATACCTGTTCACCACCAGGGACTAAAGGACGACCACGTTCATTTAACAACGCACTTGGTTCTGATAGTGTGGGTTTAAACTGTGTGTTGATCTTATTCCAGATAGAAGGAAATGTCTTGAACACATCAGCAGATCGTTGATCGGTGGCGAACTGAAATATATCTTCTACACCAGCAGCAGGGAGACCTACGTTGTTTTGCTCTGCGTAATCAAAGGCACGTTGATAAAGAGGAGCTACAGCCTTCTTAGCCTCATCTTCTTTGGTAGCAACAAGCGTGGCTAAACGAGATCCTAACTGCTGTTGATCTTCTACGTTAAAACTAGACTCTTTAGCAATCTGTTTATTCAGTGCATCTAGCCTACGTTGTTGTACCTTATCAAGAGGTATATCCTTAACAGTTTGTTCGATGATTGCGTTAGCATCCCCAGGCTGTCCGAACAACCGTGTAGCTCTTCCTTGTAAAGCATTCCTAGCTTGTTCAAATTGCTGTCCGTACTGATTACGGAATACAGGATCTCTGGAAGATAGGTTTCGAACAAGATCTACTAGAACAGGATTACTATCTAACAAAGCAGTTGCTGGGAGTGTTACACCAGTAGTTCCTGATATTTGCTGTGCTCTAGACAGTGTTTGAGCTATGTTAGGATCAGCTTGTGCTGCTGCTTGAAGTATGTTAGTAACTGTTGAATCAGCTTCTCTTAACACATCAGCTTCTGGACGCATACCTCTAACACGTTCAGTTAAAGATCTTGCTTGTGGTAGCAAAGTTCCTGTAGTTCTAGGAATACTTCCTTGAGCAACACCACCAGTAATACCACCAGTTAAAGCACCTACAAACTGACCAGCATCACCAGCAATGTTCTGTCCTACTTGACCACCAAACTCTGCTGTCATCCCTGGTATAAAACCACCTAAAATACGACCAACAATTCCAGTCCCACCTGCCATGCTTAATGGGTCCAGTGTAGACTCAATACCAGCACCAACTAAACGTGTTGCTTTATCAGGAGCAGGTATTTGCTGGTAACCTACTGCTTGTTGTGTTCTTTGCTCTACCGGCTGAATAAACTGTTTTTCAATCTGTTGTGTAAGACTAGGCTCTGCTGATGGAGTCTGTATAGGAGCTTCCATACCAGCAATACCACGCATAATCTGAGGTCCAAACCTAGCAACAGCACCTTTAGCAACATCAGTTAAGTATTGACCAGGAGTAACACCAGTATCTTGTGGTCTGTTACGTTGGAATACCTTAGATAACTCTTTAGGTGTTACACCAGCCTGAGTAGGTAGTGTAGCAGCAATCTCATCAATCTCATCATCTGTAAGAGGCTTAGTAGTCCTTACAGTTTTACCGTTAATGGTATAAGTAGGCATTCTTATTCCTTAGGTTATTCAACAGTGTATTCAGTGCCTGACTTTGTTTTTCTCTTCCCTTGTACTGACACAACACCAGGAGTTTGTCCAAAAGCTTCTTCAAACGATGGAAAAATAGCATTAGGGTCGCCACCAGATTCTTTCTTAATTGCTTGTCTAAATGGGTTTAACCTACGCTCATATTGATCTTGTTCTCTCTTACGTAAAGCAACAAGAACAGCTCTACGATCTTCGTTAGTAACTTTAGTGTCTTTACCAGAAACAAAATTAACAAATCTATTAGCAACACGTTCATCAAGAGAACCAGTGTTAGCTAAACCTCTTACTTCAGTAGCAGCCTTTTGAGAATCACCAAAGATTGATGAAATCTCTTGACGTAAAGCAGCTTCAGAGAAAGGAGTGTTTTGATCAATTAGTGTTATTGATCTATCAATAGACTGCACTCTATCAAAGATTGGTTTTGTAGCTTTTTGTCCTTGATCAACCAAAGCAGCAGTTTGTGGTGTATTAAGAACAACATTGGTTGTTGAACCACCTTCTCTAATTTGTCCAGTGAACGGTACTTCTTTTCCTTGGCTATCAAAGGTAAACTGCTTACGTTGTTCAGGATCATAGTAAACTACTTGCCCTGTTGTTGATACACCTACTTTTGTTGGTTCTTTTGCTGCTCTTGGTTCTCTTGTACTTTCTTTTGTTATGTAATTATTTAGTTCATTTCTTCTTGTTTCAAGCCTTGCTCTAGCCTGAGGATCTTGTTCTGTTTGTAAAGCATCATCAATAGCATCTCTAGCTTCTTGATATTGAATCAAAGATGGTACTTTAGCTGTTTTGGCTTGTTCTGTTTTACGTAATGCTTCTTGCGTCTGTGCTGCAATCTTAGCAATCTCATAAGATGTCTTAACCTTACCTTGTTCAGCCTTTTCTCTATCAGCCTTCATTTTAGATAATCGTTCAGAGGCTGACAATGCTTGCTGTGTTAATCCTCTTTTGTTCGCTTCCTGAACAAACAACTCTAAAGCCTTCTCAGGATCGCTACCATCCCACTGTGAAGCCACTACTTTCTTTACTGCATCCATCTCAGTAGCTTCTTTCAATGCTGGATCTTCGATACCGAACAAACCACCTATAGCTTTACCAGCAGCAGTGCCATAATTAGCCATAGATAGTCTAATGCTTTGATAAGGATCTAACTTAGCTTGTTCTAGGTTACTTAGACGTGCCCTATCATCTAAAGCACGTTGAACCTCAGCTGCTGAAGGACCGAACAACCCCATATCTTGTTGTGCCATAATATTTCCTTAACCTAAGCCAGGAACACCCAACAACTTACCTACGGTATTTAACCCTGTAGTTATGTTAGTTGGTGTTAGTAGATTTCCTACAGCATTCTGTGTTGCTGCTGTTGTACCAGCCAGTGCAGCCTGTTGAGCTTGTAAGTTAGACGCTATACCAAGTCTACCTGTAGCAGCAAGCTGTTCAAGACCTTGAGTACCTACGTTCAGTGCTGACGTATAACCTTGTGTTGCTGGTTGAGCATAGAGTTGAGCTGCTGATATTCTTCCTTGCTGAGCCATTTGACCTAACTGACCAGACAACTGCTGTTGTTGTGCTTGTAACCCTAACAAGTTACTGATAGGAGCATAAGCAGCAGTTCCTTGACCAATTAACGTACCACGTTCACCTAAAGCAGCTTGCCTAGACTGTAGTTCTCTTTCTAGTTGCTGTCTAGCAATAGCTTGTTCCTGTGCTAGCAACTCTGGTGAAGAACCACCAAAAGCAGACCCACTTACACCCAATCTACCTTGAGCACGTAGACGGTCCTCTGTTGCTAACCGTTGACGTTCAATCTCTGGTGCAGACAACGCAGCTATTTTTTTATAGTAATCTTTAGCTAACTGATCAACGTTAGTCATCTCAGCAGCCTGTGCAGACTGTGCTGCTACTCTAGCAAAAGGATTATATAGTGCTTCACCAACGTTAGTTAACGTAGTCTCTACAGCACCTGTCTCAGGATTAACTCTAGTACCAAACAACTGATTAGTAACACCATAAGGTGTAAAGTTACCAACCATACCTGCTGCTGTTCTACCTACGTTCTCCAATCCTTGTTGTCCGAACAACCCTAAGTTAGTGTACTGTGTCTTTAGTTGGTTAGATAGTTGATTGTACTGTTCTTGGCTAATCTGCCCTTGTTGTCTTAACTTGTCAGCAGCATCCTGTACCATTGCTAAGTTAACACCACTACCTACTATGTTTCCTAACAAGTTATTATCTCCCCCACCTAGCAATGCTTTAGCAGCTATCGTGACTGGGAAACAGATCGGAAGAGCACACGTCTGAACTCCAGTCACTCTCGCGCATCTCGTATGCCGTCTTCTGCTTGAAAAAAAAAA
>OGWI01000023.1_pt1 | contig 17606 bp, 33 predicted proteins | sample 1576021 | NCBI WGS metagenome assembly OGWI01 (sample SAMN07581557, study PRJEB24739) | freshwater metagenome | place: Singapore | collected 2015-04
GGAACACTGGGCACATATCATTGCACCAGACTTTGTGTAGTGGGTAATATTCCCACCAATACTTTTCTCTGTATTGTTGTGGTTCATTCATTATTCAATCCCATCATAGTAAATTCCATACTTAGTGCAAAACTCTTTCATCTTGACTATTGAATCAGCAGCATACTGTTCTTCCTCATCCCATGATTCAGCCGTATAAGAATCACCACCACACCCACAATCACAACCAAATTTTACTTCTGATCGTGATGGTGAGTACATGGCGTTTTCGTAATCACGAAAAAGAGTTACCAGTTCACTAAACTTCATTCTGCATTATCCCAGTCTTCAATTGTAAACGACATTCGTACCCACACATAATCATCACCAGGATACAGTTTAGCCTCATAGCGAAATCCACCAGTTGCCATGATATATTCTCCACCCTCATTCTTACGCTCTAGTGCACCACGAATCACTTCTTGTAGATACTGCCTTGCGGTCTTACGCAGATGTGAAACAGTAGGAACATCGCCACTATCAGCGTATCTCCAGTCCAACGCAAACATGACCTTATGAACTTTCTCAAAGTCAAATTCCTCCAGACAGTCCATAATTACATCATAGTGTTTTGCTTCTAGTTCCATCAGTTCACCTCAAATTCTTCGTAATCACCAAAATCAAACCATTCCAGCTCTCTCAATTCTTCCAAACGAGCCAATGCTTTTTCTTTTGAATCGTACATGCCATCCCAAACTTCACCACCTACATGACCAGCAAAATCTTTTTCCTGGTAAAATACAAAAAACACTTTCATCATTTCACCTCAATTCTTACATTGCTACACTTACCATAGTTCACAAAACTCCTACGAACCATTTGTGCTTCTTCCAGAGTTTCGCACTCCAAACGAGCAATATCACCATCCTGCTCTACGATCACAAAGTAAGTCATTCTTCAACTCCAAAATGTTTGTTTCAAAAAACTGAAAATGACCATGAAGATCGTGAAGTAAGCAGCCGCACCTACCATTAGTAATAATACCACAGCCCAGCGACCTGCTCGTTCACCTTCCGTCATTTTTTCCACTCACTCGGTATAAACTTCAATTCCTTAAACGATCGATATCTCTTGTCCAATGGCTTTGCAATCTTGAAGAATTGAATCTCGTCACCATGCCACTTCTTATAGGCATAGACCTTTGAATCTTTAATCAGATACGTATGATTAGGCTGTCGGTACGGCACATCCCACTCAGTGACTTCCTTCAGCACCTTAATCGTGTTAGACATAATCTTTCTTTCCACCATGCAGTTCGTTGTAGGCATAGCCAGCCATGTAGTCAGCAATTTCCTTCTCGCTCATATCTACTTCCTCGAGGCGAGTAGATTGATGCGTGGCACCAGTATAGTAGTGAGGTTGTATTCCACGACTATACCAAGAATCAGCTGAACCACGATCGAATGGACCACCATGTCGTGCGTTGTACTCTACACCATTAAATTTCACTACATCCATAATCATCTCCATTAAACTAGATCCACCTGCACTTCATATCCACGCCAGCTACCAGCCAAACCCACTGCAGCCGACTCGTGTCGCTTCTGCATCGCCAGAGCCATCATCGCATCCCAGACTGCCACACGCTGCTCAGTGTTACCGAACATGCCGTATGCCATCTCTTTGACAGTCGTGAAGACCATGATTCCATTGATCGTCACACGAAATTTCTGAGAGTTTTTGAACCCATCAATGATCGTTTTCGTACGCATTATTGAATACTCCAAGGTTTCATCACAGCAACAATTCCAACAATCGCCAGCACCAGAATCACGTAGTCCATAATCATCTCCATTCAAAGTAAGGATATTATCTCTCAGTTTGCAATTATTGTCAAGCGAGATTCAGACCACGCTCGAGCATCGTCCATGCCTCGGAAGGGAAGGCGAATCCATACTCATCAGCGAAGTCCATCGAAGAAGAGCAGTTGGCTTCCGAGAAGTCCAGGAACCCAGCGTAGGTCGTCACATCTTTAGTCGTGTTTGCGACCACAGTCTTACAGGAACCATCCGCTGTGCGGTAGGTAATTTCGATCGAGCCATCTTTGGCACTCAGGAAGGTCACTTTCGATTTCATCATATTTCCTTTATCATTCATCATAAGTATATTCTCCTCCAAATTGCAATTAAAGACAACCGATAAATGTGAAAAACCCTCAAAAAATGAGGGTTTTGTAAGTTGTTGATTTAATGTAACTTTTTAGGACTCTGTCCAGAGGTCGCCATCCTGGACGAACTGATTGTATCCTATGGGCTTCTCACGCTGTGGTGGCACTGGCTCGTCCTCGATTTTTGCATTGATCTGCCATCTCTCCACCTCTGCCTTGTCGGAGTCTGAATACAGATACTCAGTTTTCTTCTCAGAAAAGACTTTCTTCTGTTCTTCAGTCCAGACACGATGATTTCCACAAGAACGAGAGCAGTATGGACCACGCTTTTTGTGAACAGTATTACACGTCGGACAGGTTTTCTCTTTGTATGCCATCTATCTTTTCTTGACACCACCTCATGGCATCTTCCTCAGAGTCAAAGTATGGGCTGACAATGTTGCTTTTCTTATCGACCCAAAAATAAGTGTAAGTATGAAGTCCTGCATCTCGATACTTTACTAAAGTCATTTTTTGTCAGCACCCTTTTGCGCTTCCTCAAGACAGATGAATTTATCTTTTAACATCACAGCGAAAGTCTCTGCCATATCCAGAGTCCTGAACCAACGAAATTTCTCAATCTCGTCTTCTACAAATCGAACTCTGTAGATTTTGTCAACAACTGAAAGCATTTTTATTTCCCAGTGATTGCATCAATTTTATTTAGAGTTACTGCAATTTCATCTTTCAGTTTTAGTTTTTGTTTCTTCAGATCATTGATCGTTTGGTTGTCTTCGAAATGCGCATCTGCTTCAATCAGCTGCAGATCCACTTGATGGTGTTTTTGTTTCAGATGTTCCAGGTGATTCTGCAGTTTCTGTTTTGTGATCATCTTTGTTACCCTTCTTGAATATTGCATCCCAATTCGACTCAAATTTATCTCGGTCTACGCTAAATGGACGTGGAGCCGAACCCTTACCACCATCACTCATACTTTCTCCTCTACTTAGTCTAGAATTTACGCTGCTTTCATCATGAAAGTAGGATACTTAACGAAACCACTGGTGTCCTTCTTTGCACGACCTTTGGCATAGAGACCGACGACCACACCACGTGGATCCAGGAAACGCAGGTCAGACTCGTCACCATTGAACACTGCACGACCATTGTAAGTCTCAGGCATGGGCTCAGTCTTCTTGATGCCGAAGACAGTTGCCACGTTCATGCCTTGCGAGATTGCCTTCAGCACGTCAGCATCGTTACCATCTGCTGCACTGAATGTCAGGTGATAGTTGACGATGTTGCTAACCTTACGTCCAAGGATTTTTGTGTAGTCATAGAACACGTTGTTAGGGAATGCCTCGAAGATGTTTTTGTATGTCACACCATTGCGCACCACTTCATATTTCTCCCAAGACAGATCGCTAGTTCCATTCAATCGGAACACAGGGATCATGCCTTTCTTCTCGCTGTACTTGATGGCATTCTCAATCTCACGAATCAGAATCGAGAAAAATTCACCACGATTCTCAAAGAACAATCGAGTGCGACGCTTGCGTGCTTCTTGGACCACGTTAGTCGTCTCACCCTTCTTGAACATGCCACCATGACCAGCAGTGTTCAGACATGCAGCAGTGCAACCAGCAGTGCGCTTAGGGCAAGTCTCGTAGCCAGAAACATTGGCAGGGGACAGGTGAAGGATATAGGTATTGTAACCTTGCTTCATACCCTTCAGGACTTTTGGATTCGCTGTGCTCAATAGTTTCATGATATATTTCCTTCTCAATCACTTACCAAATTTCAGATCGATCGTAGCATGTTGCAGAGATAGAATCGCAGACTTCAGATCATCACCTGCCATCAGACCTGCTAAAGTGCTAGTGAGATATCCAGTAGCATAAGAATCAGAACCATACTTGGCTCGTGCTGCATCGGTAAACTCACGGATGACAATCAAGGCAGAACTATGGGGGATTTTCTTCAGGTTTTTTGGCTTCATTTTCATTCTCACTTTCTATCGTTTATGTAAGAATTATGTCGTAATTTGCAATAAAAGACAACACCTACGTAAGTTGTTGATTTTACACGGGAATTTTTCTGGCTAGGAAGGTCACGAACCCTAGTCTAGCGTTAACCACTTCTACATACCAGCCTAGATTCATCATGACGTCAAGATAAGAAAACGTATCCCACAGGTGCATGAACCCTTTTAGCTGTTCTTCTTTGTGCTTGATGTAATCATCACTCACACCATTGGCACGTTTGAAATCGTAGTAGAGTTTCTTGACATGGTCAGACTGCTCAGTTTTATCAGTCAGTATCAAAATGCCACCATCATTTGTATTGTCGTAAATGGAAGACAGATAGTGTTCTTTGTTTTTGATGAAGTGCATTGTCCAGTTGCACAGAACGATGTCGTATGGTCCACCAACAAATTCATCAGAGTGATGCACAAATGTTTTGAATGGGTTGCGATCATTCATATCTTTAGAAGAATCAATTCCCCAGACATTAGTAAATCCTGCTTGTGTAAATTTACCCATGGTGTGACCAAGTGCTGAACCAACATCAACAACCTTCGCATCTTTTGGAAAGTTGGAACACAGATCAACGCAAAGGTCTATGACACGTTCATAGTCTGGAATATTGGTAACTGCTTCGTTTTGAAATCTATCCGCTACGTTTGAATCAAACTTCCACATGTCAATTTCCTTTTTGTGGATCATATAAAACTGCATTGAAAGACTGTCTCTTGTCTTTTATGGCAGACTGCAATGAATTAGATTTTGTTTTGCTCTTTTTGAATCTGAGTATGTATCTGTTTGGTACAGCATCATAGTCGTTTGTGTTTGGACGATGATCGTTATACGCATCATGCGAGTTTAGAATTCTTTCTGGGAAGATTCTGTCTCCATCAACATCATATCCATACTCTGCAAATACCATAGTCAGTGCTTTGATTCCAATGACAGCTGTCCAACCACTGTATGGATACTTCATTGTTGGACTAGCCATGTTGTGGTTTCTAAATTCTATTTTTGGTGTAGTCTCTTCTATATGTAGAGTTTCAACAACAATGTATTTGGCATCAAACTCTGATAACTTTTTGATAACAGAAATGACGTCAAAGTATCCATGCAGGACACCAGCAGCAACGACAATGTCGTACTGCTTTTTCTCTAGAGATAGGATATCGGAATTTACAACTGAATACTTTTCTTCGCTCCAGTATTTGGATAAAAGATCTTTCGATCTGTCGCAGAAAAGTTTTTGTATGTCTACGCCAGTGTAGTGGCTGGCACCATTAGAAAGTGCCCAGTGACCAAACGCACCAACACAATGTCCAAGATCTAAGATAGTTTTATCTTTAACAATGTGTTGTGGAAGTATAGCTGATGCTCTCTTTGATAGAGATTCTGATGTGACTTTGGTAGATTCTCTACCGTATCTTGGATCTTTCGTCACGAACTCATCATATGAATCAAAAAACATATTACTTTTCTCTGATTCTAAACACAACAGCGTATCTCATCTGCTCTGCCCACCATGATGTTGGTTTGGTAGTATGTAATGTTCTTCCATCATAAAGAACCACACGTCCAGGCATTGGAGAAATAATCTTATATGGTTCACCAACAGTGAATCCTCTGGATTGTCCCTTGCCTTTTTGAAACTGCTGAGTATCAAGAGTGGATTCATCATCACAGTAAAAGACATTCTCGCCCATCCATGTTGGATACCATTGAAGGTTGGCGATGTATAACATTGTATATGTTTTTTCTTGGTCAAGATCAATCGTGTCTCTGTGGACAGCATGTGATCTTTTTATAGACTCATCTGGCAGTGCATTGACATAACATCTAGCAACTCCATATCTCTTATCAAGCACACCCTCTGGTTCACCATCAATAATGAACTTATCACCGAAGTGACTATTGATTTCTTTCCACAGCTTGAATATTATGTTATGTCTAAACTCTACTTCTTTTTCACTGTTGCCGAACACAGTTCTATGCATGTGTTGGTTATTGATTCCAGTAAGATATTCTTTCTTACCTTCAATTGGTTTGTATCTAACAATTACACCATCTGCATTAGTGTATGAAACATCTTTCATGCCTGCAAGAAAGATTTGATTTTGAATGTAATCCCACACTTTCCAGCGCAGGTCATCACTTACGACGTTATCAAAATATTCAACACTGTATGTCTTCATAATTTATTCCATTAAACTTCTAAGATAAAACCCCCAGTGGTGCGCATGGACTTCTAGACAGGCATTTTTATCCTGCATACGCCAGAAGGCGTTGGGGGTGTTGTTACATTTATTTAGGTATTCAAAACCTTAGAAACTGCATTGATCACTGATGCGATACGACCAATGTCACGCAACTGCTCAACAGTGTAACCTTCCTTCTTCAAAGTCTCGTAGTGCGCTTTGACGCAGAAGTGACACTTACCAACGATAGAAGCAGACAGACTGTATGCCTCGAATCGTGCTTTGGTAGTTCCACCATGAGTAGCAATCGCATTCATACGCAGTTGTGCTGGAAGACCAGTGAGGTTTGAATCGTCTGCCATTTCAATATATGGATACCAAGTATTGTTCATAGCCATGAGAGATGCTGCAGTGATTGCTGCTTCACCTTCTTTTTTATCGGCTACTTCTGACTGGATCCATGTCCATAGTTTTGTGTTGCCTGTTGCAAAGGCAGCAGCCAATGCCACTGCTTCTGCTTCTTCTGGTGCTAGGGTACTGCGCTTGACAACTGAGTCGATGTTCAAGCGAGTATCCTTGGCATACTCAGGCAACGCTTCTTTGATAGCGTCTACCCATTGCATTATAAAGTCTCTCCACCAACAGTGCGGTTACATGCGCACAACTCACCAGTCTGAAGTGCGTCAAGAATACGCAGAGTTTCTTCAGGTGAACGACCAACATTCAGGTTGTTGACTGTGACATGCTGAATAACACCTTCTGGATCAACGATGAATGTTGCACGAAGTGCTGCGCCAGCAGGTGCATAGAATACACCCAGTTGCTCGATCAGGCTCAACTCGCCACGCTGTGTATCAGCGAACTGGATGTGCTTAATCTTTTTCAGATCTTCATGGGCATTTTGCCAAGCCAGTTTACAGAACTCATTGTCTGTGGAACCAGTTAGCAGAACTGCATCACGATCTGCGAAATCTTGGAATAGTTTATCATACGCAACGATTTCAGTTGGGCAAACAAAGGTAAAGTCTTTTGGGTAATATACGATTACTTTCCACTTTCCTTCGAAGGATTTCTCCGTGATAGTGAAGAAATCGTCTTTACCTGGATTCACACCAGTGACTGCAAATGATTCAATCTTATCGCCTACTGTTTTCAATTCAATTCTCCTTATGGGATAAAAAATGCCTCGGGTCGAGGCTACATTACTACTTAGTCAGAGAATACCCTGATTTGAGGGTATTGTCCGATTTTATGTTCCAATGGTTCTCATTGGTATATTTTATGCTGCTTTATGCATAGCCCACTTCAATCTATCTGCAGCGTATGATGCTGCAAATGCTTTTGGTTTAACCATAGGGATAACATTACACATACCACGAATATAACCAACTGCTTCATTGATAACACAAGAAGAACCATGCATTTCGTTTGGGTTGATGTCGAGATGCACTTCGACTTCTCGCTCTTCCAATACTTCCTGAAGTTTCAGATACAGTTCAGCAATCTTATAAACCTCATTCATCAGGCGCATGCGTGGACGATCAACTTTCTGATCATAGTCACGCTCACGTTGTACTTCACCGAAAATTTTACATCCGTTGTTTCCATTGATGTGCACTACAATTGCTAAAGTATAATCAGCATACCAATCATTCCCAATTAGAAATCTTTCTGAGTCACCACCGATATAAATTTTAGTAGTTGCACTTTGTCTTTCAATAAACTCTTTTACTTCATCGATGTTAATAGGTTTCATAGTGACTCCATATGAAATATTATTGGAGCGGATAGAGGGAGTCGAACCCTACTCTGCGCAGCTTGGAAGGCTGGCGACGCACCTTGCGCTTACCCGCATACGTAACGAAAAACTAAAACTAATCTTTTGCCTGATGTGACTTGTTTAACAGAATGAGTATACTGATGTGTTTCTGGACCAGCAGGAAATTTTATCAGCGTTCCTCTAAGTGGCTTCATTGAGAGATTCAAGTGATTCAACATAAATTCTCCACCACCATAATCTTCTGGATTGCTTAACAAAACTATTCCTGTACCTATCCAATTATAATTGTTCCCATATGATTCATCGTCTATATGGGGGTATGATCTACATCTTTCATTATAAATTAGAAGTTCAGTGTTTGTTGTCTTTCCTAATTTATTAACCTTCTCATATATGCTTTTTGGTCTAACAAGCAACCCATTGATAGATTTTATGCCTGTCGGAGATGGATGGTCTTGCTGTTTAGAAAAATCTACTGTTGCAAGAAACTGATCAATCTCTTCGCCTGTTATATACTCTGGAATAATTGTTATCATAATTGGTAAATTTCTCTCGCTTCTTGATATGATGCAACTGCTCCGCCTAGATCTTTAATAATTCTTACTGCTTTTGTTACAAGTTCTGCATTAGTTTTGGCAAGAACACCCTTTTCAAGATACACATTATCCTCTAAACCGACTCTCACGTGCCCACCATGCAACCAAGAACACGCCACCATTGGCATCTGTTCTTTGCCAATACCGAAGGCAGACCACAAACTGTTTTCTGATAGAAGACTGTTTGCATACTGTATGGTCTCAACTCTGGCTTCCCAGCCATACTTTACGCCAGTAGCAAATTGCCAAAGTGGTTCACCCTTCACTAACCCTTCTTTGACATATTCTCTTGCTAGCATAAAATCGCCAGATCCAAATATTTCTAGTTCTGGCTTAGTGCCAGATTCTTGAATCAACGATAACATTTCTTTAACGATAGTTTTATGATTCAATCTTATGGATGTTCCAGACTGATTCATTGTATTAAAATCTAAAGAGCATAGATCTGGTTTTATCTTTTGGATATGCGCAACTCTCTGTTTGGCAGTCAACAGAAAAGTTCCTTTGGCTGGAATACCAAGTCTTGACAGTTCTGGAATGTATGTAGCACCTGGACCAGTTGTTAAGTTTATTAGCACCTTGCTGTTAGACTTTTTAATAATATTAACTGTCTCTTCATACAGAGCAATCTCCATACTTGGCATGGAAGTCTTTGGATCTCTGACATGAATGTGAACAATCGCTGCGCCAGCCTCTGCTGCTTCTAGCGCAGAAGTTGCGATTTCTTCTGGCGTCACTGGTAAGTAGGGAGTGTTTTCTTTCGAAGTCACTGCGCCAGTAATCGCACATGTCAGAACAGTTTTATCATTTCTTATTATCATAAAAGTCTTCCACCATCCAACACCAATGTGCTACCTGTTGAGAATTTTAAAAAGTCTGTGCAACATTCTACTGCATCAGCTACATCTTGTGTAGTACATATTCTGTGTAGTGGCGTTTCATTAACAATCTTTTTTCTATACTCGTCATTAAAATTAAACCAATTTGTATCCTGGATAAACGCTGGAGCAATTGACATAACTCTCGTTGGAGCAAACTTCTTAGCCATACTTCTAGTCAAATTCTCTAACATTGATTTAGACTCAGAGTATGCTTTGTTGTTACCAGTTCTTAAACCAGAAACAGAAGAAATGTTTATTACAACACCATCAAGTCGTAGTTTTTCTATTATACTGTTTACCACTTTATTTGGCAAATCAACATTAACTTTTATACACTCATCAATTGATTGCGAGTTTGTTCCGATAGTATTTACAAGAACATGAAATTTGTTTATGTGCTGTGGTAGGGTAATTGTATCATAATTAGTTTCAATAATCAGATCGTAATTCTGTAACTGTCCACCAGTTCTTGATATTCCGATAACAAAATATCCTTTGCTTTTGAATCTTTTAGCGATGGCTTTTGCAACGCACCCTCGTGCTCCACTTATGACTATTGTTTTTGATTCCATAATTTTCTTGCGTTATCAATTAAAGTTTTTCTGTCTATCTTACCACCATGTGTCACTGGCATCTCTTCAATATTCCAGAACTCTCTTGGTAATTTATACGTTTCAATTTTGTCTTTTAAAAATTCTCTCAAGTCATCTGGGGAAGCACTTCCGACATAGAAACAAACTGGCTTGAAGATTTTAATAGCATCATCAACAGGAACAACTGCGCATGTCAATATACTTTCGTGACACTCAATCGTCTTTTCTATCTCTTGTGGGACAATCATATTGCCACCAGACTTAAAGCAGTCATCTGCCCTTCCGTGGCAATAGTAAAAACCATTTTCGTCTATTGTAAAAAGATCTCTCGTGTCATAGAAACCATCTTCTGTTAGATAGTCAGATTTATTTTTATATCCAGCAAACATTGTTGGAGTTTTTATCTGGAGGACACCATCAACCAATCTATATTGTATTTCTGGAATTGGATAGCCGACACTCATCATGGGAGTTTTCATCGTTGGGTGACTGCCAAATAACGATGGACCAATTTCTGTGATGCCATAGAATAGAAATATGCTGGCGTTATGAAAATGTTTTTTGGCTTCTACAATAGTAGATTCTTTAGTTATTGATGCGCCAAGTCTAATAGTTCTTACTGATTGTAAATTTGTTCTCTCCAGCAGCACCTTTTCATTAAGAATCATATTCATCAATGGAGTGACAGCAGAAATTGTAGTTATGTTATACTTCTCAATAGCTGGAATAACTACCTTTGGTGAGAACTTTGGGAACAAAACGAATGAGTTGCCAGAAAACAATGACAACTGAATGTTTGACAATGCGCTTGCATATTGTATTGGGGTTAGAATTGCAGACCTGTTAGTAACCATGGATGCTGAGTGTTTCTTTAAGATCCAATATCTGCTTCCATGCGTGTGCATTACTCCTTTAGGGTTACCAGTTGTTCCAGAAGTATACAAACAAAGAGCATTATCGTTTTCATTGGCATCAACTGACTCATACTCTCCATAGTTTATGATGGAGTTGAAATCTTCTTTGCGCAAAATACACTTGGCGTCAGAATCTTGTAAGATGTATTCTATTTGAGACTTGGGGAGATTTGGATTAATCAGCACAGGAATTAAACCTGCACGCATTGATCCATATAGGTAGGCGATTAACTCAATGTTGTTTTCTGATATAACTGCAACATGATCTCCAATTTTATACTTGGACAACCCTCGTGCAATTCCATCACACATGTCATTAAGTTCATTGAATGATACTTGTCTGACACCATCTGTCAAATCAATAATGGCTATTTTATTTTTTATTTCTATGCAATTACCAAGATTCATACAATGCATCCTATGGTGCCCACTACATGATTCGAACACGTGACCTACTGATTACTAATCAGTTGCTCTACCAACTGAGCTAAGTGGGCAATCTGGTGGAGATGGACGGGATCGAACCGACGACATCTTGCTTGCAAAGCAAGTGCTCTCCCAACTGAGCTACATCCCCATGGCTGTCTTGGCTGGGCTCGAACCAGCGACCAAGTGATTAACAGTCACCTACTCTACCTACTGAGCTACAAGACAATAAAACTGGTGCGGGAGGAGAGACTCGAACTCTCACGCTGTTAGGCACTGGCTTCTAAGACCAGCGTGTCTACCATTCCACCACTCCCGCAAAATTGGTCGGAGTACAAGGATTCGAACCTTGGACCTCTTGCTCCCAAAGCAAGCGCACTACCAGGCTGTGCTACACTCCGAAGGTGCTTCCTTGATGTCGTGGTACATATAGAGAGGCTAACTTGACCAAGATATCTACCAGTCTTTACTGCTCTCCTTCCATCCACTCGACACACCAAGGATTCTCGTATTGCCAACGCCAGTTCGGTTAGACTCATCTTTCGATGCCTCTCTTAACTGAGAGGGGAACCACCCATGAGTAACGATCTCATTTCACTTCCTGCGGGTCACAGTAGCCAAGCGTTACCTTGACTGGATTTGGTGCCGATTGTCGGATTCGAACTGACGACCTACTGATTACAAATCAGTTGCTCTACCAACTGAGCTAAATCGGCGAAACTCTTATTACTTATAACTGGTGGATCGTGACAGGTTCGAACTGCCGACATCCTCCTTGTAAGGGAGGCACTCTACCAACTGAGTTAACGATCCAGCATCCATGAATTTGCTTTCTTAAATTCCTCATCGTCCATTATTGAATTATGTAATGCCATGTAACCACAATCCATACCACGAGTATACATATCTGGACCAAACCCAAAGATATCATAGAGAACATAACGATATGATCCGCTCACTTTAATTTCACCATCGTAAATACGTCTTACGACTGCATGAAACGCATCACATTTCTGATCATATGTTAGGCTGTTCCAAAAATCTTCTGCAGATTTATCATTCTTCTCTCTAACTTCTTCAAGCATCTTTCGTAGATTTTCCATATGTTTCTCCTAACTGGCGACGTGTAGGGGACTCGAACCCCTGACCACTGCCGTGACAGGGCAGTATTCTAACCAACTGAACTAACACGCCATAAATTCTGGTGGAGAAGGTTGGAGTCGAACCAACAATGCCATAAGACGGCTGATTTACAGTCAGCTGGGGTTACCAGTTTTCCTACTTCTCCATGGTACTCGGTAGGGGAATCGAACCCCTCTTCCTGCCGTGAAAGGGCAGTGTCCTAACCGATAGACGAACCGAGCACAGTGCTAGTTTTTACCAAGAACTAGCAAACTTGCTTGCATGGGATCTTTCCCAGCCTCATGCTACGTATTCACCATAGACTTAGAGAGGACTTTTGACATAACAAAGATAAATTCTACAATAAATAATATTAAGTGTCAACAACTAAATTGCAATATTGGAGCACAGAGTGAGATTCGAACTCACGGCTTTACGGATTTGCAATCCGTTGCATTGGACCACTCTGCCATCTGTGCATAAAAAGGGTTTGAAATGTATATTTTATCGATGAAACAAATAAACACAAAAGAAGATCTTTTCTTCTCTGATGTTGCTTCTCCAGAACAAAGAGAAGCAATGAAACAGTTTAATCAATTTCTTTATGAGACTCACAAATCTTCTTTCTATACAAGAAAGACAGAAACTTACAAAGAAAGAGATGAACATGGAAACTATGTTTTTACAGTAAAAGTCTCAATATTTAAAACCATCGAACAAGCAAGAAAATACTTTAACTCATCTATTAACTCTCTAGAACCAATTCGTTTACAAACTAGGGACTGGAATCAAGCCCATAAAATTCTCACAAAAGTAGAAATCATAAACAACATAGATGGAACAATCTCTAAACAACTGAGTAATTGCTTGGAGAACACTTGCGAAAGATTCGGTGGTAAGTGTGACGAAAACAATGGTTGTTCAACAGTCACATTTGCCAAAGAATATAAATCAAAAATATTTCCAATAAAAGTAATCTCAGTTAGTGGTGCGCCCGATAGGACTTGAACCTATACTCAACGGATTATGAGTCCGCTGCTTTGACCATTAAGCTACAGGCGCATAATCTGGCACGGCTAGCAGGAATCGAACCTGCGACCCACTGCTTAGAAGGCAGTTGTTCTATCCTCTGAACTATAGCCGTAAAACTTTGGTGCTCCGAGTCGGACTCGAACCGACACATCCGAAGATAACGGATTTTAAGTCCGTTGCGGCTACCTATTACGCCATCGGAGCAGTTAAACTTTCAGAAATTTTTCTCTTATGTTCTTCGCTTTTTGGTTTACCTTTATTACCAGCACCAGCCTTAGCAGGATCGCCTATTTTTTTCATATGCTCTCTTGCTGCTTCAATGCCAACATTTTCAACTAATCTATCCCAAGCATTGACCCATGTACCATGTCGTTTGGCATCTTCAATGTTTTCTTTTCTAGTACCCCAATACAAATGTTTTGGGTTAGAACATTTACCATTACCACAATTATGACACAAATCAACTTTCTCAGGTAAGTTAGTTCCAAGATACTCGGCTAACACACCACGATGAACAGTAGAATTTCCACCTCTTTCTAAACATGGCTCACTCATATCCAAATGCGCAGTTCTTGCATCTCTGGACTCAGCAATCCATTCTTCAACTAAAATCATTTTGTTCTCCTTTGGTAAACACAATATTATTTAGGATATTGTGTTTTTCAGAAGAACCTATATTCTACATCATCTATTCTTGCAAGACAAGTATTTGGTACTCCCACTAGGATTCGAACCTAGATCATCCCCTCATCTAGAGGCATCGCCAGAGTATAAATCTGGAGTTTTACCATTAAACTATGGGAGCATGGTGGAGAATCAGGGAGTCGAACCCTGTGACCCACTTTCGTGAATCTACTGATTAGCAATCAGCTGCATTACCATCCTGCCCACTCTCCATCACTGAACATTATCACGAATCCACTTCCAGTATTCTTCTGCAGTCATTTCGTTCTCCTTTATTTGGAGCGGGATATCGGATTCGAACCGATGACATTCTCCTTGGCAAGGAGACATTCTACCACTGAATTAATCCCGCAAATTTGGCGGAAGCGGTGAGATTCGAACTCACGGAGGACGTAAATCCTCGTCGGTTTTCAAGACCGATGCCTTAAACCAGCTCAGCCACACTTCCATAAATTTGGCATCCCAGCAGGGACTCGAACCCCGACCAACAGTTTTGGAGACTGTGATGCTGCCATTACACCACTGAGACATTTTATACAACTACTATAATTTTTAAAGAGCAAAAACAAAAAACCCTCGAGACTTTCATCATCGAGGGTTTGGTAAGTGTAAAGTTTTATTTTTATCTACTTGCCAAACCCCCAATATCATTGAGTGAGCCTGTCCAACCACATAGTGGTAGATAGTTCGCTAACTCTGATATCGATCTAAGTTTCATAGTAGATTGTATTATGCCCTAAAAAAGATTTTTCGACAACTATTTTTGTCTTATAAGATGTATTTAGACAATTTTATATGTCTAAATTGCAATTATGCAGAAAAACTTGACCCGCACCCACATGTTGTTTCTGCATTTGGGTTGGATACCTGAAAAGAAGAACCCATCAGATCTTCTTGATAGTTGATTGTTGCACCAGTTAAGTATTGCATACTCATGACATCAACTACAACATTCTCAACAACGAAATCTTCTTCGTCATTAATCTTGTCTTCGAAGTTAAATGTGTATTGGAAACCTGAACATCCACCACCCATGACACCAACACGAAGGTATGGTTCTTGGTTTTCTAGTAGCAGTTCATTGATTTTACTTCTTGCGCTATCTGTTAGTGTGATCATACTCTAAAACTTTCTCCGCATCCGCAGCGATCTTTTTCATTTGGATTGATAAACTTGAACCCTTCATTCAACCCTTCTTTTTGCCAGTCAACTGTCATACCATCCATGTATGCTAGTGACTTAGCATCAACCAAAACAATAAATTCTGGTTGAGCAAAATTGGTTGTACCAGCATCTGCTGTGTATTCATCTACATATTCTAACGTGTAAGCCAACCCACTACATCCAGTTGTCTTAACACCCAAGCGAATTCCTACACCTTTACCACGTTTTTCAAGCAGATGCTTGACTTTCTTTCTTGCCGTGTCTGTTACGGTAATCATTGATTGCTGCCTTTATTGCATCTTCCGCTAGAATTGAACAGTGAATTTTTACAGGTGGTAGTGCTAGTTCTTGGGCGATTTCGGTATTCTTGAGATTAACAGCATCATCAATATGCATACCCCTAACCCATTCAGTAACCAGCGACGAACTGGCGATGGCTGAACCACATCCATATGTCTTGAAACGAGCGTCTCTAATAATGCCTGCATCATCTACCTTTATTTGAAGTTTCATCACATCACCACAAGCTGGTGCGCCGACCATGCCTGTGCCCACACCTTCCTCATCCTTTGGGAAGGAACCTACGTTTCTTGGATTCTCGTAATGATCGATTACTTTGTCTGAATATGCCATTTAAATGAAGTCGTTTTGTGGTTGATAGATTTGATCAAACTGTATCTTATTTATCAATTCATTAGACTCAGTTATGTAGTTTGTAGTTCCCTTATTTAAAATAACTTTAGAAAGACTTCCAGACTTTCCTTTGTTCATTCTGTAATCATAGTTCTTGTCAAATTTAAATATGAACTCTTTACACTGTTTCTTATAAGATGCGATGGAATTATCTTCAACAAACTTTCCATCTTTTACAATCTTGTTTATTGCCCAAAGTTGAAACCCATCGCTATGGAAAAACGTCGTATAGTTTTCTTCTGGCTTTAGGCAAAAGTTTTCTCTTGGAGTTGCATACAAACAAGATCTGATGTATGTGTTCTGCCACTTTATGGTAAAGTTTAACCACCAAAGAAATTGATATACAGTCGGTTCTTTCCATGGAGATTTCTGTAATGGTTTGCTTAAGATCCCAATAAGTTTTTCTGATCTTTGTTTCGGGAGATTTATTTTCTTCGTAACATAGTCAGCCATGAACTGTTGATCAAATAACTCTTGCGCAGACTTCTTTGTTGTCTGCTCATACTCATTACAAACAAAGATGTTCCCCCACAGTTGATCGTTGCCTTCTCCACTTACCAGAAGATAATCATCGTTACCTATAATCTTACTAAAATGATCACTTGGTATCAAATGAAAATTCTTAAGAACATAGTTGTAATAAAAATCTCTATTCTCAGATATTGAACTGTTATCCATTAAAACAGATATATTTTTAAGTTCTTCCTTATTGCATGAAATCAAGAAAGAAACGAGAATCAAAGTACTATCAACCCCACCACTCCACATGACTGCTATTTTTCTGTTTGTTTTTAGAGAGTGATCCATAAGTTTTCTGGCTCTCTCAAAACAAACTGTGTCATAGTCTATATTCATGTCTAGTGAATATTCTGGAAGTCTACAACTATCAAGCAAAGAAACATTGAACGGAGTTTTTATCGAGAATGTCCTATCAACGACTGTCATATTTGTCACAAAAATACGAAACAGAGAGCTAAACAAACTCACATCTGCACGATTTTTGATGTTATCAAAAAGATAGGTGCTGTTGTACGCTATTAAATTCATATTTTAGTATTTGAGTACAATAAAGTTTTCATGTCAATCAGGTGGCTGAAAACATTGTTTATGTCTGGTTCACGTAAAACTTTATTGATAAAAGTCATCCTAGTCTGTTCTATCTTAGAAAGATACTCATGTAAAGATTTACTGCGAATCAATATATCCTTTGCTGCTTCTTCATTTGTTATGTTAAAAGCAGCAGCCCATGCTTCAACATAGCATGCATTATCTGTATTTCCTGCCATAAACGAAGTAGCCTGAGAAATTCGTTCTACGTTCACTAGCTGATGATATGAATAGTCATCAACAAATTGACCCGTATCGTGACTGGGAAAC
>OGWI01000024.1_pt1 | contig 17523 bp, 20 predicted proteins | sample 1576021 | NCBI WGS metagenome assembly OGWI01 (sample SAMN07581557, study PRJEB24739) | freshwater metagenome | place: Singapore | collected 2015-04
AAAGAACGAGGGAGGGGATAGTGAAAGGTGGAAGGCGAGAGGTGGCTAACGGCAACCCCGCGTGCTGTTCACATATCTTTGGCGAAATAAGTGAAGATCAGATCGGCACCGGCCCGGCGGATCGAGAGGAAGGATTCATTTCTGGCTTTGCGCAGATCGATCCATCCTTTTTGGGCTGCCGCGTGAATTTGGGCGTGTTCGCCTGAGACCTGATAAGCGGCGAGGGGAAGTCGGGTGTTCTCGCGAAGATCCCGAACGATATCGAGATAAGGTCCAGCCGGCTTAACCATCAGAACATCGGCACCCTCTTTTTCGTCAAGTAGGGCATCCTTAAGAATTGCCCGTCGGTTGGAGGGATCCGCTTGGTAACCACGCTTATCGAGAGAATGCGTCCCAGCGGATTCAGCGCTTCCCACCGCATCACGAAAAGGCCCGTAGAGTGAGGAGGCAAACTTGGCGGCGTAAGATAGAATTCCTGTTTCTGTGAGGCCGGCTTGGTCGAGAGCCTTCCGAATGCATCCAATCCGACCGTCCATCATGTCGGAGGGTGCGACAAAATCCGCACCGGACTCTGCTAAAAAAACCGCCTGCTTCATCAAGATGCGAACGGTTGAATCGTTGTCGACATCGTTTCCAGAACGATTGAGAAGGCCGTCATGACCGTGGGAGGTGTAAGGGTCAAGAGCCACGTCTGCAAAAACAGGAAATTCCGGTAGCTCCTTTTTCAGGGTGCGGATCGCCCGATAAATAAGACCTTTGGGATTGAGGGCCTCTTGGGCGAGGATGTCTCCCCGGAAGTTGGCGATTCCGTTGAACTTTCTGGCACAATCAGCATGATCGAGAATGGCATTGCCCACGTTAATGTGGAACACGCCATGACCGAGAATGAACCCAAGGACAAGTCGGAAGACAAGGCCGAAGGTGAAGATTCGATGTCGGAAGAAGAGCGAATGATGAAGCTGGCCGAGGAATCTGATAAGGAGAACTATAGCTAATGCCTGTTTACCAGTACGAGGACACCAGAAATGGCAATGTTGTCGAACTGGAAAAGGCTGTGGCCGAAAGGGATTCAGTCCCGCGTTACCTTAAAAGGTTTCAAGTGCCTGCAAGATTGGCCCTGGTGGGGGTTGGCGAACCCCTCGACAATCCGCTGGGTGTCAATCAAACCAATCTAATGAAGGGGTACTACCGCCAGGAACAAAAACTTGGCAGTAGATTCAAAAGCCAATACACGCCAGATAGCATCAAACGTGCAACGGCTTTAAGGAGTAAATAATATGGCTAATGAATTTGCGCGTTCTGCTCGTAAAGCCAAGGGTCGCGCTCTGCGTTTTGACACCCAAGGCTTCACCAATGTGTTTGAGATCACGGCTGCTTCCAGCGGTGGCACGGTGAACACGGTGGCTACCGCCCCGGCTTCGCTGAACGTAACGCTTAACGGCACATCCTATCGGATTGCCCTGCATAACTAATGTCACGCGCATTAGATAAATTCCAAGGTCAATACGGATTCTCCGTAGGAAGCACTGGAACAGCACCTGCTGGCTATTGGGCCATTCAAATGCTTTCAGACACCACGTTTAGCGCGATTAGCGGTAAATATGATGGCACTCTGACTGGCGTTACGATTGGCTCTGGCAACATCATCTATGGCGAGTTTAACAGCTACACGGCTGGAACTGGCACGGTGATCGGCTACATAGCTGGTTAATGATTCAAGTAATCATATCGCCAAAGGTTCTACCCCTTGGCGGTTGATTGCATTGTGATTTTATGCCATCGCTAAGTCTTAACGTTGGATTAAACAACGGAAGAAAACTTCCTTTTAGCGGAGCCGCACCCAGCGGGATTGTTGTGGCAACAACTAATGCAGTTAATATATCTGGAAACAATATCGTTGTTCCAACTGGAACATATACAAAAGTTACCTCAACAACAACCAGAGTTGCTGGATCCCTTATCAGCGATAAAATGTTTGTAGATACTGGTTTAGTTTATTTGAAAGAAGCTGGATTTGGCGATGTCGATTACCCAACATCTCCTTATGGCTATATTTTAATTCCTCCAAATACAACATTTACGGCAACATTTTATAATCCACTTTCATCTCAAACATTTTGGAGTGCTGGAAGAGTTTATGGTTTTTTTGGTGATGAATCAAATGATTTTGTTTTTTTTAATCCAAACATTAACTCATCCACAAATGCAACAATAATCCCTACATCTGGATGGACTTACGGAATCACCATTACTGCCGCTTGATGAACATTCCGCTAGTCATTCTTTTTCTCACCATGCTTTTCTGCTCCTGCTCTTCAAAGCAGGACAACAATGTTTTACCGCGTTATAGCGATATGTCCGCAGCCGAGGACGCAGGTAATGTCAAATGAAACGCATCGCCATCTGGCTGACCAATTTGAGTTTGCGTTTCTTGATGACTCGCTCGGAGTACGCCTGTTTCAAGGAGGCGTTGAAATTTGCCACGGAAAACAACACGATAGTCAAGGAGACCAAGTATATTGGGAAGGTGAAGCACCTTCTGAGCGTGAATCGGTCAATCAAAAGGATTGTGGAAGAGGGTCGCAACCGGGACGAGGTAACGGATGCGGTTGTGCATCTTGCCGTGGCGTTAAGGTATCTGGAGGGTCGGGGTCGTGAGTCTTGATGAGGTTGCCGACCTTAAAGACAGGGTGGCAAGCGTATCAGAGCGTTTGGCAAGAATGGAAGAACGCCAAATGACACTTATTTCCATGATAGAAAGGTCTTTATCAAACTTTGGCGACCTATCCAACAGGGTAACAGCCATAGAAAGCCTTAAAACCAAGATGCTACTTGTGGCTGGTGGACTAGGTGCTATAATCAGCATCGCCTGGGACTTTGTGAAGTCCAAGCTAATCAACGGAGGATAAATGGCAACTTTAGGCACACAAAACATCAGCACAACTTACAACCAGGTATTAAAGACCTATGGTTCAAATATTGTTGATACGACCCTTCGCAATGTAGCCAGCGGAGATGAAGCCGGTATTTCAGCCCTTCAAATTTCAACCACCGGAGTAAAAAGCACTGGCACATTTGCCGTGGATGGTGCGGCCACGTTTGGGTCAAATATCACGGCAACCACTGGGACGGCAACGATTGGAACAATCAGCGTAAATTCAGCCACGATTGGAACGCTAAACACGCTTAATGGAATTTCTGTAACGACCACGGCTACATTTGGTACGGCCAGGATCACTGGGTCTACCGGTGGCTTGACTGCAATCAATTACACAACCACAACCTTTACAGGATCAACTGTTGGAGGAAATACTGCTTCTACAGGAACATTTTCACTTAATGTCGTGGGGTTAAACGATATTGTTATTGGAAGCCTTAACTCGCTTGGATCTGCCGTGGCTGGAGGCTCTCAAGCTTTTGCGTTTGTTCTATTCCCAAAGGCATCAAATGTTGTTCAGTACAACTTAAATAATTGTAACAATACATCTGGCACGGTTCCCGCTGGAACCATTTACGCAACCGCCATGAGGTTCACAGCCTAATATGTCAATCAAATTTAATCGTTCACAGACATTTGCAACCAACGGTACCGTAACGGCTGCTGGGCTGCATAACCTTGTTGACGGCTTGGACATCTACCAGGCGTTGATTACCGATCAGACCAGTCTTGCGGCAGTTGCTCCGGAAGACAGCATTCTTATTGCCGATGCCAGCCTGACTGCTGGTGATGCACCTAGGCAGACTACGGTTCAAAATTTGTTTGATGACGGACTTAGCTCTGGAACTTATACAAGCCTAAACTTGTCTGGTGCGTTGACCTACGGAACCGCCACAGGCAACCGCACGGTTAGCACCAGCGCAACGATTACTACCGGCACGATTCCAAACCTTACCGCTGGTACGACCACAAGTACTGCTGCCACGATTACCAACGGAACAATTACAACTGGCTTAATTCCAACTCTAACAGCTGGAACTACAACTGGAACTGCTGGTGTCTTTACGTCTGGAACAGTTACTACGCTCAACAGCACAACTGGAACGATCAGTAACCTATCCACAACTCTTGCTGGTGACTTTACAATTAGCCAAGGAACTGGAACGCTAGGAACAACTGGTGCAACCCTTGGAACTTATGGCGGGTCAACATCTGTTCCAGTTCTTGCCATTAACGCAAAAGGTCAAGTTACAAGCACTGGCACGGCTGCAATTACGAGTGGCTTAACTGGCTTCCGCAACCGTATCATCAACGGCGATATGCGGATCGACCAGAGGAATGCTGGGGCGAGCGTTACACCAGATAATAACGTTTATACATTAGACAGATGGAACTTTGGACTAAACCAAGCGTCAAAATTAACGGCACAAAGATCAACACTTGCTCCTTCTGGTTTTACAAATTCACTTTTAATTACATCTTTATCATCATATTCTGTTTTAGCTGGCGATTATTTTCACCTAAAGCAAGGCATTGAAGGATTTAACATCTCAGACTTTGCTTGGGGTACATCAAGCGCAAAAACAGTAACACTTTCATTTTGGGTCAGAAGCTCTTTGACTGGTACATTCAGCGGAGCTTTAGTGAATAACTCAGTAAATAGAAGTTATGTATATACATACTCCGTCTCATCTGCAAATACATGGGAATATAAGACGGTAACTATTTCTGGAGAAACAAGCGGAACATGGGCAACTGATAATGGAATTGGAATAATACTTACATGGTCAATGGGAACTGGTAGCACAAATACAACATCAACAACAGGCTCTTGGACCTCAAGCGGAAATCTTTCAGCAACAGGCTCAACCTCGCTTGTAGGAACCAACGGAGCAACCTTTTATATCACAGGAGTCCAGCTTGAAGTCGGAACAACCGCTACCGACTTCGAGCGCAGGCCGTATGGGACTGAGTTGGCGTTGTGTCAGAGGTATTATTGGAAGTCGTTTAGGCAATCGGTCGTTCCTTCAGACAGTAGTAATGATTATCTTGGAGCAATAGGATTTAATCATATTAACGGAAACATCGGTCAGGGTATGTGCTATTTTCCAAGCACAATGAGAGCCGCCCCGACAATTACATTATTTAACCCAAGACCAAGCGGTGCGTCTGGACAAGCAACTGATACAACTAGCGATGATTCTTCAACAAGGGCTACATTACTGAGCGATAGAAGTTTTGCGGTGGATAACACAAGCACTAATAATTCAAATAGTAACAGAGTATATGTTCATGCAGTAGCATCTGCGGAGCTATAATATGTATAAAGAAGTAAAACCTTTCACTGTCGGTAGTGAAGACTCTATTCAAAGACTTTCAGACAACGCCTTCATCCCCTTCGACCCAGCCAACACCGACTACCAAGCCTATCTCAAATGGCTGGAAGATGGCAACGAGCCGCTTCCTGCGGACGAGCCGAGTAAGGGATAAATGACCCTATCGGAGATTGCCCAGTTTGCAGGTGAGAAGGTTGGCAAGACCGACTCCGACACCTTAACCTTCCTCCAAAAAGCCGCAAGCTTGGCCTACCGCCGGGTATGGAACTTTGCCCCCTGGCGCGAAAGTGTTACTAGCTCTACATATTCCGTTGGCACAAACCGCACCATTACCCTTGGCTCCAATGTGGAAACACCGCTTTCAGTATCCTTCGACAAGTCCGAAGTTGACCCGATTGATCTGGCCACCATTATCAGCCAGGATGCGGATTTGCTTGAAGATACCCGCACCGGCGATCCTGTGCTTTACCACTTTACCGGGCGCAACACCAGCGGGATTGCCCAGCTTGATCTTTACCCAAGGATGGCCACGGCTGGAACTGAAAGCCTACGGGTGGTTGAAAAGCTAAAGTGTCCTACCCGCACCAACATTGTCGTTGATTTCCCGCCTTCCACCGAGGCTTTGAATGACGAACTTCGCCTTCCTCATGTCCACCAGGTTGTGCTTGCGTTGACCCATGCCGATGCTCTGGAGCGCGAGAGGCAATATGCCAAGGCTCAGGCTGTGGTGCAAACCGCAAATGCGGATCTGGCGGCGATGGCCAATTACGAACTAAGCCAGGTTGGCGGGGTCAAGCAGATTACCCCGGTCAGCCTTGGCGATTTGATGACCGAAGAGATTACTGCGGCTTAAACCAAAAGGAGTCTAGGTGCCATACTACTCCGACAATTTGGACGATCTGCTGGCGTTTGACGGCATCCGCAACTTTTCCGGAGGCCAAGCCAGCGGACTGCAATCCGATTTATTGGCCGAGAATCAAGTAAGCCAACTTGTCAACATGACCCTTTCACCAAGGGGTAGTCTTGAGACACGCACAGGAGCCACCTCGTTTTGCACTACCACAACAAGCCAGCTTGGTTCAGTTGGCGGCATGCGGTATTACGACACTGCTTTATACGAATATCTTTTGACTGTAACCCAGGGGCGTTTTTATAGCATCAATTCCTCTGGAAGCGCAGATATTCACCCAGCAGACGAGACTTGGGGTGCGGTAAACAGAACATGGGGGTCAGAGACGCAAAAGTGGGCGGATGGTTTTTCGTCTGTTTATGATGTTCCTGTCGCCATGGCGCAGTTCAATGACAAGATGTACATGGCAGACGGAGACGGAGATCTTTATTATTTTGATGGAAACATAGCCACAAGGCAGGCCGGAAAGGTTCGAGCCATAACCGTAACCACTGCTGGAACAGGATACACCAGCGCAACCGCCATTGTCACAGGACCACAATGGGGTGGAACATACCCTCAGTTGATTACAACCGTTGCTGGAGGTGCGGTAACAGGAGTTACTGTTGTGGATGGAGGCTATGGATATAGCTCTGCTCCAACCATAACCATTATTGGGGATGGTTCCGGGGCAACTGCCACGGCAACCGTAAGTCCACCACCATCCGATATTAGGCTTTTAATCAATACTGGAAATCGGTTGTTTGCGGTAGGATCTGGTAGCCAGCGTAACACCCTTTATTGTTCCGACATCCTTGATGCCTCGGTTTGGGATGCGGCCAATAGCGCGGTGATTAACGGTGATGATGGTGACGAGATTACTGCCATTGTTCCATATTACCAGAATCGAATCATAGTCTTCAAGAAACGGCGCATATTCCAGGTCACCATACCGGACGACATGACCAGCGCGGCAGATTGGACAATATCGCTCATTTCCAACAATACTGGGTGCGTGGCTGGCAATACGGCAACGCAGGTAAGCAGCGACATTTTCTTCTTGTCCGACAACGGAATTAGATCATTGGTTCGGTCTGCGGCTGACGACTTTAGCTCGGTTGGAATCCCGATTTCAGAGGTTGTAAAGGATGTCATTCAGAGCATTAACCCGCAAAAGATTAACATTGCCACCGCCATCTTTTACGACAACCGTTATTTCATGGCCTTCCCTACCGGAGCCAACGACTACAACGACACGATCCTTGTTTACAATACGGCGTTGAATGCTTTTGAGGGAACCTGGACTCCGCAGGTTATGCAGTTTGCTCTGACCAACTTTGAAAACCAGGGATTACGGGCGGCGTTCAAAACAACCACCGGACAGATTAACCAATACTTTGGGTATAAATCTCCATCCGCGCTTACTGCCCAAGATTACAGAGATTACGGAGTTTACGTTCAGACAACTACTACATCCACATCAACTGGAACTGGATTTTTTGATTACCAATCCTCGGTCCGCACCAAAGACTTTAACTTTGGCGACCCATTCTCCATGAAGTATGGCAGCCACTTTGAGGTTATCTTTGACGATTCCTATTCAACAGATGCAACAATATCCATCCAGCGGGACAGCGATGTTGGTGATATTGATGTACAGCCCAACCTTAACATAGCCAGTGCTGTATTAACACTGCCTTTTACCCTGCCAGCCGTGCTTCCAACCTCGGTAAAGAAACGCATTGCAAGCGACCTGCGTACATACGAGAAATGGCGGTTGCTTAATATCAAGATCACCAGCGCGGCTGGCAAGATGGCTGTACGCCAGATCACGGCTGCGGCCAACCCAGACACCATTGAGGTGCAAAAGAGCCTATGACCCCAGCCGAGTTTGTCGAAGCTTCTGGTGTGCCAGAATCCAGATGGCCTAATTTTAGAGAGTGGTTTGGATGGCATGAAAAGAATAATCTGGTTGGAGTGGTCAGGGATGGCGAGGAAGTGGTTGGAGTGGCTGTTGCCAGGGCAGTTGACGCATCGCAAGATGTTGAACATTATAAACATGACCACAATGCTCCGGATGCTTTTGTGGACTTGACTGTGACCTCTATTGATGGTAAACCTAATGCCCGTAGCCTTTTGGCTATGAAACGCCTGCTGTCAATCCTATGGGATGAATTTGGCCCCCGCAGGAGCCTAATCTTTAACCGCAACGGAATAAGGAAACAATACGATTATATGAAGTTTATGCGAAAGGCTATGGCTTAATATGGGCGGTGGACCATCCATTCCTGCACCTCCTCCGCCTCCCGACCCAAATGCGGTCGCGCAGGCCAATGCTGAGGCTTACAAAAAGAATGTGGAAACCTATATCCAGAAAGCTCCCGAAATGGCGGCTTTGGAGAACAAGCTTCGCATCCAATATATGCCCCAACAGCGTTCCTTGGAACGCCAGCTTTCGGCCTTGGATCAGCAGCAGGCGGCTTTGGCTGGATTACAGCTTGAGCAACAATACGGAAAACAACGAACTACCGAGGGACTTCGCCGCCAGTATGAATACGGCCCGCAGGCTTATGCGCTTAATCGCGCCCTAGGCGAACAAATGACACGCCAGTTTGGACGGCTTTATGGTGTTAGCCCATACGCCAGCGTTGAACCGCAGGTTGCGTTTTCGGCACAGGCTATGCCTCCACAGGATGTTTATGGCACGATTGGGACAAGCATTTCCAATCCAACATTACAAGGTTAATTAAATGGCAGATATGACAGCAAAAGAGCTTGATACAAGAATTGAATCTGCATCGCAATTTAATGATTCAGATCCAGACACACAAAAAAGACTTTTGTATTACGCTGGATTTGGACCAAGGCCATCTAGTTTTGTATTAAATTTTCCAGGGAAAAGAGAGATGGTGTCTGGAATGATACGGGATAGAATTAGATCACTAGGTCTAAACCCAAATGATTATCAGGGGGAAGCCGATGGTGAGCCTAGGTGGGATTACAACAGGGCATTAAATGACGCAAGATTAAGGTCCACAGAGTTAAGAATTGACGAAAAAATATCTGGTAGATTAGATACAGCTTTATCAAGAGAAAACACCTATAACAAATTGGCCGAACAGATCCGCGCCCTTGGCGGAACCGCGCAGGCTCAAAACACACCCGCAAGCGTGGGCGGTCCGGCTTTCAACAACGTTACGGCAGCCCTAGGCGCACAACGCAACTTCGGTGCTTCCGACCTGGCCAACCGCCTCAACTTCCAAGTCTCAGACGAGCAGATCCTAAACGACTACAACACCAGCAAGCTTGGAAGCCTTAACTCCATTGTTGATCGTGGCAATGCCCAGATTGCAGGCATCCAAGAGCGTCTTAATGCCGCACAGACCTTGCTTGACCAGCTTCCTTCCGGTGATCCTCGCCGTGCATCCAGCCAGGTATATGTCAACCAGTTGAAGTCCGATCTTACCAGCGTGCAAAGCGCGGTTACGGATGCGACCAAGCAGATTAAGGATTTTAAGCCCATCACGGCTGGTTCCCCGGAAGCCGCCAGCCAGATCACTTCTTTTCGCGAATATCTCCAGTTGCCCGAAGAGCGTGCCACCCAGCAGTTGCGCCAGATTGATCCTGAGTCCTACCGCACTGCGGTTGGTCTTGGCCGTCAATATCGCCAGATGGCTACTCAACCTCTTGGCGCAACGACCACTCCGCAAACAGAGCAACTCCGCCAGACCATTGAGCAGGAGGCGTTGAATCAGCTTCGCCTTGGCTCAACCTTGGGAGCCGAGGAAAGGCGTGGCTACGAACAGGCCATCCGTGGCGCACAGACCGCCCGTGGAAATATCTTCGGTCTTGGACCGGCAGTGCAGGAAGCGGCACAGATTGGTGCCGCCGGGGAACAACGCAAGCTTGCGCGTTATGGGGCGGCGCAGCAGTTCCGTGGATCTGGTGAAACCACCGGAGCCGCTGCTGCAAGGGACTTGGCCTTGCGCGAGGGGCTGCAACAGGCACGCCTTGGTGCCGCAGCCAATTTCATTGGTGGAGGTCCTTCGCTATACAACCTCGGCCAAGCACGCACCGGCGCACAGCAGGCGGCGTTCCAGAACTATATCCAGGCCAACCAAGCGTTGCCTGGTCAGTTTGGGCAGGCTCCGAGTACGGCACAACCGTTTTATCAGGCGACTCAGCCTGGAACTGCTGTTGACCTTACGCAGACTTTTGCAAATCTTTATGGGTCTATGGCAGACTACCAAGCCAAGACTTATGGAGCATATACTGCGGCGCAGGCGAGTAGGCCGACATTTGCACAGCAGTTTGGACAGATTGCTGGAGGAGTCAGCAGTCTTCTTAGCCCATTAAAATTTGGATAAAGATAATTTATGGACAGAGTATCATACGGACCATTAACGCTATTTGAGAGCGATGCTTATAGGCAGGCCAAGGCAATGCAAGCTGAGGAAAATGCATTAAAACTTCAAAAGCTTCGTATGGATATTGCCAAGGGACAAGAAGAATCAGACATGTCAACTGCAATAGGAAGGGCTGGCAGAGCTGCCGATGTTGCCGCATTCCTTGAACAAGAAAAACAGAAAGAATCTGGTATTCCCATTGGAGAGGAAATGGGCGCAAGGATGATCGCAAAAGGTGGACCAAGTATTCTTGAGGCCACAAAGATGCAGGGACAACTTGATGTTGAGGCTAGAGCAAGGCAAGCAAGAGTTGATGCAGCGAAGAATTACCTTGCTGGAGAAAAGTCTTTACTTCCTACTGCAAGTGTAGATGTTGGTGGAGTTAAACAAACTGTACTTGCTCCAGAAGTTGGCAGAACAACCGCAGATATTAACCAGCAAATTTTTCAGGCTCAAGTTCCGCAACTTACTAAAGCCTATATTGCTCAGGGCTATGATCCAGATACAGCTGTTAAAATGGCTGGATCTGATGTAACTAAAAATCTTTTCAAGGCACAATCAAGTGGTAAGGTTGTGTTAACATCAAGCGATGGAATGAGTACAATTTCATATACAAACGAACAAGCACAAAAGATGTGGAGAGATCCATCAACTCCTAAATTTATTAAAACACAATTAAACAATTTTTTTGGGGAATCTGAAGAACCAGCGGCTGCAAATTGGATTAAATCAAGACTAGGTAGATAAAATGGCTGAAGCCCTAGAGCTGTCGTCAGCCAATCGTATTCGGCAACTGGCAGGTATGCCAGTAGAAGCAGAGCCAGCACCAAAACTAGAAGAGCCTCCGGCGTGGAGTGAGATTAAGGCCTCCGAAGATTATAAGACCCTTACCTATCCAGAGCAGGTTAACCTGGCTCGCCAATGGGGTGCAGAAACCAAGCAGTACGCATCTACGCTTAAAGATTACACGCCAGAGCAGGACGCTGAAATTGATGACTTTGTAAACACGCAAGCGGTGGATGTGCCTTCTCAGGTCGGCGCAAAGACAATAGCTGGTTTGGCTGGTTTTGCCAAAGGCGTGGGGGCGGTTGGTGGCGGATTGCTTGGTGGAATTGGCGGCGCGGCTGTAGGCGGACCAGTAGGGGCTGTTGCTGGTGGTGTTGCTGGATCAATTGCTGGCGCAGAATTGACTGATGTTGCGTTAAGAAACTTTCCCTTGGGAAATGTTCCAAGAAAAATAGAGGTATCTAAACAAATTGCTCCAGGTTATGCCACTGCTGGAGAACTTGCTCCATCTCTAGCACTAGGTGCAGTTGGGGTAAGACAATTGTCACAAGCTGGCAGAACATTGTTCCAAGAACTAGGCGCAAAAAGAGCCGCGCAGGAACTGGGCAAGACAGTAGCCACGGGTGCTGGAATAGGTGCTGGAGCTGGTGTTGCGACAAGAGCAATTATTTCAGAGGAGCTAGGAACAGAATTTGATATGCGACCTAGCACAATCGCCACGGATGCTTTATTTGGTGCGGCCTTTGCTGGGCTGGGGAGTGGGTCAAGAATTAAAGGGTATAACCGAGAGCAGGCGTTGTCGTTAAATGAGCGCGTGGAATCTGGTATTGCTTCCAAAACAGAGGTTAATGATTGGAAGGCAATTATCGCCGAAGCACAAAGAACACAGGCAACAAGGGGCGTAGCTGGAGCAAGGCGCACTGAAGTAGAACTAGGTGGACGCAGGGTATTGGATAAGACTGAACTTATTCCAGGCGAACAACCGCAAGTAAGTCCACAACTCGCAGCCGAACTACCTGCTCCCAGACCCGTTGTGCCGGAACTGCCCGAAGCAGGCGTACGCGGAAACGTGCGCGGAACGCAAGCTGATACGGCTGCGATGCAACGGCGTGGAATCATTACTCCAATGCAGGAAAGCCTGGTTGACCTAAACGATCCAGTGCCGAAGACAAACGTATTTACAACCGAATCCCAAGGCATCAATCGTGAGGCCATTATTCCAGACACTCGAGGATTGCAGGGCGAGATTGTACGCGAAGGTCCGATTGTTACGCCAAGGACGCAGTTGCCCACGACGGAGAGGTTGGCGTTGCCAGGCAGAACAGATGAGCCGTTCAGGTCAGCTGAGGAAGCAGCTAAAATTATAGAACTAGAAAAGGGCATGGAGGAAAGGATTAGGCAATCTCCGCAGGGTGGTAAGGGATTAAGAAAGGATTTGAGAGCGCAAGAACCAATCCTTACTCCAGACGAGGAAATGGCAATCTCGGAAAGACAATTTGAAAAAGAAAGATTGGTTGCAAGTAATCCTTCTCAAGATCAAATTGAATATCCAGAGGCAGCTTTGGCTGAAATTATTGAGCCGCCCTACCGACCTATTGATTCAGATGTAATAGATTTTATAACACAAAATGGAGGGATACTTTCAAAAACTTCTGCCCGCAGAAAAAAGAATTTGGAATTATACGGGAAAAAAGCTGGCTCTGGCGTAAAACGTTTAGCAGAAGAAACTGATATAGCAGAGTACGACTCAATGCCAGAAATGGATTTTTACGAAAAAACTCAAGTTTACAGAAAACAAGGATTGGCATTAGATGAAATGGCTCAAATGGCATACGATCAATTGGGCGTTGGAGACGGAACTTCCAGCACATTCGGATCTATAATTGCTCAAGCACTTGCCACAAGAAGAAAACTAAGAACTCCCAACAAGGGATTTGAAAGTCAGAAAAAGTTTATTAAAGATGTTTTGATTCCGTCAAAAGAGCTTACTCCAATTTCTGCTCAATCTCTTGTAGTCGGTGATATTTTGCAAGCAAAACAAGGTGACATTAGGGTTATTGATATTAACCCCGACACAATGGAGCCAATTCTTGACGGAGGCGACAATTATGGCCAACAGACCATAAAAACAGATTCTCATGTTTTTGTAAAAACTGTTAACAATCGGAGCATACCAACTATACCCCGCCCTATGCGTGGCAAGGCTGGTGAGGCTGGGTTTATTGTATCCGATGTGCAGGAAGGTGCGGCCAAGGTAGCGCAGAAGTGGCTTACCACGGAAGGCAATCTTCCCAAAGAGATGTTTGACATTATGGAGGCCAAAGGATCGCGCACGCAGGCGATGCTGAAGCAGATTGATTTTACGCTCGCTGATTTGGGCAGGGCAGCAAAAGCATTAAATGGCACAGCAAAACTTACACCACAGCAATCCAGCCAGCTTGACGTATTCTTACGCGGACGCGCCGCTGTAACCACGCTACCAGAGCCTTTCCGGCCCATCGCCTCGCAGATGCGCAGACAGCTGGACAACCTCTCCGAACGGTTAATTGAAGCTGGCGCGTTTAGCGAAGAACCAGGACCGTCTGGAGTAAGCAAGGCTGATATTGTCAGGGCAAACAAGGAAGAGTACTTGACCCGATCTTACGAGGGCAGGGAAAATCCTAAGTATACTGTCAAATTGGTTAAGCGCAGAAATCCGGTTGAGTATGCTAATGCGGAAAACTTTGTTCGCACGCAAATGAAGGCTGCTAACCCCAATGTTACCGAGGCTGAGGTGCAGGGCAAAATTAAGCAGTATGTTGAAGGAGGCCGAGATAAACCGTTTGAGTCCCTAATTGATGCCGCCACGCTGGGTAAGAAGCTAGGTATAACCAAGAAGCGATTGGACATCCCAAAAGAGGTTCGCTTCCTTATGGGCGAATATACTGATCCCGTTATTAACTACGCTCGGTCAGCCAGTAAGATGATTGACCTTCTGCAAAAGCAGGAGATGTTAAATAAACTTAAAGATTTTGGAGTGGCAAATAAACTGTTTTTTGAAAGGCCAACTGGCAATGCGATAACTCAGATTGCGGCAGATGGATCTGACACTCGCTCGCCGTTAAATGGCTTGTATGCGGAGAAGGATTTGGTCGATGCGCTAGAGAACTTTGAGATGTTTCATAAGGGCGGAACAGCGTTTCAACTTTATTCAATGGCTAACGCTTGGGTGAAGTGGGGCAAGACAGTGGGTAGCGTGCAGGCTCAATTTAGAAACCCAATTTCCAACGTGCTGATTGAGGTAGTCAACGGCAACTTTAATTTTGGCGGCAATCTTAAACCCATTAAGACAATCTTGGCCGACTTTGGCGTGCCAGCAATGGACACAAAAGAAGGCAGAGCCTACCTAACCCGCGCGGCGCAACTGGGCGTATACGACAACACTGTTCTAAATGAGTTTAGGCAAATGCTCAAAGATGCACAGCAGTATAAGGGATCTACAATTGATTACGCTGAAATGCTGGCGGGTAAAAGTGCAAGCATCATAAAAAAAGGTATTGACGCACTTAACAAGACTTACAGGGCTGGAGACAATTTATTCAAGCTAATGGCCTGGGAGAACGAAACAAAGCAACTTATGGATGGGAGAGGGTTGTCTCGCCAAGATGCAGAAGTAATTGCAGCCGAGCGCGTAAAGAACACAAGGCCAACTTACTCTCGCGTGCCAAGGATTATTAAGGCTTTCCGCCTGCAACCTTTAATTGGAAACTTTGTTTCTTGGCCTTCAGAGATGTTGCGGATTTTGCCCAATACACTGAGGTATGCGGTTGAGGACATAAAAACACCTGGTATGCGTAGGTACGGCCTGCAAAGATTGATTGGCATGTTTGTCGGAACATCTGCGGTTTATGGTTTGGTTGAGCTTGCCAAGTGGGCTACTGGATTTAATGATCGTAAGGCAGATGCATTAAGAAGGTTTGTTGCGCCGTATCAAAAGAACGCTGCTCTTATGCCTACTGGGATGGATGGCAAAAATGTTGGTTATGTGGATATATCCTACACCAGCCCATACGAAATCTTTATGGGACCAGCGCAAGCTGTGGCTGCTGGCCGAGATCCAGAAGAAAAGATTTTGGGTGCAATCAAGGATTTTACAGAATCCTATATTGGTCCAAGCATTTTAGCCAATTCTATCATATCTGCGTACTACGGGAAAACTCCACAAGGCAGAGCTATTCGCAATCCGCAGGACACATTTACCGATCAATCTTTGGACGTAATTTCTTATGTCCTACGTCAAAACGAACCCGCAACAGTATCTCAAATCCGCAGGATTGGATACGCTTTAACTGGTCAGCCAGATACAACAGTTTCTAGGTATGGCCGTGTCTACAAGCCATCCGAGGAGTTGTCTGCACTGTTCGGCATTCGCCCACAATCCATCAACGTATCCAAAGCCCTGGAATCAAAGGCATCCAGGTTTAATACTGATATGGCTGATGTTGGCAGGATCTTCACGGAAACCTATGGCGCGGTTGGCAATGTTCCAGAAGCGAAGATACGGGAACAGTTTGCCAAAATGGAGAACCGCCGAAAGATTATGTTTGATGAAGCAAACAAAGACTTCCACGCCGCCATGTTGCTAGGTCTGTCTAGGTCTGAGGCTATCTCTGCAATGCGTGCTGGCGGGATGGGCGTAGACAATGCTTCAGCTATAGCGAATAATAAGTACAGAGACTACAAGATCAGCAAATCACTCACGAAAAGCATGAGGCGCGAGCTATCCCCAGAGGAGATGCAGAAGCGTCAAGAAATAGGCCGCGAGCTTATGATGCAACAAGGAGAGTAAATGGCTAAGTTTGACATCTCTGGATCAGCGTCACGCCAAACCGGATTAAGCAAGCAGGATCGTAATAACGCGATCCGCATGGAGTTTGAGCCTTACACAAAACCACCACAGCAAGCGCCAGAACAAACCGCAAGGATAGAACCTATGAGTGAATATGTTAAACCTCCAATAGCACCAGCACAACAGCCATCTGGAGAGCTTCCGCTACCATTGCAAACAGTGGAGTGGGAGGGAAGAAAAGATAAGCAGGGTAATCTTGTCGTGTATAAGTTGCCATCCGGTGATATGGGTGGAAGCTATGAAGTAGCTGGAATTAATGACCGATATCACCCAGAGGCGTACAGGGCAATCTCGTCGCTGCCTCCGCAGGAAAGAGCGAAAGCTGCGGCAGAGTACATCCAAGGATATACCGCGCCACTCGTCGAAAAGCTTCCTCAAGCACTCCAACCATTCACGCAGGATCTTGCGTTTAATCGCGGGCTGGGCGGTGCAACGAAGTACATCCAGCAAGGACTGAATGCGTTGGGACAGAAAGTTGCGGTAGATGGTGGAATAGGGCCGAAAACGCTACAGGCAATTAACAGAGTTCAGCCACAAGCATTGATGCGAGCCGCAAGCGATGCTCAATTGCAAGACGAATATAGGATGGCCGAGCGCAATCCAGCCAGAAAGAAATTCATTCCTGGCCTAGAGGCTAGGATTAGGAACAGATTGTCAACCTTTGGTCAAGGTTAACGGCTTACCCAAGCTGGCTTGATTATAGTAGCACCAGAAACAATAGCTACAAATCTACCAACAAATACATTATCAGCTTTTACTTCCGAAGTATTATATCCAACAAATGAATCAACAGCACGAACTACTGTGCGGTTTGCGGAAACATAACTATCCCCAGCTTTCACATAAACTCCAGTAGGAGTAAAATATGTATCACCAGCTTTTATTATCGCACCTTGTGTTCCTACCGCAACATTGCCAGCAGTTGCACTTATACCGCCGCCATTATAAACTCCACCAACAAAGTCGTTCATTTCGGTTTCATCCTCCGCCATCACCGATGCCATCAGTATCGCCGTCAGTGTTATCATTGTTATTGCTTTCATAGGAAAAAGTCTTTAGCACAAACCGAAAGCCGTCAAGCATGAAATTATCATCACGCCAAGTCGGAGCAGTTGGGGTGGCTCGCGTGACAGGCGCGCTGTTGCGGTGTGGCTACAACGTGCTTACTCCTTACGAGGATTTTGCCGGATACGATGTGGTGGCTGAAAAGGGTGGCAAGTTCTATCGCATTCAGGTTAAAACCGCGCAGACCGTAGAACCTGGTCGCACAAAGTATCGTT
>OGWI01000025.1_pt1 | contig 17382 bp, 15 predicted proteins | sample 1576021 | NCBI WGS metagenome assembly OGWI01 (sample SAMN07581557, study PRJEB24739) | freshwater metagenome | place: Singapore | collected 2015-04
GTTTCCCAGTCACGATAACGCGGGTCATAAATGAGTGACACTGTCATGTTGAATAGCCCCTTACATCACCCGCGTCCGCGCTAACAATCACCTTGCCTAACTGATAGTCGCCGCCCGCTTGAATAAAAGCCGCACGGTTATGCATGCCATTTGATGCGATAAATGGTTCGTCCCTTACATTTGTACTTGCTGCTTTTGTCGCTGCCACTAAGTCAGGGCGCTCTTCTGCAGACGAAGCTACATAATTCCCACCCTGCCATGTAAAGCTGGCACCCGCGCCAAGCTTCTCTCTTGCTAGCGCATAAGCCTCATTAAATGTTGGCTTGGCAGCAACTTCTGCGCGGATATCGGGAAGCAACTCAGCGCGTTGCTGCGCTTGCTCACCAGGAGTTAGTTTTTGGCCTTCAATAACCGCGCGTGTTTCTAAGATGGTATCCTGTATTTGTTTATCCGTATAACCTGCCACCATCATCGCTCTTGTAAGCTGCTCTTCTGACCCTCTACCTGCTATCAAGTCACGATAAGCGCCCTGAACTTCAAGCCTGTTCTGAGACTTGACGACGTTCTCTGCATCTACCTGGTCTAGCATTCTGGATGCCGAAGTTCTATCCCACCCACCAGCTACCATCTCGTCTATGGCGGTATTCCGATCTAATACGGGCACGCCAAACTCAGGGTCCATCACTGAATAGCGCTTCATAACATCTGCGCCAAGTATTTGTTTATCTGCCTCTTTGGCTAAAACTTCTGCTTGATCCGCCCCAACAATCGCAGTAAGTCGGCTAACTAACCCTTCTCGACTTAAATCATTGCCTGGCCCAAGGTAATCTGAGAGTGCTTGATTGGCATCGTTGGTGCGCTGCTGTTGAGCGATCTGTTCATCTTCAGCCGGTATAGGGCTAAGGGCACTCAATCCCTGCGGCGAAGCATTAGCCTCTAAAAAGGTTGCACGATCCTGTGGCGACTGAGCCGTTGCACCCGTTCCCGCTAAACTATTTTGAATGCCAGCTTGTGCCAGTGATGTAAGCGCGGCTAATTCATTGCCGCTCATCGCCTGAATGCCCGCTGTAACAAGCTTGCTAGCGGTGGCTTTATCCAACCCGGTTTCTGCTGCTAAGGTATCCGTTGCAAAACTTGTTCCCACACTTGTTGCTAACGCTGCCGGATCAAGCTTGCCCGTCGTAATAAGTTGGGTAACCGCATTCTTGCCAGCACTTGCCAATTCTGCCGGTAACATTGAGCTAATCTGCGACCCTGCCCAGCCAGCGCCAGCGCTTAATACAGCGCCTTTTAACGCATCGATAGGCTCTGCACCAGCGGCTACTTGCAAGCCAAAATTTAAGACTCCTGACCCAAGTGCCCCTGCTGCTGCACCCGTAGCGCCTAAAGCACTTCCAATCGCCTGACCAACACCGGGAAGCAGCAAGCCAAGAGCTATCCCTGTGATGGGATTAGTTAAAAAGCTTTTTAATAAGCCAGGACCCTCTACGCCAACTTGTTGCGCGACCTGACCCGTAGCCGCATCTAGCACATCGTATCGAGTCTGTTTTGCAGCCAATCCAGACTGATCGTCCGACAAACGTATAAGCGTTTTGCCATCTCCGGCAACGGTCCATTCTTTGCCGCCTAATGTAACTGGGTCGTATGTGGTTACTAAAGCATTTTCTTGGCTTTCAGTGCGTGCTGCGTTTTGAATTGCTCTTTGCGCTGGCGTTAAAGACGCAAGATAATCTTGGTTCTGTTTCCAGATTGCAAGTTGATCGGCTGCTGAAAGAATCTGTGTGCTTTCATCACCGCGGTCTATGTATTTATCTGTGAATGTTGGTATCGGGATACCATTGTATGTGTTTGCTGCAGGCTTTACAGTTGCTGCATCAATTTTGAACTCACTAGCAGTTGGCTGATAATTAATACCGGCATTTTGAAAATACCCAGTAACGTCACCCATGGTTAACTGATTGTTTGCCGTGGTATTAGCAGCCTTAAGTATCTCGTCCGTTGATAAGCCTAGGTTTCTTGCAGTGTTGGCAATAAGGTATGGATCATTAATGTTTGATCGAATCCATTCCCCCGCTTCTTGATATTGTTGTGGTGTATATGTTGGTTGCACCGCGGCAACTGTACTTAATGCTCCAATTGGATTAGGAGGCTCAATAGAATAATTAGATATACCAGCGTTGCCAAAATAAGATTGAACGTCTCCGCTAGTAAGATTTGGGGCAACAGTTTGTGCGGCGCGAAGCAAATCTTCGGCAGATATTCCTAAGTTGCTTGCTGTGCTAGCAATAAGCTGCGGATTGTTAAGGTTTTCCTGAATAAACTTTCCGGCTGCTTCATATTGTTCTTGGGTATAAGCCATTAGCTTGGCCTCGCATTAAAAGCGCCCATAACGGCCATGGCCCATTCTTGCCAGTCATCATACTGATATGGTTCTGGAATGGCTTCATTTGCAAACACATCAATAGCCTTTAAGCCTGCAGCCCATGACTTCCAGTCGGTGCTCACAGCAGGGTTCTCCAATTGCTGCGCTGCATAAAGCTCACACATCAAACATGCCCAAGAGTCAAAGGTGTGATAACGCGGGTCATAAATGAGTGACACTGTCATGTTGAATAGCCCCTTACATCACCCGCGTCCGCGCTAACAATCACCTTGCCTAACTGATAGTCGCCGCCCGCTTGGTTTGACACAAACTTGAGCCGTAACTCTCGACGCTGCTCTTTCATGTCAATTTTGCCTGTGTTGGCATCAAAAATATACGGACCCGTCGTTGCATCATCTTCTTGCGCGTAAGGCCGTCCTGTTACATACAATTCCATTTCGCCATTCAAAATAAAATCTGGCTCAACGCGCTCAATTCTTAGCCACAAATTCTCGCCCACAGGGCTTGGCTGTGCTGGACCACCTGCTACCCAGCCCAAATCCGACGTTTCAAAATAGCTTTCAATTGCCAATACTGTCGTGCCCTGAATCTCGTCTTTGCCCACCTCGTGCTGCCACAACGATGTGAAATTCATCAGCGTATCAACGGTAAGCTCTAAATCAACACCTACCCCGTCTAATGTTGCTGTCAGCGTGTCACCTATCGTATAACCCGAACCCCGCACATTCATCACAACGGCTATGACTTCACCGCCGTACACTGTAAACGTCGCCGATGCTCCTGATCCAGAGCCACCTGTAAGCGATTCATATAGATAGGTTCCATCTGCATATCCACTGCCAGGATCAGTAATGCTTACCGTGTTGATTCCGTTGGATGCGTTGATTTGCGTGCCTGCATTGATGGGAAACCGAAATACCTGCGAGAAATAACCCGCTGATCGTTGCGCCCCTGAAGCCTGCCCTGTGTCATACCAGACGTTTTCTCGGATGTTATAGATCACACAATCCGTACATTCCGTAGCATTGCCACGCGGGTAAAACCACCAAACCTCTCCAAACCGCGGCACCTTGGACACGAATACTTTCTGCCGCTGGTTATAGTTGAGATTGTCAAAAAACCAGTTTTGATTAAATGGATTAGGAATTTCTTTTACCGTTCCTGCATAAAGCATGAAGCGGTCCGTTCCTACCCAATAAAAAATGCCATCATATTCAATGACTCCGGCTGATGACATGAATGATGATTGGCTTGTAATGATGTCATAACGCCAATACGTTGGGGCGGCAAAATTTGCCGTTCCTGCCACGCCTAAAGACTGGGGCGCATACGAAACCCGAATCAGTGAATCAAGCGACCAAAACAGTCCTGATGGCGAATTTGATCCTCCGCGCACTGGCAGGCCCTGCAAGATTTTCCCCGTTGCTACGTTTACCTCATTGGCATCGGGCGAAACCCAATTATCAATATTCCCGCTTGAGCAGTTGCGAATGAGTCCATTATTACCATACACAAAACAGTACGGGTGCAATGACACCACGCCGCCCGACACTGACACCTCATTGTCAAAGGTTAACGTTGTGCTTGCAAACGTTGCAGTAGCGTTATTGCTTAAGGTTATTGCCGTGCCTACAACTGCTGTGACTCTCGTATTCGCAGGAATGCCAGGACCCTTTACTAATTGACCGATACCAATTTGCGTTGTAATGGCTGGCGTTGTAAACGTTGCACTACCCGAAGTGAGTGCGCCTGCTTGTGCAAAAAGACCCACTGCCCACATGACTGTAGTGCCAACTATGGATGCCATCAAACGTGTGTTTGTTTCATCGTCAATGTCTACTAAGTCTTGCGATGGGTGCGCAAGCAAGAGATTTTCACCCGACCCTAAAGAATCAGTAAATGTGTCAAATTGCCAAGAATTTGCATCTGATGGAATAAATGGCGAATCAATCGTAGCCACTTGCAACAGCAACCCGCTGCCGCCACCACCGCCTAAATCTGCATCTGCAGCCGTTAGCTGATCATTGACCGCATATCTGATGCCTGGCCCAGTGATAGTCACGGTTGTGATGGTATTGCCAGCTACCGTAATCGTCGCAATGCCTGCCGAACCCGTTCCCGATGCAACGTAATTCAGGGGAACATTCGTATAGGTTCCGTTTGTGTAACCGGAGCCGCCGTCAAGAATGGTTATTGTTGCTAGCGGCCCTGCAAATGTGAAATCCGTGATTCCTGCGCCCACGCCATTATTGTTAACAGGCACAACCTGCAAGCCATCTGAGTAGCCGCTATACACATTGTTAAAAGTATTCTTAACAACAACAAACACCCCGCGTGAGGGTCCTGCCAAGCCGTCCGTTATTTGACGATAACCGCCAATCTTTCTTGGGCGACCACGCTGGAATCTTACCCAGCGGCCATCCACATAAAACTCTTTGTCAAACAGCGTTCCGTCGCGCTGGATGCCTGATTGCGTATCAAGCTTAAAGACTTTGGAGGTCACTAGAACGTGCCTCCAGATATGCCTGTTGTAAAGTTTCCTGCGCCTGTAATATTGATGCCTGTGGCAGAGACATCTAATACAAGGTTGTTAAGAATTGATACGCCAAATCTTCCTGCGCCAGGCCTGTATACACCCGTATTGGTTTCAGCAAGAAAGTTCAATGACGGAGAGCTTGCAGTGCCGCTATTAAGACTAAACGTCGCGCCACCAACGACTACTGTATTTGCAGAGAAAAAGTCCGTGCCGTCACAAAATACCGTTGCCTGCTCACCTGCTGGTACCGTCACACTTGTTGCGCCTACCAACCCTGTCGTGATAGTTAGTGTGTTGCCACCTGCCGTGGTTTGATTTGAAATCACATACAGATTGCTAACAGGCGGGAACTCAATGGTTACATTGCCTACTAATGCCCCTGTGTAAATTTGAATCGTATTGCTTGCTTCCGAGGCTGTGAGCGTATAAGTGCCCGTCGTAACGGCTTTTGTAAGCACGTTAAAAGCAAAGGTTTGACTAACGCCATACCCTACTGTGATGTATTCTGTTCCTGTACAGATAATGAATGCCGACTCAGTCGGGTTGAATGTCTTGCTGATGGCACCATCAATTAACTGACCCCCCGAGGTGTTAATCGTTACCGCACCCGAGCCATTGTTCTTAAACAGTACAAACCAATTGTTCGCCACCGTTGACACTGCAGGCAATGTTGCTGATGCTACGCCACCGGACCAAATGTAGGTTTGTGCTCGATCAGTGGTTGTAAACGTATAGCCTGTAATTAGTGATTGCGCCGGGTGGCTTTGATTTAACGTTGCACCTGACGCTAATAAGCCATAACCCGCAAGGGTTGCAGCATCAGCAGCAGATGTTCCCGTGCCAAAGGAAATGATGCCCCAGGTACCTTGCTCTGTGGAGTTGGCCGTGATGTAAATGTATTTTGATTCACCAGCAGCCACTGAGATGATCGTGTTTACACCTTCATAGTCTTTTACTGTAAAGGTATTAGCGCCTACGTTTCTGATTAACGCATCCTGACCTACCGAGGCTTGATTAGCAGGCGGCATGTAAAGCGACAGTCCTCCCGAGGAAGCCGTGACTTGCATGATCCGCGCTGCGTAGTCATCCGTGGCGTTGCCATTGATGGGCCACTCTAGTTGCGTGTTAGCGCTTAACGTAATGGCTCTATAAGAAACGTCGGTTGGCTGCACGACGTTTCCTGTGAATGGACTATTAAAGCTCATAATTAGCTATCCATAACAACAGCTTGGCGATCAGCAATACGCAGCTTGTTCTCTACGGTTAATGACTGCATTGAGAAATCAAACTGCGCCCCGTATTCTTTCGCTTTGTCGTAGTTCTTCAAAAACATTGAAGCTTCTGAAAGCGAGCCATAAAGCATGGCCTGCGGTGCGTATATCGTGAACCAGTTGGTTTGATTAGACGAATCCAAAGGCTGAATACGCTCATAGTAAAGAATCTCAAACACATAAGCGGCATCCGGTGTCGGTGCAATCATCCAGTGCGTATAGTCATAATCACAATAAAACTTTGGCACGTCTTGTGCCGCTGGATCTGGCCAATATTCGCGCAGGTACTCATAGGCTCTCAAAAGCACTGGTCTTCGCCTGCCTGCTACCGTAATGTTCATCGAAACCGTTTTGTGCCACCGCGCCGGCTTATCAATGACATTGGCACCCGTTACCATCGTTGATTGCTGTACAGTAAGATTGCCCAACAACTTGATTTGCGTAGCAATTCTTTGTTCTGTTAAGCCAATAAAGGTTGGAATCTTGGCAAGTGTTGCGGCATCCGTGCGCTCAAGGTAAGAGGCAATATCGGTCACCAGGTTATCGTAGGTCATGACATACGCAGCAGTCATATCACCATACCTTTTCTCTAATAGACTTTGGTTGCGGCACGAATTGTTTTCCTTGCTTCATTCCTTCACGCTTAGCTCGTGTTGTTGCTGCATATTCCTGTGGCGTTAACATCTTAATCTTCGCTTCAGGCAGGTATCTTTCGCCAGTATCAGATGATCGCTTGCCTGATTTTGTCCTCCAATTCTCCTGGCCCCAATCAACCAATGATTGCTGTGGAGCTTTCAAAGCTTTTCACCTATCTCATATTGAGATAACTTGGATCTCAATCTTTCAATTTCTGCGTCACGTTCAGTAAGTTTTTTCTGATAATCCGCAGTCATATCAACCCACATTTGCAAGTTGTGTGCGCGGATTTGATTGTCCTCTGCCATCACACGATAAAGGCGCTCTGAAGCTTCAAGTTGCTTTCGGATAAACTCAATCACGATATCCCCCACCTTTTTCCTTATATTTTTTGGCTAGCAACTGCGCCTTACGGGCTGACCATTGTCCTGCTGCAGTTCCCTGAACTGCTGATCCTTTGATGCTGTCAAAGAGCCTTTTACGCATCTCTGGCTTCGTGTAATTGCCCGCTTTGTTGACTTGTGATTTCATCGCATGAATGCAGCTTCTGCCGCCCTCCGTCTTGTGAGACCCGTTAAAACGCGCCCAGAGGCTTTATTCCATTTGAGGCATTCGGTAGCCGCACCATCCCAATCCGATGCGTCTACGCGCTTTTTAAACGTACTGATGCGGTAATTTCCTAGCCCACAATTGTACGCCCAGCTTACTGTTGCAGCAATGCGCCTCGGGGAGGCATCCGGAAATGTTGGACTAAGTTTGCAAACACCTGCATAAAAGTATTCAATGTGATGGTCTAAAGCGTCCTCACACTGAGCCATCGTCCAAATAGTTCCCGGCTGAATTTCAGGGCCGGTAGCTCCCCAGCCAATAGTCCACGGATGTCCCTTGGTTCCCGGATCGGGATAGGAGGTTACGGTTCCGTCAGGCAGAAGCCTAGCCAGCCCTTCAAAAGGCTTGATTAGTACATCTCTTGCTAGTTTCTTTGCCTCTTCATTCACGACTTTTGGTATTTTTCTATGCTGCGACCAACAAACCAGAATGTGAGGCACATGGTAAATACCCCAAAATCGTCCTCATCCCAGACTTGCGTTACGACTTCTGTCCAGTTCGCGCCCGTTTGAAACGCCAGTACAAGCGCTGCTGCCTTGACCGTCGCGTACATGAAAAATAAACACCAAGTGATGCCGGGACGTACAAGAGCAGATATTCCAGCCACAAACCAGCCAGCAGCCTTTGCCGTTTCAGCTTGCTCCTTAAAGGCCTCTTTGATGGAATCCAATTGTTGGATAGAGTAATCCACATATTTTTCCTCCACTCGGAATTCGCCACGCATTTTCTCCAGATCAGTCTGGAGTTGGAACATATTTAACTCGTGAGCGCGTTCATTCTTCTTATCTAAGAACTTCAGCACTTCTGGTGCAAGCCTAAACAATCCGCCGAAGATGGAACCAAGAAGACCGCCGGATAGAAGATCAAACATTACAGGCCTATCAGTTTTTTGAAGAACGCAGCCGCCGCTCCTGGTCCAAGAAGTACCGCTGCCATGACTGCATAGAGTATGTATTCAAGACGTTTAAACTTTTGTGAACCGTCTTGGAAGCGCTCATCAACTCGTTGAAATGACTCTTGGATGCCTTTGTACCGTTCCGCGCAGATTTGCTCATGCGTATCTAAACGGGCCTCTACTTCTGGGATTTGTTTAAGTTCTGACATGATTATCTACGCAAAAATTAAAAAGAAGTTCCCTGTTGCGCCCACGGATGGTGCTGCTTCAAAATACCAACCCAGTGAACCATTGTTTGTTGAGTTTGCACCGGCATACCAAGTGTCGGTTAGGTTGTAGGCTCTAATGCCTGTGATCGTAAGATAGTCAACATTTGGATCTGTTGCGCCGGATAAGACTAAAGTTCCCGGTGACGATGCTGAGTTTCCTGTTACGGTTAATACCCGTCCTGATTCACCGGCACCTGTCCATTGCGACACCGTTTGTGTGGTTGTGCCGATGATAATTGTTGCAGCACCTGTGCCTTTATAGGTGTTAGTAATGTCCTTGAAGGTGTTGTTGCCAGAGATGGTCAGAGTACCTGCACCGTTGTTATCAAGCGTGATACCGGAGTAGGAGGTGCCACCACCTGCAAAGGTCTTTGCAGATGCAGATGTGAGGCTGATTGTGCCCGTGCCGGTGACGGTGAGGTTGGTAGCAGTAGAAGTTGTCCAAGACGTTCCTGAACCAGCAATCGTCCATGTGCTAGAACCCAAAGCAATCGTTCGTGTATTTGAGTTTGAAGAATTAAATATTGAGGTGCTGCCTGATAACGTAAGATTAAAATTATTTGCATTAAAAGTTCCAGAAGTCAAATTTATTGTTCCGGATACTGAATTTGTCAGCGCATCTTGCAACGTGACCGACCCACTGGGGGTGTTGATTGTGAACGGCTGTGTCCATGTCTTACCAGCACTCGTAATCGTCTGACTGCCACGCCCTGCAAACGTCAACGCACCTGTACCCGACAGCGTAGTGCCAGTACCGTTGATCCAGTTGCCATAGATTGCTGGTGTTGTTGACCCTGTTGCCAGCGTCATTGTGTTACTGGTACGGGCCGACATATCAATCGTGCCGATGTTGTAGCTTTGGTCAATGGTCGTTGTTGTTCCCGATCCCGGACTTGTTGACTCAAAGATGCAAGTGTCTTGCGCGAGTGGGAAGTTGTTTGCGGCTACGCTACCGCCGGATGATGTTGCCCATCCTGTTGCTGACCAGTTGTTGCTGCCAGCAAGGTTCCAATACTTATTAGCCCCCGCGCCGAAGGTAATGCCTGAGTTGCCCTTGCAATCACCGAGTCTTGTACCCGACGCAGGAGCCGCTGCACCGGCAATGGTAATGTCTCTAAAGTCTACATCCGTAAGAGAAACCGCCGCGCAGGTGAGGGTGCGTGTTGTGCCGATGGTGTCTGATTGCACAAACGTTCGCATTGTGGCGTTGGTGCCAGCGGAACAGGTGAAGGTGCCGTTGATGGTTTGGTTGGCTGTTACCGATACGATTTTCAGGCCAGACGTCGTAATGCCTGCAAAGGTTAAATTATTGAATGTGTTTGCGCCATTTAGCGTAACCGTCCCTGCTGATGTGCTAGTAAATGAGACGTTGTAGAAGGATTGGTTATTGCCTGAAAACGTTGGGCTTGCCGTAGAGCAATTGATCTGTGATGTACTTGCCGTAACTGTCAGCGACGATCTATTTGATTCTGTTGTTCCCGCTGTAAACGGTGCTGACCCCGATAAGGTTGCCGTTCCCGTGCCAAAATCAATCGTTCTTATGTTTCCGTTATCACTTGATATTGATCCAGCAGTTAGGTTGTAAGTATCAAAATCAATCAAGCCATTCGTCACCGTCAAAGTTGACGATCCAATATCCAACGCCGCAGCTAGCGTCCATTCTGCGCTTACGCCATTTACGGTAATTGCCGAGGCTAGCGTCACGCCGTTGCTGTTAAAGGTTTTGCCAGACGTTGATCCCGACCAAGTAATACCTCCGGTAAACGTCCTTGTGCAATCTGCCGTACCCGCAGTCAGGTCAAAATCATCGTGCAGGATCATATTGCCTGAGCCTGCCCAAGTGATGTTATTGCCTGATCCTGGCCCACCCATTGTTATGGCTGCGGCGCGGACATTGGCTCCGGTTCCGATGGTTACCGTATAAGCGGCATTTGCCGTGGACGATGACGTGTTAAACACCACCGCATCTAAACTTGTCGGTACGCTTGCGCCACCTGCACCACCCGAAGATGTTGACCAGTTAGTTGTGGTTGAGGCATCCCATGTGCCTGTGCCACCCACCCAGTAGCGTGTGGTTGCTGCTGGCGTAGCAGTTCTGTAGACAGGCGCAGAAGCCGTTCCTGTGGAGTTGACACCAGCGTAAAACTCACCGGGAGAGGTAGAGGCAAAGCCAATGCTGCCCATTGCCAAGTAGTCAATACCTGAAGTTGCTGCACCAGCAAGAACGTGAGATGTGCCTGTACCCGTTAGGGTAACGACGTTGCCAGAAGTTCCAGTGACAGACCACTTGCCGAAGGTCTGGGTAGTTGAACCAAGGTCAATGGTATGCGCAACAGTCTTAGTGCTGGCAAGCTCGGTGAATTGATTGTTGCCACTGATGGTCAGAGTTGATGTGCCTGTTGCGCCACCGATGGTGAGCTTGTTGTAGGAAAGTCCATTACCAGCAAATGTTCGGGCAGTGGTGCTTGTATCGGACAATGTGATGTTTGCAGTGCCTTTATAAAACGTAGGTACTGAAGAAATATTCCAAACCGTTCCAGTTCCAGACAATGTCCAAGTACCACTACCCATTTTTAGGGTCGGCGTAGTTGCGCTGTTTGTAAACAACCCCGTTGTCACGTTGTACGACACCGCATCAAACGTGCCAGATGTCAGGGTTAGGGTTCTTGTAGAGCCAAGCGATATTGCATCGCCCAAGTTCACTGTGCCTGTGACGCAATCAACCGTTACAGGGCATCCAAATGACACGCCATTGCTGGTGATGGTTTGTGTGCCACGCTTTGCAAATGTGATTGTTCCTGTTGTGCTTGACGAGGTTACGCCTGTGCCAAATAGCCAGTTGCCATAAACAAATGGTGAATTGGTGCTTGTCGTCAAGGTCATCGCACTCGTCCGTGCTGACGCATCCATCGCCCCAATGTTCCACGTGGCATTAATTGTGACCGTACCTGCTGATCCGGTGTTGTCAAAGGTTGCCGTATCTTGTGCTAACGGGAAGTTATTTGTTGCAGGCACACCGCCGCTTGAGGTTGCCCAGCCATTTGCTGACCAATTTTGAGTGCCTGAAAGGTTCCAATACACCGTCTTAGGTGCAGGGAACGTAATGCCTGTATTGCCACCGCAATCACCGGCACGGGTCGGAGAAGAGCCAGCAGCAACACCAGCAATCGTGATGTCACGGAAGTCGCAGTCGTTTGCGGATAAGGTGTTAACCGTTAGGGTTCGTGTGGTGCCGAGAGTGTTGGATTGTAGGAAGATGCGGCGTACTGCTGTGGCTCCAGCGACGGTGAGGGTGCCGTTGATGGTTTGGTTAGCGGCAAATGTAACTGAGTAAACTCCTGCAATTGAACTCGCTGTAATTGTTAAATTATTAAAAGTGTTTTGCCCAGTTATTGCATCTGTTAAAGCGCCAGCATTTGTAAGCGTTACATTATAAAAAGTTACACCACCTGAATTTATTGGCGTTGCATCAGAACCCCTGCTTAACGTAATCTGCGAAGTTCCAGCGTTAAAAGCAAAGTTAGTGACCGTAGTAAATACAATTGGATTTGATCCACTCAGCGTAACCGTACTTGACCCCAACGTAATCGTCCTGACGTTGGTGTTGCTGGACGACAAAACACCAGCAGTGACGTTGTAGTTCTTGGTGTCAAATGTGCCATTGGTAATGGTGAGGGTGTTTGAGCCAATGTTCAGCGCATCCGCAAGTTCTACAGAACCGCCATAAGAGTCAACGGTAATTGCACCTGCAAATGTCTTGCTTGCACTCGTAATGGTTTGCGTGTTTCTGCCCGAGAAGGTTAGTGTTTGTGCGCCGCTTAATGTCGTGCCAGAGCCATTTGTCCAGTTACCGTAAATCGTGTAACCCGTTGATAACGTCAATGTCATCGCATTGGTACGGGTAGACATAGTTACCGTACCTGCATAAGTGATGACGTTATCCAGCGTCACTGTCGCAGACGTATTCAGCCCAGTATTCTCAATCACCGCCGTATCTTGAGCCAGCGGGAAGTTATCAGTTGAAGCGGCACCACCAGATGATGCTGCCCAGTTATTTCCCGACCAATTGCCACCCGCAAGGGTTACCCAGTACACCGTCTTGGGTGTAGAAGCTGTAATCCCACGAATGCCTCTTAGGTCACCAATTCTTGTTCCACTGATCGGTGCGGAAGTGCCAATAACGTAAATGTCACGGAAGTCAGCATCCGTTAGGCTTGGTGCTGAGTTGATGGTCAGGGTTTGGGCGATGCCGTAAGTTGCGCCACGGAACCATACACGGCGGTTTCCTGCTGTGCCTGTTGTTGAGAGTGTGCCGTTGATGGTTTGGCGAGCAGAAAAAGAAATTTGAACTACACCAGCAGAAGCAGGCCCAGTTATAGTCAAGTTATTAAATGTGTTTACCCCTTCAATAACATTTACTACGCCGGATGTCCCCGTAAAGCTGACGTTGTTAAACGCCACACCTGTTAAATTTCCACTTGACCCACCTGTCAAAATTATCCCACTGGCAGTGGTAATAACAGTTGATGTTCCAGCGTTAAAAGTTAAGTTAGTAGTTGTTGCAAAATTAACAGGAGTTGAACCACTCAACGTCACCGTACTGCTACCCAGATTGATCGTTCGGGTGTTACTGTTGCTGGACAACAGTTGTGTTGCAGTGACGTTGTAGTTGTTGGTGGCGAAGGTTCCTTGGGTCACCGTAACTGCGCCGGAAGATGTCAGCGCATCACCGAGGGTGGTCGTAATTCCAGAACCGCTTACATCAATCGGCCCAATCGTTTTCCCAGCAGTTGTAAGCGTACCCGTCGCATTAAAGGTTATTGTTCCGCTATAGGTCACCGTCATCCCAGCTACTAGGGTCACACTTCCTGAAATCGTGATTGCTGCTGATCCGGCTAATGTTCCGGTAAACCCTGTGCAAGTAATTGACTTTGCACCCGTATTCCCCGAGGCAATCGTGCAGGTTACTGCGCCGCTGTTAGCATCAAAAAACACATCATCTGCACTTGTAGGCACAGCAGCACCACCGGCACCACCAGACGTAGTGGCCCACTTCGTGCCTGCCGTACCATCCCAACTGGCAGTGCCGCCGACCCAATAACGGTTTGCCATACTTAAATCTCAGCTTTAACGTACTTCACGCCGTTGATTTCAATGTACTCTTTTACCGGCTCGGGTTCTACAGGCGCAGGGGCGGGATTCTCTACTGCATTTACCCAATTATTGAAGCGTTCATCTTTCATGGCTTCAATCTGAGCTAACGTAAAGGTATGGTCATCAGGCAAATGTAGTGCATCAGCAAACTTGCCCCAGATTTCGTGGTGACGTTCAAAATCAATCTTCATTTAAGCCTCCTGAGCTACAGCAACCGCATCCCAACGGTCATCTGCTGCATTGTAAATACACCCAACATAAACTGTTTTGTTAATCACAGTTGTTGTGGGCAACGTAACACCAATCGCACGAAAGGCTTTGCTTGAACCTGTTGTCCAAGTCAATGCTCTTGCCGTGCCATTGTCCTTGATTCGGAATGTCGTGCGTTGACCATCTGTCGGCGTTCCCGCGTCCGCATTTATCGTCAGCGCGTTAGCTAGCGCCGAGAAACTCTGCTGATCGTAACTGTCACTGTTCCACGCAAAGGGCGATGCTGTCGTCGTCTGGGCATTGCAACGCTGTGTGATGCGTTTGTTTGTAAGTGTTGCCGTTCCGGTTGTGGTTGCCACACCGCTTGCAGCATCTGCGGTATTACCTAATGCAGCACCAACTCCCGTTCCCAAGCCTGATACGCCTGTTGAAATGGGCAATCCTGTGCAACTGGTTAACGTTCCCGAGGAGGGCGTTCCTAGTGCGCCACCGTTCACAACAACTGCGCCCGCAGAGCCTACATTAACCGCCAAGGCTGTTGCTACGTTAGTGCCTAAACCTGATACGCCCGTTGAAACTGGAAGCCCTGTACAGCTTGTCAGCGTGCCTGAAGATGGGGTTCCTAATGCGCCGCCGTTGACTACAAATGCTCCTGCAGTGCCTACGTTAACCGCTAAGGCCGTCAAAACATTTGAGCCTGTCGTAACGGTTGATGGCGCAACACCAGCGCCGCCTCCAACCATTAAAGCATTAGCCGCTAAGAGGGCTGACGATGCAATCGTCGTGGTTGCGCTGTAATACGGAATACCGCCCGACGTTCCCGAGGTAATACCTGTGCCGCCTCCGGCCACGCCTAGCGTACCGAATGACAAGGTTCCCGAGCCATTCGTTGTCCAGGTTTGCCCTGATGTACCATCAGCGGTTGGCATTGTCCATGTTACATTGGATGCTAATGAGTTAGGAGCCTTCCACGCAACATAATTACTGCCATTGTCTGTGTCTTCAGGAAGCCGAATTTCTGCGCCTGCCGTAGCGTTACCAATCACTGCTAATGGCGTAGCTAACGATGCTGCACTTGTAAATGACAAGGTTCCAGCGCCGTCGGTTTGAATGATTTGACCTGCTGTGCCATCTGCTGTTGGATATTTCAAACTAGCAGGGTTGTTCATGATTTTGATGACTGTGCCTGATGTATTCTTGGCATACAAAATCATCCCGCCATCGTTATAGTTGATGGCTAACTCACCAAAATTTAGGTTTGCACCACTAGGTGCTGTTGTTGATGCCGTATTCGTGCGATAAAGCTGAATCGGCGTGTAATTGGTTGCTGGCATTAGAAAGTACCTCCGTCAATTGCCGCCCATTCTGGCGCTGATGCGCCTGCTCTTAAAACGTAACCTTGAGTGCCAATACCTAACTTTGCAATGCTTGTTGAGCCGTTGGCATAAATTAAATCGCCTGCAACATAAGTATTAAGACCTGTGCCGCCATTTGCTGCTGCTACCGTACCGGCAATATTTGCCGCCGGCAAATTTGTCAATGTGTTGCTTAAGCCATCAATTGTCTTATTGGTTAAGGTCTGCGTACCTGATTCGGTCACTACAGTTACGCCGCCGACTTGCAAGACCGTGGGATTTAAGCTTCCATTTGTCAGTGTCTTGCCACTAAAGTCTATGGCTGATGCTAATCCAATCTGCGGCGATCCACCGCCTGATGATGTGATTTCATTAGCCGTGCCTACTACTGACGTTACTGCGCCGATGGATGCCGCAGAAATGGCTAATTCATCAGCATAAGTAATCAGGCCACGAGAAGAAACCGTAAATCGTCCTACGGAGGTTGTTGAGCCATAAGTTCCTGACACAACACCCGTTTCGGCCACGGAAATTGTGCCTGTAGTCGTGATGGGGCCACCCGTTAATCCTGGTCCCGTGTTAATCTGCGTGATCGCGCCGCCAGGCAGAGAACTCCATATACCACTTTCATAAACTTCAAATACTGATAAATCCGTGTTAAACCGCATCATTCCATCTTGCGGAGATCCTGGACGCTGTGCTGTTGTTCCTTTAGGAATCAATACATAAGCAGTGCCTGGCAAGGTTGGATTAGTGGCAATTCCAATCGTCGGATTTGCGCCGTCGCCTGTGCCGTCTGCAACGTCAATCTCATTTGCCGTGCCCTGCAGCGTCACCACCCCAACACTATTACCCGAGGTGCGCGTTAATAACCCAACGCCTGTTGATTGCGCGAGATATAACGGCATGCCCGTCAGTGATACGCTTGGGTTTCCTGCAATACCATCTCCATTGGCAACGCTTAAACCTGTCGTTCCGGCTTGAATAGAGCGGCCTGTGAGCGTTGATGCGCCGGTCTTGACCTGAATACCCGTGCCTGACGCTACGAGGCTTGCAGGCGCTCCTGACAAGGCTAGAACAACGTTTGCTCCAGCTCCGTTATCAGTTAGTGAAAGTCCTGTGCCAGATGTTGACAACAAACGAGAATTTGTCAGCAGTGGTTGTGACGTTGCTGTGATGAATGTTCCCGTCAATACAGGACTTGCTGCAATTGCGCCTGTGGTTGTTTGGACGGTTTGGCCGTTTTGAACAACTGGCACAAGCTCTGTGCCTGTAATGGCACCGGCTGCTGGTAATTGCGAAATAGTCTGATTTGCCATTATGGTGACACCGAAATTCCATCGAGGTTGCCGTCATTCTCAATGATGTCCGTATTGCCTTCAGTTGACATTATCGTTTGATTCAAGCCATTAGTCAGCAGGTTATTTGGATCAAGGGCTACTGATACGTCAGGCCGCGGGAATCGTAAATTAATCCGCTCTGTCTTTCTTGCTGGCAGGCGATATGGATCTTTCTGATCTGCGCATCCTTCATCACAAACTTGCAAGCCTGGAAAGTTAGGATCAGGGCGCATGACTACATAAGTGCGCTTCATCTTGCAGCGATCACAGATTGCAATCGCAACACTAGCAAGACCTGATGTATCAAGAAAGACAGGCATATCAGGATGTGTAGGGCATTAGATTTACCGCAAAGTAGATCGGCGAACGATCACGCTCTTCTTGTTCTGCTTCAGTAAGATACTTTGTGGCGGACTTCACTGATGATCCGGCAAAGGACTACACCATCATCGGCTCGGTGAGTGCGACGCGGTTTGTGGAGGCGCGGGATGACAAGGTCGCAGGGTGGCAGGCAACCGTGGTGCTGGAGCTGCCGTTCAGCCGCAACGTGTGCCAAATTCCGACAAGCTGAACAGAGGGCTTTTGTTGCATAGAATCAGGCAAAATGATATTTGTAATTAAAATTAGAAACCATGAATGTAGGACAACAACTTGACGCTATAATTGGGCGCGGGCAGACGATGCAGATGGTAACGTCGGCGGCTGCGGTGACTGGTGCAACCTT
>OGWI01000026.1_pt1 | contig 17252 bp, 42 predicted proteins | sample 1576021 | NCBI WGS metagenome assembly OGWI01 (sample SAMN07581557, study PRJEB24739) | freshwater metagenome | place: Singapore | collected 2015-04
GGTTTCCCAGTCACGATATGTCCTTTCCCCAGAGTATAATGGTGGTATAACGAAAGGAAAACTATGAGAGACACTAAGAGCCTATTTACCATTCAGGTATCGAAAGACTACACCTATGAGGTGGAGACAAACCCAGAGGACGAAGCCTACTTTTTTGAGTCTGTAAAAGACTTCTACTACAAAGGTCGCATTGCTCGTTTTTGGGTAAATGGCGTTGAGTGGGAAGAGCCTACAGAATAAATGTCTGTGGGTCTTGCTAAACTAGACACATCGAAAGGAAAATAATGACTGAACGCAACACTGCTTTTGACGAAATGCTAGACGACTGCTATGAGCCTATCACTATCGGTTTTGGCAAGTTTTACGCAAGCGACATTTTATACAACTGCGACCCTATTGCTTACCGAATCGGAGTAAGTGAGTTTGAAGACTGGCAGGAAGAGCAATAATGTCCGTGCCTACTGTTATACTTATTCTATTGAAAGGAAATCTATGAACAACACTGATACATTTGACCAAGTAGCGTCTATCGCTCGCAGAGGTGAAGCCTACGGAATCATCGTAGACCTGTATGACCTTATTCTCAACTGTGATGAAACTGAGCGTGAGTGTGATGTGTGCCTTGGCATCAAGCATTCCATTAGAGCAATCGAAAACAGATTGGCAGGTAACTAATGGACTTGATACCCTTTCTACTTGGTGTCGTGCTGGTTGGTGTATTGGCTCTTGGGACAATAAACTTCCTGCTACTGCGGATTATTCGTAAAATGGAAGATGAGATAGACAGTCTTCAGCCACCTTTCTAGGTGAGCTGGGGGTCGGGCTCCCCCCTGTGCCAGGGGTATTAAGTTACGATACCAAAATGTCCTACCCATAATGTATACTTATCCTATGAAGAAAAGAAAGCACAAAAACATTGAGAACAAGCCTTACATTGAGGCTATGCGTGAGTTGCGTAAGTCTAACGCTAGTGGCACTCACGACAACAGACCTAATCGCCTTCGCACTCGCAAGGCTATCAAGACTAACGCTATCAGGGAGAGTTTCTAATGGAATACGAAGAATGCAACGAAGACGACCTAGAATGGGTTCCCTGCCACTGTGGCGATGAGTATTGCAAAATGCAGGTATGCCACAACTGTGGAGACATTCTTGCTACAGACTGTTAATAATGTCTGTGGCTACTGATAAACTGTAATCAACAAGAAAGGTAATAATGACTATCCTAAACGATGAAATCCAAATGACTACTATCACTACTGACTGCCTATGCCAAGTCGAAGACGAAAATGGCGAATGGGTTGATAGTAATAGTTGCTATGGCGACTGTGGCGAATGGCAAGAAGAAGACGCTTACTGGCTACAAGACCAATGGCGTAAGGCAAACGGTATCGAAGAAGACGACCCTATCCTAATCCAAGTAGACAGAATAGGTTGGACTAATGCTAGTGCTTACAAGTGGACAACTGCCAAGGAAGTCTACAAGTCTCTTTATCTAAATGGTGATTTTCGTATTGAGTTTACCCTTACTGGCAATACCCTGACCGCAATCCGCTATTCTCACGATGAACCAGTTGGAACAGGCACTTTCACTTTCACTCACTATAAAGGTTGCGAGAAGTGTGGAGAGCCAGTAGAAGCAAGTATTCACGCTGAGGAGTTGGGTATGTGTGTCGAATGCTCAAACAAGTATTTTGACCACGACCACCCTGAACACGAATGCCTATCCTGCTAAACTAGCCCCCTCTGGGGGTCGGGCTCCAGCTCTGTAAACCTCTATTACGTTACGATAAATAAATGTCCTAGGCTAGATTTATAATAGTCTTATGAACGAAAAGAAACTATACATCGCAACAAGTATCTATGACCGCCTAGAAGCAAACGCTAGGAATGAATCTGGCACAGTAGAAGATGACCTAGAAGATGTTATCGCTGCTGGAGACCTAACCGCATTCGAAGACTACTTCGGAGACCTTGACCCATTTGAGTTTTTGTAGAAAGGAAACTAATGATTAGCGTAGAAGACATGGCAAAAGCGGAAGACGAGACATGGGAAGCCATTCTCGCATTTGCTAACAACACAGACGAAAATAAGTCTTGCGAACTTGCAGAAGACATAAGCATGGCAATAATCAACCTGACTAACCTATGCTATTTTCGTGGCGTAGAGTTTGGCAAGGGTAAATAAATGTCCGTGGTGGCATTTATAATAAATCTATCAACGAAAGGTAAATAAATGGGTGCTAGAACCACATTCGAAGTAAAAGACAGACAAGGAAGCATCTTCCTTTATTCGCATTGGGGCGGAGATAGCAAGGTCGAAGATGCTATCCACGCTCTCAAAATGGCAAGACCACGCTGGAACGATACTACTTATGGTATGCGTATCTTCATTAGCCAGATTATTGGTCATTCTTGGGATAGCGAAACTGGCTATGGCATTTCTGCTAAAAATGTTTTCGAAGAGCAGTATGCTCCAATGGTCATTGACTTTGAGGAAGGAACTGTGGAGTATTTGTATGAAACAAAATCGTTTGAGGATTTCATAGAGGAGTGGGAGTAGGGCTTAGGCTCTACCCTCGCTGGGTCGGGCATCCTGGCAATAAAGCTTTTACGATTAAGAAATAAATGTCCTACCCCCAATCTATAATAGAATCAACAACGAAAGGTAAAAGATGATTGACTATTCACACGATAACCCAAACCACCACTACTGCTATTTCGCAGGTGAAGGCTCGTATGGAGATGCCAGCGACATTGTTGTTATTGATGTTGCTGAGTTAGATAGCCATTGGGCAGACTTTATTCAGGAAGTAAGTGATTGGCAACGACCAAGTTTTATGCGTTGGTTTGTTGAGAACCAAACTCACTACCAAGACGAAAACTCTGATACCGCTTGTAGAGTTTGTGAGCGGTGGCATAGCGGTATGTATGAAAACGACATCATTGCTGAGTTAGAGAGTGAAGAAGAGAATGACTAAATACCGTGCCTCTATTCAAATGGAGTTTGAACCAGACAAGAATGGTTATCTTGAATGGGAATACGCCTATGAGATGACTGATGCTGAACTAGAAGAAGAGGGCTACAAACCTAGAACTCAGGAAGAGATGGAGCGTTTCTTTGCTGATGAACTATGGGAATACATTCTTGAAAATGCGGAGTTTGATTCTATCTATGTTGAAAAGTTAGAAGAATAAATGTCCGTGGGTATCGCTACAATAGAACTACACAAACAGAAAGAGAAAAAATGAACGATTATCCAGAACCAGATTTTACTAACTATCCAAACCCAGAGAGCAAGCACCCTGTTCTTGCTGAACTAAATGCCAAGATTGCTAACCTAGAAAGTTTGCTACAAGCACAGAAAGACACATCTGCTCGCTACGCTGATACTTACAAGAGAGCAGAACTACACCTTTCAGACTTGCTAAAAGAACTGCTAGATGTCGAAGACATTTCGTTTGAGAACGCAGAGCGTATCGCAGACATTTTCCAGCACATCACGCTAACCAAGCAGGTCACAGTAGAACTAGACATTACTGCTACTGTTACTGTCGAAGTGCCTTACAACGCTGACCCTGATGATGTCGCAGGTTCTATCTATGTAGAGCGTATTGACTTTTACTCAGACCACACTAACTCAGATGTTTTGGAGAGCGACCAAGACATCAACGATAGCAAGGTGATTTCGTAGGGGGTCTTTCCTTTCCTTTCTTTTCCCCCTACGCCTACCTGAGCAAGTAGTAAAAAGGCTCTAACTTGTGAGTGGTATGGAAACTCTCCCAAGGTGTAGCGTGTTGCTTCGCATTACACCAAGGCTTATTGGTGAAGCAAACAACCTGAGCAAGTTGGTAAAACTGCTCCCTTTCTTTACCCCAGCCCGACCCCCCAACCCAAGCTAATCTTACGATTACGTTATAAAAATCCCTATCCAGATAATAAATGTCCTAGGGGTCTTGTAAAATAGACTTATCAAATAAATCACTAATCAGAAAGGCTATTATGGCTCACGAACTAGAAATAAACAAAGAAACAGGCGAGGCTTCTTTTGCTTCGCTTCGCCAACCTGCTTGGCACAACCTTGGAACTGTATTCGACAACGAGGTAAATACGGCAGAGATGCTAAAACTTGCTCACCTTGACGGCTGGAATGTTCGCTTGGAAGATGTCGCTATCCCTGCTGGCTTTGAGAGCGACAAGTCTTACTCATTCGTATCTCGCACTAACCCATTCAACAAAGACCAAACAGACATTCTAGGTGTTGTTGGTGAGCGTTATGTGCCATTACAGAATGAAGACCTGTTCTCATTTGGAGACAACATTCTTGATGGCGGTGGTCGTTGGGAAACTGCTGGCTCTATTCGTGGTGGTCGTGTCGTATTTGGTTCGATTGCTCTTCAAGATTCGATTACTCTTGACCCTAATGGGCGAGCAGACAAGATAGACAACTATCTTCTAATCAACACTTCTCACGACGGCTCTATCGCTATTCAGGCAAGCATCACGCCTGTTCGTGTTGTTTGTGCTAATACTCTCAACCTTGCTCTGTCTTCATTCAAGGGTAAAAAGGGTGTAAAGCAAACCTTCAAGATTCGCCACACTCAAACTGCCGAAGGTAAAATCGCAGTTGCGAGAGAGGCTCTTGGTCTTGCTCACAAATACATTGACGAGTTTTCTTCCATTGCTAACGCTATGATTGAAACTGAAATCACTAAGGCTCAGTTTGATAAGATTGTCGAACTTGCTTACCCTGCCCCAGAAAAAGATGCTAAGGGTTCATTCAAAAAGTATGATGCCAAGGTGGATTTGTTGAACAGCATTTATGTTGGTGATTACAACAACACGATTGCTGGAACTGCTTGGGGAGCGTTCAATGCTCTAACTGAGCGTTTGGATTGGCACAGGTCTAGTCGTGGTGGTTCGAATGAATCTATCTACGCCTCTGCCTCTGGTTTTGACCCTGTAATCAACGCAGAGAAAAACCGCTTGATGAAAATCGTTCAGCAGGTCGTAATGGCGTAAGCCATTCACCTAGCCCTGCTCACTCTTCGGAATGGGTGGGAGCTGGGGTCGGGCGGCATACCTAATAAGTTAGTTTACGATTACGCTACCAATCCCCTATCCCCAAAAATAAATGTCCTAGGGGGTCATTATAATAGATACATAACCAGAAAACAGGAAACAAAAAATAGGTCTTACGACAAAATAAATGTCCTAGGGTCTGGCTATAATAAATACATAACAACAAACAACTAGTAGAAAGAAGCAAAAAATGGCACTAACCATTCCGTCTGTTGGCTCGCAGTTCACCACTCAGAAGTCAGGAGTTTCTGGCATTGTTCAGGAAGTCGTGGCTAACAAGAACGGCACTTATCGTGTCCGTCTTGATGTTGCTGGTCAGCCTCGCTGGTCTACCATCAAGTAAGGTAAGCCCCTAGGCTTCTTGCTGGGTATCAAGTAAAACTGCCCACACTAAAATGTCCGTAGTATCAACTATAATAGACTTATCAACAAATCAACCCCAAATAGAAAGAAGAAATAAATGGCTCGTTCGCTTGCTGTAAAAGTTCCAACCGCTAGTCTAATCGCTCTTGTAGAGGAGAAGATTGCTAACATCAAGTCTGCTCTTGCTACATACCCTGCTGATGTAAAGCAGTATGAGCAAGATGTAAAGGCTCACAGGGCTAACCTTATCGCTATCACCATCAAATCTCTTACTGAGAGTCCTGAGTTGGTTGGCGAAGACTACAACTCGCCTATTCGTGTTAGTCTAAATGATTATCGCAACACTATCGAAGTGTCGTTTGATGCTCACGCTCTTGGTTTCCCAGAAGCACCTGTTCGCCCTAGCAACCCAAATGACCGCACTTGGTTTGGCAGAGAACACGCAACTCCGTTGGAGATGTTGGAGAAGACTCTCAAAGTTCTCAAACTCACCGCACAGGAAGAAGTCAATGCTTCTACCTACTCGTCTGTAATGGATTTGCTCTAAACCATTGGCGTAAGCCATAACACCTGAGTATGTGTCTAAACTGCTTCCAGACCCAAATGGCTATAATGTGGGAATAGATACTTGTCTGTGGGTGTAACGGAAACAGAATGGGCTTTGGTCGTAGCAAGAATGGAACGACAAGTTACCAGACTCTTCGGATAAGGGTTGCGACAGAATCCCCTGCTTCGGTGGGGGATTTTTGTTTGCCTGGGGGTCGGGCTATCCATATACCACAAAGCTTTACGATTATGATAAATGTCCCTGGCTCCCATTATAATAAACACATAAACCCAAAACAAGAAAGAGACAAAATGAGTGATTATCCAGACCGTTATTCACTACGCCTCAAAGGCGTTGTTGTTCATGTATTAGATGTAGAGAAGGCTACTGCTTTTATCAAAGATAGGTTTGAGAACCAAGACGCTAAGATTACCGCAGACGAAATGGCTGTTGTAAATGGTAATAAGGGTCTTGCCACTGTTGGCGAGGAAGGTGTTGGTTGGTTTGCTGACAAGGATGGCGGTATTCCTATCACCTATTGGGGTATCAACGGCAGTGGTGGCTACATTGACGTTAGCGTTGATGAGTTGCGAACCCTTATCTCTGATAAGACTATTGACCTTGCTGACCACGTTAGAGTATTTGGCGATAGATTAGAAACTAACTTGGAACTCTGGCAATACTACGCCAAGGGCTACCCACAGGACAAAATGTCCCTAGTCAATGCTACAATGGTAGCCTAAGAGAAAGAGATACAATGCCACTATACAATGTAAAAGTCGTAGTCGAATACGAATACGAAGTTGAATGCGATAACGAAGAACTAGCCGAGAAAGAAGGCTGGAACTACGAAGAGTATGGTCATTGGGCTTCTGTCTATTCGATAGATGTCGAAGACATCACGCCTGACGAGTGGAACAAAGATGAAGAACAGGAAGACGAGGAAGACGAATGAACCTAAATGGATTGAGCGAACCCATGTGGGAAATGATACGTCAATGGGATTTGGATACCCTGCGACTCGCTGCAAAGATGTTCGAACCTGTGGAGGATGAAGATGAGTGATAACATTTGCAAGGTATGTGGCAGACCAGAACGAGTAGGCAACGCATACCACACCCACGACCTAGACCACATCTTCGGAATAACAGCGAAAGGAAAATAAGATGGATAATCAAATCGAAAGTTTGCTGGAAGAGCGTTGGCAAATCACAGTAGATTTAGAACGATACGAGAATAAACTAATGGATTACACCCACGACCTATTAGTAAATAGACTAGAAATGATTGAGAGTATGTTAGAAATGGAAGGATACTATGCCTGAGTATGAGTTTATTGGATACTATGTTCAGCCTGTCATGATTGAAGTTGAGGCAGATGACAAGGAAGAAGCCTATACCAAGGGCTATGAAGCATTGGTGTATGAGGGGCTTGGCATTGAACTTGCTGGTGATTGGCAAGACGATTTCTATGTGAATGAGGTTGAGAATGCCTAACTATACCATTATTGCAACCAAGACTGTAGAGTATAGAGTTTCTGCTGTAGATTTTGAGGATGAGGAGTCTGCCCTTGCTTCACTGGATGATTGGATTGCTGATGATTTCACAGAAGACGACATCTATTCTGCACAATGGGACTACGAAGTAGTGGAGGAATAATGACTGGTAATTTTATTCCAATTGTCATATTCGTTGTCTGCGTTCTACTCTACCTGGTTTTCAAGGAGTAGGACCAGCCCGACCAACTTTACATAATAATCTTTATTAGGTTACTTTACGATTACGATTGATTACGATATCTCCAGAATTCCCCTAAATAAATGTCTGTGGGGTATCCTATAATAGAAGAAACAACAAGAGAGAGAGAAATGGCAAAAACATACGAGATTACAGTAGTAGATTATCACACAGGCAACTACTTTGAGTTTACTGACGACTACCCTAACGACTATGAAGAAGACGACATCATTGATAGTGTAATGATGAATGTTGGTGTAGAAGTAAAGTTGGTATCAGATGAATAAGGCTGTTAAGTTTACTATTGAGTTGGAGTATGATTTGGCTTCCCTGCGATTTATGACAGATAGACAGATTAGCGAAGACGATTTCTTGCAGGAAGCAGATGAATACGCTGCCCACGATTTGATGGACTTGATTCGTTCTAATGCTGTTAGTGATTTTGCTAAGGTTACGGAGTATACCCTTGACTGAGTGGCAACCAGAAGACGAAGTAATCACTAACTATCGCACGATTGTTCAATCACAGCAGGAGTCTTACGCTCTTGGCTGGAGCGAGGCAATTGCCATGGTATTAAATGTCTGTGGTGAGATGTATAATGGATACGATAACGCAACCCTACAAGAACTGGAGCAACGCATTGTCTAGGCTTACCTATGACGAATGGTTTGAGAAGTATCAACCAATCAAAAATAATCTAAGCACTTATACTTTCGAAACCTATGGCGAAGAACTAGAGTATGTTCTACAGCAGGACGATAAGAATGTTTGGACTGAGATGGAAGGCATGGAAGGTATTTCTATCGTCAATGGCTATCACTTAGTCAATCGCCTCTGCTACTACATTACCGTCAAACCTTGGGCGGAAGACCTTGAAATCCCTATTAGTATCGACAAGCAATGTGATTGTATGTCTGAGGGTGATGCTAAGATTGATTGTGGCGAATGTGGTGGTGTAGGATACATGACCTTTTACATTGATACAAGAGAAGAACTGGAGATGATTTATGGACCGCAAGATGTTTGAAGAATGGCAATTGGATAAAGAGAACTTTGAGAGTTTTCTTGATGATGAATATGTTCCTATTAGCGATAAGTTGTGGGAGCAGATTATAGATGACGTTGAGGGACAGGTGTCTAACTATCTTGACGAACTGTTGTCTCGTATAGCCCTAGACATTGAAGAGGGTAGGTATGATGAATATGAATAAAGACTGGGACCTTAACATCTTCTTCAAGGAAGACTATGACGTTTATACTGACGAGACTACATGGGACGACGTATTGACCATTAATCCTGTAGTTTATTCCTGGGGTGATTTTGGTGTGGATACTTTCTATACTGACATCATATTCAAGACAACGTTTGCAGAAGCACGATACATTCGTAGCCAATACCCAGAGGATGTCTATGGCATGGACTGGACAGACAGTTTGGAGAACTTTCTCCTGGTGGCTCCTCCAAGGATAAAAGCTTTGTTAGGAACCTTGCCAGATGTCTATGAGTATAAACAAGAATTGGTGAGTTGAGATTACTCCTCACCAACCGTAGGAATCGCTAAGGGGTTGGCGTGACCTACACAGGGGGTAGCTGAGATTTCTTTCCTTTCTTGGTCTCGGCTACCCCCAACATCTTCACCGCAAAATGTCTGCGGTATCCTGTAAAATAAGAACGATAACTGAATAAGGAGTAGTATGAGATTACCTAAGAGTAAGGAAGAAACCACAGCAGAGAAAATAGCATCGCTGATTACTGACCTAAGATTAGACTTAGAACAAGTAGGGATTTATGTGGCAAGACAGCCAAACACAGTTTATAGAAGAATACAGATTGTAGCGGAAAGTGCGGAGTATGAAAAAGAACAATCAAGCATCAACATCGAAGAATAAATGTCTGGGGTATGGGGTATAATAATACTATGAACACACCATTAGATAAAAAAGCAGAGATACTTGCTGAACTATGGCTCAACTATCGTGATGACCAAGAGTTTAGCGACTTCATTGAGTATAACGACCTAGGTCTCCCATTGGCTTATGCCATTTCTACCAAGATAGTCAAGACTACGCCAGCAGCCGAAAAGTTTATTGTAGAAACATTTGACCTATTGCTTGCTGGTATTGGTATAGATGAAGATACTGGGTTTGATGATTTGACTGATTTGCTGGACAGTGGTTTAGAACTAGACGAATAGTGATGTCTCCCCACATGGGGAGCATCCAGCCCGACCCAAACAAACCTATCAAACAATTATATTACGAACCTAGGACATTTTTCCCCAAATATTATATTACGAAATGGTAACAAAATCCCTAAATATTTTGTTTGGCATATCAGACATTACGATGGAAGCTAAAAAATCCCAGAATGTTTTATATATGGTATTTGTATATAGGGTGTTTGTCAAGGATTGTTTTAGCTACCCCCCGACAGGGGCTGGCAAAGCCAGGGTATCCAAACAATATGTCTTGATTTCCCCTAGTAGAAATACATAAAACACCTATACATAAAAACATTACGATATAGGCAAATTTCTCCCAAATATGGATATATTTTTATATATTTATATAGTGTTTTTGGATATTTTGGTTTGAAATTATACCAAATATATGGTGGTTTGTCAAGGAAAATTTGGGGGTATTTGGATATTGGGATAGGGGGTTTGGGGCAAAATGATTACGAGGCTTAAGATACATGGGCACAATTACTCAAACCACTTTACTCCATTTCTCTCCACAATGACTATTTAAACATTCAGTAAGATTTACCTGTGGATAACTTTGTCAAAACTGTGTATAACTTTGCCTATTTTCGGTTGTATTCGACTATATCTGACAGCTTAATAAGATATCCTCTAGAGGGATTTGGTTCTATCTTACAGTCTATATTTCTACCTTTGGTATATGTTATTTCTACTAGGTCTGGTGTGGGAACGATTACTACCATACCCTCCAAAACAAAGGCGTAGTGCGTAGACTTAGATACTGACAAACCTGATGGTTCCCATGATTGAGATGAGTTATACCAACATTCTGTTTCTATATAGAGATTACCTGTTTCTTTCCAACGAGCATCTCTCTTTACTTCTACGGTTTCTATACTAAGGAGATTGGCTACTGCTGTTTCCCCCTCTACCCCGAATTTTAGGTCAAGGTCAAAATCACTAAACTTAGGCATTCTTCACCCAAAGCAATTCTGACTCAGAATGGTATCTAGCCATTACGAAGAGCAAGTCTGATAGCCTATTTAGATACTTTAGGGTGGCTTGGTTTATGTATAGGTCTTCTCTTGCTTTCCATGCATTTCTCTCTGCCCTGCGAACTACGGTGCGAGCAACATGAAGCAAAGATGCAGCCTTGCCACCACCTGGAAGGACAAAAGAATTGAGTGGCTGGAGCTTGGAGTTGTATTCGTCAATCTTGGATTCTAGATTACGAACCATCTCTTCTGACACCCGAATTCCACCTGGCTCTGTGAGATTGACGATAGGAGTGCAAAGGTCTGCCCCTACGTCAAACAATTCATTCTGTATCTTGAGTAGCAAGTTGGTAGACTCCTCTGGCAGATTGCCAAAGTTAATCACAACCCCAATCTGGGCGTTGGCTTCATCTACTGTGGCATACGCCTCAATGAGTGGGTGATGCTTGGGGACTCTGCTATTGTTGCCAAGGGCAGTTGTTCCACTGTCACCAGTCTTGGTATAAATCTTAGTTAGTCTTACCATTATAGCTTTTCTCCAAATATCCATAACACAATAAAAATACCTATAGCAGTTATCCCCATTAGTATTGTTAGTGTTGCTAATGTCATTTCTGCATCCATTATCTACCTTCGTGTGTAACCCAGTAATATTTACATGGTTCTTTGCGGTCAGGGCAACAAGGATTGCTCTTTGCTACCGCTGGATAAAACTCAAAATAATATTGTGGGTCTTTCTTGTATAGGTTTGCTTTGTGTGTAGTAGTAAGTCTATCCATCTTGGCATCATTTTTATACCAGTCAGGCTCGCCATAACCCCAATACATACCCTCAGAATCTCGTAGTGCCGAAAGGTTCTCCATATTTTTGTCAATCTTAATACCACGAATAAACGCTTCACTAACCATAGCAGTTGTATAATCCCACAAAGTTAATTCATATCCACGCCACATCTTTACAGCAGGGTGGTTACGCCATCCAGCATGAGGGTCGTCACTGGACAGAACTTTAAGAATTTGGTAACATTCTAGAATTTGTTTGTTAAGTCGTTTGTTGTCTAATGCTTGTGCAGACTTATCAAAGTTTTTGTATGGAAGAAAGGTTTGCATACGTTCCTATCGTTTAATGGACCTTTGTATCTATTATAGTGGATAATCGCTTGCTTGTCAAGCGTTGGTTCCTCTTATTTACCGCCGAGCTTATGTGATATAATCTTGTTATGGCAGCGAAAAAAGCATCAGTTCGTAATAGTAACCGAAACAACGGCAAGGCATCTAAAAAACGCCCAAAGATGTTCGACCCTATCAAGCGTAGACTAGTTACCCTCTAGAAGGATTGCTCCCTCTGGAACTTTGCCCTTGTATTCTGAATCGTAGTATACAGGGAATTTATCCTCGTATCTACCCTCAATAATCTGCATAATTTCATGCATAGACCAAAAGAAATCAGCGTCGTCCTGCTTACCTAGATTGGTCCTGGCAGCAATCAATCTTTGTTTAATTAGTTCTACAGCGTCATCGTAACGCTTCTGACCATACTCGTAGATTGCCTCTACATCTTGTTTAGTAACTGTGGCATCTGTAACCAGCATACCGTCTTCAAACTTAATCATTTGTCTCCTTGTGTTTGTAGTTCAAGTATAGTCGGACCCTAGGACATTTAAAGGTATAATGGAATCATGGAGATTTTATACAACTCTGAAACCACAAGAGTTAGCGTCATAAACAAGGACACAGACCATGTTTATATATCTTTTAATGGACTGACTGGGGAATCGATTGGAGACGAAATGGCAGAGGTTATGGAGGAGTTCAAGTCTCTGGCAAAGAATAGCACTGTGTTCTTTGTGGCAGACAAAACAATGTCATGGGGTAATCATTTAGATTGGGAAGCTATTGTGAAAGTCTTGCGACCCTATCTTAAAAAGAAAACTATAACCACTGTGGGTCTTTCTATGGGTGGAAGCAATGCTATTCTTGCTACCCAGTTTTTCAAGGTATACAAAGTCATTGCCTTTAATCCACAATACACTATCTATCCTGAGTTTTATCCAGAAACAGAGTATCTCCTGTGGGCAGAAAAGATTAAGAGCTGGAGATTTAAAACAATCTATTCTGGTTTTAGCAAAGACACAATCTACTTTTTATTTTGGTCTAGCATACACAGACCAGACACTCTTTTTAAAGGACTGTTTCCGACTCATGCGGATGTCTTTGACTTTGGACATGGATGTGGACATAACATAGCTGGAGACCTAAAGGCTAATGATAAGTTGGCTAGACTATTTGAATTGTGCGAAACAAACAATGTTAAAATTATAGATAATTTTGTTAAGGAATATACCCAAAATATTCTGAGTCATTCGCAGGATACTGTTCCTGACAAATCTTGCAATAATGGGTAGGCTGATATTCTTCAATGCCACAACCACCAAGAATAATTTCTCCAGCATCAGCCTTGTCCATAAGCTCTATGCTAGGAAACCCATAGACAAATGGGGTCATTTCTGTATTACATTTGTTACACTTCATATTACCCTCCAATTTAAAAACCACGCTAGGAGCAAGTCAACCAGCGTGGTTAGAACTTCTATTATACCATGTGTGTTATAATAAGTAAATGGCAACAATTGTAGATATTGATGATACCCTGCTTCGCAACGGCACTCAACCGATTCAGCGAACCATTGAATACCTAAAAACACTAAAAGGACCAATCTACATTGTTACAGGTCGCAGCCCTAAACAGCGTTCAGAAACTGTTAGAGCCTTAAGAGCTGCTGGTGTCCGATACTCAGCATTGTATATGAACCCTGGTCCAATGTCTGATAATGAATATAAGGGTGAGATGGGTAAGAAGCTAAAAGCACGTGGTGCTACTCTTGCTATCGAAAACAATCCAGATGCTCGTGCTGCATACAATAGGGCAGGTTTAGCAACTAAAGACCCAGCAGCATTGCCAGATATGTCAAAGTTCTGGACTATTTAATTTCGTCATCGTGTTTGGTTTTTTCAACATAATAAGCAAAACCAAGAATGATTACAAAACAAACAACGCCAACAATTAACTCAGCCATCGGTCTTCTCCTGCGTTCCTCTATTTATTCCTGCAATGTATCCAGCCTGGAAAGCTTTTACCTCTCCCTCGGAAGGTAATTCAGAAAGGCTCAACATCCAATCCTGCATATCTTTCTTAGCCTTGCGTTTCACTGCCTCTAGGAGTCTTAGGTTCTCCCTGCGTGTCTTTCTGTCCATCAATAATTCTTTCTACTAGGTCTTTGCCATTAACTGTAATAACGTTGCCAAACTCATCCCTGATAAAATATATTCTGTCTGGGAAAATCTGATAGCGGTATTTGTCTGTGAGTTTCACTACATCAATTATACCAGAAACATCGGACAATGCAAAGATTTGGTATAATAGTTTAATGGACGAGATTGATGAATCCGACCCAAGATACTTATTCTTTTTAAAACTAAGGGAATTAATTTTAGAGAAAGAGATAGAGAATGATACAGTTGCAGCTGCGGTGCTGGGCTGGGCTTACGAACGATTGGCTGAATAATGGATTTGGTTTACATCTGTAGAGATGGAGACAACGAAGAGTTAAGATACTCTATCAGGTCTGCTGTTGCCAATCTTCCACATGATAATATCTGGGTATTCGGTGGCAAACCTGATTGGTATATTGGCAACCACGTAAGACTAAAGCAAAATGGATTAAAGTATGATAATGCTAGAGCTAATCTTGCTGCTATTTGTAGACATTACGATGTATCTGATGACTTCGTATTAATGAATGATGATTTCTATGCTATTCGTCCTGTGGATAAGGTTGTGCCATTGCACAGGGGAACACTACAAGAGCACTTAGATATGATTCATGTTAATATGGGATACAGAAGGCTGGTAGAGGAAACTCTTGATACCCTGGTCAACATGGGGTCTAGAAATCTTTTAAGTTATGAGCTTCACGTTCCAATGGTTATGAACAAAAAGAATCTTGGTAGAATTATAGGTTTGCCTGGACTCTGGAGGTCTTTGTATGGAAATCTATACGACATTGGTGGAGAAAAGTTTGCTGATGTAAAGGTTCACAATACTGTTGATACTGATGTCCTTATGCAAAATCCACTGCCATACATCTCAAGCCATGAAAACACTTTTCAGGGTATTCTAGACGGATACTTTAAAGATGCTTTCCCAGAGCCAAGCAAATACGAAAAGAGCTAATCTTCTTTATCTTTATTTTGTTCAAGCAAAAGAATTGCTCCATACAAATTGATGTTGCTACGACTAGCAAGAAGCTCTTTAAGATAGTTAATTATGTGTAGTCGTTCTGCCAATCTAGACTGTCTATCGTGGTCTGCTAATTGAGTTACGATAGGAATGCTGGCAGTGAATAGTTTATTAAACTTTTCTTCGTCCACTACTCGCTCCCTAATACCGCCAAGATGTCACGATATGGCAAGACCAAGTAGTTCTCACCCTCGTGCGTGACCTCTGTGCCACTGTATTTGGCAAAGATAACCTTATCGCCTACAGCGACATCTAGTTCAAGAACTACACCGCTTGGCAGGGTAATTCCTGGACCAACTGCAACTACAATAGCCTCCTGTGGCTTCTCTTCAACCTTGCTGATAAGAAATCCAGATGCTGTGGTGGCAACATCTTCAATAATAGGCTTGACAATAACCTTGTCTTCCATTGGTTTTAACATTAGTATTCTCCTTGTTTATGTGTTACTTTGTGCTTGTCATCAATGTATTTGTGGATTCTGCTAAATAGCTTTGCCCTAGAAAATGCCCAGATAGCTACTGCAAATACTGCATTCCAAAAGAATTCAGCAAACATATGGTCAATGCTAAATGTAATTTCTAGAATTGAATCAAACAGAGTATGCCCAGCGTGTGTATGTTCCATTAATGCTCCTCGCAATTCATAATTGCTTCTTGTTCGGTTGAGTATTTATCCCAACAGTTTTCTTCTTTTAGTGAACCTGTGCCAATAGCCCAGGTATATAAAAATACAGTAGCCACCAACAAAACTGCTGATAGAACTGCAATTGTTTTATTGCTTAGATTTTGGTCCATCAAGCAACCATTCTACTAGCTTTGGATTGTCTTTCAATACAGATAGCAATCCAATCTCATACATAGCAATAAAGTAGTGTTCCCATGCCTCAAAGTCATCGTCTTTACTAGGACGTGGCATACCATCATAGTTCATTCTAATGGCGTGTAGGATTTCGTGTAGTAGCGTCACTTGCTGTTTACCATTAGCCAGACCAGATGCTAATACAATTAGATTCTGATGGTCAAGGGTATAGCCATAAGCACCGTCATTGAGCATACCGTCTTCACCTTGGTTGCGTTCAGCGATGTCAAACTTCTGTGGTCCAACCTTAACAGATTTAATCATTATTATCCCTTTTTGATAATCTCAATGGCACGTTCTAGACCACGAATGTAGTCTTGATTACGGATATTCACCGTTACCCTGGCTCTTGGCATCAATCTCTGCTTTAATATTTTTAATAAAAACCTTACGAGCGATAGCAATAGCCTTCTTGGAGCCAGACATAAATCCATCGTCATAGCCCTTCTTAGAGCCAGCATCAAAGCCCTGCTCATACCTGTTTACAAATATCTTTCTCATGGTTCTATTTTACAGCAAACCGTGGATAATGTCAAGCATAGAGCGATTTAATTTGAGCTTCTGTAGCCACGCCAATATGGGTATCTACAAGTTCCTCATCCTGAATGCTCCAGAATGTAGGGACAGACATAACAGAACCAAAATAAGCTGTATACTTATCGAACAGTTCTGTATCCTTATCAATATTAATTTTAATGTAGTTACCTGTATTTTCAGAAACTACCTTATCAATGATTGGCTGCATTCTTTTGCATGGCTGACACCAATCTGCTGTGAAGTGAACGAGTGTTTTCATTCTAGCCCCTTAATGTGCTCAGTTTGTGTCCGACAAGAGTATCGGTTGGTTTATCATCACGATAAATTCTAATGACAGCAGCAGGGTCGTCTGGAGTTCCTGTTACTGTAAAGTCAGAGTTTGGCACGTTGTATTTGCCATTACGAATAATCCTAACAATCTTGCCTCTTGCTGTTCCCCCAGAAGAATTCCAAGAAACCATGTCTCCAACGCTAACGCCCTTGAACATAAGTGTTTCGTGTGAAGAGAAATCAGCACCAAAATCAGTAAACAATGCCTTGTCTTTCATGCGATTGACAATGCCACGAGACCAAGAGAAGCCAGCGTCTCCACCCCAGGTTTCCCATGTAGTATCGTGACTGGGAAAC